>Ga0335076_10000945_pt1 | contig 27754 bp, 34 predicted proteins | sample Lox_Sample_25_FD_206717 | JGI IMG/M metagenome (GOLD analysis project Ga0335076, IMG submission 206717) | Soil microbial communities from Loxahatchee National Wildlife Refuge, Florida, United States - Lox_Sample_2.5 | ecosystem: Environmental > Terrestrial > Soil > Wetlands | place: USA... | reverse complement strand
AGCGTACTTCCCTGCCAAGACCTTCGCCTGGGTTCCTTTCCCGGAGCCCGGAGGCCCGAGAAAAATCACCGCGCGGTCGAGTTTTCCGACAGGACGCTCTTGCAGCGCCACGTTGTCGTCTCCCATACTTAGCGACGGCCGCGCAAACGACCCTTACGCGCAAAACCCTCGTAATTACGCATGACGAGCTGTGCTTCAAGCTGCTGCACGGTATCCATCGCCACGCCGACCACGATCAGGAGCGAAGTTCCACCAAAATAAAACTGCACCGCAAGACCATTCAAAATCCATCCCGGAAAATGCCGGTCAAACCAGTCGCCACCAAGCCAATACGGCAAGTGGTTCAGGTGAATACCGGCGATCATCCATTCCGGAAGCAAGCAGACCACCGCAAGATAAACCGCGCCGATGAACGTCAAGCGCTTCAGAATGGTGCTGACATATTCCGAAGTGCTGCGGCCGGGGCGAATGCCGGGGATGAAGCCCCCCTGCTTGCGCATGTTGTCCGCGAGTTCCGTCGGGTTGAATACGATGCCAACGTAGAAGAACGCGAACAGGATGATCATCGCCACGTAAACCACAGTGTAGAGCGGCTCGCCCCACTTCAGGGGTTCGGCCAGCTTCTTGACGAAGGGCCAACGAGTGCCGAGCAACATTGCGGCAGTGGCCGGAAACGCCAGCAACGAACTGGCAAAGATCGGCGGAATCACGCCGCCGGAGTTGACACGCAGCGGGAGGTAAGTGGACTGTCCACCCATCACGCGGCGGCCGACAACGCGCTTGGCATACTGCACGGGAATGCGGCGCTGCGCTCCTTCGACGAAAACGATGAAAGCCACCACGGCGACCATCAGCGCGAGCAAGAGAATCAATGCGAGAGGGGTGAACGCGCCCCAAGCCTGGGTCTTGGCCTTTTCGTAGAGGTCGACGATGGCGCGCGGCAAACCGACCACGATGCCGACGAAGATGATCAAGGACATGCCGTTGCCAATGCCGCGTTCGCTGATCTGTTCACCGAGCCACATGATGAACGCGGAACCGGTGGTCAGGGTCAGCACGGTCATGAGCCAGAAGCCGAGGCCCGGGTGATAGACGAGCGATTGGCCCGCCAGCGATTGCGATTGCAGCGTGGTGGCGATGGTCGACGACTGAATGATGCTGAGGACAATGGTCAGGTAGCGCGTGTATTGCGTGATCTTGCGGCGGCCCAGTTCGCCTTCTTTTTGCAGGCGCTCCAGGTATGGAAACACCACGGTCATCAGCTGCAGGATGATGGACGAGGTGATGTACGGCATGATGCCGAGGGCGAAAATCGTAAGGCGGCGGAAGTTTCCTCCGCTGAACAGGTCAAAGATGCCGAGGAACGAACCGGCCGACTGTTTGAACAGTTCTTCCAGGACGGAGGTATTGATCCCGGGCGTGGGGATGTGCGCGCCGACACGATAGACCGCCAGCAACGCCAGGGTAAAGAAAAGGCGGTTGCGCAGATCTTCGATCCGGAAGAGATTCGTAAATGCTTGCCAAAAACGATTCATACCCGTTCCTCGGAAAATCCGATTACGCCTGCCCCAAAAGTGGCGCGCCTACGACTTCAAACGAGCCGCCCGCCTTGGTGATCTTTTCCTTGGCGGAGGCGCTGAAAGCGTGGGCGTGAATGGTGAGCTTATTCTTGAGCTCGCCATCGCCGAGAACCTTAATGGGCCCGGTAGCCTTGCGAACAAAGCCGTGAGCGCGGAGCAATTCCGGCGTAACCGTTTCGCCGGCGGGGAACACGTTGAGTTCCTCGATGTTGATCACGGAAAATTCCACGCCAAAGGGATTGTGGAAGCCGCGCTTCGGGATGCGGCGATGCAGCGGCATCTGCCCGCCTTCGAAACCACGGCGGCGTGAATAACCGCGGCGGGACTTCTGCCCCTTGTTTCCGGAGCCGGCAGTCTTGCCGAGCTTGGAGCCGATACCGCGGCCGACACGGACTTTCTTCTTGCGCGAACCCTTGGCCGGGCCGAGGGTCGACAAGGAAACTGTGTTGTGTTCTTTCTTCTTTTCCGCCATTGCTTACTCCACCACTTCCACGAGATGCCGCACTTTGTGAATCATGCCGCGGGTTTCCGGAGAATCCTCGCGCTCGACGACCTGATGCAGACGGCGAAGGCCGAGGCCGCGAATAGTCGCGCGCATGTCATCGGTACAGCTGATGAAGCTGACGACCCACTTGACTTTAATTTTGCCGACGCTCTTCGCGCCCTTTTTGTCTGCCATGGCTTACTCCGCTGCCGCCTTGTCTTTGTTCTCGGATTTGTCGGCCTTGGGCGGTCTGCCGCTCAATTCTTCGAGGGTCTTGGAACGCGTTTCGGCAACCTGCGCGGCATCCTTCAACCCGAGCAGCGCAGCGAACGTCGCTTTGATTACGTTGTGGGGATTCGAAGTGCCGATGGACTTGGTGAGCACGTTCTGAATACCCGCAACCTGCATGACCTTGCGCACCGGGCCGCCGGCAATCACGCCGGTCCCTTCGGAGGCGGGCTTCAGCAAAACTTGCGCGGAGCCGTACCAGCCGGTGACCTGATGAGGGATGGTCGAGCCCTTCAGGTTCAACTTGATGAGATTCTTCTTGGCCTGCTCAATGCCCTTCTTGATGGCCATGGGCACTTCGCGAGCCTTGCCCATGCCGAAACCGGCATGGCCACGGGAATCGCCAACGACGACGAGCGCGGAGAAACTGAGGTTTTTGCCGCCCTTGACGACCTTGGTGACGCGGTTGATCGCGATCACGTCATCCTTCAAATCGGAAGGATTGACCTCCAGAATGCGCCGAACCGCTAAACTGTCACGCAAAATTTGCTTGGACATAGATTAGAACTGTAACCCCGCTTCCCGCGCCGCGTCTGCGAGCGCCTTGACGCGGCCGTGATACTTGTAACCGCCGCGGTCGAACACCACCTTGGCAACGCCGGCTGCTTTGGCGCGTTCGGCAATGATCTTGCCGACGGCCTTGGCGGAAGCGATGTTGCCACCACCTTTCAAATGCTTTTTGGTTTCCTTGTCGACGGAGCTGCCGGAAGCGATGGTGCGGCCGCTGCGGTCGTCGATAATCTGCGCATAGATGTGACCGAGCGAGCGGTACACACTGAGGCGCGGACGCTCCGCGGTTCCGGTCACGCGCGTGCGCACGCGGGCGTGAACCCGGCGGCGATGCGCGTCTTTCGAAAGTTTGCGAACTCTAGCCGATGCCACTGTTGTTTCTCCTTCAATCCTTTTGCCCAGCACCTGAGGCGCTGAACGGACCGTCTCAGAAGGCGGTCCCTACAAATTCGTTTAGGCTGCGCCAGCCTTGGCTCCGGCCTTGCCCGCCTTCTTCTTCAGGCGTTCGCCGGTGATGCGGATGCCTTTCTGCTTGTACGGATCGGGCGGCCGCAAGGCACGAAGATTGGCAGCGACCTGGCCGACCTGGGCCTTGTCGGCGCCGGTGACCACGATGTGCGTCTGCTTATCCACGGCAATCTGAATGCCCTCGGGGATCGGAAACTCGATGGGATGCGATTTGCCAAGCGCGAAGGCAACGGCCTTGCCCTTGACCTCGGCGCGGTAGCCGACGCCGACGATATCGAGTTCCTTCTTGAAGCCCTGGGTGACGCCATGCACGGCGTTGGCGAGCAACGCGCGAGCGAGACCATGCAACGCACGATGCTCTTCGTTATCGCGAATCGCGGTGAGCACGCCATCTTTCTGTTCAAGGCGAATCTGCCGGGGCACGAGCACTTGCAGCTTGCCCTTTGGCCCTTGCACTTCGACCTTGTCGCCGCCGGCATTGATTTTCACGCCGGCTGGCACGGGAATCGGTTTGCGACCAATACGTGACATTTGCTACTTCCCTCTCTTGACGGACGGCCTAGGAAGGCGGTCCCTACAAAACCTTGCTGGTACTTCACGTTGAGATCCTTCGTCGCCGACAACGCTCCTCAGGATGACAACCAAAACCAGCTACCAAACCTCGCAGAGAATCTCGCCGCCGACATTGGCTTTGCGCGCGGCGCGGCCGGTCATCAGGCCTTTCGGCGTGGTCAGGATGCTGACGCCGAGGCCGCCCACAACCGGGCGAATTTCCCTGGAGCCAAGATAATTGCGCTGGCCGGGACGCGAGATGCGCTTCATGCCGCTGATGACGCTGCGGCGATCCGGCGTGTACTTCAGAAAGATGCGCAGCGTCTTGCGGGTCTTGTTTTCGTCAACAAGCTTGAACGTCGAGATGTAGCCCTCTTCCTTGAGGATGCGGGCGATCTCGGCCTTGAGCTTGGAGACCGGCACGTCGACGCGCTGGTGTTTGGCGGCCGCAGCGTTGCGGATGCGAGTCAAAAAATCGGCAATGGGATCAGTCTGCATAATTTTCCTAAATCTTCCTATCTGGCAGATGCCGGGCTAAAGCCACGGTGCTACCAACTCGATTTCACGACCCCGGGAATTTCTCCCTTGAGGGCCATGCCGCGGAAACAGATGCGGCACATCTGGAACTTGCGAATATAGCCACGCGCACGGCCGCAGCAACGGCAGCGGTTACGTACGCGCACCTTAAACTTAGGCTTCTTGAGAGTCTTGGCGATTTTTGCGGTGCGTGCCATTTATTGTGCTGCTCCTTTTTCGCGCAACGGAACGCCCAAGCCCTTGAGAAGTTCGCGGCCTTCGTCGTCGTTGCGAGCCGAGGTGGTCAGGGTGATGTTCATACCCTTGATCTTGTCGACGCGGGTGTAATCAATTTCCGGAAACACCAGCTGGTCCTTCAAGCCGAGCGTATAGTTGCCGCGGCCATCGAAGGCGTTGCTGGGCAATCCGCGGAAATCGCGGACGCGGGGCAGAACCACGTTGCACAGGCGGTCAAGAAATTCATACATCTTCTCGCCACGCAGCGTGACCGCGCAGCCAATCGGCATGCCCTTGCGGATTTTGAAGTTGGCGATGGACTTCTTCGCGCGGGTAATGACCGGGCGCTGGCCGGTGATCTGGCCGAGTTCCACGGCGGCGGTATCAAGCAGCTTGGCGTTCTGGCTGGCTTCGCCGAGGCCGATATTGACGGTAATTTTCTGAAGCTTGGGCACGGCCATAATGTTCTTCCAGCCAAAGCGCTTCATGAGCGCGGGAATCGTTTCCTTGCTGTACTTGTCATGCAGTCGACTCTTCATGCTTCTTCAGTTCCCTTCCATCTTTCTAGCCGGACGGCCTCGGAGGGCCATCCCTACCAAACCGCTCCAGCCACTCGGGCTCGAGCCCCTGTTACTTGTCGAGCGTGGTGCCGCAACGCTTGCACACACGGACCTTGCTGCCGTCGGGCAGCACGTTGTGACCGATGCGGGCATGCTTACCGCAGCCGCTGCAAACGATCATGACATTCGAAGCGTGCACCGGGCCCTCTTTCTCGACGATACCGCCCTTGATGTTCTTCGAGGGATTCGGCCGGGTGTGGCGCTTGATGATGTTGGCGTGCTCGACAATCACGGTGTTCTTGCGCGGATTGACGGACAGCACGCGGCCGCTCTTGCCGGCATCGCGGCCAGCAATCACGCGGACGTTGTCGCCCTTGCGGACGCTGATGGTGTAACGCTTCGCAACTTTCTGAGCCATGACTTACCAAACCTCCGGAGCCAGCGAGACGATCTTGGTGAACTTCTTCTCGCGCAGCTCTCTGGCCACGGGACCGAAGACGCGGGTGCCCACGGGCTCGCCCGCATCGTTGATCAGGACCGCGGCGTTATCGTCGAAGCGGATGTAGGTGCCGTCTTTCCGGCGCAATTCCTTGCGCATCCGCACAATCACGCACTTCACAACTTTTCCTTCTTTAATCTGGCTTTCGGGCGTCGCTTCCTTCACCGAAGCAGTGACAATGTCACCAAGACCGGCCTTCAATCCCGCATCGCCGCCGACCGGCAAGATGCACATGAGCTTGCGGGCTCCGGAATTGTCGGCTACCGTCAGCCAGGTTCGCATCTGAATCATGGTTCGCTCCCCTGTCCTTTACTTCCTGGCCGACGCGGTCTGCGTCAGCACGGCTTTCAGGCGCCAGCGCTTGAGGCGCGAGAGCGGCCGGGTGGACACGATGGAAACCGTGTCGCCCTGCTTGGCTTCGCGCTTTTCGTCGTGCGCGTAGAATTTCTTGGAAATGCGGACCACGCGGCGGTACTTGGGGTGCTGCACGAGCCGCTGGACTTCGACGACGATGGTCTTCTCCATCTTGGCGCTGGTAACCTTGCCGATGAGCTGGTGACGCTGACCGCGCTCGGTGTTCTGCGCTGCTTGTGTTTCTGTAGTCATTACGCCTTACCTGCCTTCGCCGGCCTGGCGCCAGCGTTCAATTCCTGGGCACGGAGAAGTGTCTTCACCCGCGCCAAATCTTTCTTGGCCTCGCGCAGACGCTTGAGCGCCTCCGCCTGTCCGGTGGAGAGCTGAAAGCGCAACCGGAAAATCTGTTCGGTCAAATCCTTTTCGCGTGCCGCCAGTTCCGTGGCGCCTTCTTCGCGAATCTTCTCAATGCGGCGCGGCATCAGAGCCCTCCTGTGCGCGAGACGAATTTCGTAGGGATGGGCAGCTTGTGGGCTGCGAGTCCCAACGCTTCGCGGGCGGTGGTTTCATCGATGCCCGCCATCTCAAACATGATGCGGCCGGGCTTCACAACAGCCACCCAACGCTCCGGGGCCCCTTTTCCCTTACCCATACGGGTTTCCGCGGGCTTCTTGGTGAACGGCTTGTCCGGAAAAATCCGGATCCAGAGCTTGCCACCGCGCTTGATGTAGCGGGTGATGGCCACACGCGAAGCTTCGATCTGGCGGTCGGTGATCCACGCGTTTTCCATGGCCTTCAGTCCGTACTCGCCAAAGGCAAGACTGCCCCCGCGCCAGGCCTTGCCTTTGCGGCGGCCGCGCTGCTGCTTTCTGTACTTCACTTTCTTCGGCATCAACATAATTCAGTCCTAAGTTCCTCTTCCGTTTCAAAAACCGAAAAACTTTGCCGCACTTCAGGTTGAGATCCTTCGTCGCAAAAATCGCTCCTCAGGATGACAACTTCAATGAACCTACGGGTCCGAAGACCGGCCCTGCAAACCTCAATCCGCGGCGACGGCCTGGGGTTTATTGTCCTCGCGCCTGGTACGGCGAGGAACGTTTTCGCCCTGGTAGATCCAGCACTTCACGCCAATCACGCCGTAGGTGGTTTGCGCTTCCGCGGTGCCATAATCGATATCCGCGCGGAGAGTCTGCAGAGGCAAACGGCCCTGCAGGTACCACTCTTTGCGGGCGATTTCAGCGCCGTTCAAGCGTCCGGCCACGCGAACTTTGATGCCCTTGCAGCCGAAGCGCAGAGCGGAGTCCACGGCCTTGCGCATCGCGCGGCGGAAGGCCACGCGCTTTTCTAGCTGTAGCGCGATGGATTCCGCGACGAGCGTGGCATCGAGTTCGGGGCGGTGTACTTCGACGATGTCGATGTGCACTTCGCGCTTGGTGCGCTTGCCGACTTCCTGCTTCAGCTTGTCGATTTCCGCGCCCTTGCGGCCGATGATGATGCCGGGACGGGCGGTGGCAATGCGAACGACGAGCTTGTTGGCGGCGCGTTCAATGTCGATGGAGCTGACACCGGCGCTCTTGAGGCGCTCCTTGAGTTCCTTGCGCAGCTTCACATCTTCGTGAAGCAGGTCGGCATATTCGCGGTCGGCATACCAGCGCGACTTCCACGGCTTGTTGTAGCCAAGGCGAAATCCGTATGGATGAGTTTTTTGTCCCATTACTTCTTTCCCTTCTTCGGAGCCTGCTTACCGGTGAGAGCCTTGCGAACGCGCCGCGCGGTGCCACGAACGCCCTTCTGGGCTTCCGCTTCCGCGATATTGGCGGCCACGCGCTCCGCGGCGGCGACATGGTGCTCGGCAACGCCCACCCAGATGTGCGCGGTGCGCTTCTGGTAGCGGAAGGCACGGCCCATCGGGGCGGGACGCAAGCGCTTCCAACGCGAACCTTCGTTCACGAAACACTTGTTTACGTAGAGCGTATCGACATCGAGCGGCGATCCGGCATCTTCGGCTTTGCGCTCGGCATTGGCAATCGCGCTGCGCAGCACTTTTTCAATGTGCTTAGCAGCGCGCTTGGGCGTGTAGCGGAGCGACTGCAACGCATCCTGGGCCTTCTGGCCGCGGATCAGGTCGATCACGAGGCGCGCCTTTTGCGGAGACATGCGGACGTGCCGCGCCATGGCGTGAGCTTCAATGGAACCTTGTAGTGTCTGTAGGTCTGCCATTGCTTATGCCTTCGGCGCTGGAGCTGGTGCCGCGCCGCCTCCTGCAGGAGCCGCACCGGCAGCCTTCTCGAGGGCGGCCTTGACGGCGTGGCCCTTGAACTGGCGTGTCGGGGCAAACTCTCCGAGCTTGTGACCGATCATCTGTTCGGTCACATACACGGGGATAAATTTCTTTCCGTTGTGGACCGCGATGGTGTGGCCGATCATGTCGGGAACGATCGTCGACCGCCGCGACCACGTCTTCACAACTTTCTTTTCGTTGCGCGTATTGAGCCCTTCGACCTTTTCGCGCAGGTGACCGTCAACAAACGGTCCCTTCTTTAATGAACGTGCCATCGCTTGCTATTCCTCCACGCGGCGCAAACGGCCCCATTGGGCGTGCCGCATCTTCTTAAACCCACGCACCGGACCAGGGACACGGTGCGACTTCGGACAAAACGGGCAAACAAAGCGCGTGCCCAAGGCGTTGGGAATGCGCTCCACGATGACCGCCCAACCCGGCTTGCACAGCTTGTACAGCACCGGCTCGGGTGGCGCGACTACCTTGGTCACCGGTTTAGCGACTGGCTTGACGGCCACCCGCTTGGTTACTCGCTTCACGGGACGCGCGCGGCGTCCGCTGGAACGTGTTGATCGTGTCGTCGCTCTCATGGTTATCGCTCTCCCCCGGCCGGCTTTGCTGCAACCCGCCAGGATCTGCGGCTGTCTCTCGTTGTACCCTGGGCGCTCTCGTTCAGGATCGCGCCCCGTCCTCAGTCCTTACTGCAACTGCTCGAAACTCAGTGTCCGTTTAGAAGCAAACGGAGCGCTGAACCCTTTACTTGCGGCGCTCCACGATCATGCGATCGGTGCGCTTGTTCCGGCGCGTCTTCTTGCCGAGTGTGGGGAAGGCCCACGGAGTCTGCGGGTGATTGCCCTTGACGCGGCCTTCACCACCACCGTGCGGGTGATCCACCGGGTTCATAGCCACACCTCGAACGGTCGGCTTCTTACCGCGCCAACGCGTGCGGCCGGCTTTGCCGTAAGTCTCATTTTCGTGATCGAGATTGCCGACCTGGCCGACAGTGGCTTTGCAATCCACGGAAAACTTGCGAACTTCGCCGGAAGGCATCTTGATCAGAGCAAGATCGCCTTCCTTGCTGAGAAGCTGCGCGGAAGCGCCGGCGGTGCGAACGGCCTGGCCACCGCGGCCGGGATAAAGCTCCAGATTGTGGAGCATGGTTCCCGGAGGGATGTTGCGAATCTTCAGGGCGTTGCCCGGAAGGATGTCGGCGTTTTCGCCAGTGGAAACGGTGGCGCCGACTTCCAGCCCCACAGGATGCAGGATGTAGCGCTTATCGCCATCGGCATAGTGAAGCAGAGCGATGTTGGCGCTGCGGTTGGGGTCGTACTCGATGGCGGCGACCTTGGCGCTGACGCCTTCCTTGTCGCGGCGGAAATCGATGACGCGGTACTGCTTCTTGTGACCGCCGCCACGATGCCAGATGACGATTTCGCCCTGATTATTCCGCCCGCCAGAGCGCTTTTTCGGCTCGAGCAAGTTTTTCTCAGGCGTCTGCTTGGTGATCTCGCTCTTGTCGAGCACGGTCATGAATCGCCGCGACGCTGTATACGGGTTAAAGCTCTTGAGTCCCATCTCTGCCTCTTACCTTCTGAATCTCTCCGCCACTTTGGCGGTTTAGTTTCCGTAAAATCTCCCAGGTCTTACAGGTTCTCCGCGTACTCAATCATCTTTTCGCCTTCGGCGAGCTTGACGTACGCTTTCTTCCAGTCGCTGCGAAAGCCTTCTTTCTGCCCGCGGCGACGCATTTTTCCGTGGAAGTTGGCGGTACGTACACCGTCGACTTTCACTTTGAAGATCTGTTGCACCGCTTCCTTGATTTCGGTCTTGGTGGCGGCGGCAGCAACTTCGAAAACAACGGTGTGCTGCGTTTCTTTCACGCCGAGTCCCTTTTCGGTGATGATCGGGCGGCGAATAATCTGATAGTGAGGGGCTGCCATGGCTTACTCCTTGCCCTTCTTGGCGGCCGGTTTTTTGGCGGCAGCCGTTTTCCTGGCCGCGGGTTTTGCGGCGGCCTTGGGCGCAGCTTCTTTCTTCGCAGCCGGCGCCGGAGCGATCGATTCCACCTGCGGCGCGGTGGAGGGATCGTAGTTCGGGTCGAGCGCGCGCACGAGGCGGGCGGCAGCTTCCTTGGAAACCACCAGGCGATCGTGACGGAGCACGTCGTAAGGCTGCAAATCCTTGCTGGCGGAAAGCTTCACGCCTTCCAGGTTGCGGCTGGCGAGTTCCAAGTTGCGATACTCACCGGAAGCCACGAGCAACGCGGTGTTCTCGGCGTTGAGCTTATCGAGCGCGGTGCGCAGAGACTTGGTCTTGTGGGTGTCGAGCGACCAGGCATCGACGATGGTCAGCTTCTGTTCCGCCAATTTCGCGGAGAGAGCCGAACGCAGCGCGCCGAGCAACATCTTCTTGGGCAGCGCGTACTCATAAGTACGCGGCTGGGGTCCGTGGACCGTGCCACCGTGGCGCCACAGAGGCGAACGGATCGAGCCGATACGCGCTCGGCCGGTGCCCTTCTGCCGCCAGAGTTTGCGGCCCGCGCCGCTGACTTCGCTCTTATCCTTGGTCTTATGGGTGCCGCGACGGAGCCCCGCGAGATACCAGCGGGAAGCTTCGTGCAGCAGGTTCCTGTTGACCTCGGCAGCGAAGACCGCGTCGGCCAGTTCGACCTGGCCAACCTTCTTGCCGTCTAGATTCACTACGTCTACTACTGGCATTGTCTTCTCTCTCGTCTTTCGGTAATCAGCTTTCAGTAATCAGAAACCCCAAAATCTATTTCGTACATCGCTTGCTTGCCGGATATCTGATATCAGATATCTGATATCCGCCCCGCCTACTTCGCCTTCTTGGCGGCTTTCTTGGCCTTGTGGATGAAAATATATTGACCACTCGGCCCGGGGACCGAACCGCGAACCAACAGCAGGTTCTCGTCGGAATCCACCTTGATGACTTTCAAATTCTTCGCGGTGACACGCTCATTGCCCATGTGTCCCGGGAAATGCTGGTTCTTCCAGACACGCGACGGGAACGAACTGCCGCCGATACCACCGGGCGCACGATGGAACATCGAACCGTGGGTAGCGTCGCCGCCGGCATAGTGCCAGCGCTTCACACCGCCCGCGAAACCGCGGCCCTTGCTGACGCCGGTGATGTCCACCAGTTCGCCAGCCTTGAAACTCTCGACCAGCACGCGGTCGCCGACTTTGGTTTCGTCTTTCGATTCCGGCAAACGCACTTCCCTCAGAACTTTCACCGGAGCCACGTTGGCCTTCTTGAAGTGGCCGGTGAGCGCTTTGTTGACGCGCTGCGGCTTGACGAATTCAACCAGGCCGAGTTGCGCGGCATCGTAGCCGTCTTTTTCTTTCGTGCGGCGCTGAACAACGACGCAGGGACCCGCCTGGAGAACGGTAACCCCAACGAGGTTGCCGTCTTCGGCGAAGATCTGGGTCATGCCCAGCTTGATTCCGATAATTCCGTCGACTGCCATTTTTCCTTTTCTCTCTCTCGCAGCTTGCCCTTCCGGTATTGGCTGCGTCCTGCTCAAGATGCCGGGCTGGAGCCCGGCGCTACAGAAATCCTGCTACCGCCGGATCGTCACTTCGCGGCGTGACCGAAAGCCTTGATTTCCACATCCACGCCCGGGGGAAGATCGAGCTTCATCAGCGCGTCCACGGTATCCGGTGTGGGTTCGAGAATATCGATGAGCCGCTTGTGGGTGCGCATTTCGAACTGTTCGCGCGACTTCTTATCGACGTGGGGCGAACGGAGCACCGTCCAGCGGTTGATGGTTGTGGGCAGAGGAATCGGGCCGGCAACTTCCGCGCCGGTGCGCTTCGCGGTTTCCACGATTTCACGCGTGGACTGGTCGAGAATGCGGTGATCGTAAGCCTTGAGGCGAATGCGAATTTTGTCTCCTTGTCTCATGGCGTTACTCAATGATCTCCGTGACGGCGCCGGCGCCGACGGTGTGGCCGCCTTCGCGGATGGCGAAGCGCAAGCCCTTTTCCAGCGCCACCGGGGTGATCAGCGTGACTTCGCAGCTCACGTTGTCGCCCGGCATCACCATCTCCACGCCCGCCGGCAACTTCATGTCGCCGGTGACGTCCGTGGTGCGGAAGTAGAACTGCGGACGGTAGCCCGAGAAAAACGGCGTATGGCGCCCGCCTTCTTCCTTGGTCAGCACGTACGCTTCGGCCTTGAACTTGGTGTGCGGGGTGATCGAGCCCGGCTTGCACACCACCTGGCCGCGCTCCACGTCATCCTTTTCCGTGCCGCGCAGCAGCAGACCCACGTTGTCGCCCGCGATGCCTTCATCCAGCAGCTTGCGGAACATTTCCACGCCGGTGACCACTTTCTTCTGCGTCGCACGGAAGCCCACGATTTCCACTTCTTCGCCAACCTTCACCTTGCCGCGTTCCACACGGCCGGTGACCACCGTGCCGCGGCCGGAGATGGAAAAAATATCTTCGATGGGCATGGCGAACGGACGGTCCACATCGCGAACCGGCAGAGGCACATTGGCATCCACCGCGGCCATGAGTTCCAGAATCTTCTGTTCCCACTTCTCATCGCCGTTGAGGGCCTGCAGAGCGGAACCGCGAATCACCGGAACCGAGTCGCCGGGAAACTGGTAGCTCTTGAGCAGTTCGCGAACCTCGAGTTCCACAAGTTCGAGCAGCTCGGGATCCTCGACCATGTCGCACTTGTTCAGGAACACCACGATGTAGGGCACGCCGACCTGACGGGCGAGCAGAATGTGCTCGCGGGTCTGCGGCATGGGGCCGTCGGTGGCGGCCACCACCAGAATCGCGCCGTCCATCTGCGCCGCGCCGGTGATCATGTTCTTGATGTAGTCGGCGTGGCCCGGGCAGTCCATGTGCGCGTAGTGGCGGTTGGCGGTCTCGTACTCCACGTGGGAAACCGCGATGGTGATGCCGCGCTCGCGCTCTTCCGGCGCGTTGTCAATGGAATCGAAGGCCCGGAAAGCCACCTTGGGGTTGTGCTTGGAAAGCACCTTGGTGATCGCCGCCGTAAGAGTGGTCTTGCCATGGTCAATGTGACCGATGGTCCCAATGTTCACGTGCGGCTTACTGCGCTCAAATTTCTCCTTAGCCATTGCTAGCTCCTCACAAGAGAACCTGCCAAAGCATTTCGCGTTGAGATCCTTGGTCGCAAAAGGCGCTCCTCAGGATGACAACCAAAACCTAAGAAAAACCACGGGTCCAAAGACCCGCCACGGCAAACCCGGTCGAACCCTGGAGCGAACAAAGCTCCGAAACTCTGGAGCGGGGGACGGGATTTGAACCCGCAACCATCACCTTGGAAGAGTGAGACTCTACCGTTGAGTTACCCCCGCTCAAAACTCTCTCACCCCACCGAACCGCAAAACCACAGAAGCTGGAGCCTGGGACCGGGATTGAACCGGTGACCTCGTCCTTACCAAGGACGCGCTCTACCAACTGAGCTACCCAGGCCGAATCCGATCCTCCGATACAACTTCGCACATTCGCGGCGCACGATTTCTAATCGGCGCGGCCGCCGCGTATCGTACCGCTTTCGAACATCGCGTCTGCGATTTTCCTGCGGTGCTGTTACTGCCTTGCTCGATCTATGTCACCCGCCATGCCGCTGACCACGGCGTTCGCCGCTGATTCCTGGTGGACGGGGAAGGATTCGAACCTTCGTAGCCCGCAAGGAGCGGCAGATTTACAGTCTGCTGGTTTTAGCCACTCACCCACCCGTCCGCGGAATTCATCGACACAAACTGCGTGCCCCAATATTGTGAACCGAGTTGTCTCCGGGAGCGGCGTGCGCGAAAACACAGAACGGACTCGTGTCCAAAGACACCAGCCCATTCATGTTAACATGCCGGGAATCGCTCCGCCTCACTCCCCTGCCAAAATCTGGTGGAGCTGGCGGAGGGATTTGAACCCCCGACCCTCTGATTACAAATCAGATGCTCTACCAGCTGAGCTACGCCAGCGCTGCTCAAACCGCCCAAGAATAGCAGATTAGGCACAGAAATTGCAAGAGGGGGATGGAGGCAGGGGAGCAATCCGAGAACCAGGACTGTGGAAATATGGCGCAAATTTGTTTATCAGTCACAGGCATGTAAATGATTGATTCATAGCCTTTTAAATCGCAGTTCGGGAATCCGATCAGGATAAGAATTCACAGGTTTCCACTGCGAATTCGTTGGCCTGATAGGCGGACTGCAAATCCGTCGAAGTTTCGGGTGCCAAGGTGCGAGAATACCTAAATATCCATGAATAAAAAAACAGCTACGGGGGTAGTCGCAGGAATCCTAGTGCTCACCGCGCTGGCCGGGTATCTGCACTGGCGGGCTCGCGATTCCGATGCAAACCGCGCAGAATTGCTTTCGCTGCTGCCCGCGAGCGGCAACAGCGCTGTGTTCCTAGACTTCTCAGAGTTGCGTTCGTCTCCGTTTCTGGCGCAGCTCTTGGCGCTGGCGCCGACGCAGGCTCCGGACAGCGATTACGCGCACTTCATTCAGGCGACGGGATTCAATTATGAGCGCGATCTGGACCGCATAGCGATTTCGATGGACCGGCAAGCACAAACGCAAACGGTGTTCGCGGTTGCCGAAGGCCGCTTTGACCGGAAGAAAATCGAGGAGTATGGGGCGCGATTCGGGGCGCTGAAAACAGCAGACGGCAAAACGCTTTACGCCGTGCCAGTCAGCAATTCTCCGCGCAAGGCGTATTTCACTTTCCTGCGCAATGACCGCATCGCGTGGGCAAACGATTCCGCCTATTTTTTCCAGCAATCTGCGAAAGCGCCGCCGACCGAATGGCGCGAACATTTTGCGCGGGTGTCGGGAACGCCGATTTTCGTGATCCTGCGACAAGACGCGGGGGCGGCGTCGGCGCTGGCGGAGGCTCCCGGCGGGCTGCACTCGCCGCAGCTTGCGACACTGATCAGCCAGTTGCAGTGGATCTCGATTGGCGGAAAGCCGGAAGGGAATCTGCTGCGCGTGGTCATCGATGGCGAAGCGCTGAGCGAAAGCACCGTGCAGCAACTGAAAGAACTGTTGAGCGGGCTGGTGGTCATCGCGCAGATGGGGCTAAACGACGCGAAGATGCGCAAGCAACTCGACGCGGATTTGCGCGAGGGCTATGTGGAGCTATTGAATTCGGCGGACATTCAGCAACTGGACCGCGGCAGGAGCAAATCCGTACGCGTTGTGTTTGATGTGACGCCGAAACTGCTGCAAGGCGCTGCGCGCAACGCAAATTCAGGCGCGCCAGCCAGCAACACACCTGCACGATAAATCGAAAATTATTCTGAATGAACTGGATTGATTGCTAAGGACGGCAGGGACTCAGTCACCGACTGGGGTGGAGGACTTCATATAACGCCAGGGGTTCACCGGGGCGTTGTTGACGCGCACTTCGTAGTGAACGTGGGGACCGGTGGAGCGGCCGCTGATGCCCGTGAAGCCAATTACTTCTCCACGCTTGACGTGAGCGCCGGGCATGACGCTGTAGGCAGACAGGTGGGCGTAGAAGGTGTTGATACCGAAACCGTGATCGACGACGACCAAGCGTCCATAGCCACTGTGATTTTCAGCGACGGTGACGACGCCGTCGGCGGTCACGTGGACCGGGGTGCCATAATCGGCGCTGACGTCGACTCCGGTGTGGAAGGCGCCTTCACCGGAGAACGGATCGAGGCGCTCGCCGAAACTGTCGGAGATGTGTCCCATGACGGGCCAGATGGTCGGGGTGTAGTTCGATTCGGCGAAAGCCATGGCCGGCATGAGCCGCAGGCCGGAAGAAGCAATGGCGATGACCGAGGCGTTACGCTTCAAGAAGGAATACTGCTCGACGGAGCGATCGAAGGCGTCTTCAGGAGTGACGGAGCTATCGGTCTGATCAAAAGCGGCCGGATGATAGCGAAGAACGCCGTAGGTCATGGCCACTTCGGTGGCGAGAGACTGCAAAGAATCGAGGCGCTGGTTGGTATCTTTGACGGTGGATTGGAGATCGCGATACTGCTTTTTGAGGGTTTCCTGATCGTGGCGAAGAGCGTTGTAGTTGGAGACCTTCCAAATCATGCGGCTGTAGGAGCCGACGGCGGCAACGACGGTGATACTGCCGATGATTGCCAGAGCAGCCAGCCCGTGGAGAACGTAAGCGGGCACGATCATCTTCCGGAGTTTTCCGGGCGCCGAGGCAATGTAAAATGTGTAATTCCTGCCGCTGATCACGGATTGGCCCCCTCAGGCCGACCTCGTTCGAATTTTGACTTACTTTGAGGTGCGGTTCCGTCGTTCCCTGTGCCCGCACAAAATCTTGAAGACCGTACCGGTCTGAACCGTGAGCCTTGGTTCGTTCTAGAGAATCTTAGTTGTTTGGAGAAGCGCGAGTCAACCCTGTATTTTCCGATTTCTTGGACAGCCTTTGGAAAACTGTCCCCTGTCCGTCAGGCCAGTCTGCGCTAGGATAACGGCAGTTCCATGAAAGCGCCGACAAACGAGAACGAAATCATCGGACGAATCGCCGAGGTATTTCCCCATCACTGGCCGCGAACGGTGGCGCTGGCACTGGGGGACGACGGGGCACTGTGGCGGCCCCGGGCAGGAAATGAAGTGGTGTTGACGTGCGACTGGTTGCTGGAAGGTTGCCATTTTCTGCGCGCCAAGCATCCCGCGGAGGCCGTGGGATGGAAGTGTCTGGCGCGGGCGGTGAGCGACATTGCGGCGATGGGGGGGGTGCCGCGTTGTTTTCTATTGAGCTTGGCGCTGCCGGCGAGTCTGACGGGGAAATGGTTCGACGGGTTTCTGCAGGGACTGAAGCGCGCGGCGAAGTCGCTGCGCTGCGAATTGGCGGGAGGAGACACGACGCGACAGGAAAAGGTGTTGATCAACGTGACGGTAGTGGGAGAAGTACGCCGTGGGCGGGCGTTGCTGCGTGCGGGCGCACACGCCGGGGATTCCCTGTTTGTCAGCGGGAGATTGGGAGAAGCAGAGGCGGGGTTAGACGAACTGCGGCGGAGAAAGGGTGCTGTCCGTCGCTCGAGTGAGAACTTACACAAGCATTTGTATCCGGAGCCGCGGCTGGCGTTGGGCGAGTGGCTGGGGAAGCGGAGGCTGGCAACCGCGGCGATGGACTTATCTGACGGGCTTTCGTCGGACCTGCCGCGGCTGTGTGCGGCGAGCGGAGTGGGAGCACGAGTGGACGTCGATTGCCTTCCGGTGGTGCGAAACCTGAAACTGGCGCAAGCGCGACACCTGGGGTTGCATGGGGGAGACGATTACGAATTGCTGTTCACCGTAGCTGAGAAAGATGTGAAGCGGGTGCCACGAGCCTACCGTGGCGTGCAACTAACGCGAATTGGAAAGATCACGCGAGAGAAACGCATCGTGGTGATGGAGGGCGGAAAAACCCGCAAGCTGGAGGCGGGCGGCTGGGATCCGTTTGGAAAGTAGAAGCGGTTTGCCGCTAGCGTTGCGGCGTAGTGGAAGACGCGGGAGGACTGGCGGGTACAGTGGGGGGAACGGGGGCGGGCTTTTCGCGGAGAGCGGGAGCTTCGTCTTCAGGAGCCGTATCGGGCACGTCGGTGTGGACGTGGTGCTCCTCGGCCTGAATCTCAAGCGGAATGACGTTGGCGAATTCCACAGCCGGCATGTTGCCCATGCCTTTATCAATAAATTCCATCCAGATGGGAAGAGCGGCTTGCGCGCCGGTTTCGCGTTTACCGAGGGAGATTTGCTTGTCGTCGAAGCCGACCCAGACGCCAGCGGTGATTTGCGCAGTGAAGCCAAGGAACCAGGCGTCGGTGAAGTCTTGCGTGGTGCCAGTTTTGCCGCCGGCGGGACGTCCAATGTGTTTCGCTTTGATGGCGGTGCCGAATTGCACGACGTCCATAAGCATGGCGGTCATGGTGCGCGCGGTATCGGGCGCGAGCACGTCGTGGACTTCCGGGTGCGCTTCTTCGAGCAATGCGCCGTCGTAGCTGGTGACGCGGCGGATCATGTGGGGATCGATGCGGATGCCGTCGTTGGGGTAGACGGTGAACGCCGAGACGTGTTCAACGAGCTTCATGTCGGCGGCGCCGAGCGCGAGAGGCAAGTAGGGCGGAAGCGGCGTGGTGATACCGAAGCGCTTGGCCATATCGACGACGGAGTTGATGCCAACTTTTTCGGCGAGCTTGACGGCGGGCACGTTGCGCGAGCCCGCCAGAGCGCGACGCAGGGTGATGGTGCCCTCGAATTTTTCGTCGTAGTTGTGGGGGGAGTAGGGCTTGCCGCCGCTGATCAATGTGATGGGCAGGTCGACAATCGTATCGAAAGGTGATGCGCCTTTTTCTATTGCGGTGGAATAAACGTAGGGCTTGAAGGAGCTGCCGACCTGACGCACGGCTTGAGTGGCGCGATTGAATTTTGAGTCCTCGAAACTATAGCCGCCGACCATGGCTTTGATTTCGCCGGTGGGATTATCGATGGCAATCATGGCGGCTTGAGGAGCGGGTTGCTGCTCGAGCTGAACGCGGGCCGTGGTTTCGCGAAGTTCCTGAATGGAGAATTGCGCGAGGTCGCCGACGGAGAGGAGCGCGTTGGGCTTTTTCGCGCCAGTCCAGGCGATTTCCGAGGGCGAGAGAATCGCGCGGTAGGGACCGATTTTGATGGTGGCGCTCTTGTCGTCGACGGCCATGACCAGGCCGGTGACGTAACTTCCCTTTTCGACGGCGTGGCGCCAATCTTCGTCTTCGTAGGAATCGAGCTTGCCGAGATTGTCTTTAAGGATGTTGGGGAGCTTGCCGCGCCAGCCGTGGCGGCGGTCGTAGGAGTGCAAGCCATCGCGAATGGCCTGGTTGGCGGCTTTCTGCATCTGGATATTGAGGGTGGTGTAAACGCGCAGGCCGCGCTCGTGGACGGCTTCGGTGCCGTAAGTAGTTTCGAGATACTTGCGAATATCCTCGAAGAAGTAGGGAGCGAGGTCGTTGCGGGGATATTGCAGGTGGAGGCCGAGAGGAGCCTTGCGAGCGGCTTCTTCTTCCAGCGGGGTGATTTTCCCCTCTTCCATCATCTGATGAAGCACCAGATTGCGGCGAGCAAGGGCGCGCGCGGGATCGGCGAGGGGCGAATAGAGCGGGCCGCGGATCATGCCGGCCAACAAAGCGGCTTGCGGAAGAGTCAGGTCGGTGACGGACCTGCCGAAATAGAATTGCGCGGCGGAAGCGAAGCCATAGTTGCCGTGGGCCAGGTAGACCTGGTTGGCGTACATGGTGAAGATTTGCGGCTTGGTGTAGCGGCGCTCGATCTGCAGGGCGAGTAGAATTTCCTGCGCTTTGCGGCGGAAGCTTCGCTCGCTGCGGTCGAGGAAGAGATTGCCGGCAAGCTGCATGGTGATGGTGCTGGCGCCTTCCGCTTTGCGGCGCTTGATAATGTTTCGATAGGCGGCACCGGCGACGCGAGGAAAATCTACGCCCCAATGATCTTCGAAGTGCTGGTCTTCGATAGCGGTGACGGCGTTGTAGAGGACTTTGGGGACTTGTTCCCAAGTCATGAGGATGCGGCGCTGGAGAGCAAAACTGCCGACGAGTTGGCCATCGTCGGCGTAAATTTCAGTGACCACGTTGGGGCGGTAGGTTTCGAGCTGGCGAATTTCGGGAAGGTCGCTTTCGTAAACGAAGAGCAAGCCGGCGGCGGCGCCGAGGGCGACGGAACACAACAGCAAGAAGGCGAGGGCAACTCGATCAATCAGTTTCCAGCCGCGCAAGCGCAGTGTGATGGGAGGCAGGCTTAACATCGAAGAAAAATTCTAACGCAGAATCAGGCGGGGATTGGAACTGGGCTCCATGCAAGTTTCCATGGGCAAATCAGAGAGGGGAATAATACTTTTCGCCGGCGCAGGCGCGGCAGAGGGTGCGGCCTTCTCGGAGGACTTGGCGTTTGAAGTTGATGCCTTCGCCGCACTGGGCGCAGACCACGCGCGGGCCTTTGAAGCCGGGAAGATCTTCAGGGTGGATTTCGACTTTCACCCATTCCTTGGAAAAGAGAACGTCGTCCGAGAGTTGCGCGTAGGCTTTTTGTTGGCCTTCTTCTTTTGGAAGGTCGGGGAACATTTCTTTGGCGGCTTGCTTGGAGGATTCCCTGGCGGCAATGCGGACCGCGCGGCCGGTTTGCAGATCGCAGAAGGTGGCGGCGACTTTACCCCAGTCGCGGAACTTGAGGGCGCGCTTGCCGAGGCGGCAGTTGGCGACGAGCGCGACGGCGTCGGTTACGCAGCGGTCGATTTCGACGTAGGTGACCAGGCGTTTGCGGTCGGCGATGGGATCGGTGATGGCGAGTTCCTTGAGGCCGCACATGGCGAGGCGCACACCCAGGACCTGGCCGGCGCAGATGTGGCCGTGAGCGATAGCGGCGAGGTCGAGGTATTCGGAGAGAGTTTTCATTTGCTTGCTTCGACGGATCGATGATCGCAAATTCTGACGCTGAGATCCTTTGCGCAAACAGCGGCTGCCTTCGCAGCTCAGGGCAAGCAGGATGACAGGTGGTGCGAGCCGGCGCAAGCAGAGGTGTTTTCCAGCGAAGAGCGGGCCGCCTCAGAAGGCGGTCGCTACAATTGAGCTAGGCGCTGGATTTTTCTGGGGCGGACCAGGGGTGGGGACGGCGCGACTGCTGAAAAACAAAGATGGTCATGAACAGAGCCAGCAAGAAGAGCGCACCGTCGCGCAGAACGGTCCAAATGGTCAACGGCTCGGGCTTGGCGAAACAGCCGCAGTTGATGTCGAGATGAAGAAAGTATGCACGAAGCACGGCAAGGAAGAAGCCGCCGACAATCAGGGTGACCAGCGTGGACCAGATTCTGAGGCGCCAGCCGACCAGCAGAAGCAGGCCCAGCGCAATCTCCGCCCACGGGAGCCAGGTGGCGACTTGGATTGAGGCCCAAGGGGGCAGCATTTGATAAGAATCAATCTGCAGAGCAAATAGCGAGCGGGCGATGCCGAGCGGCGGACGCGGGTGCATGTCCCAACGAATCATTTTTGCGAACCCCGCGTAGATCAAGATTCCGCCGAGAAGGAGACGGCCGAGCCAGATGATTAAGCGGCGGAAATTGAAAGGGGCGGACTCCATCATAAAGGCCTCCGCAAAACTACTTGGTGAGTTGATCCAGCAAGGTCTTGAGTACATCGAAGCTGACGAATCCGACGACCGGGTAAGACTGCCCATCCTTGGTGTGGATGATCGAGGTGGGCGTCTGATTGACGGGCACCATCTGGCCGATCTGTTTGTCCTTTTCGATAAGCGGCTCGAGAACTCTGCTGTCGACGAGGGCTTGAACCTTCTTCATGTCGGCGGGGCTGAGTGCGGCAGCGACAGTGCCCTTCACGTCGCCAGTAACTTCCCACTTCTCCTGATTCTGAAACAGCGCCTGCTCGACGGCTTCGCACCGGCCGATATGGGCGGCGGCGCGGGAATAGCTGGCGGCGATGCGGGAATAGGCGTGCATGGGCAGAGGGAAATCGCGGTGGACGATGAAGACCTTGTTGCTGTTGACGTAGTTGTCGGTCACGCGCTGCGTGGTCTGCGTGAACAACTGCTTGCAGGCGGGGCACTGAAAATCGCTGAAGACTTCCATGACCACGGGCGCGTTCTTGCTGCCGAAGGCTTTGGTGGGATCGATGTCGTTCACGCCGTCGACAGAGATGACCGCCAAGCTGACTTGCGGCGCGGCTGGCGACTCCGCAGCCGGTTTCGCCGGGGACTTCTTCGCCGCCGAGGCGTTTTGAGTGGCGGGCGCGGCAAAGAGCGTCAAGGGGCCGCCGAGAGCGATGGCAAGCGCAGCGACGAAGGCAAGGTTGGAGCGGCGATTCACGAAGTCCTCCAAGACAGATTTGGGTGATGGAACGAAATCTTGGCCAGAGTATCACAGGTTCCGAAGAGGCGACGCGATGAGAGGAACGCGGCATGGCACGGGAGGCATGGGCTTGACCGCGAGTCGGAGGAAGTCGGCATGGGCTGGTCAGGCACCCTGGGGACAACGGGGTGACAGCGAATTAGTTGGCGCGAGGGAACGGAGGGGTTGCCGGAGGCGAGGAGGGTTAGAAGGAGAGGATGAGGAGCTGTCTAAAGGTAATTGAGGCAGCGAGTTACATACTGTTATCAAACATCTTGACAATGTTGCACTCAGGCTGTATAGTGGGCAGGATTTTGAGGGCGACTAGACCCTGTAAGGGTCTGCGCCTCACGGTTTGGACGGACTGAACGGCAAGCGCGGTTACTCGACCACTTCCGACTCCTCTGGGTAGCCTGCAAGGGAATTCAGCTGCACAAAAAGGAAGGTAGATATGAGCAAGATCATTGGGATTGACCTGGGAACCACGAACTCGGTTGTAGCCGTGATGCAAGGCGGCGAGCCGGTGGTGATTCCTAACCAGGAAGGGACGCGCACCACCCCTTCGGTGGTCGCAATCACGAAGGCGGGCGAGCGGCTGGTAGGCCAAGTGGCCAAGCGCCAGGCGGTGACCAACCCGGAGAACACGGTGTACTCGATCAAGCGCTTCATGGGGCGGCGCTATGACGAAGTTGCGGAAGAGATGAAGCGCGTGCCCTACAAGGTGGTGAAAGGCAACCACGATGATGCGCGGGTGGAGATCGCCGGCAAGGTGTACAGCCCGCCGGAAATTTCCGCGATGATTCTGACCAAGTTGAAGAACGCCGCAGAAGATTTTCTTGGCGAGAAGGTGACCAAGGCGGTCATTACAGTTCCGGCGTACTTCAACGACGCGCAGCGCCAAGCCACGAAACAGGCGGGCGAGATTGCCGGTCTGGAAGTGCTGCGCATCATCAACGAGCCGACGGCGGCGGCGCTGGCCTATGGGCTGGAAAAGAAGAGCGATGAAACGATCGCCGTGTACGACCTGGGCGGCGGCACGTTCGACATTTCCGTGCTGGAAGTGGGCAGCGGCGTGGTGGAAGTGAAATCCACGAACGGCGACACGCACCTGGGCGGCGACGACGTCGACCAGCGCATCGTGGACTGGTTGATCGATGAGTTCAAGAAAGAGCACGGGATCGACCTGGGCAAAGACAAGATGGCGCTGCAGCGGCTGAAGGAAGCGGCGGAAAAGGCCAAGATCGAGCTGTCGCAGATGATGGAGACGGAGATCAATCTGCCGTTCATCACCGCGGGAGCGAGCGGGCCGATCCACATGCAGCAGAAGCTGACGCGCATGCGGCTGGAGCAGCTGATGAGCGATTTGCTGGAGCGCTCCATGCGGCCGGTGAAGCAGGCGCTGGAAGACGCGAAGATGTCGCCGAGCGACATCAAGGAAGTGGTGCTGGTCGGCGGTTCGACGCGTATTCCGAAGGTGCAAGCGCTGGTCAGCCAATTTTTTGGCGGCAAAGAGCTGCACAAGGGCGTGAACCCGGACGAAGTCGTGGCAGTGGGCGCGGCGATTCAGGGCGCGGTGCTGGGCGGCGAGGTGAAAGACATCCTGCTGCTGGACGTGACTCCGCTGTCACTGGGCGTAGAGACACTGGGCGGCGTAATGACCGTACAGATTCCGCGCAACACCACGATTCCGACGCGCAAGGTGGAGACCTACTCAACGGCCTCGGACAACCAGCCGGGCGTGGAAATCCACGTGATGCAGGGCGAGCGCAAATTCGCGAAGGACAACCGCTCGCTGGGCACGTTCAAGCTGGACGGCATTCCACCGGCACCGCGGGGCGTTCCGCAAATTGAAGTGACCTTCGACATTGACGCGAATGGCATATTGAACGTGAGCGCAAAGGACAAGGCCACCAACAAGGAGCAGAAGATCACCATCACCGCTTCGACCGGTTTGACGAAAGAAGAAGCGGAGAAGATGCGCACGGAAGCCGAATCGCACGCCGAAGACGATCGGAAGCGCATGGAAGAAGTGGAAGCGCGCAACCGGCTGGACGGCATCGTGTATCACGCGGAGAAAACCATACGCGAGAACCGCGACAAGCTGGCCGAGGGCGACGTAAAGGCGGCCGAAGAAGCGTTGCAGGAAGCCAAGAACGCCATGAACGACGGCGGCGTGGCGCGACTGCGCTCGGCGACGGAAGGCGTGGAAAAAGCGCTGCACAAGATGGCAGAAGAGCTGTACAAGACGCAGCAAGCGGCGGGCGGCGAACAGGCCGGCGCAGCGGGCGCGGGTGCAGCGGCCGGCGGAGGCACTAGCGGCGCAGCAGGGGGCGGGCACAAGCCCGGCGACGTGATTGACGCCGAGTACGTGGACGTGGACGACAACAAGAAGCCGAATTGATTCGGCCGCAGCAGCGATGAAACCGAGTTGGGGGTCCGGGAGGCGAGCTTCAGGACCCCCAATCCACGAACGGAAGAGTAAGACGAAATAAGAGCGAACATGCCGACGAATCCAAAACACGATTATTACGAGACACTCGGCGTTCCGCGCAAAGCGACAGCCAAGGACATTCGCGGGGCTTTTCGCAAGCTGGCGCGGAAATACCATCCGGACCTGAATCCCGGCGACAAAGCTTCGGAAGAGAAGTTCAAGCAATTGCAGGAAGCGTACGACGTTCTTTCGGACACGAAGAAGCGGCAGATGTACGACCAGTATGGCTTCTACAGCGAAAATGTGCCGGCGGGCGATTACGGGCCGCACCCGGAAGAGGGCGGACAGAACGTCAATTTTGATTTTGGCGGTTTCGATTTTGGCGGCGGGGGGCAAACGGGCGGCGGATCGTCGTTCCGCGATTTGTTCGGGCAGTTTTTCGGCGGGGGACGGCGCGGCGGGGCGATGGAGCCGGAGGAAGAAGCGGGCGGTGACCTGGAGTACCAAATCGAAATTGATTTTTGGGATGCGGTACGCGGCGCGGTGAAGAAATTGCAGGTAACACGACTGGACGCATGCGCGAACTGCCATGGAACCGGCGCGGTGGGAACGCCGCAAACCTGTCCGACGTGCAACGGAAGCGGGTCGATCCAGCAGACCGCGGGGAAGATGCGATTCAACGTGCCGTGCACGCGCTGCGGCGGCACGGGGAAATTGCGGACGCCCTGCCCGGCGTGCGGCGGGGAAGGGCGGGTGCGCAAGACGGAAACCATCGACGTGCGCATCCCGGCGGGAGTCGACAACGGCGGAAGGGTGCGCGCTCCTGGAAAAGGAAATGCGGGAACGATGGGCGCGCCGGCGGGAGATTTATACTTGCGCGTGGTGGTGAGGGCGCACGAGTTTTTCGAACGTCGCGGGAATGATCTGTATACGAAGGTACCTGTGACGGTACCCGAAGCATCGCTGGGAGCGAAGGTTGAAGTGCCGACGATCGATGGGCGGTCCCTGGTGCGGATCCCCCCGGGAACCAACAGCGGGCGCACATTGCGGCTGAAGGAAAAAGGCGTCCCGAGCGTGCGGAAGGGCGCACGCGGGGATCAGTATGTGCAGATTGAAGTGGTTGTGCCGGAGCCGACCGACGAGCGCGTACGCCATCTGATGAAGGAACTGGAAGAGGTCGCGCCGGCCGATCCGCGCAAAGACCTGTTCGCGAAGGCGGGAGTGTAAACCATGCCGCCGAAGACCAGGAAACGAGCCAAGGCCGGATACATGATCAGCGCGGTGGCGGAGTTGTACCAGCTGCACCCGCAGACGCTACGGCTGTACGAGCGCGTGGGATTGCTGAAGCCGTCTCGGTCGCAAGGAAACACGCGGCTGTACACGGATTCCGATCTGGAGCGGCTGGAAGTGATTCTGACGCTGGCGCGGGACATGGGCGTGAACCTGGCGGGCATCGAAATTATTTTGAACATGCGCGAGAAGATGATCGAGATGGAGCGGCAAATGGGCGAGTTTGCCCAGGTGGTGCAGCAAGAATTGTCGCGCATGGCGACGCATGCCGAGGAACAGCGGCCGAGAACCGCGATTGTGCGGGTGTCAAAGGTCACGAAGTAAGTCACAAGTCCTAAATCCCTGAACCTGCTTTTGCTCCAACGAACGAAAAACAGATTCCTCGCCGCGCTCGGAATGAGAAATTTCTGCGGCGTTCTCCTGAAACTGAACTTTCCTGGTGGTACACAGATTTCCGCAGCGCGCGTCATTGTGAGGACGCGCAAGCGGTCGTATGATGACGATTGAGTGACACGAGCAGTGGTCGTTGGCGGGAGCAGAGCTCCCGTTGATCGATTCGCGGTAAGATCGACCAAGCAAAAGCGAGAGCAGAGCTCTCGCACTCCAAAGGAAGACGATGCCCAGGGAAGATTGTCCGCAGTGCCGGGGAACCGGCTGGAAAATGATGGCGCGAACGGACGGCACGCGCGGCGAGATGGCGGTGGCGTGCGAGTGCGGCATGGAAGAACGCGCCGGGAAAGTGATGGAGCGCGCGCGGATACCGAAGCGTTACGAACATTGCGATTTCGAGAGCTACGCGACGGACCTGGCGGACGGGAAAACCTGGACGACGCAGCACGAACAGTCGCTGAAGTACGGGAAGCTGCAGACGCAGGGATTTGTGCGCGATTATCCGGCCACGGAGAAGGGCCTGCTGCTGATGGGGCCGTCTGGAGTGGGTAAGACGCATCTGGCTGTGGCGGCGCTGAAGGAATTGATCCGGCGGGGACATTCGGGAATGTTTTGCGATTACCGGGAACTGCTGAAGGAAATTCAGGCAAGCTATAACCCCGCCAGCGAGTCAACGGAAATGGGAATCCTGGAGCCGATCCGCACGGTGGAACTGTTGGTGCTGGACGATCTGGGAGCGAGTAAGCCATCGGCGTGGGTGCTGGACATCATTGGGCTGGTGCTCAACGCGCGGTACAACGAAAAGCGCATGACGATTCTGACGACGAACTACTTCGATGAAACCGAATCTCCCGTTCCAGCCCCGAGGCTTCCCGGTGGGCAGCGCGTGGCGGTGAAAGAAGATACGCTGGCGGATCGCATCGGCGCGCGCATGCGGTCTCGGTTGTTCGAGATGTGCCGGACAGTGGTGGTGGAAGCGCCGGATTTCCGCCGCGAGGCGCGCCAGGCCGGCCGGGCCCGAGCGTAGTTCCCTTTCCAAACAATTTGTGTGAGGCTGAGCTGGCACGGAGGGCGAGTGGCCACGATAACGATCGTTGGGCTGGGAAGCGGTGCTGCTCGGCGCGGAGGAAGTGTTCTTCCGTAGCGGCTCGCATCCGGTACATGACAGGCTCAAGGAAAAAGGAAGCCGAACGATGGAATTGAAAGAACTTGCGCGGGAGTATGGAGGAGCGAACTGCTTCGGGAGTTTGTTTGTGCCGCCGATGGCGGACTGAAGCCGCGGCGCTACCCCAACGAATTCGATGCCCTCCGAAGGGCTGGATCGGCTTTAAGGTTCAATTGACACAAGGTTTAGGCGGCGGGTATCCTTTGTTGGGTGTTCTGGGTGTCGGTGCGACCCGCAGTCGACGCGGCATCCAAATGAAAGAGACCGAGTTACGCGAAGCAGTT
>Ga0335076_10000942_pt1 | contig 27767 bp, 20 predicted proteins | sample Lox_Sample_25_FD_206717 | JGI IMG/M metagenome (GOLD analysis project Ga0335076, IMG submission 206717) | Soil microbial communities from Loxahatchee National Wildlife Refuge, Florida, United States - Lox_Sample_2.5 | ecosystem: Environmental > Terrestrial > Soil > Wetlands | place: USA... | reverse complement strand
CTTCAGATAACTTTTACTAAACGTTACTCTCATGGCCTATATCTGCTGGCGGGATATACGTACGGTCACGCGATCGATACGACGAGCGGCACGACAAATCTAGCGGATGTGCCACAAAACAGCCTGGACTATGCGGCGGAGAAAGCTGCGGGTGATTACGACATCCGGCATAGGTTCACTCTCTCCGCGGTGTATGACATACCGTCCTTCAAGAGCAAATGGCAGATGCTTGAGGGTTGGCAGGTTAGTGGCATCTACTCCTATCAGACCGGCGAGCCGCTGAATTTGTATGACAGCTACTACGATCTGACGGGGACACTGGAAGGCTATTACAACAACGGGTGGGATCGCTGGAACATCAAGGGCAATCCGAAGAACCTAACCTGGTCGCAGACGTCGCCGATCCCGTTTCTGTCCAACACCGACCCGGTCTGCCTCTCCGCGGCGACAACGCCGGCCCTGCTTGATTCGCTCGATTACGTCGGCGGCTGCTGGGCCAAAAACGGGGCAATTCTGTATCCGAACGCGTTCGATACCTTCGGCAATATGGGGCGGAATATTCTGAGAGGCCCGGGATTCAACAACTTCGACTTTTCGGTCGCCAAGCTCTGGAAGCTGAAGGAGAGTTTGCAGTTACAGTTCCGGGCGGAATTCTTTAACCTGTTCAACCATCCGAATTTCGCGAACGGATCGATTGGAACTGATCTTTCCGGAAGCGATTTGGGACTGGCAAAGGCCACGCCGGATGTGCAGGCGTCGAATCCGGTAGTGGGCTCGGGTGGTTCGCGACACCTGCAACTTGGACTGAAGTTTATCTGGTAGATCTGGATCAAACAAAAAGAACGGGCGAGCGGACCAGCGGCTCGCCCGTTTTTCTTTTCGCCAGTGGTTTCGCGAATCGCGCTACCAGATCTTGCAGGCGTTCTCGCGGACCATGGCATCGCCCTTCTTGCAGCCGAAGGCCTTGGCGAAGGCTTCCAGGTTGGACAGTGGGCCGTTGCCACGGAATTGCGGCAGCGGGTGCGGATCGGTGTTAGTCTGCAGGCGCGCGGCTTCGGCGCGCTGATTGGTGCCCCACACTTGCGCCCAGCCCAGGAAGAAGCGCTGCTCGGGCGTGAAGCCGTCGATGTCCGGCGGACGTTTGCCGGCGATGGATTTTTCGTAGGCGGCGTAGGCGATGGCGAGTCCACCGAGATCACCGATGCTTTCGCCGAGAACGAGCTTGCCATTCTGGTGCAGGCCGGGCTCCACTTCATAGCCGTTGAACTGATTCACCACGCAATCGCCGCGGTCCGTGAAATTCTTGCGGTCTTCGGGCGTCCACCATTCGTGAAGGTTGCCCTTGCCGTCGAACTTCGAGCCCTGATCGTCGAAGCCGTGGCTGATTTCGTGCCCGATCACCGCGCCGATACCGCCGTAGTTCACGGCATCGTCGGCATTGGGGTTGTAGAACGGCGGCTGAAGAATGCCGGCCGGGAAAACAATCTCATTCATGCTGGAGTTGTAGTAGGCGTTGACGGTGGGCGGCGTCATGCCCCACTCGGTGCGGTCGACGGGCTTGCCGATTTTGGCAAGCTGGCGGGCGTGCTCGAATTCAAAGCTGCGGCGGATGTTGGCGTCATAAGAGGTTCGATCGATGGTCAGCTTCGAATAATCGCGCCACTTGTCGGTGTAACCGATCTTCACGTTGAAAGCTTCGAGCTTGGCCAGCGCTTCTTTTTTCGTTTCCGGGGACATCCAGGAAAGGCTGGGAATATCGTCGCGCAACGCGGCGATGAGATGGTTGACCATTTCCTTGGCGCGGGCCTTGGCCGCGGGCGGGAAATATTTGTCGACATAAACCTTGCCGAGCGCTTCGCCGAGGTTTCTATCCGTTGACTGCACGCAACGCTTCCAGCGCGGCAGGATTTCCTTGGTGCCCGAGAGCTTGCGCTCGTAGAAATCGAAATTTTCTTTCACGAAACTTTCCGGCAGGCCGGGCGCGCTGGCGTGAAGCAAATGCCAGCGGAGATAGACCTTCCAGTCGGCTAGAGCAACGCTGTCCAGTTCCTGATTCATGGCCTTGAAGAAATCGGGCTGGCGAATGTTGATCTGCTCGACCGGCGGGGCGCCGAGGGCGTGCAGGTAATTCTCCCAGGACCAGTCTGGCGTGAGGGTTTTGATTTCGGAGAGCGGCAGGAGATTGTAATTCTTTTCCGGGTCGCGCAACTCCACGCGAGTGCGGGAAGCTTTGGCCAGCGCGGTCTCAATGGCCATGACCGTGTTGGCTTCTGCCGCGGCTTTGTCGGCCGGGTCACCGGCTAGCGCGAACATTTTTGCCACGTGCTGGAGGTAGGCAGTGCGCAACTGCTTGGATTTGTCGTCGTCGCGGAAATAGTAATCGCGATCGGGCATGCCCAGGCCGCCTTGATTGGCGAAGGCGATGACGCGGGTGCTGTCTTTAATGTCCTGTGCGGCGCCGAAACGGAATACCACGGCGGCGCCTTCGCGTTGCAGGCGCGCGATTTCGGCGTCCAGGGACTTGCGATCGTTGATCGCGTCGATGGCAGCGAAGTCGGAAGCGAGGGGCTTGAGTGCGGCGGCTTCAATGGCGGACGTGTCCATGCAACTGGCGTAGAAATCGCCGATCTTCTGCTCGTTGGAACCCGGGGTGGCCTTGGCAGTCGCGGCGGCGTCGAGGATGGTGTGCATGGCCGTGAGGTTATTGTCGCGGAGTTGGGTGAAAGTGCCCCAGGAAGGGTATTCGGGCGGGATGGGATTGGCTTTCATCCAGCCGCCCATGGCGAATTCGTAGAAGTTGTCGCAGGGCTTGCAGGTTTTATCGAGATTCGCGAGAGAAAATCCCCACGACACGTCGCCGGCGGCGTCGACGGTGAGATGAGCGGCGAACAACAGCACGAGAGCGGCGGCGAGGAAGCAGGAGCCGGACAAAATGCGAACGCTTTGCGATTTCATGATTCACCCCAGACGGTTTTCGGCACGAGGAAAGAGAACATGAGGATTGACAATTGGGGAGTGTAGCAGAAGGGGCACCCTCGCGCAGTAGCCGGGCTCACTCGCCAAGGGCGCAGTCGACCGCGTCGACGTGGAGCACGGTGGTGAGGACCTGCTTTCCGAGGCGTGCTGTTTACGGGGCATTTCGATCTGGCGCGGACGGCCTCAGAAGGCCGTGCCTACAAATGCAAGACTAGCGAGGCGGCAGATAGTCTTTCTGATATTTAGCGACATCCACCTTCTGCCAATCGCCGCGCTCGATGCCTTCGCGAATCTGCGTCGGCGTTTTGCCTTTCTTTGTTTGCTCATAGGAGTAGAAGGCTTCCTTCTGGCAGATGTCGCAGCCGGAGCCATGGCGGCTGACGAAGCAGTCGAGCAAGCTGCCGTGGCCGCTGCTGCGGTCACAATGGCAATAGCAGGGCTGCTGGTAGAGGACTTTCTTCACGCGTCCGGCGACCACGTAGGCATTGAAAATAAGTTTCTCCGAGTAGATGGAGGGCTCCATCGTGGGCGGCAACTCGCCCGAGGGGGGCTGCGCGTGAAAGGCGGGAACCGGTTCCGCAGAGGCGGGTTGAGCCGACTGGGACTGCGTGGCGGCGAATGGCGGGAGCGCGAGCAGTGCCACGCCGAGGAGAAGAATCGCCAGTCCGGTCAGGAGTTGTTTGCGGTAATGGAAGTTCATGGCGTCCTCATTTCTGGCCAGGGCTCCAATCATTTACTGTACGTGGCCGGCTGCGAAATTTCCACCGCTGTTGCGCTAGGGGATACGCAATTTCGCAATGCGCACGGGTTGCAGCTTGGTGTTGTCCAGGACGCGGTCGCCATTCAGATTGTCGATCTGGCTGTTGACGATGAAATAGAAGTCGTCGCCAGCGAGGGCGCCGGTGGTGGGCAACACGGTGAATTTCGAGCGGTACTCGACCACGGTGGTCTTAGTGACGTGCAGGCCGTCGCCGGAAAGCTGGAATACCGCGATACGCGGCGAGCCGATGCCGTTCTGAACGGCGATGAGTTTTTCGGCGTGCCAGTACAGGCCGTCGGCGCCGGCAAGGGTGCAGTGCGGTCCGGGATTCACCTCGGCGCTTTGCCCTGATTTCAGATCGACCCGGAGAACGCCCAGCTGATCGGCAACATACACAGCACTTTCGTCATCGCTCAGCGCGATACCGTTCGGCGCGAGTAGTGCGCGAGCGAGTTTGATTTCATGGAAGGCTTGCGCCTTGGCTTCGAAACGGTAGACATGATTGTCCGCGGTGTCGGTTACGAAAACGTCGCCGGCGCGCAGAACGACCAGATCGTTGAAACCGTGCTTGCGGCCATCTTCGGGAAGCGAAAAGCGGCCAAGCAGCTTGCCGCGGTTGTCGAAATGCAGCAATTCTGTCCGGCCATTGTCGAGCCAACTCGCGCTCCAGACCGAATCGTCGTAGGCATCGACGCGAATGCCGAGCACGGGCAGGAGTTTGTAGCGATCGGCGGAAACAAAATCGGCGAACTCGCCGAGGCGGGAAATCGCGACGATTTTCTTGAGGTGCAGGCTGCTGAGATAGAAGACGTCTTGCGCGGCATCGTAGGCCAGGCCCTCGGGAATCAGTCCTTTTTCGCTGGAGAGAAACGCCGGCTGCGCCGTGGAGATGGGCGGAAAATCGCGATGCACCTGTTCGGTGAGAGTCTGGAAGTCCTTGGATTGGCGCAGGCCCGCAAAAGCCGGATCGCCGGCGGGATCGAATCCTTCCTTGAGCGCCACACACTCTTTGAGAGTCGTCACGGCCTCGTGGGGTTCCTTCAGTTGCGCATACGTCGCCGCGAGGAAAAAAAGAACCGCGCCGCGGTCGGCCGTTTGTCCGAGGAATTTCTTTCCGGCCGCCAGTTGCGCCTGAAGCTCCTCGTCGTTGGCGATTTCTTGAGGTAAGGCGCGCGTCGAAAGCGCCGCGCAGAAAGGAATCAGGAAGAGCAGAAAACGAATGGAGTTCCGGGTCATACGGGCCGCCGAGAGGAAATCAGGCGTCAGAGCCAGACCTCAGTGTAGGCGCGGTCCAGGCGCGCAACAAGAGCGGATCGACAGTGCCGACGCGGCCGTCCGTGCCCTCCGCTTCCGGCTTCGTCCAGCGCCAGACGGCGGCCCCCGCTAATCCCGCCTCGCGGCAGATGGTCAGCGCGTTGGCGAGGGAATATTCGGGAGCGGCAGGATCCTGGGCGGGCAATTCGCCAACGCAGAGGGGCTTGTCGAAAGAAGGCAGAGCGGCGAGTTGCTGCGCCAGGGTGAGCTTGGTTTCCGTCTCGCAAGACGGGTAATAGTGCGCCTCGTAGAAATCCAAGCCGATCTCCGCCCAAGCCTTCAGCCAGCCGAGCCGGGCGGAGCCAACGGTGACGGGGGCATCGGCAAACTCGTGAACGGCGCGAACGATTTCGGCGGCATAAGCGCGAAATTGCGCGATGTGCAGCTTGGCCTCGGGCACGGGACGGAATTCACGGATGGCCCACTCCGGCTCATTGGCGATTTCCCAGGCGAAAATTGTTGGCTCGGCGCGAAATTCACGGAATAGCGGCACCAGAACGTGCTGCAGGAACGCCTCGCGGCCGGCGGCGAAATGCAGGACATGCTCGTGCGCATGAGGCGGCCGTTTTCCAGCGTGCTCCTGGAGCCAGAGATAATCGATCAGAGAAAAGCAGATCTGTATCTGAGTGTGCTCCGCGATCTGCAGAGCCGCCTCGACATCCTTGAGGAAATACGCGTCCGGGCGGCGCGGGATTCCGTTTTCGCAAAGAAAGCCACCACGGCCGTCGCCGAAGAGGAACCAGCGCACGATGGTGGCTCCGGTTTCACGGATGCGCGCGAATTCGCGCAACAGAGTCTCGCGATTGCCAGGGAGGCTGACGCCGCGATGCGCTCCGTTGACGCAGCCGAAATCTTCGCCGTAGTGCTGCCACGGATAATTCACGCCGAGAGAGAAAGAAGACGAAGAGTGCGCCGTGAGCATAAGCGGTCTCGACAGGACGCGGGCGTTTAGCGGACGGTGATCGGAACAACCGCTGCGGTGAAGCCGTCACTGCGGCGCTCCGCCAGATGCTTTTCTCGCAAATGTTTGTGCACGCGGCGGCCCCAGGCTTTGACAAACGAGTAGTTCAGCGCGCCACCAATGGCAGAACTCGCGAGGGGCACCAGGCGGCCCACCCACTTCTCCGCGCTTTCTTCCCCAATGCGCACGGCCAGCCGGCCGGCAATTTTTGGCGCCAGTTTTTCGAGCATCTGTTTTTCGGCCAGGTCCTTGCTGAAGTCGATGCCTGCGGCGGTACCAGCGGCGATCCACATTTGCAGGCGTTTTTCCGTGCCGTTCTCTTCGAATCCGTAGAGCAAAGAGAGCTTTTGAATCAGGCGAAGAGTGATGACGGTGAGAAATCCGGCGTCGGGCAAAACGGTGATCATACCGCCCAGGCCGAACCCGGCGCCCTGGGCCATGGCCAGGCGCTGCGAATCGTGAATCATGCGCTCGGCAATGGCGTCGAGTTTCTCGATGGGCACATCCTTCATCCGCCCGAAGTGAGGTACCCACAGGCCGTGCTTCCGGGCGAGCTGCTGGCGAAAGGCTTCCGGATCAATTTCGATGGAACGCAGCCCGCGAACCATTCCGAAGCGGAGGAACCGCCCGACTGCCCTGCCCGCCAGTGACTTTCGTAACCTCGCCATATGCACCAGCATCCTATGTCCGGTTAGAGCCGGTCAAGGGGCCGCGCGTTGCATGGGCATCCGCCGGGGATTGACTGCCAAGCGGCAGAGAAACCGCAGTTCTACTTGACGCCGGAAAAGTTTTAGGTACACTGCCCTTTCGCTATGGCCACGATTGCTTCATTGCCGAACGAAATCCTGTCGGACCTGGACTTCCCGCAGCGGGAAGCGGCCTTTTTCTACGGGCTGTTTTTGCGCGGGCACTCGCCGGACCAGCTACGGCGCGACATTGAGGTGCCCGCAGCGGTGCTGGCGAAATGGCACCGGGACGCGGAGCGCGAGCCTCATTTGCGGAACGTGTTTGCGCGGATGGTCGAGTACCGGCGGCACGTGTTGGCGATCTTCGACACGTTGATTGGCACGGAGCATAAACCAGGCCGCGTGCAATAAGGCTTTTCCTTCCAGCAACAAACAGAGTTCTAGGACTGCTTAGAAGAGGGGGGCGCTGCCGACCTGGTATGCTGGTTTGAGCCTCGCTCAGGAAAGCCCACAAGTGGGGCAACTTTGCCGGGGCGCCGCTCGTCTAATCTGCAACGACCAAGTGTTTTTGAATGAGCAGGATTCCGGGTTTGACGCCGTTCGGACGGGGGATTAGAATCGAACGGCGTAAGGGTGTCTGCGATGTCCATGACCATGAAGAAGATTTCCGCCTTTCTGATTGCGGTAGCGTTACTCTCGTTGCCAGTTTCTGCGCAACAGTCCCAACAATCCCAGACACCTCCCGCGGCTGCTCCAAATCCCACGGATGTTCCTCAAAACCAGAAGCTGACCAAAGAACAAAAGCAGCGGATGAAGAAAACCCTCAAGGAGCTGGACACGCCGTATAAGACCTGGCTGAACGAGGATGTCGTCTACATTATTGCCCCGGAGGAGCGTCAAGCGTTTTTGCAGTTGGAAACCAACGAAGAACGCGAGCAGTTCATTGAGGCGTTCTGGCTACGCCGCAGCAGCAATCCCGATTTGCCCGAGAACGATTTCAAGGAAGAGCATTATCGCCGCATCGCGTATGCGAACGAGCATTTCGCTTCGGGCATTCCGGGTTGGAAGACCGACCGCGGGCGCATCTACATCATTTGGGGCAAGCCCGACGAAATTGAATCGCACCCAACCGGTGGGACCTACGACCGCCCGATCGAAGAAGGCGGCGGCTCCACAACCACCTACGCGTGGGAACGCTGGCGCTATCGCTACCTCGAGGGCATTCAGGAAAACGTGGAACTGGAATTCGTGGACCCCAGCGGCTCCGGCGAATATCACCTGACCATGGATCCCGGCGAAAAAGACGCGTTGCTACACGTACCCGGCGCGGGATTGAGTTTGATGGAATCGATGGGCATGGCGTCGAAAGCGGATCGCTTCACGCGCTCCGACGGCATGACCCTACCGACGACCCTCGGCGGCACACCCGCCAGCCTGAACGAATTCAACCGGCTGGAACTGTATGCGAAGGTGAACCGCCCGCCAGACGTGAAGTATAAGGACCTGGAAGCGATTGTGACCTCGCGCATGGTGCGCGATCAGCTGAAATTCAACTACCAGACGGACTTCCTGAAAGTGACCAGCGATACGGTGCTGGTGCCCGTCACCGTGCAGATTCCGAACAACCAGCTTTCGTTCAAGGCCAAAGATGGAGTGCACTCGGCGGAAGTGAACATCTTCGGGCGCGTCAGTTCGCTGACCGGCAAGGTGGTGCAGACGTTCGAGGATTCGGTGGCCAAGGATTTCCCGGATTCACTGTTCCAGGCGTCGGTGAAGCAGGTGTCGATTTACCAGAAGTCTCTGCCGTTGCGTCCGGGCTTGTACCGCTTGGACCTGGTGGTGAAGGATGTGAGCAGCGGAAACGTGGGCGCCGTGAATACCCGTCTGGCGGTGCCGCGGTACAACGACGAAAAGCTGGAAGCGAGTTCACTGATTCTGGCGGACCAGATCGAGCACGTGCCTGCGAAGCAGGTGGGGACCGGACAATTCGTGCTGGGTTCATCGAAAGTCCGCCCGCGATTGGACGGCGACTTTACCACCAGCGACAAACTCGGAATCTACATGCAGGTCTACAACCTGAAGCCCGACGAGAAAACGCACAAATCCGACGCCTCGTTTGTGTTCACCGTCAAGAAGGGCGACGCGCAAGTGATGCAGTTCAAAGAGACCTCAGAGCAGATGAAGCAGACCGGGGACCAGGTGACCATTGAGAGGCTTTTACCTCTGGCGACCCTGCAGCCCGGGAAGTATACTCTGGAGGTCAGCGCCACCGATAAGCTGGCGCAGGCCACGATTTCCAAGACCGCAGATTTTACGATCAAGAGTCCGGTGGAGCAGAAGGCCGCCGCAAACGTCGCGCCGGGGAGGTAGTGGAGTGAGGCACGGTCCGCTCCTGTGCTTCGGAGTGTTCCTAGCATCCACTCTGGGTGTGTGCATTACCGCGCCGCCGGCTGAATCGCAAACCCGCGCTAAACCTTCTTCCGGATGGTCGGGTGAAATTTCCGGCGTGGTGAAGGACTCGGGCGGAGTTCCGCAACTCGGGGCCACCGTCGAGTTGCTCGCCGAAACTCCCGGCATAATAAGCGCACAGCAACTGCTAACCAACACGCAAGGCATCTTCCGCGCGGAGAATCTGCAGCCGGGGCTGTACACGGTGCGGGTTAGCCTAGCGGGATTCCTCCCGGCTTTCGAAAAACACATTCAGATCACTTCCAATCTGACGACGGTGGTACGGATTGAGTTGGAATCGCTGTACGCCTCGATCGAGCAGTTGCGCCGCGCTCCGGCGAATGCGCCGGTTGAAGCGGACGATTGGAAATGGGTGCTGCGTTCGACCTCCGGCATGCGGCCGGTATTGCAATGGCACGAAGAGCAGACCGACGACGCGACTGCCGTGATTGCGGACACCGGGAGCCCGCGGCAACTGGGCCGTGTGGAGATTACTGGCGGAGCGCGCCGGCCGGGCTCCGCTTCGAACATCGATTCTTCTCCGGGAACGGCTTTCGCCTACGACGAGCGAATCGATCGCAATAACCACATCGTTTTTGCCGGACAGGTCAGCTACGACGAAGATTCTCCCGCGGGCGGACTGGCCGTGATGTGGCTGCCGACAGGTTCCTTGCAGAATGGTCCGCGGAGCACGATGGTGCTGCGCGAAGCGAAGATCGGTCCTGATGGACCGGTGTTCCGCGGCGCACGCCTGGAGCAGAGCGGCTCCATCAATTTCGGAGATGACAGCGTGCTGCGGGTTGGCGGCGAATTTGTATTCGTAGGCGCGGGTTCTTCGGCCTCGGCCCTGCGGCCACGGCTGAACTGGGAAACCCGCGTGGCACCGAACTGGTATATGGATGTGCTGTATGTGTCGCTGCCCGCGGACTCGGCCTATAGTGAGAATGCCGATTCGGAACTTATCAATGAGCGGTCCCCGTCGGTGTTGGCTACGGCGCTGGACCAGCTGGATTCGTTTCCAGCGCTGCTGTGGCATGACCGCAAACCGGTTCTGGAAAATGGCCGGCATGAGGAATTGGCTGTAGAGCGGAGGTTCGGGTCGCGAGGTATTTTCCAGATCGCAGGCTTCCACGACGACAATACGCACGTGGCGTTGTTCGGCAAGGGCAGTGACCTGCCGGGCGGCGAATTTTTTCAAGACTTCTATTCGAAGGGATTTGCCTACGACGGCGGCTCCTCGGTGACTTGGGGAGCGCGCGCGGCGCTGCGCGAACGAATTACAGACGACCTGGAATTGACGACCATCTACGCGTTCTCCGGGGCCTTGGCCCCCGTAATGGTGCCGGAAGGTCCGTTGCGTCAAGCATTGCGGACACTGCCGCGGCAATCAGCGGCATTGAAAGTAAGCGGCAAGGTGCCGATGACGGGAACGCACCTGACAGCCGGCTACAAATGGATCAACGGAACGGCGCTTTCTCGGGTCGATCCCTACGGCGAAAGCTTGTATGACGTGAACCCTTATCTGCACGTGGGAATACGGCAGCCTCTGCCATGGACCGCGTTGGGACGGTGGGAAGCCAATGCGGAATGCGACAATCTGCTCGCGCAGGGCTATGTATCCATGTCCACGGCCGATGGCCAGATCTTGTTGGTGCCGGCATTTCGGAGCTTCCGAGGTGGGTTGAGCCTGCAGTTTTAGGAGGCGAGCCGGGGCTCTGGAAAGTTGTATCCTGCCTACCAGAAAGTGGAACTTGCTGCCAATGACCTGCCCGATTGGCCCTAGGTTCATGAATTAGCGGGCCTTATTTATCTCAAATTCTATTAAAGAATGGAAGGGGACTTGCTGCGTAATACCGCAACCCAAGCGAGTGACGGGACCTTTGGTATGAAGGAAAGTCTCCGTGTCAGCGTAGGGGCAGTCGTACTGGCGCTAGCGACTCTGGCGGCGGTGATTTTCGCGTGGTTGAATTTCCTGCAGCGGTCGCGGTATGACGTGGTCGATGACGGAGTTGCCTGGTCCGACAGTTCCTCAGGCATCGAAGCTTGGAAGGTAGCGCCCGATTCACCCGCCTTAGATTCCGGGATTCGGCCCGGAGACGTTCTCATCGCCATCGATGATGTGCGCGTGCCGAGTGCCGCCTCCGTGGCGCGGCGGCTGTTCCGTGCAGGGCAGTGGGCGCAGTTGCGCTACAAGCTCTCGCGCGACGGCGAGGAATTTGAAGCTCGGCTGATCACCAAGCCGCCCCACAAACCCATCACGGTAGAGAATTACCTGCGTGTCGTCGGCCTGCTGTATCTGTTCATTGGACTATTCATTTTCGTTCGAAGGTGGAACGCGCCGCGGGCCGTGCACTTCTACGTGTTCTGCCTGGTGTCGTTCATTCTGTATTCGTTCCAGTACAGCGGAAAGCTGGATACCTTCGATCTGGAAGTGTATTGGGCGAGCGTGGTGGCGCGGCTGCTGGCGCCAACGCTGCTGCTGCATTTCGCGCTGGTTTTTCCAGACCGCGCCGCTTCGGAGCGCAAGTCGCTGCTGAAGATTGCGGCCGTTTACTCGACGCCGCTGGCGCTGCTGCTGATCCACGTAGCCACGGCCCTGAACGCGTTCGGCTTTGTGCCGACGACCCGTTCGCGGGTGACCCTCGATCAAATCGAGATCGGATTCCTGGGCGCCTATTTTCTCGCGGCCGGCTTGACATTCTATCTCAGCTATCGCCGCACTCGTTCTGGAGTGCTGCGCCAGCAGTTGAAGTGGCTCACGGGCGGGACGCTGGCTGGCAGTCTGCCGTTTACGGTGTTCTACATTCTGCCGTATGTGTTCGACGCGGCGGTGAAGCAATGGATGCAGTTCTCGGCGCTCAGCCTGGTGCTGATCCCGCTGTGTTTCGGCTACGCGGTGATCCGCTACCGGCTGATGGACGTCGACATTATCTTCAAACGCGGGCTGGCGTATACGGCGGCAACGGCGGCAGTCGCGTCGGTGTACTTCGCACTGGTCGCGCTGATTGCGGAGATCTTCCACGCGCAGACGAGCGGACCGGTCGCCGGCATGATTGCCATCGTGGTGGCGGCGTTCCTGTTCCAGCCGTTCCGCGAGTTCATCCAGGCGCGTCTGGACCGCTTTTTCTATCGCGACCGGCTGAATTACCGGCGCACGCTGATCGAATTCGGCCGCACATTGACGAATGAAGTGCGTTTGGAACCGATGCTGGGTTCGGTGATGGATCGCGTGTCGCAAACGCTGCTGGTAGATCGGCTGGCGATTTTCGTGGAAGACCCGCAACGGCCGGGGGAGATGCGGCTGGCGCGTTCGATGGGAGTGCGGCTGGCGGAATCGCTGGATTTGAGCTTCATTGCGCCGTCGCGGCCGGAATTCTTGAGCGGCCCGATCTTCTTCGAGTCGCCGCGCAGCGCCCGCGAGGTGAGCGATCCGGTGCGCCGGACGCTGGAGCAACTGGAACTGAACTATTTCATTCCCTGCCGGATTCGCGAACACACGGTGGCGGTGCTGGGACTCGGTAAGACCGTCGACGGCGACTATCTCTCCAGCGAAGACGTGGAGTTGGTGCAAACGATCGCCGGTTACGTGGCCATAGCGCTGGACAACTCGCAGCTGTATTCGTCGCTGGAACAGAAGGCGGCGGAAGTCGCGCGCTTGAAGGATTTCAGCGAAAACATTGTGGAGTCGCTGAACGTGGGCGTGCTGGCCGTGGATCTGGACGGCCGCGTGGATGCGTGGAATTCCCGCATGGAAGAGTTGATCGGTGTGACCAGAAGCGAGGCGGTCGGCAGGCGGTTTAGCGAGTTGCTGCCAAAGGAACTGGTGGCGGAGATTGACGCGCGGGGCGACGAAGAGCAAATTTCAGGAATTTACAAGCAGCGGCTGGAGTATCAGGGCCGCACGGTCGTGCTGAACGTATCGATTACGCCCCTGGTGAGCAAATCCGGCGAAAAGATCGGGCGGCTGCTGCTGTTTGACGACGTGACGCAACGCGAGCGCATGGAAGAGCAGATGACGCAGACGGAAAAGCTGACGTCGCTCGGGCTGCTGGCGGCGGGTGTGGCGCATGAAGTGAATACACCGCTGGCGGTGATTTCGAACTACATCCAGATGCTGGCGAAGCAGATGCCAGATGACGATCCGCGGCATGCCATCATCGAAAAAATCGTGAAGCAGACCTTCCGGGCCAGCGAGATCGTGAACAACCTGCTGAATTTCTCCCGCACCGGACACGGCGAGCTCGCGGACGTGGATGTGAACCGCGTGGTGGAGGAAACGCTGTCGCTGGTGGCGCATCCGCTGAAGACATCGCAGATTCAGGTGGTCAAACAACTGGGAGAAGGACTGCCCGCGGTACGAGGGTCGGCGAATAAGCTGCAGCAGGTGTTTCTGAATCTGTTCCTGAACGCCCGCGACGCCATGCCCACGGGCGGCATGCTGGAGGTGCGCACCGGCGCGCACAACGGCAGCGTGGAAATCGAGGTCGCCGATACGGGCAACGGAATCTCGCGCGAGCACATCCACAAGATCTTCGACCCGTTCTTCACGACCAAACCCGGCGGCCGGGGAACCGGGCTGGGGCTCAGCGTTAGCTACGGAATCATCAAAGAGCATGCCGGGAAGATTGATGTGCGTTCCACGCCGGGAAGAGGTACGTCGTTCCACGTGGAGTTGCCGGCAGTGAGGAAAGCGGTTCATGTCTAAAGGATCGATTCTCGTCGTCGATGACGAGTCGGAAATTCGCGAAGGCCTGGAGCTTCTGCTCACCACCGAAGGCTACCAGGTGGCCAGCGCGGAGACGGCGCTGTCTGGCCTGTCACGGCTGGAAGAGCGGCCGTTCGACTTGATACTGCTGGACGTCAGCCTGCCCGACCGCAATGGAATTGAGTTGTTGAAAGACGTGCGACGGCAGGACCCCCATCTGCCCATCGTGTTGATCACCGCTTACGGTTCCATCGAAATGGCGCGCGCGGCGTTCAAAAGCGGCGCGATGGACTACATCACCAAGCCGTGGTCCAACGACGAGCTGCTGGCTCAGGTAGCGCAGGCCGTGGAAGCGCGAAGGCTGCGCGACGAAAACCTGCAACTGAAGCGGGCGCTGAAACAGCGCTTCAATTTCCCAAACATTATCGGCAAGAGCGAGAAGATGCTGGCGCTCTTCGACCTGGTGGCGCAGGTGGCGCCGTCGCGCTCCACCGTGTTGATCAGCGGCGAAAGCGGAACCGGCAAGGAGCTCATCGCCAAGGCCATCCATTCGGCCTCGCCCCGCGCAGACAAGGCGTTTGTGCCCATAAACACCGGGTCGATTCCCGTGGACCTGCTGGAATCGCAGCTGTTTGGGCATGTCAAAGGTGCGTTCACCAGCGCGGTGGCTTCGAAAAAAGGGCTATTTGAAGTCGCGGACCAGGGAACGATTTTCTTCGACGAAATCGCCACGGTCAGCCCGGAAACGCAGGCCAAGCTGTTGCGCGTGATTCAAGAGCGAGAATTCATGCGCCTGGGTGGCACGGAACAAATCAAAGTCGATGTGCGCATCGTGGCTGCCTCCAACGTGGATCTGCTGTCGCTGGTGAAAGAGGGGCGATTCCGCGAGGACCTGTATCACCGCCTGAATGTGATTCACCTGCAGCTTCCGCCACTGCGCGACCGCCGCGAAGACGTCCCACTATTGCTGGCGCATTTCCTGGAGTACTTCTGCAGCGAGAATACCAAGCTGCTGCGGCACTTTACGCCGGGCGCGATGAAACTGTTGATGGATTATGATTGGCCTGGGAACGTGCGCGAACTGGAAAACGTGGTGGAGCGCGCCGTGGTGCTTTCCACGCAGGAACGCGTGGATTTCGATCTGTTGCCCGACTCCATTCGCAGTAAGGAGATTGTGCGCGGCGTACGCTTGCAGCTTTCCGAATTCCTGCCCCCGTTGCCCGGCGAGCCGGGAGCACGCACGGCGGCAGACAACCCCAATCCCTCGCTGTTCCAGATCATGGATGAAGTCGAGCGGCGAATCATCGTCGACATGCTGGAACGCTGCGGCTGGAATCAGACGGAAGCCGCTGAACGGTTCCTGATCCCACTTTCCACATTGAATCAGAAGATCAAGCGGCTGGGAATTGATGTAAGGAGAAGAGGGCGTGCAGAAGAGGCGGGGCACGGAGGGAACGGGAAGTAGCGTTCCAGAATGGAACGGTGCCGCCTCTCCGCTTTCCAATTTATTCTTGCATCCTTTCTGCCGACTAGGCACAGTTACTCTCGATGATCCTTCGTCTGTCTGATTCCCTCGCACGCGCGCTTGTGGTGTTGGCTTCGATCCTGATCGGATCGTGGTTGTGTTTTTATTCCCTGCGCGCGGCGGTGGCGCGCTACGGCGCGGAAGGAATCACGGAGCGGCGGCTGGAACTGGCGACAAAGTTGGAGCCGGGAAACCCCACCTATTGGTATGCTCTGGCTCGCTTTTATCAGTACAATCTGGAAAATCCCAATACAGACCTGGCAAAGCAGCTTTACGAGAGAGCCATCTCGCTGGATCCGCTTTACACGGATGCCTGGATGGATCTTGGGACGGAATATGAGTTAGAGGGCGATAATCGGGAAGCGCGGCGCGCATTTCAACAAGCCAAGAAAAGCTATCCGGTTTCCGCTGAAGTGTCCTTTCGCTACGGCAACTTTTTATTGCGGCAAGGCGACCAGGTTCCAGCGTATTCGGAACTGAAGCGTGCCATCACGGCGGATCCTCGCCGGGCTGCGGCGGCCTTCTCGCGGGCGTATCGCTCCAATCCCAACATCGACCAGATCCTCAACGAACTTTTGCCGGCGCAGGTAAACGTGTATCTCCCGGTCATTAGGTCAGCGGCGGATGCGAAGCAGCTCGCTGTGGCACAGACAGTATGGAACGCGCTGATGGCCGTGCATCCGAAGCTGACGTTTCAGGACGTGGACGCGCTGGTGGTGCCGCTCATGCAGGATCGTGAGTACCTGGAAGCGCGGCGGGTGTGGGATGAAGGCGTGAGCACCATGACCTTGCCTCCACTGCTGCAACCGCAGCTGTCCGTGGTGTGGGACCCAAGTTTCGAGTCCGGCGCGAACGGCGCAGCGTATAGTTGGCGTTTCCATCCGATTGAACAAGGCGTAAGCATCGGCTTTGACAGGACCGAGCACACCAGCGGCGGAGGGGAGCAATCGCTGCGGCTTTCCTTCGACGGAAAGCACAATCCGAACCTGGACGCGGCCTGCGCCTACGTGAACGTTCAACCGAGCGCGAGTTACTACTTCTCCGGATGGATCAAAACCAAAGACATCACCACGGAGAACGGAATCGAATTTCGGATTCGCGCGTTCAGCCCCGCAAAGGTCAGTGTCACGAACACGCGTGAAGTACACGGCACCAATCCATGGACGGAGCTGGACCTGGATTGGACTTCTCCCGCGGATGCCCATGCCGCGCAGATCTGCATCACCCGCGAGCCGAGCGACAATCCTGACGTGCGCATTTCCGGCACCGCCTGGGTGGACGACGTGAATCTGGTGCCGAAGGGCAAAGGGACGCGCAAACCATGAGATTCGTCCGCGTCGGTATTTGCGCACTGCTGGCTTTCGGCGTGCTGGCCTTCGGGGCGGTGGAAGAGTGGGCCCAGGCGGTCTTACAAGTGGGCGCAGCCATCTTGCTGGTGTTCTGGGCGCTGCGTCTGTACCGCAGAAAGTCCGAGCAACTGATGATTCCGCCGGAGTTCCTGCCGCTGTCTGCATTTGCGCTGGTGGTGGTGGTGCAATGGGTTTTCCGGCTGACCGCCTCGCGATACTACACGCGCTCGGAACTGCAATTGTTAGCGCTGTACATGATCGTGGTGTTTTTGATGTCGCAGGCGTATTCGCGGAGCGGCCACTGGCGGAACTTCATGTGGTTCCTGATGTCATTGGGATTTTTCGTGTCGATCTTCGGAATCCTGCAACATTTAACGTTTAACGAGAAGCTGTACTGGTTTCGCCCGATGCGTTTTGGCGGCCTGCCCTTCGGCCCGTACGTAAACCGCAACCACTTTGCGGGGTTCGCGGAGATGGTGATACCGGTAGCGCTGGTGCCGCTGGTGCTGGGAAAAGTGCGGCGGGAACGGCTGTTTCTGGTCGCGCTGTTCGCGCTGGTGCCGATTGTGGCGCTGTTTTTGTCCGCGTCCCGCGGTGGAATTGTCAGCTTCGCGGTGCAGATCGCGGTATTGGCTCTGCTGTTGCTGGTGCGCAAGATACGGGGGCGCAATGTGATCGTTGGCGGGATGGTTGTGCTGCTGGCGATGATGACGGTGTCATGGATCGGCGTGCAGCAGGTGCTGCAGCGCTTTTCGGGTATTCAGTCGTTGGAGGTCAGCGTGGGGAAGCGCACCGCGATGCGCCAAGACACCTGGCGGCTTTTTCTGGATCACCCAGTGATGGGAACGGGCCTTGGCACGTTGGAAATGGTGTTTCCGCCGTACGACTCGCTGTACGACGGGAAGGTGGTCAACCACGCGCATAACGACTATCTGGAGGCACTGGCGGAAACCGGGGCGGTGGGGGGGTTCTGCTGCGCGCTGTTCCTGGGTGTACTGCTGCTCAACTCGATGAAGGGCCTGGCAGACCTGGGAACGTCTTTTGCCGCGGCATTGAATTTATCCGGGCTGATCGCGTGTGTTGGGATCCTGGTGCACAGTCTGGTAGACTTTAACCTTCATATCCCGGCCAACGCCCTGCTATTTTTTGTTTCGGCCCAGATGGCAACCGCCCGCCTGCAGCCCGCCCTCCCCGGGGCACCCAATGGTCATAGTTACCCAGAGCGTAGACGAATACGAAAACAGTAGGTTTGGTGATGACTGGCAAACGGTATAATAACCTGAGGGGGTTGTTCATCTTGAAGGTCCTGGGTAGATTCAGGGGCCCACGGTATCTTGTGCCCTGCCTTGCGCTTGTGGCGCTTTTCCACAGCGCAGCGAGAGGCGCGGCGCAAGACATTACTGTCGTCGGAACCCAACAGCAGACGAACGACAAGATCCGCTCAATCGGGGAGTCCTATAAATCCACTCCTCACGAATACACCATTGGAAATGGGGACTTACTGAGCATTTCGGTGTTCGATGTACCGGAATTGACCAGAGAAGTGCGTGTCAGCCAGAACGGCACAATCAGCATGCCGCTGGTGCCCACAAGGCTGCACGTGGCCGGCTTGACGGAAATGCAGGCCGAACAAATGCTTGCCGACATTTTGGAAGCGAATGGACTGGTGACGCACGCAGAAGTGGGCGTGATCGTCAAGGAGCATCGCAGCCGGCCAATCACAATCGTCGGAGCGGTGGCGCACCCGATGGTGTATGAGGCCGATCGCGCCGTGACCTTGTTAGAAGCGCTAGCCGAAGCCGGCGGCATCTCCAACGATGCGGGCGAGACCATCATTGTTACGCGCATACGTGCGGCAACTTTCGTGCCGGTTGCGACGCCTGCGCCAGTCGCCGAGCCCGCACCGGGTGCTGCACCACCCAGCGATACCGGCTCTCAGGCTGCCAGCGGGGAAGCGGGTGTTTCCGAGGCGAAGGAGCAGAGTTCCACTGCGCCGGCAGACACAACAATCAGCCAGACCGGAAACCTGATCACCATTAATCTGAACGACCTGCTGGAAACCGGCGACACCAAGAACAACATTCCCTTGCAGGCCGGAGACGTCGTGACCGTTCCTCACGCGGGAGTCGTTTACGTTCTTGGCGCCGTGAATAAGCCTGGCGGCTACGTGCTGTCGAACGACCGGGCGCAGTTGACCACCATGAAAGTGCTGTCGCTGGCCGGGGGCAGCACCAGAGTCGCCAAGATGGACCGTGCCGTCATCATCCGAAAAGATGCGCAAGGAAAGCAGACGGAGACGGAAGTTGACCTCGGCAAAGTACTGAAGATGCAGGCTGAAGATTTGCAGATGCGCCCGAGCGATATTCTCTATATTCCAGACAGCAAGACCAAAGCAGTGTTAATCCAGGCAGCCTCTATCGCAATGGCGGTTGGTACTGCTATTGCCATCTACCGGCTCGGGTATCAGTAGAGAGAGAGAGAATGGCAGACGAATCGAAAATCATGCCGCGCGACGCCGGTACGCCGAGCGTCGAAGTCCTGCCCTCCAATGCGAGAATTCCGGCGATTGAACTGTCGCCACGGGAGCCGCACCTTTACGACTACCTGCTCATCCTGCGCAAGCATCAGTGGCTGATCCTTTCGTTCCTGCTGGCGGTGGTGACCATCGTAACGATAGCCACGTTTCGCATGAAGCCGGTGTATGTGGCCAGCGCGAAGGTGGAGATCGACCGGGAGAACTCGAATATCCTGCCGTTTCAGGGAACCGACTCCTACGATTTCATGATGGATCTCGATAACTACATCGAGACGCAATCGCGCATCCTGACCAGCGAGACACTGGCGCTGCAAACCATCCGCAACGCGGGATTCGGAGCCAACCCGGATTTCGAGGCCGACAGCAGCAGCGGCGCCATAGCCGCCGGGTCGCTGAAGAATCAAAAATTGCCGCCCGAAGTCGGCGCCTTTCTCGGCAGCCTGTCGGTGCGACGGATTCCCAATACGCGGCTCCTGGAAGTCACGTTTGAATCGACAGACCCGCAGGCGGCGGCGCAAACGCTGAACGCCCATCTTGAGAACTATATCGAGCAGAATTACAAGAGCCGCTATGAAGCGACCACGGCGGCCTCGAAGTTCCTAGAAGAGGAGCTGAGCGAGCTAAGCGTGAAGGTCCGGCGCTCGGAAGATGCGCGTATTGCCTACGAGCGAAATAACCAGATCTGGACCGTGGATGAATCGAAGACGAACAACGTGACCACGCAACGGCTGGTGGACCTGAACAAGGAATTGACCGACGCCCAGAGCGACAGCCTGAAGAAGCAGGCGCTCTACGAATATGCCAAAGCCGGCGACGTGGACGCTGTGCCGGAAATTCGTGATAACTCGGTTCTCCAGGACATGCAGAAGAAACGCGGCGATCTGTCCATGCAATATACCGATGCCGTCAATCAATACGGTCCGAACTTCCCCAAGGTGCAGCGCTTGCAAGCGCAAATCAAAGACATGGAAGAACAAATAGTCCGCGAGCGCAAGGGCATCGTCGGGCAACTGGAGAGTGACTACCGCGAAGCCAAGCAACACGAAGAATTGCTCTCTCGCGCGCTCGATCAGCAAAAGGCTGAGGTGGCCCTGATGTCGGAGAAGATGATCGAGTACAACGTGCTGAAGCGCGAAGCGGAAGCCAACAAATCGTTGTACGATAGCCTGCAGACGAAATTGAAAGAGGCGCAGATTTCCTCCGGCTTACGCTCCTCGAACATCCGCATCATGGACCCCGCGATGGTGCCCTCCACACCAGCGCGGCCCGCGAAGACCCGGAATATCGCGCTGGCCATTATCGTCGGGCTGGTGGGTGGCATAGGGTTGGCGCTGCTCCGCGAATATCTGGACAACACGGTAAAGACCCCGGACGACGTCGAAACACTCGCGCGCCTGCCTTCGCTCGCGGTGGTGCCTGCGTTTGGTGACAGCGTGGGAGCGAGCAAGCGAACGGGGGTGTTGAAAGGCGCTTCCGCGAACGGCCATGAAAAGAGGATAGAGCTCGTGGCGCAGCACCTGCCGAAGTCGCAGATGTCGGAAGCCTTCCGCGCGCTGCGCACGGCCTTGCTGTTGTCGCAACCGGAACGTCCTCCGCAAGTTATTCTGGTGACCAGCGCGCTTCCTCGCGAGGGCAAGACGACGGCGGCGGCTAACCTGGCGGTAACGCTGGCTCAGTTGGGCGACAAAACGGTTCTGGTGGACGCCGACTTGCGCAAACCCGGCGTGGGGCGCTTGCTGAATCTTGGCACGGGAAAGTATGCGGGATTGAGTTCGTATCTGGCGGGCGTGTCTTCTTTGGATCTGGTCACCGTCCCGCACCCGCAGATCCCCAATCTGGCGGCCATTCCGACGGGGCCGCTTCCGCCGAATCCGGCGGACCTACTCTCCTCGCATAAGCTGGCAGAGGCCATCGCGGAATTGCGCACCAAGTATAAATTTGTGGTGGTTGACTCGCCTCCCATCATGGCGGCCACGGACGCGGTGATTCTATCGGTGCAGACGGACGGGGTGCTGTTGGTTGTCCGCAGTGGCGAGACACCGAAGGAAGCTTTCACGCGGACACGCGATCTATTGATGAGCGTAAAGTGCCACCTGTTGGGCGTGGTGCTTAACGCCGTGGATGCCAGTGCGCCCGACTATTACTACTCTTATCGCTACTATCCGTATTCCTACGGCTACGGTCCCCAGGAGGCACTGGAGACCACCCGCGATGAAGCCATTCCCCGTGCGCACCCGCAAGTGCAAGCCTCGGATGCGGATCTGGAAGATTCAGACAAACTCTAGGAGGCTGCGTTGCGCTATCTGATCACGGGCGGTGCGGGATTCATCGGTTCTCATCTGGCGGAACGGCTTTTGGAGAAGGGCGACCGCACGGTTCTGCTCGACAATCTGTCCACCGGCAGCATGGAGAACATCCGCCACCTGAAGGGTTCCGAGAACCTGGAATACCATCTGGACGGCATCGAGAATAAGCAGCTGCTGGCGGAGCTGGTGGACGACGCGGACGTGATCATCCACTTCGCGGCCGCGGTGGGAGTGAAGCTGATCGTAGAGAGTCCGGTGCGCACCATTGAGACCAATGTCAATGGCACGCAACTGATTCTAGAGGCCGCCGCCAAGAAAAAGAAGCTGGTGCTGCTGGCTTCCACGTCCGAGGTATATGGGAAGAACACGCAGGTTCCGTTTCATGAAGACGCCGACCTGGTCTTGGGTCCGACCACCAAGGGGCGCTGGAGCTATGCGGCGTCGAAAGCGCTGGACGAGTTCCTGGCGCTTTCCTACTGGAAAGAGAAGAAGCAGCCGGTGATTGTGGTTCGCTTCTTCAACACCGTGGGGCCACGGCAAACCGGTCGTTACGGGATGGTGTTGCCGAACTTCGTGAAGAGAGCGCTGGACAGCGCGCCGATCGAGGTGTACGGCGACGGCAAACAGTCGCGGTGCTTCTGCGACGTGCGCGACACGGTAGAAGGTTTGCTGCGGCTGCTCCCGCTGGAAAAGGCGTTGGGCGAGGTGGTGAACATCGGAAACACGGAAGAGATCACCATCGAGAACCTCGCCAAAATGGTGAAGCAGCGCACGAACAGCTCGTCGCCGATCCAGTATGTGCCGTACGATAAAGCGTACGAGCCCGGGTTCGAAGACATGATGCGGCGGGTTCCATGCATCGATAAGCTTGTGGCGCTGACCGGCTTCCGCCCGCAGACCAACCTGGTGGAGATTATCGACCGGGTCTCCGCGCACTTCCGCCAAAAAGAGGGGCCGCTAGCGTCCGCCGCCATGGCCAAGCGCTCGATTGCGTAGAATTGTGGATGCGACGCAGCCCGTTGAAGTGAGGCTACCAAAGTTACGTCCTTTGATAGTAACCTGTTCAGGACAAACTTGCTCAGCAAGTGAAGGTTCCGGTCCTAGTGCCGGCCACAGCGATTACTAATTGCTCCTACATGCATAAACCGCCTAACCACCCGGCCATCGCGGAATGGAAGGAAAGCCGCAGCGGGTGGAGTTATCGGCGCATTCTCGTTTTGTTTTTTGTGCTTTCTCTGCCGCTGGTGAATCCCATTGTGCACGGGGACGGCGTCGGTTATTACGCCTACGCGCGGGCGCCGCTGATCCAACATAATTTGAATTTCGACGATGATTGGCGACATGGGAATCCGAACTTCGCGCAATCCCGAGTGGACCCGGAAGGCCAACTGCGTCCGGAGGAATACACCGAAACCGCGCATGTGAGCAACCTCTTCTCGGTCGGTCCGGCGATCCTGTGGTCGCCGTTCCTGATTCCTGTGCACCTCGGTGTGCTGGCGTACGACGCCGTGGGTGGCCATGTTGCTGCGAATGGCTTCAGCTTTCCCTACATTCTGGCGATGGCAGCAGGGACAGCGGTGTACGGATTTCTAGGCCTGCTACTGGGGTTCTCGCTGGCAGGCAAATACGTCGATGAAAAATGGGCCTTTCTGGCGACCGTAGGGATCTGGTTCGGAAGCTCGCTGCCGGTGTACATGTACTTCAATCCCGCATGGTCGCACGCGCATTCGGCATTCGCGGTCGCGCTGTTCTTCTGGTATTGGGACCGGACGCGGCCGGACCGCACGCCATGGCAGTGGCTGGTGCTGGGGCTCATTTCTGGATTGATGGTGGACGTGTACTTTGCGAACGGGGTTTTCCTGCTCTTGCCATTGATCGAGTCCCTGCGGGAGTACGCGTCTTTCCGAGAAGTCGGCTTGGTGCGAGTGAAGCAGCTGTTCGTCACAAATCTGATGTTTCTTGCGGCCATGGTGGTCGCCGCCCTTCCCACGTTTATCACCCGCAAGATCGTATTCGGCGGGTATCTGAATTTCGGTTCCTATGCGAATCAGGCATGGGACTGGTCGGCCCCGTTCTGGAAATCAGTGCTGTTTTCTTCCGATCACGGTGCGATTAGCTGGACGCCGCTGCTGGGCTTCGCGCTGATTGGGCTTGCGTTCTGCACCAAGCGCGCTCGCGGTCTTACGATGTATCTTGGCGTAGCATTTCTGGCATTTTATTACCTGATTGCCAGCTATCCGTACTGGGACGGACTGTCTTCGTTCGGTAACCGCTTTTTCATATCGCTTACGCCGATCTACATTTTCGGGCTTGCGTCGTTGCTTGATTTCGTTGGCCGGCGGTTCCGGTCCGCTCGGTTCTCCTTTGCACTGATGGCGACTCTCCTGGGATGTTTCGTTCTCTGGAATTTCGGGTTCATCTTTCAGTGGGGGGCTCACCTGATTCCGGTGCGTGGCCCTATTTCCTGGAACGAAATGGCGCGTAATCAGTTCGAGGTCGTGCCGCACGAAATCACGGGTCACCTGAAGAAATTCCTGTTGCGGCGCAGCGACTTGATGCGGCAGATCGAAGAGCGCGACGTAGAGCAACTAAAGAAGAATGCGGCGCCCTAGGTTCCCAGTTACACTATCTATTCCCGCCCGCGGATACAGCCTCACGCGATTTTGGGTACCATAGATGAACGGCTGTAGTCGCAGTACGGCTTGTTTTCATGGCGATCTTTTCTGAATGGCATCGGTGACCTCAAAACCGGCGGTGGCAGCTCAGCTTGCGGAGCGAAGCGCCGCCACCCCAGTGATCCGCATCGAACCGGCGCGCGGCTGGTTCCATCTGCGGCTGAAAGAGCTGTGGAACTACCGCGAGCTGCTCTATTTCTTCGTCTGGCGGGACGTGAAGATCCGCTATAAACAGACGGCCATCGGTGTGGTGTGGGTAGTTCTGCAGCCGTTGCTCACTATGCTGGTGTTCACGCTGTTCTTCGGCAAGCTGGCCAAATTGCCGTCGCAGGGATTGCCGTACCAGGTGTTTTATTTTGCCGCGGTGGTTCCCTGGGCGTACTTCTCCTACTCGCTGCTGTCACGGCAGCGCGCAGCGGGAATGAGGTGATAGCCATCATGGGTCTCACCTATAAAGTGAATACGGACGTAGTGGAAGAGGCGTTTGGCTTGTTGTTGATGCAGGAAATGTCCGCTGCGGGCGTTCCCGTAATCGTCTACGATCCGCTGGCGGACTCGAAACAGGCGGTCGGGGGCTATAAAGGAGTCCGCATCGCGAAAGATGCCGAGGAGGGCATTACGGAAGCAGGTGTTGTCGTACTAGCGACTCCGTGGCCGGAATTCGGCCAAGTGCCGACAGCGCGATGGGCTCGTCGTGCCTCACCGCGTGTAGTATTCGATTGCTGGCGTGCCTTTGGATACCTGAGTGGTGTTGAAGGGATCCGTTACGTTCGCCTCGGCTACGGCGGAGAAGATATGACCGATGCAGCTACCGCGCACGAATCGAGAATTCGGACCCAAGCACAATCGTGAATCCTGATGGCTAGCTCAGATCCCGCTAGGCTAGCATGTGACAACTTATAATTATATAGATATAATAAACATAGTAATTAGGAGGTGAACCGCATCCCTGAGAGTTGGCTTGTTTCCCTCCGGCAGGCTCACAAACGAAACAAGGACCATTCACAAACAACTGAAGCCCGTGTTTCCTCGTAACTATCTCACCCTACCCTATCTCACCCAAACCCCACTCGAGGAATCCTTCCAGTACGAGTGACTCATCGCTCGGCCACCCGGACCGACTTCGGAGCCGAGCAACAATCATTGGGCGCAGTTATTGGCCAAGCAACTCTGCTTGATGCGGTGTCCCCGGAAAAAGACGCCCGCATGCTGACTCTATTCACGACTCCGAAGCCGTTTCGCGGCCACATCGACGTAATTCAGCGCAACGCTTTGGCGAGCTGGAAGAATTTGTGGCCAGATATTCAGGTGGTCGTGTTTGGCGAAGAAGAAGGGGCCGCCGAGGCTTGTGATGAGCTCGGATTCCAACACGAACCGAACGTTGAAACGACGTACACCGGAATGAAGAGGATCGATCGGATTTTTCACCGCGCCGAGGAACTGGCGCAGCATCCATTCCTCTGTTACTGCAACTGCGACATCATCCTGCCTTCGCAATTCGCACGAGCGGTGGAGCGGGTCTGCCGAAACCACAGGAAATTCCTGATGGTCGGCCGTCGCTGGGACACGCCCATTACTGAGGTCTGCCGCCCCTACTCGGAAGCAATCGAAGACGGGCTGATTCAGTTTGCGCATGCCAGTGGCGTGCAACAGCCGGGCTACTCCGTGGACTATTTTCTTTTCTCGCGCGGGCTATATGCGGAAATGCCGCCGCTGGTGATTGGCCGGATCTGGTGGGACCATTGGTTGGTATGGCACGCCCGCGATGCTGGTGCGGATGTGGTGGATGTTTCTTCGGAAGTGACCGCGATTCACCAGAATCACGATTACGGTTATCATCCGGAGGGGGCTAAAGGCGTCTGGAATGACGAACAGGCAGTAGCGAACTACAATAACGCGGGCGGACGCTGGCACCTATACACCATCGATGACGCGACTTCGATTCTCGAATCAAATGGCGAACGACGGAACTGGCGCAGGTTCACCGCTCCCTATTGGCGCTACTGGCGTCCACACGTGATTCCGCATTGGCACAGCTTTTTGGATGCTACGCGCTCCGTACGCCACAAACTTGGTATCCGCAAACACACCATTGCCTGACTCTTCCATGACCTCAAAGATGATACTCGTAACTGGCTCGAGCGGACTGATTGGTTCGGAAGCCGTGGAACATTTTGACCGGCAGGGGCACAAGGTCCACGGTATCGATAACAATATGCGGCAGGTGTTCTTCGGCAATGCCGGCGATACGACGTGGAATCTGAATCGCTTGCGATCCATGACGAAGAATTTCGTGCATCACGATGTGGATGTGCGCGACCGGATCGCTCTGCAAACCCTGTTTCGCTCAAACCGCTTCGACTTGATCATTCATTGTGCCGCGCAGCCTTCTCACGATAAGGCGCGCGATATTCCCATAGTGGATTTTGAGGTAAACGCACTTGGCACAGTGAACCTGCTGGAAGCGACGCGGCTGCATTGCCCGGAGGCCGTGTTCATTTTTATGAGCACGAATAAAGTGTATGGCGACGCGCCGAATGAGATTCCCCTGAAGGAACTGGAGACGCGCTGGGAATACGCCCGGCCGGAGGATTACAACGGAATAGGCGAAGATTGCCGCATTGATCGCACGCTGCACTCGCTCTTCGGCGCTTCCAAGGCTTCCGCGGACCTGATGGCGCAGGAGTACGGGCGATATTTCGGAATGAAAGTGTGCGTGTTCCGCGGCGGGTGCCTGACCGGTCCTGCGCATTCCGGCGTGGAATTGCACGGATTCCTCTCGTACCTGGTGAAGGTGGCGATTTCCGGGGGCACGTATTCCGTTTTTGGCTACAAAGCCAAGCAGGTGCGCGACAATATTCACAGCCATGACGTTGTGCGCGCGATCGAGGAATTTGCCGCCAATCCGCGTCCGGGTGAGGTCTACAACCTCGGTGGTGGCCGGGAGAATAGCATTTCGATGCTGGACGCGATCGCCAAAGTGGAAGCGCTGACCGGCAAAAAGCTCGACTGGAAGTACGTCGAGCAGAACCGCATCGGCGACCACATCTGCTACATTTCAGACCTGAGCAAATTCAAGTCCCACTATCCTAATTGGAAGATCACCATCGGGCTCGACGAAATCTTCCGCCAAATTAGTGCCGATCAGAGCCAACGGAAGCAAGGCTAAGCAGACGCACAATGCCGACTGCCACAACACGCAGCACAGAACCTCCAGGCGAATTTCATCTTGCGACGTCTTCGCGACGAATCCCGGAATTGGATGGTCTTCGCGGACTGGCGATCCTGCTCGTGCTTTATAGGGAGAGAGCGCTAAGGGCGAAAAAGCCGGCTGACGCTACGGCCCATTAACGGAGGCCGGGGCCTTCGTTGACAAACGGCGGAGTGGCCCTCAAAATGGAAAATGCCTCGTTTTTAGGCCCTTGTGCCCGGATGGCGGAACTGGCAGACGCGCTAGCTTCAGGAGCTAGTGGCCTTACGGTCGTGGAGGTTCGAGTCCTCTTCCGGGCACCATTTCTCTAATATC
>Ga0335076_10000941_pt1 | contig 27769 bp, 26 predicted proteins | sample Lox_Sample_25_FD_206717 | JGI IMG/M metagenome (GOLD analysis project Ga0335076, IMG submission 206717) | Soil microbial communities from Loxahatchee National Wildlife Refuge, Florida, United States - Lox_Sample_2.5 | ecosystem: Environmental > Terrestrial > Soil > Wetlands | place: USA... | reverse complement strand
GTCTTAAACGCCAGATCATACGCGGGCGATTCCCGGGCTGTAATCAGGCACCCGAGCCATGCCGGCGAACTCCGCGAGGCGGCCGCGAAACAGCATCGATGCCACACCGGTGCCGTCCCAGCAGCAGCAATGCCACACCGGTGTCGTTTGAGCCGGCGCCCCCGAAGCGGAATATCCCCGGAAGATTGCGCGCGGGCCCGCCGGGAACAGATCATGGGGGTCTCCATTTAACCGGCGTAGACACAAGATCTTGGCCTAGTCGACGGCCGTGACCACAGCATCTCGTGGTCCGGCTCGTCTGGGCCACTTAAGTGGAGACCCCTGACAGATCATATTGCCTGACCGGCAGCGAGCCCTAGACGGTGAGCAGGGCGCTGACCGGGAGGTCGGGCAGCCTGGCCCGGCCGTTCAGGAAGGACAGCTCAAGCAGCACGGCCAGGCCGGCCAGCTGGGCGCCGGCCCGCAGCACCAGGTCGGCGGTGGCCCGGGCGGTGCCGCCGGTGGCCAGCACGTCGTCGATGACCAGGACGCGATCGCCCCGCTCGAAGGCATCGGTCAGCACCTCGATGGTGGCGGTGCCGTACTCGAGCTCGTAGTCCTGCACGAGCGTGGCGCCGGGCAGCTTGCCCTTCTTGCGGATCGGCACGAAGCCCGCGCCGAGACGGCACGCCACCGGGGCGGCGAGGATGAAGCCGCGGGCCTCGATGCCCGCCACCTTGTCGACCGGCCCGTACACCGCGGCCAGGGCGTCCACCACCGCGGTGAACGCCCGGCCGTCGGCGAGCAGCGGGGTGATGTCCTTGAAGACCACGCCGCGCTGCGGATAGTCCGGGATGTCGCGGACCCGGGTGGCGATGAGCTCCGTCAGCCCGGCACTGGCGGGAAGGCCCATTCCTAGCGCCGCTTCTTCTTGCCGGCCGGGCGGTGCCGTGCCGAGCCGCCGGCCCGGCGCGGCTGCTGCCGCGGGCCCGGACGGGCGGTGGGCGCGCGGCTGGCCGACGGCGTGCCGCCCGCCCGCGGCGCGGTGGTGGTGAGCTCGTCCGGCGGCGTGGCCTCACCGGCGAAGCCGGCGTCGTCCGGCTCGTCGGCGGCGAGCGGCGATGAGGCGAGCTCGTCGGCGCGGGTGCCGGACGGCGACTTGGCCGCGGCCCGCTTGGCCGCGCGGCCGCCGGCGGCGCGCACGGCCACCCGCTTGGCCAGCGCCTGGTACTGGTGCTCGCGCTCCTTCAGGTCGGCCAGCACCGGGGTCGCGATGAAGATCGAGGAGTACGTGCCGGACAGCATGCCGACGAACAGGACCAGGGCGAGTTCCTCGAGTTCGTTGTTGGCGCCGAGCTTGGTGGTCGAGACGATCAGGATCGCGAGGACCGGCAGCAGCGCGATCAGCGAGGTGTTGATCGATCTCACCAGGGTCTGGTTCAGGGCCAGGTTGGCCGCCTGGCTGTAGGTGGTGCGCGCCCCGCTGAGCAGGCCCGCGGTGTTCTCCCGCACCTTGTCGAAGACCACTACCGTGTCGTACAGCGAGTAGCCGAGGATGGTGAGCAGCCCGATGACGGTGGCCGGGCTCACCTGGAAACCGGCCAGCGCGTAGATGCCGGTGGCGATCACCAGGTCGTGCAGCAGGGCGATGAACGCCGACACGGCCATCTTCCACTCGAAGGCGATCGACAGGTAGAGCACGATCACGACCATGAAGGCGATGAGGGCCTCCACGGCCTTGCCGGTGATCTGGCTACCCCAGCTCGGGCCGACGGTGGTGACGGAGATGTCGTTGGTGTTCACGCCCAGGTCGGTGGAGATCGCCTTCTCAAGCGCGACGGTCTGCCCGCCGGTCAGCGCCTTGGTCTGCACCTGCCAGCCGTTCTTCTGGCCGTGTACCTGCTGCACGATCGCGCCGCTTACGCCGCCCTGCTCGACGGCGTTCTGCACCTGGCTGAGCGACGCCGAGGAGGTGGGGAACGTGAAGACCGCCCCGCCCTTGAAGTCGACGCTGAAGGCCAGGCCGCGGACGAGTAGCGCCACGATGCTGATGACCAGGATGACCCCGGAGATCGTGTACCACAGGCGCTGCCTGCCGACGAAGTTGACCGATACCTCGCCACGGTAAAGCTTGCCGCCCAGCTGGCCCGGGGTCAGCATCATGCACCCCCCGTGTTTCCTGACGTCGTATTGCGCGCCGCGGTATCAGGACGGCGCCGGGGCGTCGGGTTGCGGCGAACCGAGGACCGCCATGGCGTCCGGGCCCCCAGCCGGGCCGGGTCCAGGCCGGACATCGGATGGCCGTTGCCGAAGAATTTCGTCCTCGCCAGCAGCGTCACCATCGGCTTGGTGAACAGGAATACCACCACGACGTCGATCAGCGTGGTCAGGCCGAGGGTGTAGGCGAAGCCCTTGACCTCGCCGATGGCGAAGTAGTACAGCAGCACCGCGGCGAGGAACGAGACCGTGTCGGACACCAGGATGGTGCGCCGGGCGCGCTTCCAGCCCGCTTCGACGGCCGGGCGCAGTTGCTTGCCCTCGCGCACCTCGTCCCGCAGTCGCTCGAAGAAGACGACGAACGAGTCCGCGGTGATGCCGATGGCCACGATCAGGCCCGCGATCCCGGCGAGCTCGAGCGTGAAGTTCTGGTACAGGGAGAGCAGCACCACCGCCAGGTAGGTGATGAGCGCGGCGATGATCAGGCTGGACACCGACACGATGCCGAGGCCGCGGTAGTACAGGAACGAGTAGGCCACCACCAGGAGCAGGCCGATCCCGGCCGCGATCAGGCCGGCGTCCAGCTGGTTTCGGCCCACCGTGGCCGAGACCGAGGTCACGTACAGGGTCTTGAGGTCCAGCGGCACCGAGCCGTACTTCAGCTCGTCCTGCAGCTGCGTGGCCTGGGCCTGGGTGAAGCTGCCGGTGATCTGGGCGTTCCCGCCGGGGATGGCGCTCTGGATCTGCGGCGACGTGACCACGTTGCCGTCCAGGGCGATCGCCAGCTGGTTCAGGACGAGGGCGTTCTGGTCGCCGGCCTGCCCGGCCGAGTAGTAGGTGCTGTACATGTGCGAGGTGAGCGTGCTGAAGGCCGCGGCGCCCTGGCTGTTCAGCGTCAGGTTGACCTGCCACTGGTTGGAGGTGCTGGACAGCGCCGCGGTGGCCGAGGTGACGTCGGTGCCCTTCACCTTGGCCACGTCGAGCAGGTACTTGCCCCACTGGCCGCTTCCGTTGGTGCCGCAGGCCACCACCTGCTCGTCAGGGTTGTTGTAGGGCGTGGTGTTCGAGTAGCCGGCCGCGACCTTCCACTGCTGGGTGTCGCCCGGCTTGCAGACGATCTTCGGGTCGTTGAACAGGTTGAGCACGCTTTTGCCTGCCAGGCACGGATTGCCGTACGTGTCAGCGCCCAGGGTCGGGGTGCTCTTGGTGCACGACGAGACCGTGCTGGTGGCCGTCGGGGACGGGCTCGCGCTCGGGCTGGCGCTGGCCGAGGTGCTCGGCGACGCGCTGGCCTTGGCGCTCGCGGACGCGGTCGGCGAGGGGCTGGCCGCGGGGACGATCTTGGCCGAGGTTTTCGCCGTGCTCGTGGCGCTGGCGGACGGGCTGGCCTTGGCCGAGGAACCGGCGCTGGCGGAGGACGTGGGGCTCGCCGACGGGCTCGCGCTCGCCGACGGGGTGGTCGTGCTGGCCGGGCTGTACGGCTGGTAGAGCAGCGCCTGGCGGAACATGAGCAGGGCGGTCGAGCTCACTAGCTGGATCGTCTGCGACGACCCCTTGCCCGGGACCGTGACCACCAGGAGGTTGTTGCCCTGCGGCTGGACCTGGGCGCCGGAGTTCCCGGTGCCATTGACCCGCGCCTCGATGACGCTGACCGCCGCGTTCATCTCGTCGGCCGACGGAGGCTTCCCGGTCAGCGTCTGGGCCTGCAGGGTCACCTGGGTGCCGCTGGACAGGTCAAGGCCGAGGCCGACCTTGAACTGGTGCTTCCACTCCGACGGGCTGAACAGCTTCCCGCCGAGCACGCCGAGCAGCATGACCACGATGAGCACGAGCAGGAGCAGGAGCGCCCGTCCCGGATGCGGGACGGATCTTGATGGGGGTGCCACTTCTCCGCCTGCCTTAGATCGGCCGTTTCCGGAAAATCCTCACGCCAGCCGGAGGCTCAGTGCACGTTGTCCTTGTCGGCGACCCGGTCGTCATGAGAATCGGTGAGGCCTTCCTCCGCTGAGGTAATGCCGCCGGGACCCGCGGGGGTTCCGTGCGTCTCGTCATCCTCGGCGGGCTCATCGTCGTGCATGTCCTGCTCGGCGTCATCATCGACGGTCTCCGGCTCGTCGGCCTCGCCGGGGGCGATGACCTCCATGATGGAGCGCCTGAGGTAGCGGACCTCCACGTCGGGGGCGACCTCGAGCACCACGTCGTCGCCGTCCACCGCGCTCACCGTGGCGTACATGCCGGCCGTGGTGCGGACCCGGGCGCCCGGGACCACGGTGTTCTGCTGCTGCTGGGCCTGCTGCTGGCGGCGCCGCTGCGGCCTGATCATCAGGAAGTAGAAGCCGACGAAGACGAGCACGATCAGGATCGGGAACGTCAGCGAACTGCCCGATGACTTGGAGGCCGCCTCAGCGGCTTCGGAAAAGAACATGACCGGGGATCCTTCGATTTGGTTCTGCGGGCGCGGTCGTGGCGGGGCCCACGACCAACTGCCGAAGTTTAGCCTTGCTTGGACCCTGCACCAACACAGGCTACGAGTTTTTGCGAGTGATCGTGACCTCGGCGCGATCTTGTTCGGACGGGCGATGCTCAGTCAAACAGGGTCGGCAGTTCCCCCAGTGACGGGGGAGGCTGAAGACCCAGGTGAGCCCATCCGGCGGCGGTGGCCACGCGGCCGCGCGGGGTGCGCACCAGCAGGCCGCACCGGACCAGGAACGGCTCGGCGACCACCTCGACGGTCTCCGCCTCTTCCCCCAGCGCCACCGCCAGCGTGGACAGGCCGACCGGGCCGCCGCCGAACCGGCGGACCACGGCCTCCAGCACGCCGCGGTCCAGGCGGTCGAGCCCGTGCTCGTCCACCTCGTAGATCTCCAGCGCGGTCCGGGCGATCTCCGCGGTGACCACACCGTCGGCGCGGACTTCGGCGTAGTCACGCACCCGGCGCAGCAGCCGGTTCGCGATCCGTGGCGTGCCGCGCGACCGGGTCGAGAGCTCGGTCGCGCCCTCGTCGGTGAGCGTCACCCCGAGCAGCCCGGCCGACCGGCGGACGATGACCTCGAGCTCGTCGGGCTGGTAGAAGTCCAGGTGGGCGGTGAAGCCGAACCTGTCCCGCAGCGGCGCGGGCAGCAGCCCGGCCCGGGTGGTCGCCCCGACCAGCGTGAACGGCGCGATGTCCAGCGGGATCGCGGTCGCGCCCGGGCCCTTGCCGATCACCACGTCGACGCGGAAGTCCTCCATCGCCAGGTAGAGCATCTCCTCGGCGGGCCGGGCCAGCCGGTGGATCTCGTCGATGAAGACGACCTCGCCCTCGCTGAGGGTGGACAGGACCGCGGCCAGGTCGCCGGAGCGCTCTATCGCCGGGCCGCTGGTGATGCGCAGCGGCGCGCCGAGCTCGGCGGCGATGATCATCGCGATCGTTGTCTTGCCCAGACCGGGCGGCCCGGCCAGCAGCACGTGGTCCGGCGGCCGGCCCCGCCGCAGGGCGCTCTGCAGGATCAGCGACAGCTGCTCGCGCACCCGGGCCTGGCCGACGAACTCGGTGAGCCGCTTGGGCCGCAGGGCGGTCTCGATGGCCCGCTCGTCCGCGTCGGCCAGCGGGGATACAAGCTCGTCGCGGCCCGGAGCGCGGCGCGCGAGTTCGGCTTCCTCGGCCCGGCTGAGGGCTTCGTCTTCGGTCATCGCGCTACTGCTTACTCAGCTTACGCAGGGCGGCGCGCAGCACCGTGGCGACGTCTACCGCGTCACCGTCGATCGCGCCTTCCTCCTCGAGCGCCGCGATGGCCTGGTCCGCGTCCCGGGCCGGCCAGCCCAGGTTCACCAGGCCGGACTGCACCTGGTCCCGCCACGAGGGTGCGCGCTGCGCCGGCCGCGGCGGCACGTCGCCGGTGTCGCCGGGCGGGCCGAGCCGGTCCTTCATCTCCAGCACGATCCGCTGCGCGCCCTTCTTGCCGATGCCGGGGACCATGGTCAGCGCGCCGAGATCCTCGGTCGACACGGCGCGGCGCAGCGCGTCGGGCGCGTGCACGGCCAGCATCGCCAGCGCCAGCCTCGGGCCGACGCCGCTGGCCGTCTGCAGCAGCTCGAAGACGTTCCGCTCGTCCTCGGAGGAAAAGCCGTACAGGGTGAGCGAGTCCTCCCTGACCACCAGCGAGGTGGCGACCTGGGCCGGCTCCCCCGGTCTGAGCGTGGCCAGCGTGCCCGGGGTGCACTGGACGCGCATCCCGACCCCGCCGACCTCGATGACGGCACCGTCCGGCGCGACGCCGGCCACCGTACCGCGCAGATGAGCGATCATGCTCGAGCTCCCATGCCTGCCAGGGCGCCACCGCGCCAGATATGACAGATCGCCAGCGCCAGCGCGTCGGCGGCGTCGGCCGGGCGCGGCGGGTCGGTGACCCGCAGCAGCCGGGTCACCATCGCGGTGACCTGATCCTTGCCGGCCCGGCCGTTTCCGGTCACGGCCGCCTTGACCTCACTGGGCGTGTGCAGGGCGACCGGGAGCCCGCGTCGGGCCGCGCAGACGATCGCGACCGCGCCGGCCTGCGCGGTGCCCATCACCGTACGCACGTTCTGCTGGCTGAAGACCCGCTCCACGGCGACCGCGTCGGGCCGGCAGACGTCCAGCCAGTCCTGGATCTCGGTTTCGATCGCCAGCAGCCGGGCCGCGACGTCCTCGCCGGCCGGCGTCCTGATGACGCCGACTCGGACCATGGTCAGCGCCCGGCCGGGCGCCCCCTCGACCACCCCGACGCCGCACCTGGTCAGCCCGGGGTCGACCCCCAGCACCCGGATCGGGTGCCGCGCGTAAGACAAGCCCACCAGGTGCTCTCCGTCTGGTCCGCGAACATCTGTTCGCCTCGAACCTACCGGTCCGCGGCCAGCGGGACGTGCATTTGGCGGCGTGTCCGGTCAATGCCCTGGCCGCGGTACTCGGGCGCGACCTTGACGCCCGCCACCCCGGCCATGGGGACGGCCCGCCCGTACTACCACTGGCGCATGTCGTGGTACAGCGCGGTGCCGACCAGCCGGTCGCCGTCGTAGGCGCCCAGGCACCGGCCGGCGGCCACGACGGGCTCGATGTCCGGCTGGACCCGCGTCTCGTCCATCGGACCGAACGAGCGCGCGGTCAGGTCCATGTACTGGCCCCAGTCGAAGTCCGGGACGAGCGGGCGGACGATCACGCCGGTCAGCCGAGCTTCTCCACGACGTCGCCGGCGACCGAGTAGTTGGCGTACACGTCCTGCACGTCGTCGGAGTCCTCGAGCGCCTCGATCAGCCGGAACACCTTCTTGGCGTGCTCCTCGTCCAGGTCGATCTCGACGCTGGGCAGGAACGCCACGTCAGCGGAGTCGTAGTCGATGCCGGCGTCCTGCAGCGCGGCGCGCGCCGCCACCAGGTCGGTCGGCTCCGACACCACCTCCAAGGACTCGCCCAGGTCGTTGACCTCCTCGGCGCCCGTGTCGAGCACCGCCGCGAGCACGTCGTCCTCGGTGACGCCGTTCTTCTCCACCACGATCACGCCCTTGCGGTGGAACAGGTACGACACCGAGCCGGGGTCGGCCATCGAGCCGCCGTTGCGGGTGAACGCGGTGCGCACGTCCGAGGCGGCCCGGTTCCTGTTGTCGGTCAGGCACTGCACCAGCACCGCGACGCCGCCGGGCGCGTAGCCCTCGTACGTGATGTTCTCGTACTGGGCGCCGCCGGCCTCGGCGCCGCTGCCGCGGCGGACGGCCCGGTCGATGTTGTCGTTCGGCACCGAGTTCTTCTTGGCCTTCTGGATCGCGTCGTACAGCGTGGGGTTGCCTGCCGGGTCTCCGCCGCCGGTACGCGCGGCGACCTCGACGTTCTTGATCAGCTTGGCGAACAGCTTGCCGCGCTTGGCGTCGACCACCGCCTTCTTGTGCTTGGTGGTGGCCCACTTGGAGTGGCCGCTCATGTGTTGTCCTTCACGATGTCTACGAATAGCTGATGAATGCGCCGGTCCGGGGTCAGCTCGGGGTGGAAGGCCGTGGCAAGCAGTTGCCCTTGCCGGACGGCGACGATCCTACCCGTGCCCTGGTCGGTTCCCAGAATGCTGACGGCTGGCCCGATCTGCTCCACCCACGGCGCCCGGATGAAGACCGCGCGGAGCGGGTCGCCGTGCTCGCTGAGCCCGGTGAGCGCGATGTCGCGCTCGAAGGAGTCGACCTGGCGGCCGAACGCGTTCCTGCGCACGGTCATGTCGATGCCGCCATAGGTCTGCTGGCCCTGGACTCCGTCGGTCAGGCGATCCGCGAGCATGATCATCCCGGCGCAGGAGCCGAACGCGGGCAGCCCGCCGCCGACGAGCTTCCGCAGCGGCTCGAGCATGTCGAAGGCGACGGAGAGCCGCCACAGCGTAGTCGACTCGCCGCCGGGGATGACCAGGCCGTCGATGCGGTCGAGTTCCTCCGGGCGGCGGACCGGGACGGGTTCGGCCCCGGCGGCGCGGAGGGCACGCAAATGCTCGGGCACGTCGCCCTGCAGGGCGAGCACGCCGATGACCGGTCCCGAGGGCGGCTTCATCGTTCTTCATGCCTCCGTGTCCGGCTGGCCGGCTGGGGCGGCTGGGGCGGCTGGGGCGGCTGGGCGCAAGCTAAAACGGCGCGACCCCTGGGGCCGCGCAACCTGGGTAAGCGTGGGTTTCAGAGTAGGAACGCTGAGGCAGCAGCCTATCTTCCCAGGGCTGTCCCCGGCCGGGGCCTCCGGCCTTCCCGTGGCTGTCCCGGTCGGGGCCCCGGCCTGGTGCGTGGGTTTACTCGCGGGGCGGGCGTGACTGATGCAGCGAGATGGGGCCGGGGACCCGTACCGGGTCAGGACGGGTGGTGGCGGTTACCAGCCGCGGGAGGCGTAGTGCTGGTCGGCGGAGAGGGTATCCAGGTTGATGCCGACCATGGCCTCGCCGAGGCCCCGGGAGACCTTCGCCACGACGTCCGGGTCGTCGTGGAAGGTGGTGGCCTTCACGATCGCGGCGGCGCGCTTGGCCGGGTCGCCGGACTTGAAGATGCCTGAACCGACGAATACGCCCTCGGCGCCGAGTTGCATCATCAGCGCGGCGTCGGCGGGGGTGGCGATCCCGCCCGCGGTGAACAGCACGACCGGCAGCCGGCCGGCCTGTGCCACCTCAGCGACCAGCTCGTAGGGCGCGCCGAGTTCCTTGGCCGCGGTGAACAGTTCCTCGGCGGGCAGCCCGGCCAGGCGCGCGATCTCCGACCGGATCGAGCGCATGTGCCTGGTGGCCTCGACCACGTTGCCGGTGCCTGCCTCGCCCTTGGACCGGATCATCGCCGCGCCCTCGGCGATCCGGCGCAGCCCCTCGCCCAGGTTGGTGGCACCGCACACGAACGGCACGGTGAACTTCCACTTGTCGACGTGGTGCGCTTCGTCGGCTGGGGTGAGCACCTCGGACTCGTCGATGTAGTCGACCCCGATGGCCTGCAGTACCTGCGCCTCGGCGAAGTGGCCGATCCGGCACTTGGCCATGACCGGGATGGACACCGCGGCGATGATGCCGTCGATCATGTCGGGGTCGCTCATCCTGGCCACCCCGCCCTGCTTGCGGATGTCCGCAGGCACGCGCTCGAGTGCCATCACGGCGACCGCGCCCGCATCCTCGGCAATCTTGGCCTGGTCGGGCGTGACCACGTCCATGATCACGCCGCCCTTGAGCATCTCGGCCATGCCGCGCTTCACCCGCGCGGTGCCGGTGGCGGGCGCGGCGGCCGCGTCAGCGTTGACAGTGGACACTAGGAACCTCGCTCGATCAATCGCGGCTACTTAATTATCAACATGGTATTGCGGGCCGGCCAGAGGGACAGCGGCGATGGCCATGGCGGGCCGGCTAGAGGGACAGCGGCGCGCCGCTGTTCCCGGCCACCAGGGAGTCGTCCATCTCGAAGAACTCGGGTGCCTCGGCCTTACCGGACAGGCGCAGCACCCGGGCGAGCGGGCGGCGCCTGGCCTCCCGGGTCGCGGCAACCACGTCGTTGTAGAACTTGCGGGCCAGGAATACCTGATGCGCGGCCGCCTCGACTTCGGCGAGCAGTTCGCCGGCGCCTTCCTTGCCGCTGAGCGAGGCCTGGAAGCCGGGCTGGCCGAACGCGGCCCGCAGCGCCCGGGTCAGGTCACTCTCGGCCAGGTCACGGGGCCGGTCACCACCCCGAGTGCCGTGCACCGCGGCGGCCAGCAGCAGGCTGGTGGCCGGGTCGAGCAGCCCGGACGTGGCCAGCTCCAGGGCGACGGAACCGCGCCGCAGCAGGGTCACGTCCAGGGCCGCGCGGGCCATCTCCACCCGGGCGTGCAGCCGGTCGATCCGCCCCGCGCGCCAGGATATGTACACGCCCGCCAGCAGCGCGGCCGCGACCACGATGATGATGTCGGTGATCATGAGAACTCGCCGCCGGCCGCGGTAACCGCGACCCGGGTGCTGCCGAGGACGACGGTCTCGTAGACGCTGAGCACGGCGCGGGCGACGACGGACCAGTCGTAGTCGGCCACCGCGGCCAGCGCCGCGGCGGAGAGCCTGGTCCGCCGGGCCGGGTCGCCGAGTAGCTGGCCGGCCGCCCGGGCCAGGTCGGCGGCGTCCCCGGTGGTGAACAGCTCCCCCGCTTCGCCACCGCGCAGCACCCGGCGGAACGCGTCGATGTCGCTGGCCACGATGGGCACGCCCGCCGCCATCGCCTCCGCGGTCACGATGCCGAACGACTCGCCGCCGGTGTTCGGCGAGCAGAACACGTCGACCGAGTGCAGGACGCGTATCTTGTCTTCCTCGCTCACCTGCCCGAACAGCACCACGCGATCGCGCAGGCCGGGGGGCACCCGGTGCAGCAGCTCGTCGGCGTCCGCGTACCGGCCCGCGACAAGCAGCCGCAGGCCCGGACGCTGCGAGCCGAGGATCTCGAACGCCTTGAGCAGCACCGGCAGGCCCTTGCGCGGCTCGTCCAGCCGGCCGAGGAAGCCGATTGCGCCGCCCGGGCCCGGCCAGCCCGGCAGCGGGTCGGCCTTGCGGTAGCGGCGGGTGGCCACGCCGTTCGGGATGACCACGGCGTCGCCGCCGATATGCTCGACCAGCGTGTTACGAGCGGCTTCGGACACCGCGATCCGCCCGTTGATCTTCTCAAGCCCGGTGCGCACTATCGGGTAGGTGACCAGCAGCACCCGGGAACGCGGGATGGCGGTGTGGAACGTCGCGACGATCGGTCCCGCGGCTACCCAGCAGGCCAGCAGCGACAGGCTCGGGATCTCGGGCTCGTGCACGTGCAGCACGTCGAACCCGCCCTCTTTGATCCAGCGCCGCACCCGGCTCACCGAAAGGAAGCCGAACGACAGCCGCGCCACCGACCCGTTGTAGGGCACGGGGACCGCCCGGCCCGCCCCGGTCACGTACGGCGGCAGCGGCGTGTCGTCGTCGGCGGGGGAGATCACCGAGACCTCGTGGCCCTCGTCGATCAGGGCCTCGGCCAGGTCCCTGATGTGCGACTGGACGCCGCCGGGAACGTCCCACGAATACGGGCAGGTGATCCCGATCTTCATGGCTCGCTCCGGGGCGGCGGCACCGAGGAAGGGGGCGCCGCGGCGGCAGGCATCCGGGCCGGGTCAAGGTCGGCGGTGAAGACCCGCTGCAGCATGTGCCAGTCCTGCGGATGCTCGGCGATGGCCGCGGTGAACACGTCGGCCAGCTGCTGGCTCATCACCGCGACCTTCTCGGCACGGGTGCCGGTTTCCGGCACCGGGATCTCGTCGTAGATGCGCGCGCCCCAGTCGGTCCCGTCGAACCACGTGGCGGTGGGCATCAGCGCCGCGCCGGTATGCATGGCGAGCGCGGCCACCGCGGCGATCCGTGCCTTCTGACCGAACATCTCGACCTCGACGCCGCTTTCCTTCAGGTCACGGTCGCTGACCAGGCAGACCAGGTGGCCGGCCCGGAGCCGCTGGGCCAGGGTGCCGAACGGGCTGCCGCCGCCGGTCAGCGGGAGGACCTCGAATCCCAGGGTCTGCCGGAACCGCACGAAGCTCTCGTAGACCGACTCGGGCCGCAGCCGCTCGGCGACGGTGGTGAACGTACCCGCGCCGCGGGCGATGACCCAGGCGCCGGCCTGCTCGAAGTTGCCCATGTGCGGCAGCGCGATGACCACGCCCCGGCCCGACGTCAGGTGGGCGAACAGCGTCGCCTCGTTCGGCCCCTGGAACCGCATGCCGGCCACCAGCCGCTCCGCAGGCGTGACCGGCAGCCGGAACACCTCCAGCCAGTACCTGGCGTAGGACTGCAGTGCGGCCCTGGACAGCGCGCGCAGTTCCTTGCCGTCCACCTCCGCGGTGCCGTGTTTCCAGCTCAGCACGCGGCGCAGGTTGCCCTCGAGCACCTGGACCTTCGGCCCCTGCCGACGCCACGCGATGTCGGCCACCGCGGCGAAGATCCGCTGCGCCCAGGACCGGGGGACCCGGCAGATCACCTTCCAGCCCAGCTGATAGGCGACCCCCGTCAGCCGCTCGCTCAGTGTGGCCACCGCATACCTTTCTCAGCCATCCTGGTCTGGATCCCGGAGAGAGCCGCCCTGATCCCCGGGAGCCTTTGCTGCCTTATATACCGCGTGCACTCGCTGGCAGAAAGTGAAGGCGCTGCCGGCCGCGAGCGCCCAGAGCCCCACGTTGAGAATGTACGGTACGCCGAGGCCGGACACGCCCACCGCGATCAGCGAGATCAGCATGCGTTCCGGCCGCTCGATCAGGCCCACGTCGCAGCGCAGGCCCAGCCCCTCGGCCCGGGCCTTGGCGTAGGACACCAGGCTCCCGGTCACCAGGCAGAACAACGACACCCCGGCGAGCAGGGGGTTGTGCCCGCCGAGCATGAACCAGATGATCAGGCCGCCGAAGATGCCGGCGTCGGCGATCCGGTCCATCGTCGAGTCCAGGAACGCGCCCCAGGTGCCCGTGGTGCCCTTCAGCCGGGCCAGCACCCCGTCCAGCATGTCGAGGAATACGAAGATCGTGCAGGTGAAGGCGCCGGGAAACAACTCGCCGATGGGGAACAGGGCGAGCGCGCCGCCGGCCACGCCGACCGTCCCGATGACCGTAATGGCGTTCGGCGTGATCGGGGTGCGCGCGAGCACCCTGCCCACCGGGGTGAACACGCGTGTCATGGCGGGCCGCAGCACGTTCAGCATGGCCGTCCGATCCTACCGCCGGGCCGAGCCCGTGAGCGTTATGTAAAACCGGGCCGCGAGTGCAGGCCCTCACGGGCAGCAACCCCAGCGGATTCTTGCGTAACGCGAACTTTCGCATAAGACACTGCGTTTTCTGCCGCTGGGCCGGGCTTCACTTTCCGGCAACCGGGGAGATTCTTTCCGTGGGGCTTGTGGACATGGCGCCCGCGGGTTAAGGCTGGTCGTGCGCAGCGTTGGTCAGCGGGAAAAGCACATCGCAAGGAGGCGAACCTCAGTGGCAGCTACAGGCAGTGGGGCAGGAGGAGCCGCGGGCAGGGCACCGGCGGCCGATCAGGTAAGGAACGTGGTACTGGTCGGCCATTCAGGGACCGGGAAGTCCAGCCTGGTCGAGGCGCTGCTCGCCACGACCGGGACCATCCAGCGCGCGGGCAGCATCGAAGAGGGCACCACGGTCAGCGACTTCGACGAGGTGGAGGTCAGGCAGCAGCGTTCGGTCAACCTGACGCTCGCGCCGATCGTGCACAACGGCATCAAGATCAACCTGCTCGACACGCCCGGCTACGCCGACTTCACGGGGGACCTCAGGGCCGGGCTCCGCGCGGCAGACTCGGCGCTGTTCGCCGTCTCCGCCACCGACGGAATCGACGGCGTGACCCAGATGCTGTGGGAGGAATGCGCCGCGGTCGGCATGCCGCGCGCGGTCGTCGTCACCAAGATCGACCACCAGCGAGCCGAGTTCGCCACGATGCTTGACGCGTGTCGCGAGGCCTTCGGCGATGCCGTGGCGCCGCTGCACCTGCCGGTCGGCGAGCCGGCGAACGGGCTGATCGGGCTGCTGTCGCAGAAGCTGTACGGCTACGCGGGCGGCACCCGCTCCGAGGGCGTTCCCGCGGCCGGGGACGAGGACCGGATGGCCGAGCTGCGCGGCGAGCTGATCGAGGGCATCATTACCGAGAGCGAGGACGAGACCCTCATGGACAGGTACCTGTCCGGCGAGGAGATCGACCCCAAGGTACTCATCGAAGACCTGGAGAAGGCGGTCGCCCAAGGCAGCTTCTACCCGGTCCTCGTCACCTCCGCCCCGCAGCGGATGGGCATGCTCGAGCTGCTCGAGATCATGACCGAGGCGTTCCCCTCCCCCGCCGAGCACCCGCTGCCACCGGTCACCGCCCCGGACGGCAGGCCCGTCAGCGGCCTGTCCTCCGACCCCAAGGGCCCGCTGCTGGCCGAGGTGGTCAAGACCACCTCCGACTCCTACGTCGGCCGGATCAGCCTGGTCCGGGTATTCTCCGGCACGCTGCGCCCCGACGCCTCCGTGCACGTGTCCGGCCACGGCCGCGCCGCCAGCGGGCACGCCGACCACGACGACGACGAGCGGATCGGCGCGCTGACCTCGCCGCTCGGCAAGCAGCAGCGCCCGGTCACCCAGTGCGCGGCCGGCGACATCTGCGCCGTGGCGAAGCTCGGCACCGCCGAGACCGGCGACACGCTGTCGGACAAGGACAACCCGCTGCTGATGGAATCCTGGTCGATGCCCGAGCCGCTACTGCCGGTGGCGATCGTGGCCAAGTCCAAGGCCGACGAGGACAAGCTCTCCCAGGCGCTGAACCGGCTGGTCGCCGAGGACCCGACGCTGCGGCTGGAGATGAACGCCGAGACCAGGCAGCTCGTGCTGTGGTGCATGGGCGAGGCGCACGCCGATGTGCTGCTCGACCGGCTCGCGCACCGGTACGGGGTGGCGGTGGAGACCACCGGCCTGCGGGTGCCGCTGCGCGAGACGATCGCGGGCAAGGCGCAGGGTCTGGGCCGCAACGTCAAGCAGACCGGCGGGCACGGCGAGTACGGCATCTGCCACATCAAGGTGGAGCCGCTGGAAGACACCTCAGCCTTCGAGTTCGTCGACAAGATCGTCGGCGGGGTGGTGCCGCGGCAGTACATCCCGTCGGTGGAAAAGGGCGTCCGGTGGCAGATGGAGCAGGGCGTGGTGGCCGGCTACCCGATGACCGGCGTCCGGGTCATCCTGTACGACGGCAAGGCGCACTCGGTGGACTCCTCGGACATGGCCTTCCAGAAGGCCGGCCGGCTGGCGCTCAAGGATGCCGTGGACAAGGCGCAGCCGATGCTGCTCGAGCCGGTGGACGAGGTAAGCGTGCTGGTACCCGACGACTACGTCGGCGCGGTGATGTCTGACCTGTCCTCGCGCCGCGGCCGGGTTCTCGGCACCGAGCCGGTGGGCGTGGGCCGGACCCTGGTCAAGGCGGAGATCCCCGAACTCGAGATCACCAGGTACGCCATCGACCTGCGTTCGGTATCACACGGGACGGGATCGTTCACCCGCTCCTACCTGCGACACGAGCCGCTCCCGTCGCACCTGGCGGCCAAGGTGGCCGCCGAGTCCAAGCCGGATTAGGTTGCGGGCCAGGCGTCGGCGAGTAGCTTGCGGGTGTCGGCGAGGAGCTGGGGCAGCACGCGGGTGCGGCCGGCCACCGGCATGAAGTTGGTGTCGCCGCCCCACCGGGGCACCACGTGCTGGTGCAGGTGGGCGGCGATGCCGGCGCCGGCCACCGAGCCGAGGTTCATGCCGATGTTGAAACCCTGGGCGCCGGACGCCTGGCGCAGCGCGCGCACGGCACGCTTGGTGAACTCGGCGAATTCGGCGGTTTCCGCGCCGGTCAGGTCGGTGTAGTCAGCCACGTGCCGGTACGGGCAGATCAGCACGTGGCCGCTGTTGTAGGGGTACAGGTTGAGCACCGCGTAGACCAGGGCGCCCCGCGCGACGATCAGGCCTTCCGCGTCGGTGAGCTTCGGCGCGCGGTCGAACGGGCAGCCGTCGTCCCCGCCCTGGCCCGACGGCTTGTTCTCGCCCTTGATATAGGCCATCCGGTGCGGGGTCCACAGCCGGCCGAAGGCGTCGGGGATGCCGGTGAAAACCTCGTCCGGGTCGGGAGGCGTGCCGGGCACCGGTTACACCTGGACGCGGTCGCGCACCGCGGTGACGATCTGCGCGACGGCCTCCGCCGCCGGGACCGCGTTCTTCTGCGAGCCGTCGCGGTACCGGAACGACACCGCTTCCTTGCTGACGTCGTCGCCGCCCGCGATCAGCATGAACGGCACCTTCTGCCGCTGCGCGGTCCTGATCTTCTTCTGCATCCGGTCATCGCTGGCGTCGACCTCGACCCGGATGCCCTGCTCGCGCAGGGTCGCCGCGATCTTGTCCAGGTAGGGCACGTGCGCGTCGGAGACCGGGATGCCCACCGCCTGGACCGGCGCGAGCCACGGCGGGAAGGCGCCCGCGTAGTGCTCGACCAAGATGCCGAAGAACCGCTCGATCGACCCGAACAGGGCCCGGTGGATCATGCAGGGCCGCTTCCTGGTGCCGTCGGCGGCCTGGTACTCGATGCCGAACCGGTGCGGTTCCTGCAGGTCCACCTGCAGGGTGGACAGCTGCCAGCGCCGCCCGATGGCGTCCTTGACGTGCACGTCGATCTTGGGCGCGTAGAAGGCGCCCTCGCCCTCGGCGACCACGTACGGCAGGCCCGACATGTCCAGCGCGTGCTTGAGCGCGGCCTCGGCGAGCGCCCACTCCTCCAGCTCGCCGACGTACTTGTCCGGCCGGGTGGACAGCTCCGCCTCGAACTCGGTCAGCCCGAAGTCCCGCAGCAGCCCGACCACGAACTCCAGCAGCGACGCCAGTTCATCCTGCAGCTGCTCGGGGGCGCAGAAGATGTGCGAGTCGTCCTGGGTGAAGCCGCGGGCCCGGGTCAGGCCGTGCACCACCCCGGACTTCTCGTACCGGTACACCGTCCCGAACTCGAACAGCCGCAGCGGCAGCTCACGGTAGGACCGCCCGCGCGACGCGTAGATCAGGATGTGCATCGGGCAGTTCATCGGCTTGTTGTAGTAGGTGACCCCGTCCAGCTCCATGGGCGGGAACATGCCGTCGGAGTACCACTCCAGGTGCCCGGAGGTGATGAACAGGTCTTCCTTGGTCACATGCGGGGTGTTGACGAACTCGTACCCGGCGTCGGCGTGACGGCGCCGCGAGTAGTCCTCCATCACCCGGCGGATGATGCCGCCCTTGGGGTGGAACACCGGCAGGCCGCTGCCGATCTCGGCCGGGAACGAGAACAGGTCGAGCTCCGCGCCGAGCTTGCGGTGGTCGCGCTTCTCGGCCTCGGCGAGCATCGTGACGTACTCGTCCTGCTTGTCCGGGGTCTCCCAGGCGGTGCCGTAGATCCGCTGCAGCTGCGGGTTCTTCTCGCTCCCCCGCCAGTAGGCGCCGCCGCTGCGCATCAGCTTGAACGCCGGGATCTGCCTGGTGGTGGGCAGGTGCGGGCCGCGGCACAGGTCCTTCCAGCACAGCTCGCCGCTGGCCGGGTCCAGGTTGTCGTAGATGGTCAGATCGGTGCCGTCCGCAGAACCCACTTCGACCGACTCACCCGACTCGAATTGCTGTGAGCCGGTCGCGTGGCCCTTGAGGCCGATCAGCTCCAGCTTGTACGGCTCGGCGGCGAGCTCTTCCCGCGCCTGCTCGTCGGTCACCACCCGGCGGGAGAACCGCTGGCCCTGCTTGACGATCTGGCGCATCTTGCCCTCGATGGCCTTCAGATCATCGGAGCCGAACGGGGCGGGTACGTCGAAGTCGTAATAGAACCCGTTTTCCACCGGGGGCCCGATACCCAGCTTCGCCTGCGGGAACAGGTCCTGCACGGCCTGGGCCATGACGTGCGCGGTGGAGTGCCGCAGGATGTAGCGGCCGTCGTCGCTGGCGATGTCGACCGGCTCGACGACGTCGCCGTCGGCGACCTGCCAGTCCAGGTCGCGCAGCTCGCCGTTGACCCGGGCGGCGATGGTGCCCGGGCCGTCGGGAAGGGCCGCGCCGGCCGTCGTGCCAGCCTCGACCGCATGCCCGCATCCGGCGAGGGTGATGCGAAGCTGCTGGCTGGACACGGTGGGCTCCTCGGAGTTGAACGGAACTGGCTACCCGATGCTACCGGCGGCGAGGGCGATCCGGGGATTCAGGGGTCTTCGGGACAAGGCCGGCCCGGCGCAGGGCGTCGGCCATCGAGCCGCTCGCACCGGGACGAGGGCTGGCACTGCGCCCCGTTCGGGATGAATCGGCTCGCGGGCGGCCGCCGGCCTGGCGCGGTGCTTGCCTGGCCGCCTGCGGCGGGCCCTTCGGCCCCTCGTCGTCCAGCCGCAGGGTGAGCGAGATCCGGTGGCGGGGGATGTCGACCGCGAGTACCTTCACCCGCACCACGTCACCGGACCTGACCACCGAACGAGGGTCGGAAACGAAGCTCCGGGACATCGCCGACACGTGGACCAGGCCGTCCTGGTGCACCCCCACGTCGACGAACGCGCCGAACGCGGCCACGTTGGTCACCACGCCCTCCAGCACCATGCCGGGCTCCAGGTCCTCGAGCTTCTCCACGCCCTCGGCGAACGTGGCGGTGGCGAACGCGGGACGCGGGTCGCGGCCGGGCTTCTCCAGCTCGCGCAGGATGTCGGTGACGGTCGGCAGGCCGAACCGCTCGTCGGTGAACTGGTCCGGCTTCAGCGCGCGAATGACCGCGGTGCTGCCTATGAGCCCAGCGGCGGAGCTCCCGGTGGCGAGCAGGATGCGGCGGACCACCGGGTAGGCCTCCGGGTGCACGCCGGAGGCGTCGAGCGGGTCGTCGCCGTCGCGGATGCGCAGGAACCCGGCGCACTGCTCGAAGGCCTTCGGGCCGAGCCTCGGCACCTGCATCAGCTGCCGGCGGGACCTGAACGGACCCTCGGCGTCACGCCGGGCCACGATCGCGGCGGCCAGGCCGGGCGTGATCCCGGACACCCGGGTCAGCAGCGGCTGCGAGGCGGTGTTCAGGTCCACCCCGACGGCGTTCACGCAGTCCTCGACCACGGCGTCCAGCGAGTGCGACAGCTTGCCCTCGGCCACGTCGTGCTGGTACTGCCCCACGCCGATGGACTTCGGGTCGATCTTGACCAGCTCGGCCAGCGGATCCTGCAGCCGCCGGGCGATCGACACCGCGCCGCGGAGCGACACGTCGAGCCCGGGCAGTTCCGCCGAGGCGTACGCCGCCGCCGAGTAAACCGAGGCGCCGGCCTCGGACACCACGACCTTGGTGAGCGTGAGCTCTGGGTGCCGCTTGATCAGCTCGGCGGCGAGCCGGTCGGTCTCCCGCGAGGCGGTGCCGTTGCCGATGGCGATGAGCTCGGCGTAGTGGGTTTTCGCCAGCCTGGCCAGGAGGCCGACGGCCTCGTCCCAGCGGCGCTGCGGCTCGTGCGGGTAGATCGTGGCGGTGCCGAGCACCTTGCCGGTGGCGTCGGTCACCGCGACCTTGACGCCGGTGCGGAAGCCAGGGTCAAGCCCGATCGTGGTGCGCGCGCCGGCCGGCGCGGCCAGCAGCAGGTCGCGCAGGTTGGCGGCGAACACCCGGACCGCCTCGTCCTCGGCCGCCTGCCACAGCCGGACCCGGATGTCGACGCTCAGGTGCATCAGGATGCGGGTGCGCCAGGCCCAGTGCACGGCGGCGGCCAGCCACTGGTCGGCGGGACGGCTCTCGTCGCGGATGCCGAACCGCCCGGCGATACGCTGCTCGCTCTCGGCGTCCGGCACTCCCGGATCGAGGGTGAGGTCGAGGACCTCCTCCTTCTCGCCGCGGAACAGCGCCAGGACGCGGTGCGCGGGCAGCCGCGCGAACGGCTCGCTGAAGTCGAAGTAGTCGGCGAACTTGGCGCCCTTTTGTTCCTCGCCCTCGCGGACCCTGGAGATGAGCGAGCCGCGGGCGGCCATCGACTCGCGCAGCTCGCCGAGCAGGTCGGCGTCCTCGGCGAAGCGCTCGACCAGGATGGCGCGGGCGCCGTCCAGGGCGGCGGCGGCGTCCGGGACGTTCTTGTCCGGGTCGACGAAGTTCTGGGCTTCGTGCCGCGGGTCCCGGGTCGGGTCGGTCAGCAGCAGGTCGGCCAGCGGCTCCAGGCCGGCCTCGCGGGCGATCTGCGCCTTGGTGCGCCGTTTCGGCTTGTAGGGCAGGTAGAGATCCTCCAGCCGGGCCTTCGAGTCGGCCGCGCGGATCTGGGCTTCGAGCTCGCCGGTCAGCTTGCCCTGGGCGCCGATCTCCTTGAGGATCGCCTCCCGGCGCTCGTCGAGCTCGCGCAGGTAGCGCAGCCGCTCCTGGAGGGCGCGCAGCTGCGCGTCGTCGAGCATGCCGGTGGCTTCCTTGCGGTACCTGGCGATGAACGGCACGGTCGCGCCGCCGTCGAGCAACTCGACCGCGGCGCTGACCTGGCGAACGGCCACACCGAGCTGCTCGGCGATCCGCTCGTCCACGGACCGGGCCGGCCGGGCCGGCCGGGCCGGAGTCTGAATCTGCGTCACCCAAGCCATTGTGCCAGCAAGCGGCCGGCGCGCCGCCCGCCAAGCGGGTTAGGCTGATAACGGCTCCCGATTTATCACCCCAGCCGGGGGAGGCGCCGGGAGCCGCACTCGTGTGACGATCGGGGCATGAATCGTACCGTGCGCCACGACTGGCGCCGTTCCCACTCATGGAGTCGCCAAGATGCTTGCTAGTTCCTACTCCTATCCGCTGCTCGGAGCGTTCTGGACGATCCTCGAGATCTTCCTCTGGATTCTGTGGATCTGGGTCCTGATCTACGTCTTCATCGACATCTTCCGCAGCCATGACCTGTCGGGCGGGGCGAAGGCGCTGTGGTTCATCTTCGTGCTGTTCATCCCGCTGATCGGCGTCCTGGTCTACCTGATCGCCCGCGGCAGCAGCATGCACGAGCGGGCCGTGCAGCAGGCAAAGCAGCAGGACAAGGAATTCCGCGCCTACGTCCAGGACGCGGCGGGCTCGGGGACCCCGGCCGACCAGCTGGCCAAGCTGGCCGAGCTGCGTGACCGCGGCGTCATCACCGCCGAAGAGTTCGAACGCGAGAAGGCCAAGGTCCTGGCCTGATAGCACCTGATAGCAGTGGGGCCGGGCGGATATGACCGGGGACCTGGCCGCGCGGGAGAGTTCCGCGCCTGAGCAGCATCTCCTGCGTGGCTGGCGCTCGGTCATTTTCGCGCCGGTCGGCAGCGGCCAGCGGCGCCGCCGCGGCAGCGACGGCGTGCGGCTGGCCGCGGCGGTCCTGGCCCTGGTGTGCTGCCTGCTGGTCATCCGGTACGACTCGCGGGTCGACCGGGCCATCGCCCAGGTCATCCACCCGCCGCCGTGGAGCATCACCTGGCTGGTGACGGTGGTGTACCAGGTTGGCTCGTTCGGTGTGGTGCTCGTCCTGGTGGCCGCGGCCCTGGTCGCGCGCCGGTGGGAGGTCGCGCGCGACCTTGCGCTGAGCGCGGCCGGCGCGGCGGCGGTCAGCGGGATCCTGGTGGTGCTGATGGGCAGCCACGGCGGCCGGCCGGCCGGGGTCGTCATCGACAACTATCAGCTGAGTTTCCCGGTCCTGCAGATCGCCCTGTTCGCCGCGGTGGCCACGGCGGGGCTGCCGTATCTGGCGCGCGGGGTGCAGCGCCTGATCGAGATCTTCATCGGCCTGGTCGGCCTGGCCTGCGCCGTGGGCGGTCACGGGCTGCCGCTGAACGTCCTGGGCAGCCTGGCCATCGGCTGGGGGGTCACGGCCGTGGTCCGGCTGGTCTTCGGCTCTCCGCTCGGCCTGCCGTCCGCCGAGGATGTGCGGCTACTGCTGGAGGAACTCGGCATCCGCTCGGGCCACGTGCGCCCGGCGGCCCGGCAGGTCTGGGGAGTGGCCAGGTACGAGGCCACCGAGGGGCGCGACCCGGCCGGGCCCGGCCGGCTGCGGATCGAGGTGTACGGGCGGGACGCGGCGGACGCCCGGCTGCTGACCAAGGCGGGCCGGTTCCTGCTGTACCGGGACTCCGGGCCGAGCCTGACGATCACCCGGCTGCAGCAGGTCGAGCACGAGGCCTACCTCACCATGCGGGCCGGCCGGGCCGGAGTCGCCGTGCCTGACCTCGTGGAGGCGGGGGAAGCAGGTCCGTCCAGGGACGCGCTGGTGGTCTGCCGGCTGCCGCCGGGCACGGCACTGGCGGATGCCGGCGCCACCGGCATCACCGACGGCATGCTTGATGACTTGTACCGGCAGCTGCTGATCCTGCGGCGGGCCCGGATCGCGCACGGCGCGATCAGCGGGGACGCGGTGCTGGTCGACCCGGCCACCGAGACGGCCACGCTGGCGGACTTCCGCAACGCCACCGCCGGAGCGTCGGCGGATCAGCTCGACCGGGACCTGGCCGGGGCGCTGGCGGCCATGGCCGTGGCGGTCGGCACCGAACGGGCCGCCGGCTCCGCGGCCCGCTGTCTCACCCCGGAGCTGCTGCAAGGGGCCCTGCGGCAGCTGCAGCGGCCCGCGCTGGATCCGCTGCTCGTCCGGAGCCTGCGGGGCAACCGGGGGCTGCTTGCGGAGGTCCGCCAGAGCGCCGCCGCGGCCGCCGCGGTCGAGCTGCCGGCCCTGGCCGAGCCCCGCCGGGTGAGCTGGCCGACGCTGATCATGATCATCGGCACGCTGATCGGCGGCTGGGCCCTGATCGGCGTGCTCATCGACGTCTCCAAGTCTTTCGACACCGTGATCGGGGCGGACTGGCTGTGGGTCATCATGGCGCTGGTCCTGGCCCAGCTGGCCTACGTCGCCTCCGGCGTGGAAGGCATCGGCAGCGTGGCCGGGCCGCTGCCGCTGGGCCGGGCGGTAGCGGTCGAGTTCGCCAACGCCTTCAGCGCGCTGGCCGGCGGCACGGCGGCGGTCTTCGCCACCCGGGTGCGGTTCTTCCAGCGGCAAGGCTACGACGCTACGATCGCGCTCAGCTCGGGCGCCATCATGACCACCTCCAGCTGGATCGCCATCACCGTGCTGTTCCTGGTCTCGCTGCCGTTCGCCTGGGGGTCCATCCACCTCGAAGTCACCCCGCAGTCCGGCGGGGACTCCAAGCTGGTGTGGATCATCCTGGCCGTCGTCGTGCTGGTGGCCGTGGCGGCCGGCCTGGTGCTGGCCGTGCCCCGGCTGCGCCGGCTGGCGGCCAGCAAGCTGCGCCCCAAGCTGCGCGACATCTGGGGCAACCTCAGGCAGGTCGCCAGCTCCCCGCTCAAGCTGGTGCTGCTTGTGGGCGGCTCGCTCGGCGGGGAACTGCTGGTGGCCATGGCCCTGTCCGTGTCACTGCGCGCGTTCGGCGATCATCTAAGGCTGCCGGTCCTGATCGTGGTCATCACCCTGGCCGGGATCATCGGGGGCATCGCGCCGTCGCCCGGCGGCATGGGGGTGGTGGAGGCGGGCTTGATCCTCGGCCTGACCGCGGCCGGGGTCACGGAGGCCGACGCGACCGCGGCGGTCTTCATCCAGCGCCTGTTCACGTCGTATCTGCCACCCATCTGGGGCTGGATCACCCTCGTCTGGATGCGAAAGCGAGAGTACCTGTGAGAGCGGGACCGTGACGGCGGCGGATACACGCGCGGGCGGACGCCTCCCGCCCGATGCGGCAGGACCGTTCGCCGCCGCCGGCTCGGGGCGGCCGACCGCCCGGACCGGCGTCTAGGTGCCTGCCCCGAGCCGGAGGCCTGGTACGTGACCACGAGCGACAAGCCGGCGCCCGGCAAGCCAGCGCCCGGCGAGCCGGCACCGGGCAAGCCGTCCCTGGCCGTCCGGATCGACCAGGAGAAGTCGCATCCCCTAGCCTGGAAGGCGGTGGTCAAGCGCGCGGCACTGGCCGCCGTAGCCGGCATCGCCATTTACCTCGTATTCCCGGCGATCACCGAGGTGCTCGCATCCTGGCCGCGGCTGTCCACCCTGGACCCGTGGTGGCTCACCGCGGCGATAGCCGCCGAGGTCGCCCATTTCACCTGCACGTTCGCGCTGCAGCGGCTGGCGTTGCGGACCCGGACATGGTTCCCGGTCATCACCTCTACGCTGGCCGGCAACGCGATCACCCTCATCATGCCGGGAGGGGCGGCAGTGGGGGCCGCGGTGCAGTTCCGGATGCTGGCGGCCAGCGGCATGGACACGACAGAAACCGTGGGCGGTCTGGCGTCCTTCTCCCTCCTGGGCGTGGGCGGCCTGCTCGCGCTCCCGGTCTTCGCCCTGCCGATCGTCCTGCTGGGCGCACCCGTCGACCGGGGGCTGGAGCATGCGGCGTTCCTGGGAGCGGCGGGATTCGTGGCCTTCGCCGCGTTCGGGGCCGTCGTCCTGGCCCACGACGCGCCGCTGCGCTGGGCGGGCCGGGCCGCGCAGGGCGCGGCCAGCTGGGTCCGCCGGAAACGGCCCCCGCTGGAAGGGCTGGACGAAACCCTGCTCGCGCAGCGTAATCAGATCCGGGCCGCGCTGGGCCAGCAGTGGTGGCAGGCGCTGCTGCTCTCGGCCGGCCGACTGGCGTTCGATTACCTCTGCCTGCTGATGGCGCTGCGGGCGACCGGGAGCCACCCGCGCCCCTCGCTGATCCTGGTGGCGTACGCGGTGGCCGGCATCGTCGGGATGATCCCGCTCACCCCCGGCGGTCTCGGCATCGTCGAGGCCAGCCTGACCGGGCTGCTCGTGCTGGCCGAGGTGAACTCCAGCCAGGCCGTACTGGCCACGCTCACCTACCGGATCGCCTCGTACTGGGTGCCGCTGCTCGCCGGGCCCGTTGCGTACGGCCTGTTCCGGATCCGGTACCGGAACCGCCCGGGTGAAACCGCCGGGGACCGGTTACGCCGCAAGGCGTCGCCCGCGGTCGGCCCGGTACCCGCGGCGGCCTCAGGCCTGGTCGGCCCGGTACCCGCGGCGGCCTCAGGCCCGGTCGGCCCGGTACCCGCGGCGGCCTCAGGCCCGGTTGGCCGAGATCCGGGCCGGGGTCACCAGGACGGGCGAAATCCTCAAGTCCGCTCGCCGGTGAAGCGTAACCCGGGTCCTGCGGACCGCGCGCGCCTGCCGGACGAGTCATGGTTTCGTTCGGCGCGGGTACGTAAGGACGGTGCGGGACGAGGCAACGGCGCTGATCGAGGCGCGCACGGCCGCGACGGCCGACGCGGCGTTCGGCGCGGACATGTACCAGGTGCTGGCCGAGGACGTAACCGACATGGTCTTCTCGCCAGCCAGCGTGGCCAGCGTGCTGCGGCTGGCCCTGTGCGGGGCGCGCGGCCGGACGGCGGCAGAGCTCGCCCGCGCCCTGCACCTCGACGGATCGTCCGGACAGGACGTGGCGGCGAGCGGGCTGCGCCTGGCGGAAGCACGGCTGAGTGCGGGGAGCGGCGGCGGGGCGGCCGGCAGCGGCGGCGGATCCGCCGGGCCGGCGACACTGCGGGCGCCGGACACCGCGTGGGTTCAGTCCGGGCTCGCGCTGCGTGCCGAGTTCACCGCCGAGCTCGAACGCGCCGCGGCGGCGCTGGCCTACGCCGATTTCGCCGCGGCTCCCGAGGCGGCGCGGGCCGAGATCAACCGCGTGATCGCGGAGCAGACCGAGGGCAAGATCACCGGATTGCTGCCATCCGGCACGGTCGGCCCGATGACCAGGCTGGTGCTGGCTAGCGCGGTGTACCTCAAGGCCGCGTGGGCCCGGCCGTTCCCCGGGCACGGCACGGCCGGGGGGCCGTTCTACCCGGAGGGCCCTGGCCGCCCGGCTCTGACCGTGCCTCTGATGCACCTGGCCGCGCCGCTCGACTACCTGCGCGGCGACGGGTACCAGGCGGTGCTGCTCCCCTACCGGGACATCGAACTGGCCATGGCGGTGCTGCTGCCCGACGGCCCGGTGGCGGCGCTGCGGCCGAAGGTCGCCGCCGTGGGGTTGGGCGGCCTGCTGGCCGGGACGAGCCGGCAGCGGATCGCGCTGTCGCTGCCCCGGTTCCGGCTGGAGGCGGCGTTCGACCTCATCCCGGCGCTGCGGCGGCTGGGCGTGACCGAGGCGTTCGGCGACCACGCCGACTTCGGCGGCATCACCGACACCGAGCCGCTGCGGATCAGCGCGGTCGCGCACAAGGCGTACATCGACGTCGACGAGCAGGGCACCGAGGCCGCGGCGGCTACTGCGGTGGTCGCCACGGCCATGGCCGCGTTGCAGCCGCCGCCGGTCACGATGGTCGTGGACCGGCCCTTCCTGTTCGCGATCATCGACACCGCCACCTGGCTGCCCCTGTTTCTCGGCCAGCTGAGCCGGCCTCGTTCGGGATGATCAATGGCCGGAGTGCCTACTGCGGCTGCGGGCTGGTAATCAGGGAGAAGACCGCGCCCTGGTTGTCGGTGACGACGCCGATCCGGCCGTACGGGCTGTCCCTGATCTCCTGCACGACGCTGCCGCCGAGTTGGACGGCGGTGGCCACGGCGGCGTCGGTGCTGTCGACCGCGAAATAGGTGTTCCAGGCCGCGGGGGTGCCGGCCGGCGTCCCCGCCATGTACTGGCCGATGCCGCCGATCTCGTGCCCGTCGACCATGAGCATCGCGTACCTGAAGCCGTCCCCGCTGACGTCCTGGTACTGGTAGCCGAACACGGCGCGGTAAAACGCCTTGCTCGCGTCGAAGTCCCAGCTGACGTGCTCATTCCAGGTCAGCGAGCCGGTCTCGTTGGCCAGGCCGATGCCGGTGGTCTTGCCGCCTTGCCACAGGCCGAACACGGCCCCGGTGGTGTCGAAGGCGATGGCCATCCGGCCTTCCTCCATGACGTCTATCGGCCCCTGTGCCAGCTGGCCGCCCGCCGCCTTGATCTTTTCTGCGATCGCGTCGGCGTCGTCCGCGGCCAGGTAGATCGTCCAGGCCGACGGGGCGTCCGACGGACCGAATTTCGGGCCGATGCCGGCCACGATCCGCTCGCGGAAGCGGGCGATGGCGTAGCCGCCCACTTCTGGGCCCCCCGCCTGGATATCCCAGCCGAACAGGGCCTGGTAGAAGGCGATCGCCTTCGGTACGTCGTCTACGCTGACGTCCACCCAGCACGGCGTGCCGGCCGGCCACCGCGTATCGCGCGTCACCACTTCGTGTGCCTCCCTTGATAACTTCCTTGCGGCCGACGCTAACACAGGGCCATCGGGACCGGCCGTGGTGAGATCTGCTGTTTACACTGGGCTGTCATGTATGCCAAGACCAACCTGACGGCGGGCCGCCTGGCGCCGCGGCAAAAGCGGATCTTCGCGATCGCCGCGGTGCTGGTGGTCGCGGTCTTCGCCGGCCTGGCCGTGTGGGGGGTAACGGCGCACGACTCGTACGGGGCTTCGGGGCACGGCTGCGTGAACGTCACCGTGCCCAGTTCCACCGGAGGGTCCACCCTGCACTACTGCGGCGCGCAGGCCCGGTCGTTCTGCCAGGCCTCGTTCCGGTCCGAGGACCAGGTCTCGCTGCGCGCCCGGCCGCAGTGCGTGCTGGCCGGCCTCGGCCCGTCCGCGGATCCGAGCTCGTCCAGGTAGGATCCGGCCGTCTCATTACAG
>Ga0335076_10000940_pt1 | contig 27791 bp, 22 predicted proteins | sample Lox_Sample_25_FD_206717 | JGI IMG/M metagenome (GOLD analysis project Ga0335076, IMG submission 206717) | Soil microbial communities from Loxahatchee National Wildlife Refuge, Florida, United States - Lox_Sample_2.5 | ecosystem: Environmental > Terrestrial > Soil > Wetlands | place: USA... | reverse complement strand
TCAGATCCGATGCCAGCAGCCGCCGCGGAAGCAAGGGGGCGCCTGCCCCGAGCGTGGCGGGCGCGATCCCCAGCCAGATTTCATCGAGAAGCCCGTGATCAGCGAACTGCCCCGCCAGGTCGCCGCCGCCTGCCAGCCAGATGTTCTTGCCCTCCGCGGCCATGCTCATCTGCGCATGCACGCTGCGGACATCACCGTGGGCCTGCACCAGATCAGCGCCGGGAACCAGCGGGAGCCGGCGGTGCGTGAAAACCCAGCATGGAACCGCGCCGTAGCTCTGCCGCCACTTGCCCGGATTATCGAGCAACTGCTCGTGTTCCAGCACCCACTCATAGGTAGTCGCGCCCATCGCCATCGCGCCCACGCCCGCGAAAAAGCTGCTGAACCGGTCTTCCTTGCCGGAACCCGAATCCACCTGGAACAGCCAATCGAGGGAGTTATCCCGATCAGCGATGAACCCGTCGATGCTCGTCGCCGTGTAGTACTGAGTCCTTGCCACCATCCCACCCAAGCACGACCCCCTGACATCCGGATCTTGCAACTGTGCCCTGCCGTGGAACGGCCCGGCCAAGGCAGGTCGCCCGAAGCCGTGCATTGCCGCTTGGGCCCCGGCGCCCAGCGCTTCGCGGTCGAGCGACTCAGGGGCCTGGCGGGCTTGCTGCCGGCTCACGCCCAGTCCCGGGTTACCCGGCGAGCGAGGGTCCGCGACCCGGATTCAACTCAGGCCCATGACCGAAACAACCAGGCGGGCTGGCTCGCCGCCGGCCTCGATGGCAAGATCGATCGCCGCCGGGACGTTCAGGTCGCCGGCCAGGAGGCGGCCTGCCTCAGACATGGCGGCCGGATTGGCTGGGAGGGTCCGGCCGGCCGCGGAGTACAGCCGCTCCAGCCGCGCTGCGGCAGCATCGAGCAGCGCCGGCCGGTAATCCCAGTCACTGGCCCAGGACCGGTCCAGGATCATCAGCCGGACAGCCGCCGCTGGATGACTGGCGAGCAGATCACGCACCAGGACAAGGTTTCCGGCCGACTTGGCCATCTTGACACCATCGGTCGTCACCGTGCCCACGTGCAGCCATGCGCGGGCGTAAGGCCGGGTGCCGGTGAAGGCCTCCGCCATTGCCGCATGGTAGGCGTGGTGCGGGAAGCGAAGATCCTTCCCTCCTGCATGCACGTCGACCCCGACGCCGAAAACCGACATCGCCATCGCCGCGCACTCGGCGTGCCAGCCCGGTCGGCCCGGGCCCCAGGGCGAGTCCCACGCGGGGTGGCCGGCCTCGGCCGCCTGCCACACCGCAACGTCCAGCGGGTCTTCCTTGGCCGGGTCGCCCGGCCGCCCTCCGTACTCGGCGGAAAGCCGCAGCGCCTCGGCGCGTCCCATGCCGACCCGCTCCGGGACGGCCTGCCCCCGGAAATAGACGCTGCCTCCGCCCTCGTATGCGGCCCCGCCGGCCAGCAGTCCAGCGGCCAGCCGGATCACGTGCGTGACATAGCGGTGAGCACGGGGCTCGTGCACCGGTGAGAGCACGCCCAGCGCAGCCATGTCCTGCTCGAAGTAGTACTGCTGAATCGCAGCGAACGTGTCATACGGTGAGCCCGCCCGGCCAGCCGCCTCGTGCAGGACATCGTCTATGTCAGTGATATTCCGGCACACTTCCGGCTCAACGCCTGCGTGTCGCAGAATCCGGCTCAGCGCATCGACCCAGACGAAAGTCGCCGCATGGCCGAGGTGCGTCACGTCGTAGGGCGTGATCCCGCAGGCGTAGATACGCGCTCGATCCAGCCAGGCCAGCCGACGTCCGGAGATGACCACAGCCGTCGAGCCCGGCACGACGTCGGCAGCCGGGAGACTTCTCCTCATGGTCCTAGTGTCGCCATCGCGCTGAAAGAGGTCGTGGCCGGGGTTACTCGCGCCGTGACTTCCTGAAAAGAGCCGCCGGCGCTGGAGCGGTCGCCGCTGTGTGGGTCTGGCTGCGCTCGCTGCCGGGCAGTCGCTCGGCCGGCATGCGGAAGTGGTGACCGGATGCGCACCACAGCACCACGTGCGGCACCGGGCCGTCGGTGCTGGCAAGGGTAAAGCGGTCGGTGATCTCGGCCGGGCAGCCGCACTGCGGGCAGGACGCCAGCGTCAGCATGGCCGGCGCCCGGCGGCGATCGCCGCGACCGCGGCCACGGCGCGGTCGACCTCGTCTGGCGTGTTGTACAGGTAGAAGCTGAGCCGGCAGCTGGCAGGCGGCGTCAGCCCGAGTGCGTGGTGGGCGAGCGTCGCGCAGTGACAGCCTGCCCGGGCCTCGATGCCGGCGCGGCTGAGCGCCTCGGCCACCTCGAAGGGGCTGCGACCCGCGAGATTGAACGCCACCAGCGAGGTACGGCGAGCCGGGTCGCGCGGGCCGTAGATGCTGAGACCGCCGATGTCGCAGAGCCCGTCCAGCGCCCGGCTGGTCAGCATGCCGTTCCAGGCGGTCACGCGGTTCATGGCGGCTCGGACCACCCGGTCGGTGACCCGCACCCTGGTACCGAAGTAAACCGGGCGCCTCGGGCTGAGCGCCAGGTCGAGCAGCACGCGCACAGCCTGGGCGGATGCGATCGCGCCGAGGATGTTCGGCGTCCCGGCCGCGTACTTCCACGGCAGCGCGTTGTACTCGACCTGGTCCGGGTGGACGCGGCCCTCGGCGATCATGTCACCCCCGTACAGGAACGGGAGGCCGGCCGCGAGGAGGTGCTGCCGGCCGTACAGGACGCCGATCCCGAACGGCGCGAGCATCTTGTGAAACGAGAAGGCCAGGTAGTCCACGTCGAGGTCCTGCACGTCGACAGCTGCGCCCGGTACCAGCTGCGCGGCGTCGACCAGCAGGTACGAGCGCTGCTCCCCGCCCGGCTGCTGGTACCCGCTGGCGTCTGCCAGCGCCCGGACCGCGCGCAGCGGGGTCTTGGTGCCGAGGAAATTCGACGCGCCGGTGCAGCAGACCAGCTTGGTCCGCGAGTCGATCAGCGACGCCAGGTGCCCGAGGTCGAGTTCGCCGGTGACCGGGTCGAACCGGGCGAGCCGGTAGGAGACTCTCCGGCCGAGCCGTGGCAGGATCTCCCGGCTCAGCGCGTACCAGGGCACGTAGTTGGAGTTGTGCTCCATGAGCGTGGTCACCACATTGTCGCCGTCCCGGAACTCGGTGAGCATGGCGTACATCACGGCGTTGATCGCCTCGGTGGTATTGCGGTACAGCGCGATGGTGGCCGGGCCCGGCGCCCCGATGAAGCGGGCAATGGTGTCGAACGACTCCTCGAACTGCGCGCTCATCGCGAGGGAGGCGCGGGACTGGCCCCGGTGCACGTTCTCGTACGACGGGGCGAGCGACCGGTACAGATCAAGAAGCTCACGCGGCGGCTGCGTGCTCGCCGCGTTGTTCGTCGCGATCCGGCCGGCCGCCGGGAAGGCGAAGTGCTTGCGGACGGCCCGGACGTCGAGCCGCGGCGTCGCGGGCATCCTGCCGGCGACCCCGTCCGGCTGCCGCCGGTCCGGCGGGGCGGCACCGGGCGCGGGTCTTGCGAGTGTGACGATGGACATGACTGGAATTCCTCCTCGGCGGACAGTGCGCTCCTGGCAGTACTGTCCGCGCGCGGCGCTAGCGGAGCGCTAACGAGCGTCCGTGGATCAGGAAGCAGGTGCGCCGGCCGCGATGCGCCGGAGCAGGATCTGCGTCGTCCGGGACGGGACGACCCCGGCATCGGCGAGCGCCGCCGCCATCCGCCCGGCCGCTGCGGCAGCCGCGCCGTGGTCGCCGAGGTGAATCTGAGTCGCCACTGCCAGCCGATGAGCACGCTCGTTGTAGCCGTCGGCCGCGATCACGGTCTGCGCGCTCTGCATCGCTTCGGCAGCGCGCCCCTCGCTGAGCCGGACCTCACCGAGGGCGAGGGTCGCCTCGACCAGCGCGGTCTGCACCCTGGTCAGCGCGCCGCTGAGATCCGCCAGGTCCTGCAGATCGACCAGCGGCTCGCCGCGCCACAGCCCCGCCGCCGCGGCCAGCGCCGCGGCGTGCTCCGCAGAGTTGCCGTCGGCCCAGGCCCGGCCCGCGGCCGCCAGGTGCGCTTCCAGTTCCCACAGGTCGACCTCAAGGCCGGGGTGGGCCAGCAGCCGGATCGTGGACGCGTCGACGATCAGGAACCGTTCGTCCGGGGTCTGGCCGGGCCGTGGCTGGACCGTCATCGTGCCGCCGCGGAGGACCTGGCGCAGGTAGGTGAGGGTGACGCGCAGGTTCCGGGCCGCAGCCGCCCGATCCAGGTCGGGCCAGAGCAGGGCTATCGCCCGCTCGCGGCGCAGGTTCGGCTCCACCGTCAGCAGCGCGAGCAGTTGCCTGACCCTTGCGCGCCGCGTGGCCGCGTTCTGCACGAGCGAGCCGCCGATGTACACCCGGGCGGACCCGAGCACCTCGATCCGGGCCGAGCGCAGCGGCCCGGAGTCCGCGGCGGTCAGGAGCTCGCCCGCCGCCCGCCGGACCAGGTCGTCGCCGTGCGCGCGCTGCCATCGCAGCTCGACGGTGACGTTGCTGCCCAGCAGCCTTTCCATCAGCTCGATCGCGCGCCGCCCGGCCTGCAGGCCGTGCCCGTGCGCGCGGACGGCCAGCTCGACCGACATCGGCAGCGGAAGCATTGTGACCACCGCCTCGGCGTCCGCGAGCACGGCGACGATGCTCTCGGCGGCGGGTGCTGGCAGCGGGCTGACGGCGGCCGCCGCCTCGCGCGCGGCCAGCAGCGCCAGGGCTACCGAGTGCATCCGCTGGTGGCACCGGCCCAGGCTCGCCGCGTCCCAGGCCGGCCGGACCTGCGGCGCGCACAGGTAGACCGGGGCAAGCGCGCGGCGGAGCTGATTGTCGCAGCGGGGGTCGTCGAGGGGGAACTGGTCCAGATGGCCGGCCAGGAGGCGGCGCGCACTTTCCTCGTCGTGGAGTGCCACCTGGCGCATCACCGTCGCCGCCGCCAGCATCGACGCGTCCCGGCAGTCGTTCAGGTTGATCGCCATAGCCTCGAGCTGGCCGGCGAGTTCGCGCAGCCCGCCGGCGTCACCGGCCGAGGCCCGCACATAGGTGCCGAGGGCGGCGTAGAAGAACTGGTCGCGGGCGTTGGTGTCGGGGGCCAGCCGGTCGTCGGCCCGCAGCGCGGCGAACTCCGACACGTCGCCCGATGACCACCGGACGAACGGCGGTGTCTTCCGCACGTGCGGATGGTCCGAGGTGCGCAGCACCGCGTCGGCGATCGGGATGGCCTCGTCCGCCCGGCCCGCGAGTACCAGCATGGTCACGTGCAGCCTGGCAGCCATCTCGCGCATCGGATGATGACTGGCCGGATGCGGCAGCCGGGCAAGGGCGGCGAGCGCCCCCGCCAGGTCGCCTCGCAGGTCGGCCAGTGTCGCGGTCACCAGTTCGGTCAGGACACTCAGGACCACGTTCTCGCGGGCGGACGGCAGCTCGCCGACCCGGGCGGCGATCCGCAGAAAGTCGGCATATGCTCCGCGCGAGCTTGCCACCAGGCCGGAGAGCGCCAGCGCGACGACCTCGCCTGCCTCGTCCCCGGCCGCGGCGAGCGCGGCGGCGGCGCTGGCCACGAGCGCGTCGGTCGCGGGGTTGTCGACCGCGAGCGCGTGCTCGATCGCGGCGCGGAGCAGTAGCAGCTCTGGCGTGTCGCGATCGGCGGGTGCGGCTGCCGCGAGCAATCCGCGGGCGCGTTCCATCGGCAGCGCCGCCATGGTCTGGCTGACCAGCTCGCGCGCGGCGAGCCTGATCGTGGCCGGCTCGCGGAACCGGACAGCGATGCTCGCCAGCCGTAGCGCGTCGTGCCGGGCGGCTAGCCACTCTCGCACCGGCGGGAGCAGCGCGAGGATCTGCTCCCGCGAGTACAGCCGGTCGACCGACTCACCCCACAGGTCATGAGCCCGCACAGACCGCCCGTCGAAGGTCGTGAGCAGCGGGATCTTCGCGGTCAGCCGCTCGAGTTCTACTGGCTCGCCGCAGATGGCCGACAGTTCCGCCGCGTCTGCCCAGCCCACAAGCGCGAGTGCAAGCAGCGCGCGCCCCTCCAGCGGGCTGAGGCTTGCCACGACCTCTTCCCATAGGAACTGCTGGGTCAGCGTCCGCTGTGAGGTGAGTGCCAGGCGCACGAGCGCGGGCCAGCCGGCCAGCTCTCGCGGGGGCGGTGCGGCGTCTAACAGCCGGGCAAGGTCTTCTTCCTCGGCCGGGGTGAAGCTGAGGTCGCGCTCGCCGATCTCCACGCACCCGCCGGTGACGCGCAGCCGCGTGAGCGGCACGTCCACGGGCACCCGTCCGCTGAACACGACGTGCCCGTTCACCGGCAACTGGGGGACGACCTCGGTCAGCACACTCTGCGCGCCCGAGCCCGCGAGGTGGTGGGTGTCGTCGATGACCAGGCATACGTCGATCGGCGACATCTGCCGCATGGCGGCGATGACGTCCCCGGCGCCGCCGCTGACGTCGTGCTCCGGGCCGAGTGCCCGGCAGCACGCAGCGACGAAACGCTCGGGGTCTTCGTCATCGGGCTGGCAGGAGACCCACGCGTCGATGCCGATCGGAGTGGTCAGGTTCTGCCGCCAGGCCTGCGCTAGCAGCGTGGTCTTCCCGAAACCCGCGCCCGCGACCAGCGTGGTCACCGGGCGGTCGAAGCGACCGGACATGAGCGACAGCAGCCTGGTTCGCATGAGCTCCCCGGCCTGCGCAGCTGGCGGACCGGGAGCGGCACGGGCATTCACCCTGTGCATGCCGGCCTCCACGGCAATCTGCAGGTCCCGAAAGAGTAATAGGAGTGTAAAGGAGCGACTCCGCGTCGCGGTACCAGAAGAACAGGGGCAAGGAGGGCATGCGCATCGTCTGGCGGCGCCCGATAGAGGACCTGCATCCTCAGCGGCAGCCGGTACCGCAGCCTGACCGGAGGAGTCCGATCCGAGAGGTGGTCGTGAATGTCGCCGGGGCTCAGCTGGCGGGCGTGCTCATATCGAGTCGGCGCCTGACCTCCGGGGCGTTCACGCCGAGAGCGCGCAGGAGCGCCGCCGCGGGATCTGGTGGCTGGAGGGCGAGGATCTGGGCCAGCACCTGCTGGGCCGTGACCTGGAGCCTCCGGCGGTTGGGCTTGGACGCTTGTTCCAGCACCCTCTTCGCCGCGGGCGTCATTCGCAATCGATCCTTCTGCAGCATGAGGTACTTGAGCGTCGGCTTCTCCGGCACGGCGCGCATCGGCAGCTCCGGAGCATCAGCGCCGGACCCCAGGCCCAGGGCACCCAGCGCCTCGCGATCGAGCGACTCGAGGGCCTGCCGGGCTTGCTGCAGGCTCACGCCCAGCGCGGCTTCGACCGAGGGCTCCGCCAGCAAGGCGAGCAGGATGTGGTCGGTGCCAGTTCGGCGGTCACCCCGGCGACGAGCCTCCTCGCTGGCCCGCAGGCAGATGGCCCAGCCGTGCAGCACCTCGGGCGCAACGGACTCGGTGGTCATGATCACTCCTTGTTGTACTTGGTGTGCACGGACTGGCGGGTGACGCCCAGGGCGTCCCCGATCTGCTGCCACGACCAGCCCTTTTCCCGGGCGGCCGCGACGTGGTTCGCCTCGACCCGCTCCGCCAGCCGATGGAGCGCCAGCGAGGCGCGGAGCCCGGTTGCCGGGTCATCCGACGAGAGATTCGCGCCGAGCTGTTCGATGTCCACGTCTGTCAGTTTAGACTGACAGAATCGATTCTGTCAATTAAGACTGACACCAGGTCTCTGCGCGGACGCGTTCCCTATGGCTTATATGTGCCTGATAGGGCATTCACGCCGTGAGTTCCGAACTTGCCGGACGCTACCTGATGTGTTATCGCGGATTGAGGGCTTGGTCATAAACCACCGTGAGGGGTGCGCTATGGGGTGGATGACAGGGCACATGCGAGGTCTTGGGCCAGGGGAGGATCGGTTTGCGGCTGCGCTGATGGCGAGAGAATCGGAGTTCGAACTCGGAGCAGGAGACCTTGGCGCTGTGGACTGGGAGACCACCCGATGCCTTGCCGCCGCGACTCAGACCGATCTGGGCTATGCCAGAAGCGTCGTCCGCCTGATCGTCGGCGAGCGCTTTCGCGCCGTGGCCCCCGCCTCAGGCGTAGATGTGATGGTAGTCACCAGGTGGGCTTTAGCGGCGCTTCGCCGTCGCGCCTGGCGCGACTTCACCCTCACAAGCGCCCTGATGCTGGGCATCCTGCTCATCGTGCTGACTGGCTACTGGTGGCCAGTAGTCCCGATGCTGGCATGCGCGGTCGCGGCCGTGGCATATGAACGCTGGGTGCGGGACGAGAGAGTCCTTGCCCGGACCATGCTCCGGGGGCGGTTCCGCGGCGCCGACTCGCCAGAGCCGATCAGCGGGCGAGTGCATGCGCGCCTAGCGGTAGTCGAAGCGGAGCAGCGGGGGGACGTCATCGTCTTCCCCGGCGAGAAGGCATTCGTCGGCAGCGGCCGACGGGTTATCCACGACCGGGTCCTCATCCAGGCGGCGCTGGGAAAACGCAACAAGGAGGGCAGCCGCGCGATCCCCAAGTCGTTCACCAACGCGGAGTTGCACACTGCGCTGGAAGACGCGCTGCGACACATGGGCTTCCCCGAGCTTCACGTCGGCGAGCGGCTGTACGTCAACGGCAAGCACGTGTCAGCCGACTCACGGTTGCTGCCTAACCCGCTCGCACCGCCAGTCGCGGTGGCCCCCGCCGGCCTGCTGCAGGAGAGCTGCGAACACCCGACTGCGGATGCCCGCACCTACCTGTGCGCAGAGATCAGAGGCTGGAAAGGGCAGCTGGTTGTCTCGCTGTTCGCCCGCGCCGTGCAAGCCCGTGGGTCGCTCCAGGTGGAGTGGGGATTCCAGGTACTGCCACCCCTCAAGGACCACTTCCTGTACATCGACCAGCGGTACCAGATCCATCCCTGCTTGCAGTTCGTGAAGGCCATCGGCACTGGTGTCATCTGGTGCATCCCTGAGCTGATCACGTCGCCGTTTAACTTCGCCCGCTACGCGTGGAGCCCGGTCCGGGACGCCCGGCGAGAGCGATGGCAGGCCTATGCCATCAGTCGCGGATTCGTCTTCAACTATGGTTCGCTGCACAGCATCCGCGAGAACGCCGTGGGCAACCGGATGCTGCATTACTTCCTGCTCCAGGACGAGCTGACATTCATCCTGCTGGCCGAGCACACGATGTTCCGGGCGCTGGGCAACTTCCTTGAGGCACACGACGTGGACATGACCCAGTTCGAGGCGCAGGAGAAGACGTTCGTCAACAACATCAGCAATTACAACATCAACGAGGTCAACGGCAAGAACTTTGCCATCGGGGACCATACCCGGGTAACCGTAAGCAAGTAGGCCGAGCTCGGGAAGGGCGTCACGCGATGTCGACATTCAATATCGGAAGCGTAAGCGGGCAAGGCTTTGCCATTGGCGACCACGCCACCGTCATCAGCGAAGCCGGCCACGTCACGATAGGAGCGTGTGACCCGCGGCTGCTCAAGGAGCTATCACGACTGCACGACGAGCTGAGCCGGATCTCAACCACCCCCGAGCAGCGTTCTGCAGTTGCAGCCGTGGACAGCGCGATTGCGCACGCCGATGACGCCAGGCGGATGGCCGATTTCCTGAAGCACGCGGGCAGGTGGGCACTCGACGTCGCAACCGCTATCGGCGCCGAGCTTGCGGCCGCTGCGATCCGCTCCGCCGCAGGCATGAGGTAACGACGCGCCCCCTGACCGCTAGTTCCCGGGACGCCGGGGCGAATACCTCACCCGCGCGCTGCCGGAACTGACCGACGGCGCTGCCGGAACTGACCGACGGCGCTGCCGGAACTGACCGACGGCGCTGCCGGAACTGACCGGCGGCGAGTGCGACGTCCTGAACCAGCTCGCCCGAGACGCCGCCCAGCCGCGCGCTCGCGTTCGCTTCAGTCGTCGCGGGCGGCCGGCGCGACGAAGCTGGCTGCGCATTCCACCAGCATCGTCATCTCGTAACCGACCAGGTCGAGATCGTCCGCCGTGGTCAGCACCGCGAGGCTCGCCGCGGTGCCGATCGTCATGATGAGAAGCGTGCCCCGTTCCATCGGGACGAGGGCCTGGATGACGTCCCCGCAGTCAGATACCCGGGCGGCGGCGCGAGCGAGGCTGGTCAGACCGCAGGTGATGGCGGCGAGCTGATCCGCGTGCTCGGCCGTCGGCATCAGGCTGGCTCCGGCCAGCGGGATGCCGTCCGCGGAGACCACCAGCGCGTGCCGCACCTCGGGCACCCGCACGGCGAGGTCGGCGACGAGCCTGTCGAGGTCCGGTGGTTGATCGGGCGCCGGATCCAATGGCTGCCTCAGTCTTCCGCTTCGCGTTTTGCCCTGGCGATCGCCCGGGCCCGCCGGGAGCCCTGCTGGAAGGTAGCCAGCCTGGTCTGCGCGACCTGGGCGGACAGGCCGGGCGCGGGCGGGCCCGGTGGCAACGGTGCGGCAAGCAACGGTTCGCCGACTAGCGGTGCGCCAGTCGGCGGCACAGTCTCGCGCCCGGCCGTGTCGGGCACCGCCGCCTGTCCCACGTTCAGGACGACGGGCGGCCCGGCCGGCCTCGCCGAAGGTGAGATCAGCGTGGCCGGGATGTGCACGTCGACGGCGGTGCCGCCGCCGGGCGGCTGCGTGAGCTCGACGCGCGCACCATGCCTTGCTGCCAGGTGGGCAACCGCGAACAAGCCCAGGTGCGTGCCCACCGCGGCATCCGCGAGCGGTGGCAGGGCGAGGAGCTCGTTGAGCTGCCCGAGTCGTGCCGCCGGAATGCCCTGGCCACGGTCGGTGATGCGCACCAGCCAGCCGCCGTCGGCGGTCGTGCTTCCGGACATGCGCACCTGGCTCGTGGCGGGCGAGAACGTGGTTGCGTTCTCCAGCAACTCGGCGAGCAGATGCACAATGTCGACCGCGGCGACCGCGGCGAGGGCGGTGCTGGCCGCGATGGAAACGGCGGGTTCGACATCGAGGACGACGCGGCCATACTGCTCGGTCTCCGACAGTGCGGCCCGGAGCAGGTCCAGCAGCGTCATCGGCTCGGTCCAGCGAAGCGGTGCCTCGTCGCCGGTGAGCACGAGGGCGCTGTCGGTATTTCGCCGCAGCCGGGTCGCCAGCTGATCCAGCTCGAACAGGCCGGCCAGCCGCTCCGGGTCATCCTCCTCGAGTTCCAGCCGGTCGATCTGCCGCAGCATGGGCTCCAGCAGCGAGCTGCTGCGCCGCAGGAAGCTCAGGAACACCGTGTTCAGGCTGCCGCGCAGCCTGGCCTCGTCGCCGGCCAGCCGCAGCGCCTGCCGGTGGACGCGCTCGACCGCCCGCGCGACCTGTCCGACCTCATCGGCCGCCCGCGCACCGGCCGACGCCAGCGATCCAGGCGGCCCGGCGTTCCCAGCCGCGCCGAGAGCGCTTACCTGCGCGGGCAGGCCCGCGGTGGCGACGTGCAGCGCGGCAGCTTCGAGCCGCCGCAGCGGGCGCAGCACCGACCTGACGATGATCGTGGTTACCAGCAGCACGAGCAGCAGGGCGGCGAGCGCGATCCCGCCCGTGACGAGCGCCGACCGCAGCGCGCCTCGGTGCAGGCCCTGAGCAGTCGCTGCGACCCAGCCCGCCAGCTGCCCCTTCGCGTGCCGCAGCCAGCCGACCGTGTATGACATGCCGGCCGCCCATTGCCGGCGGGTTCCGCTGCCGAGGACGAGCGGGCCGGCGCCGGACGACGCCGCGCGCCGTTCCACCGCGCGGGCCCGGGCCGCCGGCGGCTCGGCCATGGTCTCGCTCAGCGCCCATCGCTGCTCGGGGGTTGCCGTAGTGCGGAAGAGCGCGAGGTCGCTCGCCTGCCGGGCCGTAGCGGAGGCCAGGACGGTCAGTGCCCCCGGCTCGAAGTGATCCGCGGCGAGCGCCCCGGTGAGGATGGCCTGCTGCAACGCGGCATCATCCTCCATCCGCGCGAGCGCGCCGAGCGTGTGCTCGCTGACGATCAGTGCGAGGTTTCCGCTCAGGCCCGCGATGCTGTCGTTGACACCGAACATGCCGCTGATCGCCGTGGAGTAGCCGTTAATCACGGTCAGCGCGGGTGACTGACTTCTCGCCTGTGTGCGCAGGCCGGGTAAGTCAGCGATGCCGGCCAGGATCGCGGCAGCACTGGACCGGGTCTGGGCCGAGTAGCCGCCGAGCCCGAGCACTGACTGCCTGACCGCGGTCGCGCGGCGGTTGGTGGTCGCATACTGCCGGCTCAGCAGGGCCCGGCCCGCGGCCGGGCGGCCGCTGGCGACGAACGCGGCCGTCGCGGTCCGCTCGTCCTCCATCGCCTGCGCCAGGCCGTTTACTTGCTGGCTGAGCACTGCTAGCTGGCTGACCTGGCCGTACACTCCCCCGCTGCGCACCGCGCCGGTGATCTGGAAACCGGCGAGTGTCAGACCGAGCACGGTCGGGATCGCCACCAGGACGGTCAGCCGGACGGCTAACCGCCAGTTCCGGAGGGCCAGCATCGAGCCGACCCGGCGCCTGGCCCGGTCAGCATCGGGTGGCACCACCCCGCGCGACAGAGCGTCGGCATTGCTGGCGTGACTCATCGGCGCGTCCTCAGCAATCTCGAAACTCGCATTGAGGGCGACGCGGCGACAAGAGGCGCAAGTAACTCACCTCGCCCGTTCTTACCCACCGACGATACCCGCGGGTCCGGGTGCCGGCGAAGGCTGCACCGGCGAACGCCGCGCCGCTGGCCTGGAACCGATGGCAGGCGTGCCTCGGCCATGCGACCGCGGCTCACCGGGCGGAGCTGAGGGCGGCGAATACAACCGTGGAACTCAGGTAGTGGCCGGTGGCGGCGTCGAAATCGCCGCCGCAGGTTATCAGGCGCAACGCCGCGTAGCGGGTCGAGGCGTAAATGGCTTTCGCCGGGAAATTTGATTTGAGGTACTGGCGCACGCCGGTGACGCGGAAAACAGCGACGGTTCCGTCCGCCAGCCGCACCTCGACGTTATCCCCCGGCCGCAGACCCCCCAGGCGGAAGAAGATTCCTGGCCCGCTGCGGGTATCCACATGCCCCTCGATGACCGATACCCCGATCTGCCCCGGCGTCGCCGAGTACTTGTACCAGGCCGGCCTGCCTGGCGTCGCGGCGAGCGAAGGCACCTGGATCGAGCCGTCCGTGCTGACCCCCAGGTGCAGCAGCTTTGAGCGCACGCCGATGGCGGGGATCTCGATGGACACCGGCGCTGAGCGCTGCACGGACAGGTCGTCGGCGGACGGGCCGGTCACACCCGCCGCGCCCGCGGAGGGCTGCGGCGCGTGCCGCTGTGCGCCGATCGCCACCAGGACCGCGATCGTGCCGCCGGTTATCAGCAGGACGCCGAGTCCGCCCGCCGCCCGGGCCAGGAAGCGGCCGGGCCTCTTCGCCGGAATTGCGGCGTAGCTGGTCTCTGGCCACGCCATGACGACGCGCAGGCCGGCGATCCGCCGCCGTTCCGTATCCGCCAAAGGCGCGTTCCTTCCCGAGTCTTCCCCAGGCTCTCCTAACCGCGTAACCTAATGGTCGGTTGATAAACAAGTCATTGCAAGTCCGGGCAGTGCATTGGATTTCTTTTATGGCTGTTGGTTTATTTTCCCGTCTTCCGGGGAACTGTCAGCGGCCGATACAGGGAGCCTGATGAGCACGCGCGCAACCGCAGCGGGAACGGCGTTACGCGCGCGGCTGACCGCCGCCGGCTTCGCGATCCTGACGCTGGCCGCCGCCGCGTCCGTAGCGGCCTGTTCCAGTTCGCCGCCTCGGGCGACGCTGCCTAAGCTGTCACCGGGAACCCCGGCCTCGGCCCAGACCTCACCCAGCCATCCGGTCACCACCAGGACGCCGAGCCCGAGTTCGCGGGCCACGCCGACCGGCAGCTCGTCCTCGGCCTCGGGCCCCAGCCCCAGCCCCAGCCCGAAGGCAACCTCGAGCAGGCGCGCCCGCCCGTCGCCGACCGGTACCCGGACCCGGACACCGCACCCGTTTCCCACCGCCGCCCCGGCCACCGGCGGCGGGGGCACCGCCGGGCTGCAGGATGGCTGGCTGCTGGGTCTCGGCGCCGCGGCGATCGTGGTCGGCGCTGGCTGCCTCGTCTATCGCAGGAAGTACGCGGTAAATAGATAGCGGTGCAGCCTCGCCGCCTGCATTCACAGACGGCTGAGCGAGGGGAAAGTGCGGGCGCCCGCCGGCGGCGCTACTTCAGCTGGCCGGTACTGCCTGGATTTGCCTGGCGTCGGCGATCAGCTGGCGGCGGTGCCGGCCGGTCGCTCCGATTCTGCACGACGAGGTGAGTGCGGTCCCTTACTCACTTCCTGTCGTCAGGGGTGCCGGTTGCCTTCCACGCCGGCTTGCGGAACCGGTCCATCAGGAACGGCGGGAGAATTCCGACGGCCAGAATGCCTGCGAGGAGCAGGACGGCGTACACGAGCGGGTTTGAGCTGCCGAACTGTGCCGGCGGGATGAACCCGATCACCAGCGCGATCGCCGATGACACCACTCCGAGCACGGCCAGCAGGCCCAGCGCCGGGGCTCGGTAGCCGCGGGCGCGGTCGGGCTGCGAGCGGCGCAGCCTGATTACCGCGACGAACATCAGCAGGTACATGATCAGGTACACCTGTGTCGCCATGGCGGCGAAGATCCAGTAGGCACTCGAGACGCCGGGGATGAACGCGTAGAGCAGGGCGATGATCGTGATCACGCTGCCCTGAGCGGCGAGAATCCGCACCTCGATGCCCTTGCGGTTGACCCGCTGAAAATAAGGCGGCAGGAAACCCTGCTCCCGCCCGATCCTCAGCAGCCCCTCGGACGGTCCGTCGAGCCAGGTCCACATCCCGGCGAGCGCCCCGACCGCCAGGGCGATCGCGATCACCGGCACGGCGAATCCGACGCCGAAATGGGTCAGGAGCCCGTTGAAGGCCTGCATCACGCCCACGGTGAGGCTGATCTGATGCGCGGGAACGACCCAGGAGATCGCCAGCGTCGAGGAGATGAAGACGGCGAGGACCAGGGCGACGGCGAGGTAGATGGACCTCGGATAGTCCCGCGCCGGGTTCCGCAGTTCGTCGACGTGCACGGCGTTGACCTCGACGCCGGCGTAGGTGAAGAAGCTGCTGACCACCAGCACGATGCTGGCGAGCCCGTGCCACGCGGGCAGCAGATGGCCGGGGGTCATCGGAGCGGACGAGTGCTTTCCCTGGACCAGATACGCGACGCCGAGAGCGACGAGGATCACCGCCGGGATGAACGTCCCGATCAGAGTCCCGCTCGAGGAGAAATCGGCCACCAGCGCCGCGCCGCGGGATGACACCAGAACCCCGGCCCAGAACAGCACGATGATGACAACGGCGTTGTAGACACCGTTGCCCGCGAGGCCAGGGTCGAAGACGTAGGCGAGCGTACCGGCGACCTGGGCGAGCAGGGCCGGGTAGAAGAAGATCGTCTGGGCGAACTCGCACCACACCGCCAGCAGCCCCATCGGAGCCGAGATGCCCTCCCGCACCCAGTTGTAGACGCCGCCCGGCCAGCCCGACGACAGCTCCGCGGCGACCAGGGCCACCGGCAGCAAGAACACCAGCGCGGGCAGGACATACAGAAAGACGGAGGCAAGCCCGAAGACCGCCAGGGCCGGGGCCGAGCCGAGGGAGCCGACCGAGGCCACGGTCAGGACCGCCAGCTGCGGCCAGCTGATGAGCGTGCGAGCCGGCGGGTGCGCCACCCTGGACAGCGCGGCCGGCCGATGGCGCCCCGAAGCTGTCCGCTCGGCCAGAGTTGCCGGCGTCTGCCGGTGCCTTCGCGCCCACATCGGCTACGGTCGCCGGGCCAGGGCACGGACCGGCCGCCTGCCTGCGGTCAGCTCACCCGATCCGATCTCCACAGCTGCTTCCTCGTTCGTGCGGATCCATGACGTGATCCCACCACATCGGGAGCATCCAGCAGGCCGGTCCGGGCCGCGGGTCGCCCATTTATGTGCTCGCCCACCCTCGGCATGGCACCGGCGTGCCAGGGCGGCACCGCAGCCTGGAAGAGGCGCTCTCCCGCCATTACACTCCGGGCAGCGTTTGCTCAGGTGCCAGCGGTGCGCACGCGGAGCACCGCATGCTCATCAGGACCGCGGATCAGGCCCCGCCGATCAGCGATCGCGCCGCTGCGGGGCCGACGACGAGATCGTGCAGGTCGCCGCCCACCTCCAGCCGGCCCGATTGCCCGATCCCGCCGATCTTCACCGGCTCGAATCCGGCCGTCCGGATAAGCCGCCCGACCACCTCGCCCGCCACGTCATCGCCCGCCGCGTCATCGCCTGCCCCGTCGTCGCCTGCCCCGTCGTCGCCGAGCGCGTAGAAGAGAACCGCCGGCTCCGGTTTCCGGTTGCTGGCGGACTCGAGGAGACCGGCCGACATGCTTCCGAACGCCATGGCCAGGCGCGCCTCCGCCGGCAGCCACCCGGCTACGACCTCGCCGGAGGACTGCCCTTCCGGCAGGAGACGCGAGATGTTGCCGTGCGCGTCGGTGCTGAGCGGATTGCTCGGAACGATCACGACCTTGCCGGCGACCGGGCCGGCGATCTCGTCGATCACGCTCTTCAGCACGGTGAACCGCAGCGCGAGGACGACGGCCTCGGCACCGTCGAGCACCTCGCGATTGCCTGCGGCGACGACCGCGGCGGGACCGATCTGCGCAGCCAGCGTCCGCGCCGACGTCGGGTCCGCGCTCGAGAGCCGCAGGGCCTCGCCGCCGGAGGCGAGCAGGCGGGCGATGGCCGATCCGATCCCGCCGGTGCCGATGATCGCGGTCGTCACGCCGAACCTCCTCACCATCACGCCGGCGGATCCGGCTCAGTGCCCGGCGACCCGCCGACCCCGCCGACCCCGCCGGTCACTCCGAGTCGCCGGCGCGCGTACTCGGCGGCCAGTGCGCGGGATGCCAGTCCCCCTCGAAGTCCGTGGTCTGCCCTACCTCGATCAGATGACCGTCGGGATCGCGGATGTAACAGCGGATCTCGTACTCGTGCTGCTTCGGGGGTGTCAGGAACTGAGCGCCGCGAGCGCTCCACTCGGCGTACACGGCGTGGATGTCCCTGACCCGGATGTTGAGGAAGCTGCTGACCCGGTCGGGATCGGGTGGCGTCTCCAGCGTGACCGACGGCTTGTCGTCGGTCGGGCCGCCGCCGACATTGATGATGATCCAGCTGTTGGCGAGCGCCACATAAGTCACGTCACCGGAAAAAACGACCCTGCCACCCAGTACCTCGGTGTAGAAGCGCCGGGAGCGCTCGACGTCGTCCGACACGATGAAGTGGGCCAGCACGATTCCCTCTGGCGGTGGCGGGAGCTCGGGCATCTGGCACCTCCACTGGTGGGCCGCGCCCCGCTAGCGACGGGGCCTGGAGGGGATGTTACTAGGCGTGGGCATTCACTCTCTGTCCGCGGTCGCGTGACCGATCCGGACCGCTGGCGACGGCAAGGGCGCCGCCGACCGACCGGGCCGGGTAGGGAACGACGGGTATCGCGGCAGCGCGGCCCTCGACCAGGGCAGCTGCGCGTTGCCTGACTGCCGTCGGCTCGGCACTGGTCTGGCACAGAACACGGATCGACGTGACGGCTTACGGGCTGCGTTTCGCGGTGGGCGCCGCGGAGGCCGGCGAGACCGCGTGCGACGGCGTGACCGTCGCGGTCGGGCTCGCGGCTGACGGCGAGACCGTCGGCGACGGCGTCGCGGTCGGGCTCACCGTCGGCGTGGCCGTCGGAGTCGGGCTCACGGTGCGGCTGGCAGTCGGGGTGGGAGTAACCGGCTGGGTGCTGGTCTGGGTCGGGGGCTGCACCGGGTGCACGAGGCTGGGGCCGGTGAAATGGCGGCCGGTGAGCATCAGCGCGATCGCGGCCGCCGCCACGATGGCCACGCCGATCGCGCCGCCGACGGAGACGCCGGTGGCGATGGCGTGGCGCTCGCGCCGGTACTCCGTGCTGCGGCGCTCGCGCAGCCAGCCCGGCAGCGCGGCGCGGCGGGCGGCCCAGCTGTTGAACGGCGCGGCGGCCATGCCGAGCGTCGGCACGAGCAGCAGGCCGGCGAGCAGCGGGCCGCTCAGCGTGTTCGCCTTGGTGAGCGCTCCGGCGATCCCGGCCGCACCGCACAGCGCGAGGATGGTCTCCGCCCAGTTGGCACGCAGCGCGTGCCACCACGTGGTCCGCTCGCTCGTCTTCGGCGTGCGCAGGAACGCGGCCTTCCTCGCGAACAAGGCGACGACCGAGGCACGGGCCACCACGAGCGAGGTGGACTGCCAGATGAAGAACGCGCCGATCGCGTCGCGCCAGGATGCGCCGGTGCTGCGGCGCAGCAGCGCGATCGCGCGGAGCAGGCCGAGCAGGATGAGTACGGGAACGGCGGCGACGAGGAAGACCGTCAGCTTCCGGAAGAGCTGCCCGCCGCCGGTCGCCAGGTTCGCCGCGCCCGCCAGCAGGAAGATCAGGAACAGCAGTCCGAGCAGGTCGCCGTACCACTGCAGCGCACCGGACAGGTACGACCAGCGCTGCCCGGCGGACAGGTGGTTCTTTCTCGTCTCCGGCCCCGGCAGCAGCGATTTCCAGTGCATGCGCAGCAGCTGGATGCCGCCGAAGCACCATCGGTACCGCTGGCCCTTGAGCGCCTCGAACGTCAGCGGCATGATCCCGCGGCCGCCCGACTCGTCCACGTGCATGCCGGACCAGCCCGCGCGGAGCAGCCTGAGCGACAGCTCCGCGTCCTCGGTGATGCACCATTCATCCCAGCCGCCGAGCTCGTCGAGGGCGACCCTACGGATGAGGCCCATCGTCCCGGCGAAGATCGCGCCGTCGCGCTCGTTCCGCGACGGCTGCGAAACGGCGAAGAAGTACTTGTAGGAGTGGTAGAGCCGCCGGTAGTAGCGGGCGTGGTACCAGTCGCGGTAGTCCTGCGGCGCCTGCACGAACCCGATCCACGGGTCGGCGAACAGGGGCACGCAGCGGCGCAGCCACTGCGGCGCGACCTGATAGTCGGAGTCGACCACGCCGATGATCTCGGCGTCGGGATGCGTGAGGTGCCTGAGGGCGTAGTTGAGCGCGCCGGACTTGTAGCCTGGCCAGTTCTCCAGATGCTTGAACGTGACACCGTGCCGGCGGCACCAGGTCTCGACCGGGCGCCACAGCCACTCGTCCTCGGTGTTGTCGTCGATGAGGACGATCTGGACCCTGGGGTAGTCCAGGCGCAGCAGCGCGCGGAGCGTCTCGATGACCATGGCCGGCGGCTCGTTGTGCGCCGGGACGTGCACGCTGACGAGCGGCGGAGCGTTGTCGGGCCGGGGGACCACCGCCCGCAGCATCGCGGTGGACACCCGCTGGCGCGGGTTGAGCGGCCGGCGCCGGCGGTGCCAGTGCACGGTCCCGAGCGCGTCGCACAGCTCCCAGAGGTAAGCGCAGCACATCAGCGCGGCGACCAGCTCAAGGCACCACAGCAGCACCCCGCCGGCCGTGCTGGCCGGGCCGAGGTGGCTGGCGAAGGTCCACTCCAGCGCGTACACCAGGTAGACAACGAAGAGGTAGGTGGATGACGCCCAGCACAGGTGCGCCCGCGGCAGCCAGTTGCTGGTGACCGGGAGCCATACCAGCCCGGCCAGCGCCACGCCCGCCGCACCGGTGACCAGGTTGGCTTCCGTCGCGCGCAGCAGGTACAGCACGCCGGCCGCCGCCGCGGCCAGCACGGCGGTCCCGGTGGCGATCAGGATGACCCGCCATATCGCGGCCCAGACCCCCGCCCGCTCGTGGCGGCGGGCCGGCAGGAAGAGGGCGGCGGAGCCGAGCGGCGCGGCGACCATCCCGGCGATGACCAGGGCCTCGAGCATGAACCTCACCCGCCGGACAGAGCAGCAGCCGCCGCGGCAAACGCCGCGAGGGCGGACGGGTCATTCTCGAGTCGCCAGTCCTGGTGGTACAGGCCGGCGTGCTGCGCCTCGTCGAACCAGACCACGCCCGCGAGGTGCTCCGCCCCGACGTTCCCGAAGAGCGCGCTGATCTGGCTCTCCCGGTCGGAGGTGGTGCCCACGGCGGTCTCGGCGATCAGCAGCGGCGCGCTGCTCAGCGCGCGGACGGCCGCGATGGTCGGGCCGAACAGCGAGCCGAAGGAATCCGTGGCCCGGAAGTAGTAGCCGTCGACGCCGGTCCAGTTGACCCAGGCCGCGCCCGGCCACCACCGGCGCAGCGAGGCCGACGCGCCGGCGATGGAGTTGACCGTCCACAGCCAGGTAACGTTCTTCGCGCTGGCGGCGCGGAAGACCCGCACGACATGCCGCCACGCGGCAACGAACGTCGCCGGGGACGTGTGGCCCTCGCCCCAGGAGTACCAGGTGCCGTTCATCTCGTGCCCGAAGGACAGGATCACCGGATGGCCGAACGCGACGACGGCGTCGGCGAACGAGCGCAGGTAGCTGTCGGAGGCGCCAGCCGCGATGGCGGCGAGGGCCACGCCGTTCGGGTCAAGCTGGACCAGCACGTAGGCGCCGTGATCCCAGGCCGTCTGCGCGAATGACGCGCTGAACGGGTTATTCCACAGCGAGTAGTACACGACGATCGCGGGCTTTACGTGGGTCGCGCTGGTGAACTCCGCGATCTGCTGCCAGCTGCGCGGCGCGTCCGGCTCGAAGACGCCGACGAGCGGGCGCGCGGGAGCAGGCACCGGCCGCAGCGGCGGCTGCGACGTCAGCGGCGTCAGGCAGCCGCTGACTACCAGCAGGGCGGCGACGGCCGCGGCTGCCAGTCCCGCCCTGGGCACGGCCACGTGCGCGACCCCGCCGCGCACGGCCACGTGCGCGGCCCCGCTGATCGCGCGCCGGGCAGCCGCGAGACCATGAGTCGTCGCGGCCGCTGTCCGGTGAACCGCATCGCTCCCGGCTGCGCGCTGCCCCATAGCTTCGAGCCTGCCGGGATGTCTCGCGACCGCCCAGAGCCGTTGCTCCGCCATGGGCAGGCCGAACGTCCCTGAGTTGACGGCTCGGTCGCGAGCGGCGGGCGAGCGTGCAGGTCTGGTCCGGCGCGTGCTACGCGGGCGGGGCCTTGGCAGGCCCGGCTGCCGTCACCGGGGCGGCATCGCCGAGCCACGACGCGCGGCCGGCCCTGACTTCGGCGTCATGCCGGAGGCACAGCAGCGCCACGCAGTCCGCGTCGCCCCGGGAGATGCGCCACGCCGTAACGCCGAGATTCGTGCACGGCGTGTACCAGGTCGTCATCGACATCACGTCGCAGCAGACGATCTTCCGGCCCGCCGCGCACATGCCGGTGAACTCGTGGCACCGGGCGCAGAACCCAAGTCGCGATGCGACCGGATCCTTGGTCCGTAACCCGCAGTCCGGACATGACCACCCGCCTGCGCCGGACGGCAGGATCGGGCGCCTGCGCTCTCGGCGCAGCCGGCCGACGCGAGCCCGCTCGCGCGGGCGCTCGGCGCGCTGATCGGGGACCTGGCTGACCTCGCGGCCGCCGGTCGCCACGCCCGGCATGCCAGCAGCGTCCGAAGTCATCGCAGATCCCCCTCTGCTGCCGCTGTATTACCGGGACCGGGGTGAAGCTTGGCGGCTGGTGTGAGCCGGGCGTCTCGGCTCGACAACCTGCAGCGCAAGTCTCATGAGAATTGCGAGCCGAGACATCCGTCAGCTGACGGAAGTTCCTGGCACCGCGCCCGAGCCGGGAGCGCGGAAAGGGCATCAGAGGGCGGTTCGCTGCCCCTCTTAGGGCCCCAGACTGACCTCTGATGCCCGCAGCGGCGGGCGAAAGGGGCAGCAGGCGCGCCATCGCTGCCCTTCCGGGTCACCGCTGCCCTTCCGGGTCACCGCTGTCCTTGCGGGTCACCGCTGTCCTAGCGGGTCACCGCTGTCCTTGCGGGTCACCGCTGTCCGTCCCGGGTCACCGCTGCCCTTCCGGGTCACCGCTGCCCTAGCGGGTCACCGCTGTCCGTCCCGGCATGGCGCGGGCAGGATCCCGGCGGAGACCGCGGGCCGGCGCCCGAGCCGGGAGCGCGGAAAGGGCATCAGAGGGTGAGTGTGGTCACCTGAACTGGCCCCGGCGGGGACGCTTGTCTTCACGAATTGCGGCCCCGCCTGGGTGGTGACCGCGGCGGTGGTGGGCGGCGTGTCGTCACCAATTCTGGCCCCACCCAGAGTTCGGATTTCTGCGTTGATGTCGCCGGCGCGGAGGTCCGGGAGTGGCGCGGTCACGAGTGGAGCTGTTCGAGCAGATCAGGAAAGACCGCCGGGTCGAGGGCTCGTCGATCCGGGAGCTGGCCGGCAGGCATCAGGTGCACCGGCGGACGGTGCGGCAGGCATTGGATTCGGCGGTGCCGCCGCCGCGCAAGTCCTACCGGCAGCGACCCCGCCCGGCGATTGATGCGTATGCGCCGGTGATTGACGGGTGGCTGGAGGCTGACAAGGACGTGCCACGCAAGCAGCGGCATACCGCGCGGCGGATCTGGCAGCGGCTGGTCGCCGAGCACGGCGCCATCGTGTCGGAGGTGACGGTCTCGCGGTATGTGGCCCGCCGCAAAGCCGACCTCGGCCTGGACCGGGCCGAGGTCAGCGTGCCGCAGGCGCACCTGCCCGGCGCGGAGGCCGAGGTGGACTTCGGCGAGTTCCACGCGATGATCGCCGGGACGCTGGTAAAGCTGTGGCTGTTCGTGCTGCGGCTGTCGTGCTCGGGCCGGGCGTTCCATGTCGCGTTCGCCACCCAGGCGCAGGAGGCGTTCCTGGAAGGGCACGTGCTGGCGTTCGAGCATTTCGGCGCTGTCCCTGGCCGGATCCGGTACGACAACCTCAAGCCCGCAGTGACCCGGGTCCTCAAGGGCCGCGACCGCGCTGAGGCGGAGCGGTTCATTGCGCTGCGCAGCCATTACGGGTTCGACTCGTTCTTCTGCATCCCCGGCAAGGAAGGAGCGCACGAGAAAGGCGGGGTGGAAGGCGAGATCGGCCGGTTCCGCCGCCGTCACCTGGTGCCGATACCTTCGGTGGCGTCGCTGGCCGCGCTGAACCAGCGGATCGCCGCCGCGGACATCACCGATGACGGCCGGGTGATCACTGGCCGGCCGGTGACCGTCGCGGCCGCGTTCGCTGCCGAGCAGCCGGCCATGATGGCCCTGCCGGCCGAGATGTTCGACCCGGCACGGCTGCTGCAAGCACGCGTCGATAACCGGGCCCGGATCTGCGTGCGGCAGAACTACTACTCCGTCCCCGCCCGCTACGCAGCCCGCCGCGTCACGGTGCGCCTGTCGGCGATGACCGTCCAGGTGCTGGACGGCCCGCAGGTCGTGGCGGACCACGAGCGGGCGGCCGGCAAGCACGCCGAGGTCCTCACCCTCGACCACTACCTGGACGTGCTGAAGTACAAGCCCGGCGCCATGCCGGGCGCGACCGCGCTGGCCCAGGCCCGCGCCGCGGGTGTGTTCACCGCCAGCCATCAGCGGTACTGGGACGCAGCCCGCCGCAAGGATGGTGACGCGGACGGGACCCGGGCGCTGATCGAGGTGCTGCTCGGCCATCGCGTCCTGCCCGCCGACGCACTGATCCAGGCCATGGACCGAGCGGTGACTTCCGGTGCCCTGGATCCGCAGGCTGTGCTGATCGACGCCCGCCGGCTGGCCGGCGGCCCGGTCGCGCCGGTCATCCCGCTCGGCGTGCTGGCCCGCTACGACCGGCCCGCACCCGCCCTGGCCGGCTACGACCAGCTACTCACCAGGAGCACCCGATGACCGTGTCCGACACTGCTGCCCTGGCCGCTATCGGCGCCGCCGCCCGCGAACTGAAACTCCCCACCGTCCGGGCCGACGCCGCCCGCCTCGCTGAGATCGCCGCCCGCGAACGGCAGACCCATCTGGCCTACCTCGCCGAGCTCCTGTCCGCCGAGATCGACGACCGCACCGGCCGCCGCCGGACCAGGCGCATCGCCGAAGCCAGATTCCCGCGGATCAAGCGGCTGGCCGACTTCAACACCGACGCCATCCCCGGCATCGCGGCCACCCTCGCCACGCTTGCCGCCGGCGCGTGGATCGACGCCGGCCAGCCGGTCGTTTTGCTCGGGGATTCCGGCACCGGCAAGACTCATCTGCTCATAGGCCTGGGGCTTGCGGCCTGCGAGCACGGCCGCCGGGTCCGCTACGCGACCACCGCGCAGCTGGTCAACGAGCTCGCCGAAGCCTCCGACAACCGGCAGCTGTCCCGCGTCGTCGGCCGTTACGGCCGCCTCGACCTGCTGCTGCTCGACCTATGCCGACCGTGCAACTATGCCGATGCTGGCGGAGCCGCCCGATGGGCGGGCTGGTCAGCGGCGGGCTCCTTGGCCCGGGGCTCGGCATAGTTACAGACTCTCAAGGAACGCCAGGACGGCGTCGGGTGGCTTGTAGCGTCCGGGCTTGACTGACGCTGGCGTTGTCAGCGCGAGCGCGCGTTCTTTGATGCTCAGGTCAGCGTGCAGGTATGCCTGAGTGGAACGGATGTCGGCGTGTCCAAGCCATAGCGCAATGACGGTTGCGTCGACGCCCGCGCTCAGCAGGGCCATTGCGCAGCTATGCCTGAGCACGTGCGGGTGCAGGCTCTTTGTCTTCAGGCTGGGGCAGGTTTCCGCCGCGGCGGCGGCGTGGACGCGGAGTCTGCGCTCGACGGCGTCGCGGCTGAGCCGCCGCCCGGTCCTGGTTGGGAACAGTGGCTGGTCTGTGGCGCCGGCACGTTCAGCTGTCCATTCCCGGAGTACCGCCTGGGCCTGGCGGGTGAGCGGGATGGCGCGCTGCTTGCGCCCTTTGCCTTCGCAGCGGACGTGACCGCCGGTGCCCACGATGACGTCGCCGCAGTCCAGGCCCGTGAGCTCGGAGACTCGCAGGCCTGCCTGGAGGGCGAGAACGATGAGCGCGCGGTCGCGCCGTCCTTCCCACCGCGCCGGGTCGGGCGCGTCGATGAGCGCCTGGGCCTCGGCGGCGTCGAGGAATGTAATGGTGCGCTTGTCGGCGCGCTTGGGCGGGATGGCCAGCACCTGGGCGAAGACGGCGGCGTGCTCGGGGTGCCGCAGCGATGCCCAGCGGATCAGCGACCTGATCGCGGTCAGGCGCAGGTTGCGGGTCCTGGGGGTGTTGCCGCGGCTGGCTTCCAGATGGTCAAGGAACGCGCTGATCATGGCGGCGTTCAGGTCGTCCCAGTCCAGGACTGCTGGCTGCTTGCCGGTTCGGTCCTGGGCGAAGGCCAGCAGCAGCCGCAGCGTGTCCCGGTAGGAGGCGATCGTGCGGGGGCTCGCGCCCCGCTGCCTGGCCAGCCGCTCGGTGAAGAAGGCCTGCAGCGTCGGCGCGATCGCTGTCATGGCGCTGCTTCCTGACTGGCCGTGTCGAGCAGCTGCGTTGCGCAGGCCAGCAGCTCGGGTGCGGCCGACAAGTACCAGTAGGTGGACCGCGGGTCTTTGTGGCCCAGGTAAGCCGATAGCCAGGGCAACCGGGACTGGACCTCGGCTCCTTCCCGATACCAGCGCAGCAGGCATCCGACGGCGAAACTGTGACGAAGATCGTGAACGCGCGGCGTGGCCGCCATGCCGGTCCCGACTCCGGCTGCGCGGCAGCAGTTCCGGAATACCTCCTGCATGACGGCGTAGATGACCCTGGTGCCGCGCATCGACACGAACACCGCCGGCGTCTGGCGTGATGGCTGGAGCTCATCGCGTCGGCGGCAGTAGCCGGCGAGCGCGTTCAGTGCGGTGGCGTGCAGCGCAATCTGGCGGGACTTGGTGAACTTTGACTCACGGATCAGAAGCAGCCCCTCATCCCAGTTGATGTCGGCACCGTCCAGCCGCAGCGCCTCACCGACCCGCATGCCGGTCACCGCGAGCAAGCCGATCAGCGTCTGGTAAGTGAGCGCGGGCAGCGGATACCGGATAGCGCGCGCCTGGGCCATCACGCCGGCGATGTCGGCGTCGGTGAAGATGAACGGCGGCCGCCGGCGCTGCCGGTAGCCGATCAGACCGGCGGGAGGTATTTCGGTGCGCGGGTCGATGCCGGCCATATGCCGGGCGAATCCCCGGGCGACCGTGAGGCGGCGCGCCCACACGGTGCTGCCCGGGTCGGCGTCCGGGCGCTGCGCCCAGACCAGTGCCGCTTCGATGGTGACCGTCTGGACGCCTTCGCGCTCGAGCCAGTCGATGAAGCGAGGCAGCAGGCGCTCGGCATCGGCGAGCTTGTGTCCCAGCGAGTGCCGCAGTGCCAGGTAGTCCTCGGCAGCGCGGCTGAGCGCGCTCACAGGATCGCTCCTGGCCATGGCCGGGCCACCTCGCGCAGCCGGGCGGCGTCGACCTTGGCGTAGATAGCGGTGGTGGCCAGGTCGGCGTGGCGCAGGACCTGGCTGATCCCCGTCAGCGTGGCGCCCTGGCGCAGCATCTGGGTTGCCAGGCCGTGGCGGAGCCGGTGCGCTCCGCCCGGTGGCAGGCCGGCGCGCCGGCAAGCGCGTTCGACCACGTCGCCGACCAGAGCCGGCCGTATCGGCTGACGCGGCGCGCGGACCGTCAGGAACACCCGGCGGGTCCCGGCCCGCTCCGGGACCGCGGTCAGGTAGCAGGCGATGGCATCACCAACGTCGCGCAACAGCGGCAGGCGATCCTGGCGCCGCGCCTTGCCGCGGACGACGATCTCGCCGGCCCGCCAGTCCAGGTCTTCCAGTTCCAGGAACGCCACCTCGGCCGAGCGCAGGCCCAGCCGGGCCAGCAGCAGCAAGATTGCAAAATCCCTGGCTCCGGCCGGGCGGGACCGGTCGCAGCTGGCGACCAGCTTGTCCATGTCGACGGCCGCCATCCCGCGGGGCACCGACGTGTCACGCCACCCCGCCACCGGCGGGACCGCCTCGGCCAGGTTCCGCGGTGTCATGCCCTGCAAGTACAAGAACCGGAACAGCGCACGCAGCTCGGCGACCCGGCCCTTGGCCGATCCGACAGAGACTCTCGCGCACTCGCCGAGCAGGAACGCCGTCACCGCCGTGCCTGACAGCTCTGCAATCGCGACCGGATCGCCTGACCCAGCGCACTGGGCAAGAAAACGGCGGGCCAGCTTCTCATAACGCAGCACCGTCGCCTCGGCCAGGCCACGGTCGGCGACCAGCCACCGCCGGTAACAGCCGATCAGCTCTTCCAGGGCGGTAGCGGGGCCGGGTTCTTCCGCGGCGATGATGCCCTCATCCCGCAGGTGATCCAGTAACGGCGCGAAAGCGTGCACTCCCGCAACGCGCGGGCGGCCAGCCGCCCGCCGGGCCGCCACGAACTTCTCCACGGCGGTGCTGCCGAGCTGAGCCGGATCGAAGTCGCGGTCGGCCATCCACCGGCCCAGCTGGCCGAGCTCTGTCAGCTTGTGCTTCGCCGAGCTGGGCGGATAACCCAGCACCTGCAGCCGTGACCGGTAGCCCTCCACGAACGGGCCAAGACGGCCAGGCTTCCTGCGAGTTCCAGACATCCCCGGCTCCTATCCCGGAGCACTCTGCTCCGACAAGCCGAAGGATCCCGGTTCACAGCCACGGAACTATGCCGAGCCCCGGGCCAAGGAACCCGCCGCTGACCAGCCCGCCCATCGGGCGGCTCCGCCAGCATCGGCATAGTTGCACGGTCGGCATAGGTCGAGCTATGCGGATGTCCGCATAGCTCGACGAGCTGGGCTACGTCCAGCTCGACCCCCGCGGCGCCGAACTGCTCTTCCAGATCATCACCGAACGGGAGGAACGAGCCTCCATCGCGATCGGTACGAATCTGCCGTTCAG
>Ga0335076_10000939_pt1 | contig 27796 bp, 19 predicted proteins | sample Lox_Sample_25_FD_206717 | JGI IMG/M metagenome (GOLD analysis project Ga0335076, IMG submission 206717) | Soil microbial communities from Loxahatchee National Wildlife Refuge, Florida, United States - Lox_Sample_2.5 | ecosystem: Environmental > Terrestrial > Soil > Wetlands | place: USA... | reverse complement strand
CCCCAGCGCGGGATCGAAGCTGCCCGTGACCCACACCGGCCCGCCGCCGGTCTTCCACGAGTCGCCGGGCCAGCTCTCGTGGCCCGGCTCGCCCGGGCCCGGGATCGTGTAGGTCTTCCAGACCTCGTTGCCGGTCTCCGCGTCGAGCGCGACGACGAAGCCGCGGATCCCGCGCTCGCCGCCCGACACGCCGACCATGATCTTGCCGCGCGCCGCGAGCGGCGCCATCGTCATGTAGTAGCCGCCGTTGTAGTCCTCGACGGCCTTGTCCCAGACCACGCGGCCGGTGCGCGCGTCGAGCGCGACGACCTTCGCGTCGGACGTCGCCATGTAGACCTTGTCTGCGAACAGCGCGACGCCGCGGTTCGTCGGATGGCCCATCCGGATGTCGGGCGGCATACGGCGCTGGTAGCGCCACAGCAATTCGCCGCTCGCCGCGTCGAACGCGAGCACTTGGTTGAACGGCGTCGTCACGAACATCGTGCCGTCGTTCACGATGGGCGGAGACTGATGGCCCTCGACGGTGCCGGTCGACGCGGACCATACGGGCACGAGGTTCTGCACGTTGCGCGCGTTGATCTTCTCGAGCGGGCTGTAGCCCCACGAATCGTACGTGCGTCGGTACATGAGCCAATTCCTCGGCTCGGGCGACAGCAGGCGCGCGTCGGTCACGGCGTTGTAGTCGCGCGCCGGGTCGGCGGCGCGCAGCGGCGACGCGGGCGCGCCGAGCGCTGCCGCGCAGGCGAGCGCGCGGTAAAGCCCGGCACGCCACGGCGATCCGAGTGCGCCGAGGCCCACGCGGCGCGGCGATCCGAACGAGCTGCTGCGAGCGATCATGTGCCCCCTCCGCAGCTACTCGCCCGAGGGCGAGCCGGGCTGCTCGAAACCGACCTTGCCGATGAACGGCGCCGCGACGGCGAGCACGCCGTCTGCGACCTTGAGCGGCAGCGCCGCAAGCTGCCACGGCGCGGGACCCGACACGACGCGCGCGGCGTCACCCGGGTCGTACTCCGATTCGTGGCACGGGCACTTGAAGTGGCGCACCGGCGCGATCCAGTCGGTCACGTCGCAGCCCGTGTGCGTGCAGACGCCGGAGTACGCGACCACGCCGTCGGCCGCGCGCGCCCGCGTTTCGTCGGAGAGCGCATCGGCCGCGAGCCTCACGACGATCAGCTGGTTCAGGCGCGTGCCGTCACGCACGCGACGCGTCGTCGGGTCCATCGGAAAAGCCGTGATCTGCTTCGCGCCGGGCGCGACGTCGGCGAGCGCAATGGGCGATCCTAAGCGCGAGCCGAACGCGTACACGAGCAGGTCGCCCGGTTGCGGCGGCGAAAGCGCTTCGGGCGGCGGCTCGCCGCCGGGCTCGTCGGCGCGCACGCGCAGCGCGCGCGCGACGGCGAGCGCGCAGCCCGCACGCAGCAGCGAACGTCTCGCGACGCCGCGCTCGGCGATGTCGGACGCGCTCGACTCCGTCGCGACCGCGCGCGACGGTGCGGCGGGAGCCCTACTTCGCAACCGCGGGTCCCTCGGTCGCGGTGTCGAACGACGAGCCCGTGAACACTTGGCGACCGTCCGGCAGGAAGACCGAGCGCGCGTTCGCGACGTGCGGCTCGTCCTTCGACAGGAAGCCGTTGATGGTCACGACTTGGCCGGCGTGCAACGAGTTTCGATTCCAGCCCTGGCGCATGAGCCCGTTCGGCGGCCCCATCTCGAAGTCCCAGTTCACGAGCGCGCCGCTGTCGTCCTTCACGTCGATGTAGATGCGCGCGTGCGGGTTCGTCCACTCGAGCTTCGTGACCGTGCCGGTCAGCATGATCGGCTTGTTGCGGTCGTATTCCGCCGAGAACGAATGGTGGGCGAGCGCCGGGAGGGCCGCGAAGCTCAGCGCTAAGCCCCAGCAGAGCCCGAGCGGTCGGTATCTCATCGAGCACGTCCCCCGTGGCGAGGCCGCCGGCGCGGCGAGCGGAATGATAACCTGTCGCGCCGTCTCGACAACGAGAGAACGAAAATGACGCGCCGCGCATCCCCAGCGCTCGTGACCGTGCTCCTGCTCGCTGCGGCGCTGCCGTGCGCCGCGCAATGGGGACCGCACGCGAGCGGCCGCGTCCCGGTCACGAAGGCCGGCGCACCGGATCTCGACGCGCCGGCGCCGCGCACCGCCGACGGCAAGGTCGATCTATCCGGCGTCTGGCAGAGCCCGAGCGGCGGGCTCGGCGGCGCGCCTCCGCCGCCGATCACGTTTTCCGACGGACCGCCCGTCGCCGGCTTCCTCGACATCGCGCAGAACATCAAAGGCGGCGTGCCGCTCAATCCCGCGGGCGCGGCGCTACTCGAGCAGCGCCGCGCTACCAACGGCAAGGACAATCCCGAGGCGGCGTGCCTGCCGATGGGCATCATGCAGTTTCACACCCAGGGTGCGCCGCGCAAGATGATCCAGACCCGCGATCTCCTCGTGATCCTCTACGAGGCGAGCATGGGCGTGCGGCAGATCTTCACCGACGGGCGCGCGGCGCCGAGCGACGACGCGCAGCCGTGGTGGTACGGCTATTCCGTGGGGCGATGGGACGGCGATACGCTCGTCGTCGAGACGACGGGTCTGCGCGACGGCGGCTGGCTCGACGTGTTCGGAACGCCGCTCACGGACGCCGCGAAGATCACCGAGCGCTTCCGGCGGCCGAGCTACGGGCGGATGGAGATCGACGTCACGATCGACGACCCGAAGGCGTACACGAAGCCTTGGACGGTGCGCGTGAACCAACGAATCATGCCGGACCAAGAGCTGCTCGAGTTCGTCTGCCTCGAGAACCAGCGCTACGGGAAGCACTGAGCGCGCCGACAACTCTCCGCGCGTGCAGCCGGGCCGCTCGTCGGTCTTGGCGCGCCGGCGTAAGGATCAGGTCGCGGGCAACTGTGCGGGCTTCGGCTCCGTGACCTCGCGCCCGAGCCGGCCGCGGCCCGACATCTCCGCGCCCGCGTTGCGCGGCAGCCGCCACATCATCAGCACCGAGCTCGCCGAAATCAGCCCGACGCCGAGGAACGCGACGTAGAAGTTGTGCACGTCGGTCGCGGGCCGGCCGTTCAGCGCGCCGACGATCTGCAGCAGATAGCCGCCGATCGCGACGCCGAGGCTCAAGCTCAGCTGCTGCATCATGCCGGCGAGGCTCGTCGCATGGCCCATTTGCTTCTGATCCACCTCGGCGTAGCTGATCGCGTTCAGGCTCGTGAACTGCAGCGACCGGAAGAAGCCGCTCACGAGCAGCGTCGCGGTGATCACGACGTGCGAGGTCTCGGGACGAAACAGACCGCACGCGCACAGCAGCGCCGACGCGAGGATCCCGTTGACGACGAGCACGCGCCGAAATCCGATGCGGTTCAGGATTTGCGCCGCGAGCGTCTTCATGAACATCGCACCCATCGCCGACACGAACGTGAGCAATCCCGACTGCACGGGGCTCAGCCCGAAGCCGAGCTGCAGCATCAGCGGAAGCAGGAACGGCGTCGCGCCGACGCCGATCCGAAACAGCGTGCCGCCCCCGACGCCGGCGCGGTAAGTCGCGAGCTTGAAAAGGCCGAGATCGAGCAGCGGGTGCCGGACGCGGTGCGCGTGGACGACGTAGCCCGCGAGACCGACGAGGCCGAGCACGAGCGTCGCCGCCGCGACCTCGACGGGCACGAGATGACGGCCGAGCGTCGAGAAGCCGAACATCGCGAGCGCGAGCCCCACGCCCGCGAGGCCGAAACCCACCCAGTCGAGAGGCGGCGGCGTCTCGCGGATGTCCGGAATGAAGCGCTTCGCGAGAAAGATGCCGAGCACTCCGATCGGCAGGTTGATGAGGAAGATCCAACGCCAGTGGAAATAGGTCGTGATGAAGCCGCCGAGCGGTGGACCGACGACGGGGCCGACGAGCGCGGGGATCGTGAGCCACGAGAGCGCCCTTACGAGCTCGCTCTTCGGCACGGTCCGGAGCAGCACGAGGCGGCCGACCGGCACCATCATCGCGCCGCCCATGCCCTGCACGAAGCGCGCGGCCACGAGCGTGCCGAGCGAGCCGCTCGCGGCGCAGCCGATCGAGCCGAGCAGGAACACCGCGATCGCCGACATGAACGTCGGCCGCGCCCCGAAGCGGTCCGCGACCCAGCCGCTGACCGGGATGAATACCGCGAGCGACAGCAAATACGCCGTGAGCGCGAGCTTCAGCGCGATCGGGTCGGTCGCAAGGTCCTCGGCGATCGCGGGCAGCGAGGTCGAGAGCACGGTCGAGTCCATGTTCTCGATGAACAAGGCGCAGGCGACGATCAGCGGGAGAAGCCGGTCGAGTCTCATCGGATCAAGTCGAGGCAGGGTCTGGCGCGATCCATGCGTTGCGGGCATCTTAGCGCGGGTTCCTAGGCACAAGCCGCAATTGCCGTAGGGTTTTCTCGCCCGGTACGGCCATACATCACGCGGGAGGGAGTCCGGTGCTCAACAAACAGTGGCGTGCGGCCCTCGCGGGTCTCGTCGGCGCCGCGCTGCTCGGCACGGCGAGCGCTCAAGTTTCGGCGCCCACGACGCCGGCGCGTCCGAGAATCGGCCTCGTGCTCGCGGGTGGCGGCGCGAAGGGCGCGGCCCACATCGGCGTCATACACGTGCTCGACGAGCTGCACATCCCGGTGGACTGCGTCGTCGGCACGAGCATGGGCGCGCTCGTCGGCGCGACGTTCGCGTCGGGCGTCTCGGCGCCCGAGCTCGAGCGCGCGGTGCTTGCGATTGACTGGAAGCGCACGGTCGGCGGCCAGGGCCAGCGCGACCGCATGCCGATTCAGCGCAAGCTCACGCAGCTCACGTACTCGATCCCGCTCGAGGTCGGCTTGCAGCACGGCTCGGTCCGGCTCCCGGGCGGCTTGATCGCTACGCAAGAGATCGAGCAGTCGATCCGAACGCTCGTCGCGTCCGCGCGCTACACGCATAGCTTCGATGACCTGCCGATTCCGTTTCGTGCCGTCGCGACCGACATGGTCGCGGGCGAGATGGTCGTGCTCGACGGCGGCGACCTCGCCGAGGCGATGCGCGCGAGCATGGCGCTGCCGGGCGTGTTCTCCCCGGTGGAAATCGACGGCAAGGTCCTCTCCGACGGCGGGATCACGCGTAACCTGCCGGTCGACATCGCGCGCAAGCTCTGCGCGGACGTCGTGATCGCGGTCTGGATGTCCTCGCCGGCGCCGACCGCGGCCGACCTCAGCTCGTCGCTGAGCCTCGTGACGCGCTCGCTCGACGTGATGATCAGTGCCAACGAGCGCGCGCAAATCGCGAGCTTGGGCGCGGGGGACATCGGCATCGAGGTGCCGATGGGAGACATCGGCTCGGCCTCCTTCGAGCGCGTGCCCGAGGCGATCGAGCGCGGCCGCAAGGCGGCTGAGGCGCGCCGCGCCGATCTTGCCCGCTTCTCCGTTCCCGACGACGTCTACCAGGCTTGGCTCAAGAAGGTCGAAAAGGGCGAGGAGGACAAGCCCGTGCTCGCCGAGGTTCGGATCGTCGGCCTCCAGCGCGTGAACGTCGACTACGTGCGCGCGGAGCTGCAGCAGGTCGCGCCGGGCAAGGCCGTGAGCGCCGACGACATTGCGGGCGCCATCGAACGAATTTACGCGCTCGGGGACTTCGAGCGCGTCGACTACGACGTCACGGGTCCGCCGGAGGCCCGCGTGCTCGTGATCACGCCCGTCGAGAAGGAATGGGGACCGAACTTCCTGCGCTTCGACTTGGGTCTTGCTGCCAACGAGGGTGGCGACATGTTCGCGATCCTGCGCGCGGATCACGACCGCACCTGGGTCAACTCGCTCGGCGGCCATTGGCACAACGCGCTGCAAGTCGGCCGTCAATCCCTCGCGAGGACGGACTTCTACCAGCCGCTCGACGTGAGGCAGCGCTTCTTCGTGCAGCCGATCGCGCAGGCGGAAGACGACTACGAGGACATCTTCGAGGACGGCGATCGCGCCGCGCGCTACATCCTGCGGCAGCGATACGGACAGGTGGATCTCGGCATGAACTTCGGCACGGTCGCGCAGCTGCGCCTCGGGGTGCGCAGCGGCTCGAAAGGGGCCGAGCTCGACACCGGCGCCGCTGCGCTCCCCGAGTTCTCACGCACGCCCGACACGACCGTCGAGCTGCGCGCGCTGTTCGACACGCGCGACACTCTCGCGCTGCCGACGCGCGGCATGCTCGTGAACGCGCACTACGCACACAGCGAGAGCTGGTTCGGCGGGCAATTCGACTACAGCTTGTTCGAGGCGCTCGTTGGGCGCGCGTTCAGCGTGGCCGGCGGCAACTCGCTCACGCTGCTCGCGGGCGGCGGCTACGCGCCGAGCGGCGAGCTGCCGGCGACCGAGCTGTTCAAAGTCGGCGGAATCCGCACGTTCCCGGGGCTCAGGCCCGGCGAGCTGCGCGGCACGAGCTATTGGACGGCCGGCACGCGCTACGCGTGGCGCTTGGCGGACATCCAGCCGCTATTCGGTCAGGCGCTGTACGCCGGGATTCGGGTGCAGGCCACGCAGATGCGCGGCCGAGTCGACGGCCTGCCCGCCGACACGCTCTACGGCATCGCGGGAACGCTCGGGGGCCGCACCCCGGTCGGGCCTTTTCTATTCTCGATCGGTTGGGTGAACGACGGCAGCTGGCAGCTGCAGTTCAGCATCGGCCGGCCGGTATCGGAAGGCTCGTTGTTCGACGACTTACAATGAGGCGCGTCTGCGCCAGCTCCTCGGCCACCGGGAACGCCGATCAGTAGACCTCCGGCACGAGCATCTCGTCGGGTACGGCTTGCCGCGAGTAGTGCTCGTGGCGTTCCCGCTGCGGCAGCACGACCGGCGGCTTCTGCACCTCGCGATACGGGAACTGCCTGAGCAAGTGATCGATGCAATTGAGCCGTGCGCGCTTCTTGTCGACGGCTTGCACGACCCACCAGCGCGCCTCGGGAATGTGCGAGCGCTCGAGCATCACTTCCTTCGCTTTCGTGTAATCCTCCCAGCGGCGCCGCGACTCGAGGTCCATCGCGCTAAACTTCCATTGCTTGAGCGGGTCGTGAATGCGCCCCAAGAATCGCAGGTGCTGCTCCTCGTCGGTGATCGAGAACCAGTACTTGAGCAGACGGATGCCCGAGCGCACGAGCATGCGCTCGAACTCCGGAACGGAGCGGAAGAACTCTTCGTACTCCTCGGCCGTGCAGAAGCCCATCACGTGCTCGACGCCCGCGCGGTTGTACCAGCTACGGTCGAACAGCACGATCTCGCCGGCGGCCGGCAAGTGCGGGACGTAGCGCTGGAAATACCACTGCGTGCGCTCGCGATCGTTCGGGGCGGGCAGCGCGACGACGCGGCACACCCGCGGATTCAGACGCTGCGTGATGCGCTTGATCGCGCCGCCCTTCCCCGCCGCATCGCGGCCTTCGAAGAGAATCACGACCTTCTCGCGCGAGGCGACCACCCAATCCTGCAGCTTCACGAGCTCCCCCTGGAGCCGGAAGAGCTGCTGGAAGTAGCTGTGCCGATACGCCTTCTCGCCCACGTCGTCGAGCGCGGCCGGCAGACCCGGCAGCGGGTGGCGGTCTTCCAGCTCGAGCTCGAGCTCCTCGTCGTAGCCGTCGGCGATATCGCGACCGATACGGCGCATCAGCTCTTCGTCGTTCAGCGGCAGCTTTGATTCCATCGAGGTCCTCCGATAAGCGTTCGGATCGTCCGACCGGAATGTTTCCGTTTTGTGTCAACCCGCTGCGCCGGCTCGCCGGCCGGCCGCGTCCCCGTCGCGTGCATCGCTGCGTTTCTCGACTCGCTGACCGAAGCGCGCGCCGGCACTCTCGGTCCGCGCACGAAGCGACCTGAGCAGTCTCAGCGCTTCGGCAGCTTGAACGCGAGCAGCTCGCCCGAGTACTGCGCGCCGCTGATCGCGACGACGAGGTACTGCTCGCCGCGATAAAGGTAGGTCATTGGGGAGCCGCTCTGCGGCGCCGGCATGTAGACCGCGCCGACCTCGCGGCCGCTGGCCTTGTCATACGCGCGCAGCATCGCGCCGAGCTCGCCGGTCGACGTCGTCGTGTAGAGCCGCTCCCCCGCGATGAGAAGCGTCTTCGTCACCAGCTGACCGGGAGCCGGCACGCCGGCCTGCCCTGTTCGCTGAATGTTCAGGCCTTTCAGCAACGGATGGTTGCGGATGTCGTCCGGCGTCTCGCCGTGCGCGATCTTCCAGAGGATCTCGCCGCGGCTCATGTCGATCGCAGTGATCGACCCGTACGGCGGCTTCAGCAGCGGAAGCCCCTCGACGCTGAGCGCCACCTTCGGCTCGCCGCGCGCGGGATCGATCGGCGCCGCCGGCTTCGCAGCCGAGCCCTGGAATTGCGAGCGGCCGCCGCCCGCGGCGGACCCCGAGCCGCCAGACGTGCGCGGGCCGGTCACCGCATTGCCCTCGACGTACGCCATGTCGGATTGCCCCGGCAGCGGCGCGACGAGGCCCTTGCTCACGACGGAGCCGCCGGATGCGACGTAGAGAATGCCGGTCTCCGGATCGAACGAGCCGCCCGGCCAATTCGTGCCGCCATCTTGGCTCGGCGCCATCAGCGTGCCGAGTGGGCCCTCGATCTTGCTGACGACCGGCGGCGTATAGAGCGGGCCGAGCTTGTGCCACGACGCAACGTCGAGCGCCTTCTTGCGGAGCTCGGGCGTGAAGTCGATCAGGTCGTCGGCCGTCACGCCCTGGCGGTCGTACGCGGGCGGCTTCGTCGGGAACGGCTGCGTCGGCGAGTACCACTCCCCCGGCACGTCGCCCTTCGGAACGGGGCGCTCCTCGATCGGCCACACCGGCTTGCCGGTCACGCGATCGAACACGTAGAGGAACGCTTGCTTGGTCGGCTGCGCGACGGCCTTCACTCGCTTGCCGTCGACCGTCACGTCGAGCAGGATCGGCGCGCACGGGATGTCGTTGTCCCAGATCCCGTGATGCACGAGCTGGTAGTGCCACTTGCGCTTGCCGGTGTAGAGATCCACCGCGACGAGCGACTCGCCGAACAAATCGTCGCCGGGCCGGTTGGCGCCGAAGTAGTCGCCCGTCGCCTCCTCGACCGGCAAGTAGACGGTCTCGAGCTCCTCGTCGACCGAGATCTGCGCCCAGACCCCCGTGTTGCCGGTGTAGTCGGCCGAGCCTTGGAGCCAGCTCTCGGTGCCGAACTCGCCCTTCACGGGAATCGTGTGGAAGATCCAGAGGCGCTTGCCGGTGCGCACGTCGAACGCGCGTACGTAGCCCTTCACGTTGCGCATGCTCTTCGGATTCGCGCCCGTGCGGCCCGCGGCGCCGACGATGATCACGTCCTTCGCGACCGCCGGCGTCGCGTGCAGGCCGATCTCGCCGTTCAGCGCGTCGATTTCCTGGTCGTCGTTCTGCTTGAGATCGACGACGCCGCCGGTGCCGAATCCTTTCACCGGCGCACCCGTGCGCGCGTCGAGAGCGACGAGCTGATAGCCCGGCGTCACGTAGATCACGCGCGCGTCGTCGCCGCTCTTCCAGTAAGCGAGGCCGCGGCCCGAGAGCTGCCGCGGCGCGACCTTGCCGCGCTCCCCTTCGTCTATCCGATACATCCAGAGCAGCTCGCCGTTCGCCGCGTCGAGCGCGACGACCGCGCGCCGCGAGCCGGCCGTCGAATACACGACGCCGTCGACCATCAGCGGCGTCGACTGGAACGTGTACTCCTTCGTCGGCCCGAGGTTGTCGGCTTTGAAACGCCACGCAACCTCCAGCTTGTTGAAGTTGCTCGCGTCGATCTGCGCGAGCGGTGAGTAGCGCGTGTTGCCGAGGTCGCCCCCGTAGGTGCGCCACTCACCGGCCGGCGGTGCGCCCTGCTGCGCGAGCGCGCCGAGCCCGACGGAAGAGAACGCCAGAACGGCGAAGATGGTGCGACGGATCATCGCGGGACCTCATAACGGCAACGCGGCAGCGATTATAGCGAGCGGCCGAAGATCTGGATTCTTTCTCGCCGCGCTTCCATTTGTTGCGCCTGCTCTTCAGTCCGGTCGCATCACCCGTGAGCCGCTTCGCCTCCTCGCGATCTCCGGCGGACTTCAGTGCGCGCCTGGTATCGCGCGCTCCATGACCCGGTCTGCTTGACTGCGAATTCAGAATCGCTATTCTGCACTCCGTCCAGGGGAACAACTAGAACGAATCGACGGCACTTCCGGGGGGAGGAAGCTAATGAGTAGCACGAGGGCCCGTGAGGGTGGGGTTTGCCTATCGAAGGCAGCGAGCGCTCGCTTGCGCTGGTCGGCATTGGCGTTGGCGATCGCGGGCGCGCATGTAGTCCACGCGCAATCACCGACTCCAGAACCGACGGCAGCCGCCGCGGCTGGGGAAGAGATCGTCGTGACGGGTTCTCGAATCCGTCAGACGACCGGAATGGATAGCCCGAACCCGGTCACGGTAGTGACGCCGGCGCAGCTATCCGTCATGGCGCCGACGAACCTGATCGAAGGCCTCGCGGAGCTACCTCAGTTCTACGGCTCCGCTACGACGCAAACGCCGTCGCCGTTCTTCACGAGCACCGGCGCCGGCTCTCTGAACCTCCGCGGCTTGCAGAGCAACCGGACGCTACAGTTGCTCGATGGCCGGCGCGTGGTCGAGTCGACGATCTTCGGCGGTCCCGACATCAATCTCTTCCCGGAGAACGTCATAAAACGAGTGGAAACCGTGACGGGCGGCGCTTCGGCCGCGTATGGCACCGATGCGGTCGCCGGCGCCGTGAACTTCATCCTGGATACCGACATGCAGGGCCTCAAGGCCAACATGCAAGCCGGCGAGAACGAAAACGGCGACAACGGGAACTACAAGGTTTCCGTCGGCGGCGGCTTCGCAGTGGGCAAGGAAAAAAAGACTCACATACTGCTGAACGGGGAGAAGGAGCGACAAGATCCGATTTGGAACACCGACGTCCTTCACTACGATTGGTACAAGGCGCGTGCGCTGATCAACAACCCTGCCGCTGGCGCCGGCAACTCGCAGAGCAACCCGTTCTACATTCCGGTCAACGACGTCCGCGCGCGCGGCTTCGACATCGACGGCATCTTCTATCTTCCGGCGGCGCAAGGCGGACCGCAGATTCTCGACTCGAGCGGCACTCCGTCGCCGTTCATCCTCGGCAATCCGTGCAACAACTCGGGCTGCTCCACGACGAACGGCGGCTCGGGCCACGAAAGCGGTTTGCAGACCTACAACATCACGCCGGACTCGGGGCGCGAAAACGCGTTCCTCTACGTCAAGCACGACTTTACGGATCAGTTCTCGGTGTTCGGCCAGTTCTTGCACGGCAAAGCGGACTTCACGCAGCTGAATTTCGGTGGCTTGTTCCCGAATCCCGAGCCCGGCACAGCCTTCGATCGGAACTTCACGATCTTCAGCGGCAACCCGTTCTTGCCGGCCGCCATCCAGCAGGCGATGACCGCCAACCATCTCGCATCCGTTCCGTTCAGCCGAATCGGGGCACCCGAGGACATCGCCAGCCAGTCGGCCACGACGCAGGACACGACCACGGACTCCTACACCGGCGGGTTCAACTACGAGCTCAGCGGCGGATGGCTCATCAAGGGCTACTTCCAAAGCGGCGAGACCGACGTGAAGGCGATTCAGAAGGGCGGCATACGGCTCGACCGAATCTATCTCGCGGCGGACGTCGTAACCGACCCCGCGACCGGCAAGCCGGCGTGCAACGTGACCGTAGTGACGCATGGCGCGCTGTATCCGGACTGCGTGCCCATTAACCTGTTCGGCCGCGGCAACGCCTCCCCTGCTGCGGTCGACTGGGTCACCGGGTTCGAGCCCGGGGTGCCCATGCATGCCGACGGATTCCTGTCCGCAACGGAGTCGATGCCTTTCGACTACATCAGCGGCGAGAACAAGCAAAGGGTCATCACGATCAACCAAGACGTCTGGGAAGTGTCCGCCGACGGCAAGCTCGCCGAAGGTTGGGCGGGACCCATCACGATGGCGGGCGGCGTGGGCGGGCGACGAGAGAATTTCACGCAGGTCGTCGAAGTCGGTCCCGGCGGCAACATCAATGCAGACCCTCGGTACCGTCCGGTGATGGCCAACAACGCGGCGCTCGGAATTCGCGGCGTGCCCGGCGGCAACGCGGCGTCGGGCAACAGCGTGGAAATCCAGTTCTCCAACGTCCCGTTCGCGCGCGGATCGCAGGACGTCCAGGAGGCTTTCACGGAGTTCTTCGTGCCGATGATCAGAAATCGAAGCATCGTCAAACAAATGAACTTCGACGCCGCCTATCGTTTGGCGGACTACTCGGGTTCCGGCACGGTCGACTCGTGGAAGGGCGGTCTCGACTGGACCGTCATCGACCAGCTGCGCTTCAGGGCGACGGTTTCCCAAGACGTGCGTGCCGCGACGATGGGCGAGAAATACGACCGCACGGGCGGCGTCGCGACCGTCAGCGATCCGGTGCTCGGCGGCTTCTCGTATGGCGTGACGACCTTCTCCGACGGCAGTCCGGACATCAAGCCCGAGAATGCCAAGACGAACGTCTTCGGTTTCGTCTACCGGCCGGCCTGGGCGGAGGGGATCAGCGCGTCGGTCGACCATTGGGACATCAACGTCAAGAACAACATCAATCAGACCACAGCCGCCAACGTCGTGAACGGCTGCTACGTCGACCACGACGTGGATCTCTGCAACTTCATCACCCGCGGCGGCCCGCCGAGCACTCAGGATCCGACCGTCAACTACATCTCACTCGTCGGCGTCCCCTACTACAACCAGAACTCGGTCAAGGCCGAAGGCGTGGACGTGGAGATCGACTACGGCAGGCGCGTCAATTGGTTCCGCGGTAGCAACATCAACGTGCGGGTCTTGGCGAGCCATCTTGACGAGCGCTCGAACATCTCCAGCGCGGGCGTCAAGACCAGGGTCGAGGGTCGCTATGGGTTTCCCCAGTTGACGGGCGTCGTCTCCGCCGGCCTGATCAAAGGACCGCTGTCGGTTGACTTGACGGCTCGCTACACGGGCGAGCAGCAGATCAATCCCAACTGGAACTTCGCAGGCACGAGCACGCGCTGGGACGTCGCCGACAACGAACTCAACAGCGTGGTGTTGGTGGACGCGCGCGTGAACTACCGGCTCAGCCCGCACGGTTACCGGGTCGATATCTTCGGCACCATCAATAACCTGTTCGACAAGCCGCCGCAGGAGTACCTCGCGGCCGCGTTCACGGACACATTCAACACGGGCACGGGCCTCGGCGTAGACCCGAATGGCGACATGCGCGGCCGTCGTTACGTGGTTGGAGTGTCCGTCGGGTTCTAGCGATCAGGATCCACGCGCCTAGCCCTGTCGACCTCGCCGCGGCCGCTGCCCGTGCTCGATTTGCACGGGCAACGGCGGCGAGATCGCAGCTCTCGACGGCTACCTACCGCCTGAGCTCCGCGAGAAACGATCCCGCCATCGGCCAGTCTCACCCCGCTGGGATTCTACCTGTGGGCGCGCGCGGCGCAGGTAGTTTCGAGACCACCCGGATCGGGAGTGGACCCTATCGTATAGTTGGGGCTAGCCCGGATTCGAACGGGCGCGGGGGAATCGAATGACCGACTCGCTCAAGTTCTCGTGGGATCGCCGCACGTTCATCGCGGCCGGCGCCTCGGCCACCGCCGCGCTCGCGTTCGGCGGCGTGCCGCTCAAGGCGCTCGGCCAGGATCGACGGCTCGCGACCGTCGGCGGCACCGCGAAGACGACCGCGGGCAGCGTGCGCGGCCTGCTGAAGGACGGCGTCCAGCAGTTCTGGTGCGTCCCGTACGGCGCGCCGACCGGCGGTGCAAACCGTTTCATGGCGCCGAAGAAACCCATGGCGTGGTCCGGCGTAAAAGACCACTTCGAGATCACGTTCGCGGCGCCGGTCGCGCCCGGCGCCGAGGAGCCCTCCCCCGTCGTGACCGCGCTCAATCGCAAGACGCCGGAGAGCGAGGATTGCCTCACCGTCAACGTGTTCACGCCGGGTCTCGACAAGCGGGCGCGGCCCGTGATGGTCTGGATGCACGGCGGCGGGTTCACCGCCGGGTCCGGCAACTACTTGCTCTACGACGGCACGAACCTCGCGAAGAAGGAGGACGTGGTCGTCGTGTCGGTGAATCACCGGCTCAATCTGTTCGGCTTCCTGCATCTCGCGGATCTCGGCGGCGAGAAGTGGGCCGGGGCCACGAACGCGGGCATCCAAGACCTCGTCGCCGCGCTCGAGTGGGTCCGCGAGAACATCACGGCGTTCGGCGGCGATCCGGGCCGCGTGACGATCTTCGGCCAATCGGGCGGCGGCGGCAAAACCACGACCGTGATGGCGATGCCGTCCGCGCAGGGGCTGTTTCATCGCGCGATCGCGCAGAGCGGCTCGGCGTTTCGCGGGCAGAGCGCGAGCGACGCGACCGAGGGTGCCGAACGCTATCTCGCGAAGCTCGGTCTCAAGCGCGACCAGCTCGACAAGCTGCACGAGCTCGACACGAAGACGCTGCAAGCCGCCTATTACAGCGAACCGCAGATCCAGCGATTGGCGAGCGGACCCGTGATCGACGGCAAGATCTTGCCGCGCAACCAATGGGATCCGACGGCGCCGTCGTTCTCGGCGAACGTCCCGCTGATCGCGGGCTCGGTCGAGACCGAGAACGGCTGGGTCGGCCCGCCGCCGTTCGACCTCTCGGACGCCGAGATGCTGGGCCGCTTCAAGAAGCAGCTCGCGGGCAACGACGACGCGCAGGCCGAGAAGCTCCTCGGGCTCTACAAGCGAACGCACCCCGACCTACGCAACCAGATGCTGTGGCTCGCCGCCGAGTCCGACGACACACGCCGCTGGAACGCGCAGGAGCTCTGCCGGCTCAAGCAGGAGCAACGCGCTGCCGCTTCGTATCTGTATTTCTTCGACTGGTTCTCGCCGGTGCACAACAACCGGATGGGCGCCTATCACACGCTCGACATTCCGTTCGTCTTCTACAACCTCGATATCGGCGCGTCGATGACGGGCTCGGCGCAGTCGCGCTATCAGCTCGGGCACGTGATGAGCGCGGCTTGGGCCGCCTTCGCGAGGACCGGGAATCCGAACCACGCCGACATGCCGAGCTGGCCCGCGTTCGACGTCGCGACCTACCCGACGATGGTATTCGGCGAGCGCGTGCACGTCGCGAGCGACCCGAACCACGAGGAGCGCCTCGCACTGGCGGAGCTGCGGCGCAAGCGGGCGAGCTGACGAGATCGCGGCCGCAGGCCGGCGCGGCGGCCGCCGGACCGACGTCGACTAGGTCGCGCCCTCGAGCGCCTCGGCGGGCAGCGGCTCGGCGCTGCAGGCGCACACGCAAGTCACGCGCGTACCGCCGTCGGGTCGCCGCGCAACGTCGAGCGTCGCGCCAATCAGCCCCGCGCGATAGCGCATGCTGCGCAAACCGAGGCCGTCACGCCGGTGACGGGCGTCCGGAATGCCCTGCCCGTCGTCGAGCACCTCGAGCCGCGACTGCGCGCCGTCGCAGACGTACTCGATCCGGATCTCCGCAGCGTCGGCATGGCGCAGCGCGTTGCTCACGCTCTCCTGGGCGATCCGGAACAGCTGCGTCTCGAGCTCTCCGCTGTGTGTGCATTCGGCTCCGACGCGCAGCGAGCAACGGATCCCCGTCGCGTCGTTCACGTCTTGCACGAGCCGGCCGAGCGCTTCTCGAAGCCGGTAGTTCTCCGCGATCACGGGCGTGAGAGTCTGCGCGATTCGGCTCGTCTCGCCGATGCACGCACGGACGGACTCCGAGATGCGATCCACCGAAGCCCGATGTTCCGAGCCGTCGCGCTCGAGCTGTTGCTCGAGTTGCTTCAGCGCGAGCGAAATCGCGGTCAGCGACTGACCGAGACCGTCATGTATGTCGTTGCCGATGCGGCTGCGCTCGCGCGCCTCGACGTCGATCACTTCGCGCTGCAGCTCGACACGCTCCGTCACGTCGCGGACGATGACGACGACCTCGTCTTCCGCGCCGCGTACGAATCGCGATTCCAGGTGCAGCACGCAGCCGTGCGCCTCGAGCTGGTGCTCCCAGATCTGCAGCTGGCCCTTTGCGAGCGCCTCGTCGACATAGTGCTGCTGCGCGGCCGCGAATTCGGGTCCCATGACCTCTCTCGCCGTCCTGCCGACGAACTCCTCATAGGACAACGGAAAGGAGGAATGATCCGGGACGATTAGATCGAGATACACGCCTCGGCGATCGATCCGAAATACGACGTCCGGGTTGGCCTCGGCGAGCGCCCGATAGCGCGCCTCGCTCTCGACCAAGCGTTGCTCGGCGTGCCTTCGAGCAGTGATGTCGCGAATCGAGCCGGCCATGAAGATCGGCTCCCCCTGCTCGTTCCACGCGGCCTGCCCTCGGCTATTGACCCAGAGATACCGACCGTCCTTGTGGCGCAGCCTCACGTCGATATCCACGAGAGTCCGGTGCGCGAGGTGGCTGTCGACATGCTGCTGCAGACGTTCGCGGTCGTCGGGATGGAGCATCTCTAGGTAGCCCGCGGTCTGGGCGGTCAACTCATCCTCCGTGTAGCCGAGAATCGCCTTCCACCGCGGCGACCAATACACCTCGTTCGTGACGATGTTCCAGTCCCAGAGGCCGTCTTCGGTGCCTCGCGCGGCGAGCTCGTACCGCTGGAGGCTGTCGCGGAGCCGCGCTTCGACGAGCCGTCGCTCCGTGACGTCGTCGATGTGGGCGATCGCGGTCTCGCTGGACACCGGAATCACTGTGACGACGATCTGGCGCCGAGCGCCCGTCGAGGGGTAAACGAAGTCGGACTCCACCCTGACTACACGCTGCTCGGCGAGCGATTGATCGAGCGCACTCCGCGCGTCACTGGCGCCGATTCCGGTCACGTCCTCGAGGCGGCGCCCGAGCATCGTCGCGACCCTGCTAACCGGGACTCTGGCCGCGGCCTCGTTGTAACCGCCGAGCACGTAGTCGTTCCCGCTTTTCTGCCAGAGATAGGCAGGACCCGGAAGGTTCTCGAAATGCGTGCGCAGCGGATCTGCGACCGGAATTGCAGCAGCCAAGCCGTCTCTCCCTTACCGTGCATCCTCGCGCAGCACCGCGAGACTGTCGCGATGGTGGTGTTTGGTGGCCAGGTCGCGCGGCAGTCTACACCCGCTCGCGCCGTTGTCGCGCGTTGGCGATGCGAAGGTTAATCTACGCCGCGAACGATTGGCCGAGGGGGGTCGCCAATGCAGACGAAAATCAGTGCTGCGCTCTCGTCGCTGGTCGCGACAGTCGTGATTTGTGCGCCGGCAACGGCCGCGCCGAACGACTACGGCGACGCGAACATGGCGCCCGTCAACGACCTGCCGAATCCGTACTCGGCGAAGCGCGTGATGCCCCTGCCCGACGGACGCTCCTGGGGCTCGACCGCGGGCGTCGACGCCGCGAAGGGCCACCGCGACGTCTGGGCGATCGACCGCTGCGGCAGCAACGGCTGCGTCGGCTCGCATGCCGATCCGCTGCTGCACTACGACGAGAACGGGAAGCTGATCGGCCACATGGGCGCGGATCTGTTCGCGTTCCCGCATGGCATCTACGTCGACCGGGACGGCGACGTCTGGGTCACGGATCCGCTGCCGCCCGACGGCCGCGGCGCGGGCGGCGAAGTCGGGCAGCAGGTCACCGAGCTCTCGCCGACCGGCAAGATCCTGCTCCAGCTCGGCACGCGCAAGGTCTCCGGCAACGGACCGGACGAGTTCAGCTCCCCGAGCGACGTCGTCGTCGGCGACAACGGCGACATCTTCGTGGCGGACGGCCACGGCGAGGGCACGAACGAGCGGATCATGAAGTTCGACAAGACCGGCAAGTTCCTCAAGCAGTGGGGCAAGCCCGGCAACGGCCCGTGCGGCGCGGGGGAGTTCTCGAGCCTACACGCGCTCGCGATCGACTCGCGCGGGCGGCTCTTCATCGGCGATCGCGACAACAACCGGATTCAAATCTACGACCAAAACGGCAAGTATCTGACGTGCTGGTATCAGTTCAGCCGGCCGAGCGGCATCTACATCGACGCCGACGACAACCTGTTCGTAGCGGATTCGGAGTCGACGGACGCGCCGAGCAAGGGCTTGGACCTCTCGCACCCCGGCTGGCAGCGCGGCATTCGGATCGGCAGCGCCAAGGACGGCACGGTGAAGTATTTCATCCCGGACCCCGAACCCAAGGGCGGCAGCAGTGCCGCGGAAGGCGTGGCCGCGATCGGCGGGGGGGCGGTGGTTTACGGCGCGGAGGTGGGATCGAAAGACTTCGTGCGCTACGAAAGGAAATGACGCGTACGATGCGCTGCTCCGCGCATCACGCACTTTGAAATCGGCGAGGCTCCGTCGTGAAGAAGATCGGCTTTCTGTCTTTCGGGCACTGGACGCCCTCGCCTCAGTCGCAGGTGCGGACGGGGGCCGACTCGCTGCGCCAGTCGATCGAGCTCGCGGTCGCCGCCGAGGAGCTCGGCGCCGACGGCGCGTATTTCCGCGTGCACCACTTCGCGCGCCAGCTCGCCTCGCCGTTCCCGCTGCTCGCCGCCGTCGGCGCACGCACGCGCAAGATCGAGATCGGCACCGCCGTCATCGACATGCGCTACGAGAACCCGCTCTACATGGTGGAAGACGCGGGCGCCGCCGATCTCATCAGCGGCGGCCGGCTCCAGCTCGGCATCAGCCGGGGGTCGCCGGAGCAAGTCATCGACGGCTGGCGCTACTTCGGTTACGCGCCGCAAGAAGGCCAAACCGACGCCGACATGGCGCGCCACCATACGGAGGTCTTCCTCGAGCTGCTCAAGGGCCAAGGGTTCGCGCAGCCGAACCCGCGGCCCATGTTCCCGAATCCTCCCGGTCTGTTGCGCGTCGAGCCGCACTCCGAAGGGCTGCGCGAGCGAATTTGGTGGGGCTCGAGCTCGGACGCCACCGCCCGCTGGACCGCACAGCTCGGCTTGAACCTACAGAGCTCCACCCTCAAGACCGATGAGAGTGGCGAGCCGCTGCACGTTCAACAACGCAAGCAGATCGAAGCCTACCGGGCGGCCTGGAAGGAAGCGAAGCACGCGCGCGAGCCGCGCGTGTCGGTGAGCCGCAGCGTCTTCGCGCTCGTCGACGACCGCGATCGCGCCTACTTCGGCCGCGGCGGCGAGGATCAGGACCACGTTGGCTACATCGATGCGAACACGCGTGCCGTTTTCGGCCGCACGTACGCGGCCGAGCCGAACGTGCTCGTCAAGCAGCTCGCGGCCGACGAGGCGATCGCGGCCGCGGACACGCTCCTACTGACGGTGCCGAATCAGCTCGGCGTCGACTACAACGCCCACGCGATCGAGAGCATCCTCAAGTACGTCGCGCCGGAGCTTGGCTGGCGCTGAGCGCGCCGACGCCGCGGCGTCCGTAGTCGAGTCGGCGCGGTGCGCGATCGCGGACTCGCCGCCGCCCACGCGCCGGCGGTCACTGCGCCGCGCACTCCCACGACGCGGAGTCGGCCTCATCGCCTTGCCCTTCGTACTTCGCGAGCTGCGGGTAGGGACACACGGGCCGCGTGAACGCCTTGCCGGGCGGCGGCGCAGGCGCGCCGGGCGGCGCGAGCTGCTGCCCCGAGTGCGCCGCGTGGATCGAGCTCGGCGGCTTGCCAGTGCGATCGAACGCCTCGAGCGCGCCGATCCAATCGATCTCGGACGCGCCTTCGCCGCCTTGGCAGTGACTCATGCCGGGCACGAGGTAGAGCGCCGCGTGGTCCTTCACCGCGTCGGCGCCGAGCTTCGCGACGACGCTCTCGTAGTAGTTGACGGTGTTGCGGTAAGGGATGAGCCCATCCGCGGTGCCGTGATAAGTGATCAGCTTGCCGCCGTGCGCGAAGAACGCGGAGAGATCGGGGTCCATCGCTTTCGCCGCGCCGCCGTCCTCCGCCTCCGCGCGCGCGACGTCGGCGTCGACGTCGAACGTCGCCGGATCCCAGCTCTGATCATTCGCGACCACGTTGCGGAAGTAGCTCGTGCCGATAGCGAACTGCGGCGACGCGTAAGCCGCCCAGAGCTGCTCGCTCGCGGGGCCGGTGCCCGGCATCAGCACGGCGCCGGCCTTCGTCACCACGCCCGCATAGATGCGGTTCGCGGCCGCGACCTCGGGCGGCGTCAAGCACGCTTCCGTCTTCCCGGCCGCGCATTGCGTGCTCGCGGGATCGAACGTGCAGAGCTTCGGCGCGCCGATCACGCGGTCGGTGACGCCGTCGAGCGCGTCACAGGCCGCGAGCGCGGCCGCGGTGAGCACGCCGAGCTTGCCGGCGCTCAAGCCGTCGGGCCCCGTCATGTTCTTTTGCGCCAGAACGCTGAACCCCATCAGCGCGGACCAATTGGCTGCGGGCGCGCCCGCGAGGATCGCGTCGTAGTCATCGGGGAAGCGTTGCGCTTCCTTCAACCCCTGGCGGCCGCCCGTCGAGCAGCCGTTCCAGTACGACTTGTCCGGGCTCTTGCCGTAGCGCGCCGAGGCCACCGCTTTGCCGACGACCGTGAGCTCGTGCACGGCGCGGTACGCGTAGTCCGTGAGCTTCTCGGGATGACCGACGGCCCACGCGAAATCGCCGCCGCCGCCCTGGTGTCCGGTGTCCGTGTTGGCGACGGCGTAGCCGCGCGCGAGCGGCTCGGCGAGCGAGCCGTAAACGATGGAGCCGGCTGCGCCGCCGTTGCCGGTCTGCATGAACTTGCCGTTCCAGCCGTCGGCCGGGAGCCAGACCTCGAAGCGGATGTCCGAATCCGGCGTCGGCTTGATCGAGCCGATCACGCGGCAGAACGCGGGCAGCTTCGCGAAATCCGCGCCCGGGCCGCCGAGGGACGGCACGGGAGACTTGAACGCGCCGGCGGCGACGGCTTCGACACCCGAGATCGTGGTATTCGGCAGGGCGAGCTCCGCGAGAGCCTCGCAAGACTTCGGAGCGGCGGCCGACGCCGCAGGGGGTGAGGAGCTCTTCGTGGGCTCGTTCCGAGCGCACGCTGCGAGCGTGCCGAGGGCTGCGAACACGATCGCGGCTGGTGCGTGGCGCATTGCCTTTCTCCGCTTCGCTCGGCGCATTAGGCCCGTTCGCGGCCGCCGGCCGCAAGAGGCGCACGCGTGTTGCGGCGTTCCATCGCAAGGTTCGGCGCTTCCGTGCAACGATTCCGCGGAAGCGCCGCGCCAATGACGATTCCGGCTATTTCCTGGGCGCCAGGCGCAACCTTCGGCGACAGCGCCGCGATTCCGCGGAAGCGGGCCTACGCTGCGGGCGCAGCCGACTAGCGACGGCCGGCGCCCTCGCCGCTCGGGCGCATGTTGCGGATCGCGGCAATCTTCCAGGCACCGCTTTCGCGGCGCAGCACCATCGACGTGAGCATGTGCAGGTCCGAGCCGTCGGCGCGTCCGACGCTGTCGTAACGGCCGTCCGCGAGCGCGACGTCGGGCGCAACGAATCGGATCGAGTCGACCGCGATCGTGCGCTTGCCGCCGGTGCTCTGCTGCGTGGACAACGAACCCTTCACGACCGCGTCTCGGCCGACACGCCGATCGCCCGACGTCTGTTGTTGGTCGGCGTCCGCCGTCAGAACGGCGGCGACACGCCTCGGGTCGTTCGCGTCGCGCGCGTCGAGGAATTCTTGGATCACGGCCTTGATCGCTTTTTCGTCCGCCACGTGGTCTGCGCCTGCGCTCTGCGCGGGCGCGGCCGTCGGCACGAGCGCGAGCACCACGACCAAGGCTTGACCAACCTCGAACAGTCGCTTCGTTGCTCGCATGATCGCGTCCTCACCTCGCCCGACCGAAACCCCGCGGATGGCGATGCTCAAGCGCTCGGCTGCGTCTCGACGGCCGCGTCGCCCGCACGAGACGACAGCACCGCCGCGAGCGAAGCGACGTCGGCGGGCTTCGTGAGATGCCGGTCGAACCCGGCGTCGTGCGTCCGGCGCTTGTGATCCTCGAGCGCCCAACCCGTCACCGCGACGAGCGTCAACTCGCGCCCCCACGACTCGCTGCGCAATCGGCGCGCGACCTCGTAGCCGTCCATGCCCGGCATCTTGAGATCGAGCAGCACGATGTCGGGCCTGTGCTCCTGCGCGATCCGCAGCGCGTCGCTGCCGTTGTTCGCGACGTGCACCTCGTTGTAGCCGAGCGTCTCGACGAGCATTCCGAGCGTCTTGGCCGCGTCTGTGTTGTCGTCGACGATCAGCACGCGATGGCCGCCGAGGGTCCTGCGCGCGGCCGGCTCCTCGCTCGCGGCGACGACGGCCGGCCGGTCCGCGATCGGCAGCCGCACCTTAAACTCGCTGCCCCGACTCCGTCCCGCGCTCGATGCCATGATCGTCCCTCCATGCATCTCGACCAGCGATCGCGCGAGCGTGAGCCCGATGCCGAGCCCGCCGCCGCGCGACGGGCGCGTGTCGTCCGCTTGATAAAACATCTCGAAGACCCGCGCGAGGATCGGCTGGGGAATGCCGATGCCGTTGTCCCTGACCGTGATCACGGTCTCTTGGCCTTCGCGCGCCGCCTGGATCGCGATGCGTCCGCCCTCGGGCGTATAGCGCGCGGCGTTGTTGAGCAGGTTCGCGAACACCTGAGTGAGCCGCGCGCTGTCGGCGTCGAGCTCGATCGGCTCGTCGGGCAGGGTCACCTGCAGCTCGTGGCGCTGCCGCTCGACCATCGGGCGCACGCTCGCGACCGCGTCGCGCACGACGTCGCGCAGGGGCGTGCGCGACTTGCGCAGCCGCAGTCGGCCGCCGCTCACGCGCGACAGCTCGAGCAAGTCGTCGACGAGGCGCACGAGCTGCTTCACTTGCCTTGCCATCGTCGCGCTTACCTGCTCGAGCATCGGCGGCTTGTCGCTCGCGTGCCGCAGCAAGTCGATGCCGGCGACGATCGGCGCGAGCGGATTGCGCAGCTCGTGCGCGAGCAGCGCGAGGAACTCGTCCTTGCGCCGGTCCGCGTCGCGCAACTCCTGCTCCGCGAGCTTGCGCTCGGTGATGTCGACGAACGTGAGCACGACGCCGTCGACTTGCTCCGTCGGCGTACGGTACGGGACCAGGCGCGCGAGATACCAGCGGCCGCTCTTGCCGTGAACTTCGCGGTCGACGGTCGTCAAGTGATCGAGCACGCGGCGTGCGTCCTCCAGGAGGTCCTCATAGTCGAGCCGATTCGTGATCTCCGCCACCGGCCGGCCGACGTCGAACTCCCGTATGTTGAACAGCTCGCCGAGCTGCGGCGTGAAGCGCACGACGCTGAAATTGCGGTCGAGAAAGAGCGTCGCGATGCCCGTCGACTGCAGCAGATGGCGCAGAACGCCCGAGACTTCGGCGAGCTCGTCGTAGCGCCGCCGGTTCTCGACGTCGAGCGTCGTGAGCTCCTCGTTCGCGGCCTGAAGCTCCTCTTTCGAGGACTCGAGCCGCTCGAGAATCACCCGCAGCTCGTCGTTGGAGACATGCAGCCGCGTGTTCGCGCTCACGAGCTCGCTGCTGTTGGACGCGTGCTGCTCTATGGCGTTGCGCAGGCGAGCGTGCACGCGGTCGATCTCCGCCTGCAGGCTCGCCACGAGCTGCGCCGGCGGCGCGCGCGATTCGGATACGCCCTTGACGTCCTTGACGAGCTCGTCGATCACGACGAGCGCGAGGCCGCCGCTCGCGCGAGTCGGCGGCTCGACGTGCAGAGCGACGCGCCGCGGTCCCGATTCGGTGTCAACGGTGAACGGCTCCGAGCTGCACACGACGGCCTCGCGGCGCGCGCGCTCGAGCAGCGGGCGCAGCACGCTCGGCAGCGGCGGGCACAGCAGCCGATAGATCTCTTGCGTCGGCTCGCCACCCGGCATGCAGACGTAGCGGCCCACGGACGGCGAGTAATAGGCCACCGAGTCGTCGCCGAACAACAGCAGGCTCGGCGGCGTGTACGTCTCCATCATCTGATAGTGAATGCCCGCGAGCTCGACGGCCGAAATGGGCCGCCTCTCGCGCGGGAAATCCATGGGACTGTTTGTCGTATACGCGTTCCATAGGAATCTAACCGGCATCGGCCTCGGAGCACCGGCACCGGTTTCAAAACGCCGCTTCGACGATCCTCGTAGTCGAACAGCAGCGGCTCCTCGATCATGTCCCTCTGGCCGACGATGAGCCGCCCGTCCGGCTCGAGCGCGTAATGGAACATCCCGAGCACCGCGCGTCGGACCTCGGGGCGCAGCTCCGACAGCAAGCCGCGACAAAGGATCAGGTCGATGTGCGCGTATGGAGGATCGCGAAGCACGTTGTGCTCGGCGAACACGACGAGGCTGCGCAGCTCGAGCCGCGGCTTCGCCGAGCAGAAGCTCATGATCGCGGCCGGTACCTCGCGCAGCTTCAGCACGTGGTCGACGCTGGCGCTTTGAATCGCGCTGCGAGGCATCGAGTCGTACTCGGCCTCGCTCGGATCTTGCGCGATCGCGAGCCCGCCGCGCTCTTTGATCTGGCGAAGCCCGAGCGAGCCGTCGGAGCCCGCCCCCGTGAGGATGACGGCGACGGCGCGGCCGTCGTGCACGCGCGCGAGCGTGCGCAGAAAATGGTCGATCGGCGCGCGCTCTCGGCGCTCCGGCTCGAGCTCCGACAGCCGCAGGTGCGTGTCGATCGCCTCGATGTTCGCGTTCGGCGGAATTACGTAGACGTTGTTCGGCTCGAGACGAACGGTCGCGCGCACCTGTTGAACGGGCATCTGCGTATACGGCTGGAGCAGCTCGACGAGGTGGCTCTCGTGCTCGGGCGCGAGGTGCACGACGACGACATAGGCGATGCCGAGATCGGGTGGGACCGCCGCAAAGAATTCGCGCAGCGCCTCGAGTCCGCCCGCCGACGCGCCGATGCCGCAAACCGTGACGCGCGCGGGACCGTTCGGTTTTTCGTTTTGCTTTGCCATCTACGGAAACCGACCCGAACGCCGGGCGGGCGGAAGGCCCCCCGCGAGTCGCTCAAAAGAAGGTCGAAGTTGGAGTCTACGTCGAGATTCGCACCATTGCGTAAAAATCGATCAACGCGATCTTCGGCTCGCGCGACGGACCGCGCGCCTGTCGGGTCAAACGCACGCGTCAAGCGAGCCGCGCGACGACCATGACCTTGCCCGCGGCCCATGCGATCACGGGACGCAGACGCGGCCGCGTGAGCGCGAACGCCGCGGTGAGATCGACCCAACGGTATTCGTGGTGCTCCGGCTGCCCGAGCGTGGGATTGACGGGCAGCACGATCCGTTCGGCTCGCGTCCGCGCGAGGTAGTAACGAGCGACCTTGTCGCGGGCGTACGGGGCCGTCTCGCTGTACTCGTGGCCCCAGGCGAACTCGAGATCGTCGATGCCGGTCTCCTCGCGAGTCTCACGGATCGCGGCCGCGAGCGCGTCTTCGCCGGGCTCGACCTGGCCCTTCGGGAAGTCCCAGTCGCGATAGGCTCGGAGCAACAGGAGCCGCGCGCTGTCGCCGACCTCGCGAACGACGACGACGCCCGCCGAGAGCCGGCGCGGCGTCATGGCTTGCCCGCGGTGATGTGCGGGCTGTGGCCGATCTGCTCGTAGCGCAGGCCGTCCGCGGGCCTGTCGAGCTTCATGAGGTAGAGGCTGTGGGAATCGTCCCGCGCGGCACTGCCCGTCACGATCACGTGCTCGCCGGGCGCGAACGTCTTCGCCGTGACGCCGATGTCGACGAGCTCGTAGCGGTTGTCCATCTCGAGCCGCCACGGCTCACCGGCCGCAGCGTCACCCGACGGCGCGACGATCAACACGGGATGTGGATTGACGAACTGGAACTCGACGATGCGTCCGTCCAGCGTGATCTGCCGGCCGCTGTCGTAAACGCCCGAGATCGAGTGGTGCGCGAGCGCCGCAAGCGGCGCTGCGAGCGCGATCAGCGACGGGCCGGCGCGCAGCCGGCTCACTTGCCGCCGCCGTCGCCTCCGGCCAGCGCGGCCTGCGCCGAGCTCGGCGCGTTCGCTGCCATCAGCGTCTTCAGGAGCGCGGCGGTCTCCGTGTGCGGCTCGGCCTTCTGGCGCAGGAACGGCTCGTTGTAGTCGCCCATGGCGAGATCGAGCGCCGTGCGGCCGTTCGCGTCCTTCGCGTAGAGGTCCGCGCCGTGGGCGGCGAGGAACTCGACGATCGGGTTGAAGCCCTTCATCGCGGCGCCGTGCAGCGCGGTGCGATGCGGGATAGCGCGCGGGCTCGGCACTTGCCGGCCGCGATAGTCGTAGCTGTAGTCGGAGAGGCGCTGCTCGATCACGAGCTGGTGCGCGGCGGCGTCGCCCTTCGGCTCCGTGAGCTCGCGCGCGTTGATGTCGGCGCCCGCGTCGAGCAGGAGCTGCAGCGTCTTGAGCACGCCGTCCATCGTGCGGTTGCGGCCGCGCGTCACGCGCAAGCCGTACTCGACGCCCGCCGCCGCCATCAGCGGCGTGACGCCCTGATTGCTCGGCAAATCGACGAGCGCGCCGCGTTGCAGCAACAGCGCGACGAAGTCCGCATCGCCCGCGCGCGCGGCGCGCAAGAGCGGCGTCGCGCCCTGCGACAGGATGCTGTCGCCGCCGCGGTCTTGCGGCACGTTGCGGTACGGCGGCCGGCGCTTGAGCTGGATGTTCGGGTCCGCGCCCTTGTCGAGCAGCTGCCTCGCGACGTCGAGCCCGGTGAGCTTGTCCATGCTCGGCAGCACGACCATCGCGCCGTTGCCCATCACGGGCAACGTGTTCGTGTCCGCCGCCATGTAGAGCGGCGTGCGGCCGTAGAGGTCCCACTTGTTGACGTCCGCGCCGGCGTCGATCAAGTAGCCTGCGAGGTCGAAATGCAGGTTCAGCAGCGCGAGCACGAGCGGCGTCACGCGCTGCGGATCGGGCAGGTTCAAGTCCGCGCCGCCCGCGACGAGCGCCTTCGCGCACTCGGTGCAGCCCTCCCGCGCGGCGTACAAGAGCGGCGTGAAGCCGCCGTTGTTCATGTCCTTCGGCCGCGGCTCCTTGATGACCTTGCGCTGCCACTCGCGGACCCTGCCGCGCGCGTTCACGTCGGCGCCCACGCTAAGCAAGAGCTTGATCATCTCGGGCTGGCTCTGCGCCGCGGCCCACATCAGCGGCGACTGGCCGCCCCAGGCCTCCTTCGCGTTCACGTCCGCGCCGGCCTTGATCAGCGCCTTCGCGGCGTCGAGGTTGCCGGTGCGCGCGACCTCCATCAGCGCGGTCTCGCCCTCGGCGTTCGCCCCATCGACCTTCGCGCCGCCCGCGAGCAGCGCGTCGATGATCGGCGTCGAGCCGGTCATCGCGGCCTCCGAGAGCGCGAATGCGCCGAAGTCGTTGCGCGCTTCGACGTCGGCGCCCGCCGAGATCAGGCGCTTCGCGAGCTCGGCGTCGCCGTTGTAGGCGGCCCACATCAACGCGGTCGTGCCGTCGGCGCCGCGCGCGTTCACGTCGGCGCCGGCCTTGAGCGCGGCGAGCGCCGCCGCGCTGTCGCCGTTCTCCGCCGCCTCGAGCAGCGAGCGATGCTCGGGCGTCGAGACGTTGCTCGGCCCGGCCGCGCCGTGGCGCGCGACGAGCAGCGCGCCGCCCGCGACCGCCGCGGCCGCGAGAACGGCGACTGCGAGCTGCGTTCTCATCGTCAGACCTCCGCGAGGCCCGTGCCGCTGTCGCCGATCTTCTCGACCGGGATCTGCGTGCGCTCGAGCAGCGTGAGCAGCAAGTCCGCGAACTTCGTGTCCTGCGGGTACTTCAGGTGCTGGCCACCCTTGATCCGGCCATGCGCGCGACCCAACACGGCGGACGGCAGCGGGTCGTTGTTGTGG
>Ga0335076_10000938_pt1 | contig 27799 bp, 23 predicted proteins | sample Lox_Sample_25_FD_206717 | JGI IMG/M metagenome (GOLD analysis project Ga0335076, IMG submission 206717) | Soil microbial communities from Loxahatchee National Wildlife Refuge, Florida, United States - Lox_Sample_2.5 | ecosystem: Environmental > Terrestrial > Soil > Wetlands | place: USA... | reverse complement strand
CTGACCAAGTGGCGCCAGATACAGCAGAAGATACCGCTTCCCGAGATGACGGAGTTGCTGATCACGCCACAGCTCACGGAATATCCCAAGATCGCGCGTGATGTTTTCATGCTGCTGCTCGATGGCAAATTACGCTCGCGCACCGAGACGTTGAAATTTCTCAAGCCGTTCGCGCCACCCCCGCCTCCGCCGCCACCGGTACCGCGTCGTGGACGCGCTGCGAAAGCAGCAGCCGAAGCGGCCGCAGCTGCAGCCGCAGCCGCACATGCCACCAAGGCAGGAAAGAAGGGAAAAGCCGCTGCCGCAGCCGCGTCCCCGGCAGTGCCTCCGCCGCAACCGAAAGCAGCGGAAAAGCCCGATAAGACCAAGGCGAAGCCGGCAAAGCCAGAAGTGAAAGTGTCCAAGCCCGTGAAGCCTGAGAAGAAAGCCGTCTCAAAGGCGCCCGCCAAAAAGGCAAAGCCGAAGAAGAAAAAATAGAAAGAGTTAGCGTTTGAAGTTTAGGCGACTCGAGCATTTGCAGTTTCGCCGTGCACAGGCTCGCAGCTCAAAGCTCGTAGCTCCTAGCTCAAGACGACTTGCGGCTCGAGCGATCCGACCGCCGCAACTCCTCGCCGGTTCGTTCCAGCAGATAACTTAGTTCCAGGGTGAGCTCTGTGAACCTCTTGTGATTCGTTTCCTTTGCGATTTTTTCGCACAACGTCATCAACTGCTCTCGTTCTTCAGGGGTCAACCAAGCACCTCGGTCGAACGGGTATTGCAGCCACGACACGCCCGTCGAGCACTCATCTATGCCAAAACTCCATACTAGTCGTCAACCCCGATATGCAACCGGGGTTTCTACAGTAATTGCCTTAGACTCCAGGATTATCTCTCCAAAGTTCCACCGCGGCTCATCATTAGTGTTTTCCTACTCCGCCATCACGCGTTCGTACATCCGCCCGGCACACCTGTTTCAGGCATCCACCTGAATTACCAAACGTCCAGCGCACGCAACCTACTTAAACTATGACACCTCAGGATCGACATCGCATGGAACAACTCTGCTCTTTCATCGCAATTGAAAGAGATCCGGCTAAGTTCATTGCTCTCGTAAAAGAGCTCAACGACCTGCTTGAGAGTTCTCATCATCAATTGGCACACCCCGACATCGAAAAAAGGGGACGCTGATGTGGAATCTGCAAAATACGGGATTTGCTGTATCGAACCTGATACGCGCGATGTTGCAATCTAACTCAGTCGTGCCGTTTCAATCACTTGATGATCGCATACGGGATCTGTGTGCCCGAATTGTAAGGTCCAATGGCGGCGAGCAGGAAAAACTCCTGCGCGAACTGCGAGCGGCCATCACGGAAAAGGTCCAGAATCTGCGCCGATCCGCAGCCAGGAGTTTGTTGGGTGGAAATCACGAGGAAGAGCGCCCGACCACAAAAGAAATCAATTCATAAGGTCGCAATCATTGGGGCGGCTCTGCAGGCCGCGAGGATCTTTGGGTGGCGGTGACCCCTTTGTTCCGGACTTCTTTTGTGGGTTCTTTGGCTCGATACCTCCGGAGCCTTCTTCGCTTTGCTCGATTCTAGGCTTTTGCGCGGTTCCACTCGGACTCAATAGCTCGCGTACCGCTGTGATCAGGACGTTGCTGTCGGACTTGGCGACAGTCTTCCGCACACCCACTTTCAGCGCCTCCATTTCTACCCGCGGCGACCAGTACAAGGTGTGCATCAGGATGGGGACGCCCGGCAGAATCCCGCCGATTTCGCGCGCGGTCTTGAAGCCGTCCACGAGCGGCATGGCCAGATCGAGGATGATCAAATCCGGTCTGATCTGGGCGGCTCTGCTGATCGCTTCCTGCCCATTGCCGGCTTCGTGAATGTCTTCAAATCCCTCGTTCTGCAAAACCTGATGCAGGGCTGCTCTCACCAGCGGATGGTCTTCGACGATCAGGATTCGGTTTGGCATGACAGTCCCCCAGCTTGCTCCGAACCCACCGCCCTAGTCCTGAAGCCAAATATTGAGTCCTGGATTGTGCGATGTCCTACCAACAAACCATTACCGCACGATTTCTCAACGGGGGAAATACAGGGGAGTACCTGAACCCGGCTACGGGGAAATCCCGAGCCGAGGCGGCGCACATCCTGTAGCTTGATCTGTCGCAGCTTAGTCTGGATACCGCGCACTCGCTTACGCTCCCGTTCGCAAGCGAGCGCCTAAGGTGCCGCTAGCTCTCCGCTAAGGGTCTGGACGGTGCGAAGCCGGGAAAAACTGAAAGCAACGTCGTCTCCAAAAAACTCAACTGAAATTTTGCACTCGTCATAATTACGTTCGTCCCCTTCATGATGTCGGGTGCCGGTAACTCAGCGTTGCGTACAAATCCGTGTCGTACGCGTACTGAGCACGGAATCAGCAAAGCGGAGGCTACTTGTCTAAAAACACGAAGTCCGTAACTCTCATGACGGAAGCAAGTCCGGCACAAGCCGGAGAACGGACCAATCACGAAGGCAAAGCGGTCGCTAACTCAATTCTGCTCGCGATTCCCGACGAGGAATTCGCGCGGCTCCGGCCGTATTTGCAGTATGTGGTTCTTCCTCATCATCGTTCGCTGTTTGAGCCGAAGCATAAGGTTGAGTTCGCATATTTCCTGAACACGGGAATGATTTCGCTGGTCGTCACTTCACGCCAGAATGAAAGCGTCGAAGTTGGAGTCGTCGGCAGCGAAGGATTCGTTCCCATCCAGGTGGTGGCAGGGATGAAGCGCACACCTCATCGGGCAGTGGTGCAGATTGCCGGTGACGGGTTCAAGCTCAATCTTGAAACCATGCTGTCGCTGCTTTCGGGCACACCGGAGTTCCGGGCGGCGCTCATCCGCTATGCGGCCGTCCACGGATTACAAGTGGCCCAGACTGCCGGATGCAATCGCCTCCACGACCTTGAACAGCGCCTGGCACGGTGGTTGCTGCTCACCCAGGACCGCGTCGGCTCCGGGCTGCTGCGCATCACGCACGATTTTCTGGCGACCATGCTCGGCACCGACCGCCCGAGCGTCACTCTCGCCGCCGGCTCCTTGCAAAAAAAACAGATCATCGAATACAGCCACGGTTCCGTCAAAATCCTGAACCGCAAGAAGCTCGAGACCTCAGCCTGCGAATGCTACGGAGTCATCCAGCAATTCAGCGGCGACCTCCCGCTCAAATAGCGGCTCGTGCGGGAGCTTTTGTCATCCTGAGCCCGAACTTTTGTCATCCTGAGCGAGGATTGATCTCTGCGCCCCAGCGCAGAGGTCAACCGCAGTCGAAGGATCCCTACATTCGTTACCATCGCAGAATTCTAAGCACTCAACTTGCTTCTCGCCTGCTCGAGCGCATCCTCTGCCGAGGACACTTTTTTACTGACCGTAACCGCCCACGGGTTTTTGCTGTGAACCACCTGCGTCCATGTGCGATTCTGAATCCGGCTCACATTTTTTCCGTACTGGAAGACCCCGTAGATCTCAGCGCGATCCCACATCGACAATCCCTCGGGCGCCCAGCGCGTGGCGAAGACTGCAAACAGATCATTCGCGGTAATGAGCGCCAACGTCTGCAACAGAACGCAATGCAGCCGATGATACGCAGGAGGGCTAAGGTAGGCTCGGTTCATGTACCAGCTCCATTTGTTCCGGTAGTTCCAGAGCCAGAGATTCTCCTGAAGCCCCCCGATTCCATCCTCGAATAGCTGCTTCACTTCGGCGTTCGCGGTCTCAACGTACAAGTCGTACAGTCCCAGCAAACTGGTCATGAAGCCATCCAGGATGCCGGGGCTCGGACCACCCGGCACCTCCGTATAGAAAACCTGCCCGTTCAGCGTCGTGCGGATTCCGCCGTGGTCTTCGTCAAGCTGGAAAATTCTGGCGGAAGCGTCCAGCAATCGCAGAATTTCAGACCGCCGCGTGATCCGCCAGGCACGCACCAAAGCGCTGATAACCAGTCCTTGCGCATGGGCAGAAACCCAAGGCGCTTTGAGATAGGTTGAACCAACGATGTAGTCGAGATTCATCGGCCAAACGACTGCGCCGTCGCTGCGAACCACCGCGTTGTGCTCCAGCCATGCCGCTTGCTTCAAAAATATGTCGAGGAACTTCGGATCGCTTCGCCGCAGATAGTGTCCCAGATTCACCAATCCGTACCAGGCGACGTATGCCGGCCAGTACGCGGGTCCGGTTTGCCGATACCATGCCATCGGAATGCCATTCGGGTCCATCCGCATTGCCGTCCATTTCAGCTTGTCGCTATAGAGGTAATATGCGAGGGATTCCTTGGGCCCGGCTTGACGGTCGACGGATAGCGGATAGTCGAAGCTGAATTCAAAAAGTTCTTTTCGCAACACCGCGCATGCGCAACTCACATTCTCGAGGACCCGCATAACCCTCTTTTCCGCCCACTGAGAGCAGGCGTGCCCTCCAACGGGCACCGCGTGGAGCACGGCGTGATTGTTCGGTGCAGAGTGAAAGGCTGATGGGAACCAGCCTACTGCCCCTGGTGGGACGCCTTTGGATATCGCCCCGTCGAGCACCCCGCCGAGCCGCCCGTCGGCATATGGCGCGGGATTATACCAGCGCCACATGTGCAAATGGTTGTCGTCGATCAAATTCCCTCGTATCATGTCGTAACTCTTGCGGCCTTCAATCACAATCCAACAAGGAAATTCATGACCAGACGCAGCAGGATTTTGCTCGTCATTCTCGCATCGGTGTTCGTTGGCTTGCTCGTCGCCATCAGCCTTACCATTGGATGGAGGCCGTTTCTCGGGCCCCGCAAGCGGGAAGTCACCAACCGCACCTTCGAGCGCACGCCCGAACGCGTGGCCCGCGGACGTTATCTAGTCACCGCAGCGCTCGACTGCGAATCCTGCCACTCGCCCAAAGACTGGACGCAGCACGGTGCTCCCATTCCGCCCGGCATGGAACTTTCAGGCCAGGCCGTGCCCGATTTTCCGGGATTCCCCGGCAACCTCGTCATCCCCAACATCACTCCCGATCCCGAAACCGGCTCCGGCAAATGGACCGACGACCAACTCGCGCGCGCCATCCGCGAGGGCATCAAGCACGACGGCACCACGGCGTTTCCCATGATGCCCTACGATGTTTTCAAGAACATGTCCGACGAAGATGTCGCGTCGGTCGTGGTCTATCTGCGATCGATCCCTCCGGTAAAGAATCCGCTGCCGCCGATGAAGATCAACTTTCCCGTGAACTATCTCGTGCGCGGAGCTCCTGAACCGATCACGCAACCCGTGCCCAGCCCGAACATGTCCGATCCCATCGCGCGCGGAAAGTACTACGTCACTATGGGCTGCGGCTGCCATAACACGGTCGACAGCTTGCCCTATGCCGGAGGCGAGCATCTGAAGGGCCCATGGGGAGAAGTTACCAGCGCGAATCTCACTCCCGATCCCTCCGGCATCGGCTACTACAGCGAAGGCACCTTCATCAGCGCCATGCGCACCGGATACGTCGGCGCCCGCAAGCTGAATTCGATCATGCCCTTCATCCAAATCAAAAATCTAACCGACGACGACCTCAAAGCCATCTTCGCCTACCTGCACACGCTATCGCCGGTGAAACACCGAGTCGACAACACCTTACCTCCCTCCTACTGCAAACTCTGCAAACAAAAACACGGCGCGGGCGATCAGAACTGATCTAATGGAGCCCCGGACGCCCCGTCCGGGGAAGCCCCATGAAATCGCCGAACAAAATTTGACAAACGGCCCGCCAGACCGGGGTTATAATCACCCTAATGCGTCGCGTCCTCTCCATTGCGGCGTTCGCTCTTCTTCTCGCTGTTCCCGTCTGGGCCCAACGCGGCGGCGGGGGGCATGCCGGCGGCGGAGGCCATGCTGGCGGTTTCGGTGGTCACGCTGGCGGTTTCAGCGGCAGCCACGTCGGCGGCGGTGCACACTTTTCGGGCGGTGGTTTCCACGGCTCTTCCGGCTTCTCTCGCGGTTTCAATCACGGCGCACGTTCCGGTTTTTCCTCCGGCTTCCGCAGCCGAGGCCCGATCATCACCAGTTTCGGCTTCAATCGCGGACGCCGTTTCGGCTTTAACCGCTGGGGACGTGGCCTGGGATGGGGTTATCCGGGGTGGGGAGGCTACTACGATCCTTATTGGTGGTGGGACAACGGATCAAACTACGACGAGGATTACGAGCGCGACCGCGCCACAGCTGAGCAAATGAACGAGCAGAGTCTCGCCGAGCAGCGCATGCTTCGCCAGGAAGAAGCAGACGGCGATCAGGACGCGTACTACGGACGCTACCCGTCGCCCCGTCAGTCCCAGCCGCCGCAGCAGCAGGCTTCCGGCGCGCCCATCATGCCCAATACGATTCTCGTCTTCCGCGACCAGCACAGGCAGGAAGTCCAGAACTACGCCATCGTCGGCTCCACTCTTTGGGAATTCGCTCCGCAGCACACGCAGAAAGTTCCGCTCGCCGATCTAGACCTTCAGGCCACCATCAAGGCCAATGAGGACCAGGGCGTTACCTTCCGCGTTCCCGGCTTAAACGAAGCCCAGTAACGCCCCCGCATCTTGTCATCCTGAGCGAAGATTGATCTCTGCGCCCCAGCGCCGGGTGCCCCATTCTAGCCGCGCCCTTTGCGGCTAGAGTGGGGATTTTCCCCTTTCACCCTCGCTTGTAACGCGTTTACCCCCTATGCGTTTGCGCAGTCGGCCAGATCAATTAGTCTGGATGAAAGCACATATCTGGGGAACCTGCGGAAATACGGGCTTAGAACCCTTGCATTGTCTCCGGATGCTAAAATGTAGAGATTACCCAATATGCCTTTAAAAACACTGTTTCTGAATCCCCCTTCGTTTGAAAACTTCGACGGAGGCGCCGGCTCCCGTTGGCCCGCGACTCGCGAAATTGAGAGTTTCTGGTACCCCGTGTGGCTTGCCTACCCGGCAGGAATGCTGGAAGGCTCGCGGCTGCTCGACGCGCCCTCGCATAAGGTATCTGGCGCCGAGACGATTCAGATCGCCAAAGACTACGAATTCCTCGTGCTGTTCACGTCGACCCCGGGATTTCCGGGAGACATCCGGCTGTCCAAGGCGATCAAGCAATCGAACCCGAAGATCAAGATTGCGTTTGTCGGTCCGCACGTCAGCGTGCTTCCTGAGAAATCGCTGCGCGACTGCCCCGAGATCGATTTCATTTGCCGCAAGGAGTTCGATTACGCCGTTGTGGATTATGCCAACGGCAAGCCGCTCGAGGAAATCCCCGGCGTCTCGTACCTGCAAGACGGCAAAGCTGTCCACAATCCGGATGCACCCCAGATTCAAGACTTGGATGCCCTCCCGCACGTAACCGACATCTACAAACGAGACCTCGACGTAACCCGTTACAACGTCCCGTTCCTGCTATATCCGTACGTCTCGCTGTACACCACGCGCGGGTGCCCGGCGCAGTGCACGTTTTGTCTGTGGCCGCAAACGCTCAGCGGACATCCGTGGCGGAAGCGCTCCACCGACGATGTGGCCGCCGAAATGGCCCGGGCCAAGACCTTATGGCCTGACGTGAAGGAATTCTTTTTCGACGACGACACCTTCAACATTCAGAAAGCTCGGACCATCGAACTCTGCGCCAAGCTCAAGCCGCTCGGTCTGACCTGGTCGTGCACATCGCGCGTCACCACCGACTACGAAACTCTCAAAGCCATGAAGGAAGCCGGCTGCCGGCTATTGATCGTCGGCTATGAATCGGGCGATCAGCAGATTCTGAAGAACATCAAGAAGGGAGCCACCGTCGAGCGCGCCCGCCAGTTCACCCAGGACTGCCACAAACTCGGGCTGGTCGTTCACGGTGACTTCATTCTTGGATTGCCCGGCGAAACGCACGAAACCATCAACAACACGATCGCCTTTGCCAAGGAACTCGACGTCGAAACGATTCAAGTCTCGGTCGCTCACGCCTATCCCGGAACCGAGCTCTATGATCATGCGGTGAAGAACGGGTTCATCGTCGGCGACAACAAGATGGTCGACGAAGGTGGTCACCAGCTGGCCCACATTCAATATCCCGGCCTCCCCGCCGATGACATTCTCTCCGCGGTGCACCGCTTCTACGACGAATATTATTTCCGTCCAAAAGCTGTCTTCCGCATCTTGAAGAAAGCGGCCTTTGACGGCGGCGAGCGTAAGCGTCTTTACAAAGAAGCCAGGACGTTCCTGAAGCTGCGTTCGGCGCGCAACAAGCTGGTGAAGCAGCATGCGGAAACAGCAGCGATCAGCTCGGCGAGCGCCGCCGGAATGGACTGAACACAGCAACACACATTTCAGATTCGAACTAGCAGAGCTTCCTGCCTCGTCGCAGAAAATGCTCGGCGCGCGATCCCTCGCTCTTCCGGGAAAAGCGGCTATGCCTGGGATGACGCCGACTGAGAACTGGTTTTTCGAGTGACCTTCCGCAAGTATCTAGTGCTGGCAGGAGTAACCGTCTTCGCGGCGGCTGGTGACTCCATGCTGTCGCACGGGATGAAGCAGACCGGCAACATCTCCATTCATCAGCTCTCGAGCGTCATTCTGGCCGTGCTCAATCCGTGGGTCGCCATCGGGATTCTTCTGCTCCTGGCCTTTTTCGCTTCTTACATGAACGCGCTTTCGTGGGCCGACCTGACCTACGTTTTGCCCGCGACGTCGTTGGGCTACGTGTTGCTTGCTCTCATTGCGAAGTTCGCGCTCCACGAGCAAGTCAGTGCGCTGCGGTGGATGGGCATTGCGTTGATTTCCGGAGGAGTCGGGTTTGTTGCCGGAGGTCCCCCGCTGACGGCGCATGCGCCCAAATCGGAACAGAAACAAGAATCACCATCTCTCGCAAATGCAGCCAGGAGCGGGCCGTCTGCCGTTATGTCAGATTGTGCACGAGGCAAGTCGTAAGCATGAAACACGTTTACACATGGAGCGCGATTCTGGCCGTTGCCCTCGCATCGGTCGTGGGTGACGTTTTGCTGGCCCACGCCATGAAGCAGGTTGGAGACGTGCATGACCTGTGGCGCCGATCAGGGCTATGGACGGTCGTCGCGCGCGTGCTCACGAACCCATACTTTTTCCTCGGTGTGACGGCAATGGCCTGCGCATTCTTCAGCCTGCTTTTCGCACTCTCCTGGGGAGACGTTAGCCTGGTCGGACCTGCCGCCGCATCGCTCACGTTCATCGGAAACGCATTCGCCGCAAAGATTTTCCTGCACGAAAAAGTCGACCGCCGGCGATGGATCGCCGCCATGCTGGTTGCGGCCGGAGTCGCTCTGCTGGCTGGATAGCTGTTCTCTCATCGGACCCAATCTGCGATTCACAGCTCCGATCGGTTTCAGAGCGTCAGCATGCATCCCAATTCTCCTTTGTAGTACTATCTTGATCACGGCCGATAAGGCGGCCCACGGTCCGCGTAAAGGGTTCAACCCGCCTTCCACGCAAGCTATCTTCAACGACACTGACTTCCAGCCCGAGATACGCGGACACCGGGCAAATTTGGAAGGAAGGTGTCTATGCCAAACTCTAAGCTGCCCGAGCATCCCTCGCTCGAGTACCTCAAGAAACTAGCCAAGACTCGACTACAGGAACTGCGCCGCAACGATCCGGAGGCCAAGCTCACGAACGCGCAACTTGCGGTCGCACGCGACCACGGCTTCGCCAGCTGGCGCGCGTTGAAAGCCCAGGTTGACGTACGTCGAGCCAAAAAGATTGCAAATCCGGTGGCGCGCTTTGTGCCGGTTGCGGATGTCAACCGAAGTGCCGCCTTCTACCGCGATGTTCTCGGCTTCGAGGTGAGGGTGCAGGATGACAGCGCCGAGGCAAACCTGGGACCTGCTCGGCTCCATCTCGGAAAAGAAGACTTCGAAACCGGTGAAGCGACTCTGCGGCACCCTGGATCGGCCGTTATATTTCTTCAGGCAGCCGATGTTGCTGCAACCCATGCAACCTTGCGGGCTCGCGGAATTGCTCCGAGTGAAATGGAACGCGTTAACTGGATCAAGATGCGCATGTTCGAAATCCGCGATCCCGATGGCAACGTGATCTGGTTCGGGCAAAGCTTCCACCAGGACGAGGACTCGCCGAGCCGCCGCGGAACGCAGCCTCACGGACTACGGCAGGCGTTGCCGGAACTCCCGTTTAACAACGTTCCCGCTGCCGTTGCTTACTATCGGGATGTGCTCGGTTTTCGCATCAACTATGAGCAACACGACCTCGGCGTGATGGATCGGGATGCGATTACCATCTTGCTCATCGCCCGCGGCGAAGCGCATAAGGGCATCGGCTCGTTTGGAGTTTATGTCTCGAATGCCGACGAACTGTATGAAGAACTGCTCGCCAAAGGCGCAAACGTCCTGGGGCCGCCGGTCAGCCGTCCTTGGGGCCTCCGCGACTTCAGAGTGATCGACCCGGAAGGCAATCGCATCACGTTCTCGCAGACATTTGAGTAAAGTCGAACGTCGTCAAAATCTCAACGAACCTGGGATGCCCCACGTCTCGCCGCCGTCGCGAGAAGTGGGAGGCGGGCGCGGGGATCGATCCTGAGTCAAATGCCCCACCCTCCCGCAAAATACGCGGGAAGGATGGGGCACCCGGCTCGGGATAACCATGCGGTTCCCATGGAACCCCGGGCGCCCCCGTCCGGGGCCCGACACGAATGCTGTTGACCGGCCTCCCAGCCAGTGCTATGCTCCATCATCGATATATCGATCATCGATTATAATATGCCCAAGCAGAAGCTCACCCCGTTGCCCTCCGCCGCGTTTCACATCCTTCTCGCTCTCGTCGGAGAAGACCTGCACGGTTATGGAATCATGCGCAGCGTTGCCGAGCAGACGGAAGGCCGTATGCGACTGGGTCCCGGCACCCTGTACAGCTCAATTCGGACTCTGCTGGAAGAGGAACTGATTGAAGAGGTCGATCGTCCTCGCGACCCGGGCGCCAAAGACGAGCGGCGCCGCTACTACCGCCTGACCACGGCTGGCCGAAAACTGGCTCGTTCCGAGGCCGAAAGACTCGCCGATCTTTTGCGCGTAGCGAGGGCCAAGAACATCTTGAGGGGGGATTATGTCTGAGAAGATTTTTCGCCTGCTTCTCCACCTGTATCCCTCGCGTTTCCGACAGGAATATGGGAAAGAAGCGCTGCAGCTATTTCGTGATCGCGCCCGCAACCAGAAGGGAAGCTGGCAGTCAGTCCGCCTGTGGTTCGACTTGCTCGGCGATCTCGTCATCTCCCTTCCGCACGAGTACGGCCGATCGCAAGTCGAACTGGCAGGTGCCTCACCCAAGGCAGGTCCAGACGGCATCCCCACCTTCTTCGTCTTCGAACCTGCGTCTCCTGGACGCCGCCCGTTGCTATTCGGCGCGCTGCTGTCGCTGATTACATTTATTTCTGTTCCCAGGCTGCACGAGGTTAACCATTTCCGGCCGCCCAGCAATTGGAATTTTGCGCGTGCCCCCACGTACGACAAGCAAGATACGGCCCCACAACAGCCGGCATCAGAGGCCGAGCAGGGCACGGTCCCAACCACGCGGCGGACCAATGCCACTCTGAATCCGACGGCGCGGCACCGGATCATCGAAAAGGCCATTGCCTCAATCAAGCAGCACCACGTCGACCAGGTGGAAGCACAACAAGCCGCCGATGCGCTCCTCGCTCACGAGCAGCGAGGCGACGACAATGGAGCCGCAAACATTGAACAGTTTGCCCGTCTGGCAACCAGCCAGATGCGGGCTGCCACCGGCTCCAGTGAATTGTTGCTGCTTTACAGTCCGAACGCGATACCGGAGCGCGCGCCGGGACCGCCGCCTCCGCCGTCCGCCGCTTATCGAGACGAGATGCAGCGGATCAACTGCGCTTTCGAACGAGTAGAGATTCTTCCCCACAACATTGGATATCTCAAGCTCAACGCGTTTCCCGACGCCTCTGTGTGTCAGGCGACTGCCACCGCGGCTATGACCAAGTTGAACGATGTCGACGCACTGATCTTTGACCTACGCGACAACCGTGGTGGATTTCCCGGCATGGTCAGCCTGATCGCTGCTTATCTCTTCGACCATCCCGAGTACATGTATTGCCCGCTCGAGAACACAACCGCCGCGTCATGGACGCATTCGCCAGTTCCCGGCAACAAGCTCTCTAACAAACCTGTCTATATCCTCACCTCTTCTCGAACCATCTCTGCTGCCGAGCAGTTCAGCTACGATTTGAAGATGCTCAAGCGCGCGACCCTCGTCGGTGAAACTACCGCCGGAGGCGGTCACGCGGCAAATCTCCACAGCATTGGAGATCATTTCTATGTTGGCACGATTGAAGTGCGCGCCATCAATCCTTATGGCAAGAACGACTGGAACGATACGGGAATCGAGCCCGACGTCAAGGTGGAAGCTCCCGACGCGCTACAGGCTGCATTGGAGCTAGTCGATAAACAGCGCGAGAGAAAATAGCAGCCAGTTTTACGGAAACGTTGTCAAGGGGGGTCGGTGGACAATTTTTGCGTAAGTGCGTCATTCATGGAGAGATATATTTTTTGGAAAATGTCCGGTTTGCCTGGTTCGTTTTGATATTCTAAAAATATAAGAAAGAAATTGGCGCAGGCCCGAATTGGGTATGCGCCATTTTTGTTTTGGGGGATGTTCGGGATGAGGCCACGCGATTTACTTCACTGGAGCGAAGAAGTAATAGTCAGCGGTGTAAGCGCTTTTTGTCTCCGTGTCTTTGTGGGATTCGTCGCAGGGGTCGCCGCCCGGTTGGCCGCCATGGGTGTGAACGCGTTGAATCGTCGTCACCTTGGCGAGTTGGCCTTTGCCGGAGTTGGTCACGACGTTGAGCAACAGCCAGGGAACGGAGTCGGGGTCGAGGGCGTCCACATGTGCGACAAGCTTTCCGGTGACCTCGCTACCATCTTTCAGCTTCCAGGTCGGTCCGGCCGAGTGCTGGCCAATGACTTTGTCTTTGCGATCGCTGAGTTCGGCGTCGGGGGCTTTGAGCGTCCAGGAAAACTTGCCGTCGGCCCCGGCCTTGCAGGAGTAGATTTGCGATCCCTTGGCATGGACGAAGAGAACGGGCTGAAGTCCGGCGGGAACTTGAATGGCGTCGGGAACATCCGGAGCGGATTCAGTTGAGGCAGAGTCTTGAGCGCAGACGAGCGGAACGGCAAGGAACAGCGCGAGCAGAAGCTTTGGCATGCTGGGATTGTAGCAAGGGCTTGGGTTCAACTGGCATGCCGCGTGGTTGAGAAGGGTCGCTGCGGGAAGCGCAGATGCTTTTTGCTCTCATCTAGAACTAGGATGCCCCACTTCTCGCCGATGTTGGGGCGGAAGGGTGATCCTTTGGCTGCGCTCAGGGCATGATCTTCGACCTCGGTTGGGACGGGCTTACTCCAAGCTAGGCGTGACCAACCGCAAGCAATTACCGCAAGTAGGGATCCTTCGACTGCGGTTGATCTCTGCGCTGAGGCGCAGAGATCAATCCTCGCTCAGGATGACAATGAATCGTGGGTTTCCACTTTCTAGTCAGTGAACATCACCGCGAGAACAGCCGCATCAGCCCTGAAGCAGGCAGATCGGGGGAGATGAAGCGGGCGCGGTTCGTGCCCGCATGCTCTAGCAGAGCCTCTGCGGCGAGATACCCGCTACGCACGGCTCCCTCCATGGTCGCGGGCCATCCCGTTGCGGTCCAATCGCCGGCAAGAAAGACGCGCGGCCACGGCGTCGTTGGTGACGGACGATAGGCATCAATGCCGGGCCGGGGCGAATAGGTCGCGTTGAGATCTTTGATGACAGTGGATTTGACGAGCGCCGCATCACGCGCGCCGGGAAAGAATTCCCGAACCTCGGCGAGGGCGAGATCGACGATCTCGGCTTTGGTTTTGTCGATCAGCGTCTTCGACGAGCTAACCACAAGCTCGATGTAGCTGCCCGGCTGAGAGCCGTTTTCAGAACGCATCGGTTGCAGGCGGGATTTGTGGAACATCCATTGAATGGTGCGGTCGAGAAGCACGGCATGATCCAGGTCGGAGATCTGGCGGTCGAACCACAGATGAATGCCAGTGATAGGCGAGGTCTCGAAGTGCGAGAGCATCTCACGCAGCGGCGTGGATGCGGAAGAATCGGGCAGAATGCGATCGAGAGCATCGAAGGGAAGTGCGAGGATCAGGTAGTCGAAAGAGTTTTCAGTCCCACTTCTGGCAACATCGGCCAGAAGCGGGGCACCCTCGTTTGCATTTTGTCCGCGCAGGCAAAGCTGCACTCCACTCTCTGCAGGGGAGAATCCCTCAATTGGTTCGCGGAAATGCAACACTCCGCCGTGGGCGCGAATGTAGTCTCCGGCGCGGTTATATAGATCGGTAAGCGGCACCGTGGGCACGCCCATGTGGCGGGCGGCAGGAGACTTCATCGACTCGCGCACGACCTGCGCCGCTGCGGAGACGGAAATGCGATCGAGTTCTTCGCTGAGAGCGCTGACCAGGATCGGATACCAGAACCGTTTCACGGCATTTTCTGTCTGGCCGTGTTGCTGCAGCCAGTCCTGGAAAGACTCTCCCGTATCACGCTGCGCGGCCATTGTGAGCGGCACGAGTGCGCGAGAGATTGCGAGTTTGTCCGCGGGGCTGAGGAAGGGAAAGTTGAAGAATGATGGCGCTGTATGCAGCGGCGCAGGAAGGGAAGACGCCTTTAACACCGAGATGCGGCCGCCGGGCTCGACGAAATTCATTTCATCGAACCAGCGGATCTGATCCGCGACGCCGATGCGCTCGTAGAACTCGATCAGGTTCGTGCAAACGCGAAACAAGACGTGCTGGCAGTTGTCGACAACCTCTCCGGTAGCGGGATGTTCGTAAGACGAGGCGCGTCCGCCCAGGAATGGGCGCTTCTCAAACAGGGTGACCTGGAATCCAGAGTCGGAGAGGGCGCAGGCGGCGGCGAGGCCGGCCAGACCGCCTCCGGCAATGGCAACGGTTTGCGTTTTCGGCATTCGTTTCTAGTGTAACGTGCAAAACGGAGCCTTTTGTCAGGCCGCGGGTTTGGACTGGAAGTGTGCATCAGGTAGGGATCCTTCGACTGCGGTTGATCTCTGCGCTTCGGCGCAGAGACCAATCCTCGCTCAGGATGACAATGACTTCCGGTCGCGCGACTACGTGATCCGCTTCCAGAACCCTTTGGCGAGGATGCGTAGCTTCTCCCACCGGCGCAGCGAAACTTTGGCGGTGAAGACGTCGTATTGGCGCGCGGCAATTTTTTCGAGCAGGCTACGATAAATCGTGATGAGTACCCACAGGGCCGGCTGGCTGTCTTCCGAGACGTAGGGAATCAGTTCCTCGCCGGAAGCATAATATTCACGCGCACGATCGGCTTCGAGCGCGAGCAGCGGGCGGAAGCGTGCCGGATCGGGATTCGCGAGTAGTTCCGATGCCGAAAGATTGAACTTCGCCAAATCTTCTTCAGGCAGATAGATGCGCCCGAGGCTGGCGTCTTCTTTTACATCGCGAATGATATTGGTGAGCTGAAAAGCGAGGCCGCAGCGCTCGGCGAGAGGCTCGGCGGCGGGATCGCGATATCCGAAAATGTGAATGCAGACGAGGCCGACGACCGAAGCGACACGGTAACAGTAAAGGCGAAGATCTTCGAAAGTCGCGTACTGCACGGTGATGGCAGGTAAACCCCCACTTCTGGCAACGTCGGCCAGAAGTGGGGCACCCTCTGAATTGTGGTGCCCCAGGCTTTCTTCGTGGTCTGGGGGCATGATGTCCATCGCGGTGCCGTGTGCTAGTTCGTCGAGCAGTCCCGCAGGAATGGCGTAGCGGCGTTGCGCATCGGTCAGCGCGAGCAGTATGGCGTCATCGGTAGGCTGGCCTTGCTGGGCGCGGTGGAGCGCGTCGAGCCACGCATCAAGCTTCAGGCGCCGTTCGGGAAGACTCAGCGTGGGATCGTCGGTGATGTCGTCGCAGCGGCGCATGAACGCGTAGACGGCGCAGAGCGCTTCGTGCTTGCGGCGGGGCAGAACGTGAAACGCGTAGTAGAAGTTTCGGGCTGCCGTTCGCGTGATGCCTTTGCAAACGGAATAGGCCATGACCAGCTGCGGCGCGGCAGGAGTCCAGGAGACAGCCGCGGATTGAATGCCTGCACTCATGCCGCGTGGCCTCCGGAAGCGGCGAACTTCACCGTTGCGACCAATGAAGGTGAATTCACGCTGAGATCCCCTTGTTATTTTGATGGGGCTGCGTTGCGCGTGAATCCGCGGAAGACAAATTGGTGGGTCTTCCGGAAGGCAACAATTTACCCAGGGCGGCGCGTGCGACCAGCGCAAGCTTTCGAGGCTTCGAAATTTCAGGACGATTGCCGAGCACGGCGTAGTCCTGTTGCTCGATGGCGCTTAGAATCTCCTGCCCGCCGCGGGTAAAAAGATCGAGATCGATCGCAAGTTCGCGGTCAACCATGCTCACCAGCGGCTGGCCGCGGCGAAACCAATCGTTCGTGCGTTCGACTTCAAACCGCATCATGGCGCAGAAGGCTGGAGTGTTGCGGCCGCACAGGATGTCGTCTTCGGTCACGGAGAAGCGGCGCAGATCTTCGAGCGGCAGATAGATGCGGCCTTTGGCGTAGTCGCGCGTCACGTCCTGCCAGAAGTTGGCTAGTTGCAGCGCGGTGCATGTGTAATCGGAAAGCTGCTGGCGTTCGGCGTCGCGGTATCCGCAAAGATAGAGAACGAGATGTCCGACCGGGTTGGCGGAATAACGGCAATAGGCGAGAACGTCGTGGAAAGTTTCGAAGCGCGTGACGGTCTGGTCCTGGCGGAACGCAATGAGCAGGTCGGAAAATTCTTGCTGCGGGATATCGAACTGGCGCACGGTTTCGGCGAGCGCGACAAAGACAGGATGTTTCGGCGAGCCGGCGTAGCATGCCTCCAGCTCGCGCTGCCATTGATCAAGAAGTTCGAGCGAAGCAGAGGCATCGCCGACTTCGTCTCCAAGATCGTCAGAAATGCGGCAGTAGGCGTAGACGTTGAAAAAGTGTTGGCGCAGGCGCTTGGGAAGAAACCAGGTGGCAACCGAGAAATTTTCGTAATGCGTGCGCGCGAGGTGAGCGCAATATTCACGGGCTTCAGCGACGGATGGCGCGCTAGCCGGAATGGCGTAGGCCGCGGGGAGCCGAGACCAGCCGAGAGCGGACGCGGATTGGGTGGTTGTATGGTTCACTCGGCGATGGTTTCTTCCGCCCCTCTGGGGCTGATTGATTCTGGCTGCCTGACCCACAGCTTGCGCTGTGGGCTGCACTCTGCCGCCGCTTCGCGGCTGGGGTTGCTCGTGATCAGGATTTACGCGATGTCGCCAAGAGTTTTTCGATTTTCACGGCATCGTTCGTTTCAAATCGAAAATCAAAAATCAGCAATCATCAACGTGCTTCTCAATGTCCCGGAATGATGGCGGTCTTGATGTCGCTGCCGCGGTTGAGCATGTGCCGCAGAACCTGCTGCAGGCGCGACAGCGGAGCCTCCCCGGTGATGTAGTCCGTTGGACGAATCTTCTTGGCGGCGATCAGTCCAAAAGCGCGGCGGACCGTCTCCGGCGTGTGGTGGAAGGTTGCCTTGAGAGTGATCTCGGAATAATGCAGGCGGTTGGTGTCGAGTTGCACTTTGCTCCCGCTGGCGCAGCCGCCGAAGAAGTTGACCGTGCCGCCTTTGCGGACCATATCGACTGCCCATTCCCAGGCTTCGGGCTTGCCGACGGCCTCGATGACGACATCGCAACCGCGCTTTTGCGGTGAAAGAGAGCGAACCGTTTCGACCACATCAGGGACCTTGGTAGTTTGCACGATTTCGTGCGCGCCCATCTGCTTGGCCGCGTTCGCTTGTCCGTCTCGCTTGACGACAGAAATGACGTTGCAGCCGATGGCGCGGGCAACCTGCACGAACATCAGGCCGATGGGTCCGCCGCCAAGAATGGTGACGGTGTCGCCAATTTCCACGCCGGTTTCGTGCAATCCGCGCAGAACGCAAGCCAGAGGTTCGGTCATGGCGGCGTCTTCGAAACTGACATTCTGCGGAATGACCAGCATGTTGGCTTCGACAATGCGCCGCGGCACGCGGATGTATTCCGCGTAGGCTCCGTTGTTGAACAGCAGGTCTTCGCACAGATTCTCCTGGTGTTTGGAGCAGTAGAAGCACATCTGGCAGGGAGCGGAGTTCAGCGCGACCACGCGCATGCCCTTCTTGAAGCTGTTGACGCCGGCCCCGACCTCTTCGATGACGCCGGCGAGTTCGTGTCCGAACAAGGCGGGCGGAACGATCATGCGGGCATGGTAACCGCGCTGGTAGACCTTGAGGTCGGTGCCGCACGTGAGGGCGACTTGGACCTTCACGAGAACCTCGCCTTCGCCAACGCGAGGGATGGGGACTTTCTCGATCTTCAGATCTTCTTTGCCGTACAGGACGGCGGCCGTCATTTTTCCGTTCACTGCGTTTCCTTCCGAGTCGTGCAACCACAGGGGCCAGAGCCCCTCACTTTTGATTTCTCGATGGCGCGCCTAAAGGCAGCGCCCTTTCAAAAAACTCCTGAAGTCGCTGATTCGCAAGTTCCCTTTATGACACTCAAACACCGCGCCTTGGCAAAACTCTCAACCGGTGCTAAAACCCCCGACTCCCGATCTACATTTGGATGCGGCTAAGGCCACAATCCGGCAAAACATCACTGTGCCCAGGTACTCCCGGGCTGGATCAAAATTTTCATGGATGACGGTTGCGGATGGGCGGCCAGATGAAGAGCTTGCGTACTCGCCTCCAACGAAAAGCGATGGCTGACCAGTCCCGCGAGATCCATTGCCCGGTTCATGACAAAACGCACGGATTCCTCCTGCAGGTCGACAGAAGCGCTATAGGAGCCAACCAACGTCTTCTCGTCGACGCAAATAGCTGCAGGGTCAATCGTGGCCTCCCCACGTTGCGTTTGCGCAAAAAGCAAGACCCGCCCTCCGGGACGGGCGGCGTCCATCGCAGTACGAATAAGGGAATTACCGCCGACAGCGAGAATCACGGCGTCGGCGCCACGCCCTTCGGTCAGCTCGCGGACGCGTTGGATGACGTTGGTCTGCGAAGCGTCAATTGAATTGTTTAACCCGGAACGTGCTCCTATTTTAAGCCTCTCGGCATACAAATCGGAAGTAATTAAGCTGGCGCCGGCCTTTTTGGCCAATACGCTCAAAATGATACCGATAGGGCCCTGCCCGATGGTTAGAACGGTTTCGCCCGGCTGGAGGCGCAGTGCCTCAATGCCCTTCATGCAGGTGTTTACGGGCTCGACGAAGCAGGCCTGCTCGAACGAGACTTCGTCGGGGATACGGACCGTGCCATGCTCAACGATCCAGTCCAGGACCCTGACGTATTCGGCGAATCCGCCGCCAGAAGGCTCAAATCCAGCCGTGCAGCCCACGTTCTTGTAAGTGGCGCATTGGGCAAAGGTTTTGGTGCGGCAGTAAAAGCAACTACGGCAAGGGATGTGATGAAACACTACGACGCGGTCCCCGGGCTGATACTGGCGGACGTTTTCGCCCACAGCGGCGACGATTCCGGACGTCTCATGGCCGAAAATGCGTGGGGCCGAGTGGGATCCAGTCGCGATTTTCTTGAGGTCCGTGCCGCACACACCGCAGGAGTGCACGCGGAGAAGCATCTCGGCGGGGCCGATTTGCGGGACTGGCACAGTTTCGAGGCGGACGTCGTCGACGCCTCGGTAAACGGCTGCCTGCATCGTAGATGGAATTGTGGCTGGGAGACTTTCGACCTCAGAGGGTCGGGCTGTAGCCATAACTCATTGTAGATGATATTCGGCCAAGTTTGATTCAGGCGTGGTTTTGTGGGGTCCTCTTCCTGCAGGAGGTCAGGGGCAGGGATCCTTCGACTGCGGTTGATCTCTGCGCTGGGGCGCAGAGATCAATCCTCGCTCAGGATGACAAGTGGAGCTTGAGTCGTGACCGGTGACCTCTGAGCTTTGACCCCCTGACTCCCTGACCCCAGAGCCCCGGCCTCTGAGAGTCTGATTCAGGCCGGCTTTGTTGCGGAAGCACACTGGTGTAGACTCCCCCGCGGTCCCAATCGTCCCTACCTTAGGAAGAGGATGACCATGCGTCGGCTATTACGGCTTCTAATTTCCCTGTGCATTACTGCTGCTTCGCTAAGGGCCTCCGGCAGAACGAATCTTACCGCCGGACAGCAGGAAGTGCTGAAGATACATCAGGCCATGGCCGCCGCCGCCGAAAAGCGGGATTTCGCCAGTTGGTCCAAATATGTTGCAGACGATTGCATCTTCAGCGACGACGAAGGAGAGATCACGACCAAGGCAGAGATCATCGCGCATCTGCGAAACATGCCCTTGGCCTACGATCATTCCGAAAACCATCGCGACTTCCTCGTTCACGTATATGGCAGCACCGCGGTCCTCAATTTCCGCCTGACTGCGCACGAGCAGTTTACCGACACCGACATCGTTACCGAGATGCGCCACACCCAGACTTTCGTCAGGCAGGATGGAGAGTGGCGTTTGATCGCGGAGCAATGGGGAGCGTTGCCCATCAACTTGCGCAAACCGGTGCCAGGCCCTGCCGGAGCATACAAGGAATACGTAGGGCAGTACGAATGGCGGCCGGGCGGCCCGGTCGATCGCGTGTGGCTGAAGGATGGGAAATTGCTGTCGCGGCTGACCGGAGAGTCAGAGGATCACGAGTACAAGCCACTCGGGTCGGAGACCTTTTTTCTGGCCGATGATCTTGGATCGATAACGTTTGTTCGCGACTCGCAGGGCCGCGTGACCGGTTACTCCTACCGCCGGGCCGACGGACAGGAAATTCACGTCAGGAAGATCGACTGAGAAACTAAAATCTCTGCCACGGCCGTGGTTGCAACCCGATTCATCAATCCGCGATCAGCGTGCGACGTCGCATTGCCAGCGCCGCTCCGACAGAGTAGGCGAGAGATGTGACAAGCGGGACAGCGATCACGCATTGCGAGATCAAGGCGAGTTCATGGTTGCCAAGAATCAGGGTGTTCCAGATGTAGGCTGTGATAGTTTCCCCTTCATGAATTCCGCTGCTGAGGTCGGTGGCAGCGGCATAACTGGACCAAATCGCGGGCAGAATCCATACCCACGCGGCAGCCATTGAACATCGGCGGCGATTGATCAGGTATCCGACAACCGAGCCCACCAAGATGAAAAACAAATATGTTGGACCCGCGAAGACTGAGAGAAGCATCGGTAGTCGAGCCATGAATAGCATGAGGCCCAGGACGGAGCCGATCCCCGCGATCAACGCGACTGCGAGCAGTGCGATGAAAAACTCACCCAGATGACGCAGCGTATTTGACGAAGATTCCCCGATTCGTGCCATCCGCTGCCCCCGCCTTTGGAGCAGTCCCAGCATGGGGTGAAGCCCACTCGTCATTGGTGGTCTTTGTGACAGTTTTTGAAGTGCATCTGACGTGGGCTGTCCGCCAGTGAACCGTCCAAGGGAGATCCCTCCGCCCGCTGGAGAAAGCGCGGGCGTTCGGGATGACCAATTCGAGTTTGCACCACAAGAGGCTGTGGCTTCTGACTTCTGACCTCTGACTTCTGCTTTCTGCCTTCTGACTTCTGCCTTCTCACTTCTGACCTGCCTCATTCCTCTATTTCGTTTCGTGGTATGCTGCGCAAAACTCAGGTTCCCAGGACTTCATGTGCTGATTGAGTTGCGCCTCGAAAACTACGCGGTCATCGACAACCTGGTGGTTGAGTTCGGTCACGGATTGAACCTGCTGACCGGGGAGACCGGGGCGGGGAAATCGATCCTGATCGATGCTCTGGCGTTGCTGCTGGGAGAAAAAGCGTCGAGTGACGTGATCCGCGCAGGCGCGGAGCGGGCTATCGTGTCGGCGGTATTCGAGGGCGAAGAAAAGCCCCTGGAAAAAATTCTGCGTGCCAACGGCCTGGATGAATCCGATGACGGATCGCTGATTGTGCGGCGCGAGATTGCGGCTGCGGGCAAAGGACGCGTGTTCGTCAACAATCAGCCGGCGACAGTCGCGGTGTTGCGGCTGCTGGCGCCGCATCTGGCGACGGTGCACGCCCAGAATGAGTCGATCTTGTCGTTTGATGGTCCGGCGCGGCTGGCGTTGCTCGACGCATTTGCGGGGACAGCTCTTGAGGCCGTGGAAGCCCCGTTCGCGACGTGGAAGGAGATACGCACGCGCATCGATGAACTCGAACGCGGCGAGCAGGACCGGCTGCGGCTGGTCGATTTGTGGGTCTTTCAGAGGCGGGAGATCGACGAGGCGCGGCTGCAGTCCGGGGAAGACGAGCGGCTCGAGACCGAAAAGCGCGTGCTCGCCAACGCGGAGAAGATCTATAACGCTGCGATGAACGCGTTCGATCTTTTGTATGAGGGCAGTGGATCGACGGCGTCATCGCTGCGCGCTGCGCAGAAGCAGGTGGAAGAGCTAGCGCGCTACGAGCCGAAATTCGAGGAGGCTCTGGCGGCGCTGGAGTCCGCGCGCATCAGCGTGGAAGACGTGGGGGCGACGGTGCGCGACTATGCGGGAGGAATTCAGGCTTCGCCCGAGCATCTGGCTGAAGTTGAAGACCGGCTGGCATTGATTGATCGGCTGAAGCGAAAGTATGGGCCGTCGCTAGATGAAGTGATTGCGTTCGGAGCAGAGGTCGCGCGCAAGTTGTCGGAGGTAGAGAACAAAGATGAAATCTTGCGGCAATTGCGTGCCGAACTCACGGCCGCGGCGGAAGAGTATTTGAAGGCGGCGCGTGCCTTGTCGAAGAAGCGTGCCGAGGCCGCCCGCAAGCTCGAAAAGATGGTCGAGGCGGAGATCAACGATCTGGCAATGAAGTCAGCGTTCCGCATTGAGATCACGAAGTCGGAAGAGGAAGGGAACTGGAGCGCGAGCGGAATCGATTCGGTCGTGTACTTGATTTCGACGAATCCGGGGGAGCCGATGCGGCAACTGGAGCACATTGCTTCAGGCGGGGAATTGTCGCGGGTGATGTTGGCGTTGAAAGCTAGTGTCGAGGGGGGGAAATCCCCACTTCTCGCGCCAAAACCGCGCGAGAAATGGGGCACCCAGGGGGAAGATTCTTCAGCGAATGAGACGAAAATCCCCACTTCTGGCAAAGGAGGCCAGAAGTGGGGCACCCAAAATCGGAAAGTCAAAACTCCCACCCTCCCGCAAGATGCGCGGGAAGGGTGGGGCACCCCGCGGGAAGCGTGGGACATCCAGAGAACCTTGGTTTTTGATGAGATTGATATCGGCATCGGCGGGCGGGCGGCCGAGGCCGTGGGGAAGAAATTGAAATCGCTGGCGCGGGCGAATCAGGTGCTGTGCGTGACGCACCTGCCGCAGATCGCGACGTTTGCAGATCATCACTACGTCATCGAGAAAAAGGAATCAGCCGGACGCACGCGAACCAGTATTCGCGAGGTCAGCGGAGACGAGCGCACCGAGGAAGTGGCGCGAATGCTCAGCGGAGCGAAGCTGACGGAGACGTCGCGCAAGCACGCCGAGCAGATGATCAAAGCGAATGCGTGAGGTCGGGAAAGTTTTCTGCGGAGTCGACTAGCGGCTGATGATCAGGCTGTCGGAGATGCGGCTCTCAGCCACCGTGGTCTTGGCGCCGTCGGCAACCCGGATGCTGAAGTTCACCGTGATCTGAGCCTTGGATTCGACGGCCTGTCCGTTCTGCAGGATGGGCTTGAAGCGCCATTCGCGAACGGCTTGCTGCGCCGCCGCAGCCAGAATGCTGGGGCCGCTGAGCACGCGCATATTTTGAATGATGCCGTCGGCGCCGATCAGAGCCTGAAGGACGACCGATCCTTTAACGTTCATGCGCTGCGCCAGCAGCGGGTAGCTGGTCTCGTACGATCCCTGAGGAGTCTGGATGGTCGTGCTGATGCGCTCGTTCTCCGCGGCGTTCGTCGCAGGAGCGATGGTTTTTGCCGTCGGATTGTTGAGATCAACCTTGGTTGCGTTGCTGCCGGGATGAACTTTTCGGTGATTGTCACCGGCGATGACTTCGACATCGAGCGGCGGCAGAACTGTGCGCTTGGTAGTGACCGCGCTGGACTCAGGAGCTGGGGCCTGAGCAGGCTTCGACTCGGTGGTCTTCGACTCGGTGGGCTTGGTTTCAGTAGGCTTGGTTTCGGTATTCTTTGCGACAACCGCCGGCTTCTTTGCAGCGGGAGCGGCCGCTGGAGCTGATTTTTTTTCGGTGCTGGGAGCCGCGTTGTTTGCCGGCTGGGTCGTTTCGGTGGTGCCGTCGGCGTCGAGGATGGATTCGTCGCTGCCGAACCAGAACTGACGATCGCGGATCAGAACAGCCGTCAATGCGATCACAAGCAGAAGCAGCGCCAGGAACAGGCGGCGCGGTTGCTTGCGGTCGGGCGATCCGTTGTTGCCGTTCGGTTTTGAGTTCAACTGCAGCATCGAGAACCTGGTGGTCGGGAGACCGTTACTGTTGCGCCAATATGTTGCTTCAGGATGGGGATGGGAACAATGGCACGGGGTGGGGGATAAGGGGGCACTAGGGGGCCATTACTTTAGGAACCTAGGGCAGGAGCCCAGGGAGGAGAACTCGTTTCGGTTGCCTCTTCACTAGTTAAAGGCCGCGCTTTCAACGGATATCGGGGTGCGGTTGCGTGGGAGATCCCTCGCTACGCCTGAAAAGCGGCTACGCTCGGGATGACGCCGCCGCAGGGGATCGACCGAGAAGGCCGGCGTCAGGAAGGCGAAGCTCGACGTGGCGGCATCCCGAAGGCCCGCGCTTTTACGAGCGGGCCGGAGGGATCTCCCTAGCACCATGCTTTCGCGACGCAACAGCACAACCACACCTTAGCAGCGAGGTGCTCGACTGGACGGGCGAAGGCGCCCGTCCCTCCATGACTTGTGCCTGGATTTCCGGCTTGGGCTGACGGGTGCTGCCGGGTTCCGTTACAATCGTGGGTTAATCCTCATCCATGACTTCTTCTATATCCAAGTCGCTCACTTTTCAGGAGTTGATTCTGCGCCTGCAGACGTTTTGGGCAGAGCGTGGATGTGTTTTGCAACAGCCTTACGACGTTGAAGTGGGCGCTGGAACCATGGCTCCGGAGACGTTCCTGCGGGTGCTGGGTCCGCAACCTTATAAGGTGGCGTATGTGCAGCCGTCGCGGCGTCCGGCGGACGGCCGCTATGGGGAGAATCCCAACCGCCTGTTCAAGCACATGCAGCTGCAGGTGATTCTGAAGCCTCCGCCGGAAAATGTGCAGGAACTGTATCTCGAATCGCTGGGCGCAATCGGCATCGATCTCAGCCAGCACGACATCAAGTTCGAAGAAGACAACTGGGAAGCGCCCACGCTGAGCGCGTGGGGCGTGGGCTGGCAGGTGATGCTTGACGGCCTGGAGATCACGCAGTTCACTTACTTCCAGCAATGTGGGGGGATCGATCTGCTTCCGATCTGCGCGGAATTGACCTATGGGTTGGAGCGGATCGCGGCGTTCCTGCAGGACGTGGATTCGATTTATGACATCGTGTGGGCGCGCGATCCCGATACGGGCGCGGTGGTGAAGTATAGCGACGTGCGGCTGGCGGATGAGCTGCAGTTTTCCGTGTACAACTTCGAGGCCGCCGACGTGGAAAAGACGTGGAAGCACTTTGAATTGTGCGAGGCGGAGTGCAAGGCGCTGATCGGGAAGTATGCCGAACTGGGAAAAGAGGAGACAGAAGCGGATTGCGTGGCGCGAGAAAAGGCGCGTTTTCCCTTGCTCGGCGCTTATGATCTGTGTCTTAAGTGTTCGCACTATTTCAATATCCTCGATGCACGCGGGGCGATTTCCGTGACCGAGCGGGTAGGCGTAATTGCCCGGGTGCGAGCGCTGGCGGTCGGAATCGCGAAGGCGTGGGTGGATCAGCAGAAGAGTGAAGCGGCTCCGAAGAAGTCCGAAGAGCCTGAGCCTGCTGCTGGAAAGAAACCAAGACGGACGTCGGAGCAGTTGGCTCCAGTAGCGAACTAGGACATTGTCATCGAGTGAACTGAGGCATTGTCGTCGGGCGAACCAGGACATTGTCATCGGGCGAACTAGGACATTGTCATCCTGAGCGGAGTGAAAGCTTCGCGAAGCGAAGCTTTCACGGAGTCGAAGGATCCCTGCGTTCGTCTGAGAGGCTTGTTTCGAAGTGGCTTCGCGCCTGGATCGTCGGCGTGGGATGAATGGCGTGGCTCGAAATTAGGGTAGGGATCCTTCGACTACGGTTGATCTCTGCGCTGAGGCGCAGAGATCAATCCTCGCTCAGGATGACAAAGTTGCTCAGGATGACAAGAAGAAGCGGTGTTTTGGATGACAAATAAGAAACAGGGTGTGATGCGCGTCACATTTGTGCGGCGGGTGATTTTGAGACACTGGATGGTTTGACGGCATGCCAGATTTTCTGCTCGAGATTGGATGTGAAGAGATTCCGGCGCGGATGATTGACGCGGCCTCCGGGGAATTGCGCGAGCGCGTGGGCGCGCTGCTGACGCGGGAACGGCTCGGCGGTTCCGACCTCACGAGCTTCGACACACCGCGGCGAATCGCGGTGATGGCTGCGGGAATCGCGCCGGGGCAGGCTGACGTCACTGAGCAGGTCAGCGGTCCGTCGGTAAATGTCGCCTATAAAGACGGCCAACCTACGCCTGCCGCGCATGCTTTCGCCAAAAAGGCAGGCGTCGATGTCGCTCATCTCGAGAGAATCACCACTCCCAAGGGCGAATATCTTTCTGCCAAGGTGACGAAGAGAGGCCGGACGGCCGCCGAGATCCTCTCCGAAGCTCTGCCCAAAGAAATCTCCACAATTTATTGGCCGAAGAATATGTACTGGCGCAAGCCGAATGAGCGTTTTGTGCGCCCGGTGCGGTGGCTGGTCGCGATGCTGGATGGTGAACCCATTCCCATGGAGTTCGACGGCGTCCGGGCGGGGAAGATTACGCGCGGTCACAGGATCTTGTCGGACGGGCCGGTGACGATTTCGGGAGCAGGTGCTGGTTATGTGGAGTCGCTGCGGGCGGCGAAAGTTTTGGGGCGGAGCGAGCGCGAGCATCAGATTCGCAAGGCGCTCGATGCGGCGACGCGCACGATTCCCGGCGCGCGCTGGCGCGAAGATAAAGCTCTGCTCGATGCGGTGGTGAATCTGACGGAATTTCCGTCGGCGATTCTGGGTGGATTCGATCCGCAATTTCTCTCGTTGCCGGAAGAGGTGTTGGTCACGGTGATGCGGGATCACCAGAAATATTTCGCTCTGGAAGACGCGAACGGCAAACTGCTGCCGTATTTTCTGGCGGTGCTGAATACGGATCGCGATCCGCAGGGGCTGATCCGGCACGGAAACGAACGCGTGCTGCGGGCGCGCTTCAACGACGCGCGATTCTTCTGGGAGACCGATCAAAAAAAATCGTTGCTTGAACGCCTGGAACTGCTGCGGAATGTGACCTTCCAGAAAGATCTGGGCACATACTACGAGAAGACGCAGCGGGTGCAGCGGCTGTGCAGCTGGCTGAGCGAGATTTTGAAGCAGAACCAGATTGCGGTGCGGCCGGGCGTGATTCATAAGGCCACTTGTTTGTCGAAGACCGATCTCACGACGGAGCTGGTAAAAGAGTTCACCGAGCTGCAGGGAATTGTAGGCGGGCTGTACGCGCGGGTGCAGCAGTTAGATCCGACTCTGAAAGAGGAAACTCGGTTCGCCATCGCCGACACGATCTACGATCACTACAAGCCCGAGTCAACGGATGATGAGCTTCCGCGGTCGATCGAGG
>Ga0335076_10000937_pt1 | contig 27806 bp, 20 predicted proteins | sample Lox_Sample_25_FD_206717 | JGI IMG/M metagenome (GOLD analysis project Ga0335076, IMG submission 206717) | Soil microbial communities from Loxahatchee National Wildlife Refuge, Florida, United States - Lox_Sample_2.5 | ecosystem: Environmental > Terrestrial > Soil > Wetlands | place: USA... | reverse complement strand
ATGCCCCGAAGGGCGCGAGATCGACCGCCTCGGCGGTGAGCTCCATCTCGCCTCGCGGGGCGAGAGGATACAGGTCGCCACTCGCCGAGAGCCTCCCCCGGCCGTTGAGGAGCGCGGCCAGCTTGAGGCGGGCCGGCACCGCAGGGTCGCTGCTCAGGCCGTCGAGCTGGCACCGCTCCACCTCGACGGCGAGCTCGACCGGCCTCGGCGCGGCCAGGTCCGACACCGCGATTCGCACGTTCTCGACGGCGATCTGGCCCACGCGGTAGCGAAACCCGGAGGGGCTCGCTCCCGCGGGGGGACGCGCCGGCGCCGGCTCGGGTGGCGGAATCGCCTCCGCCGGGGCCCCGAGCAGTCCGGCGAGGTTCGTCTGGCCGTCCTTCTCCCTGCGCAAGAGGAGATCGCCTCCCCTCAGCGCCACCTGCGCCACCTCCCCTTGCCGCTCGAAGGCGTCCGCCGACACGCCGGCGACGTCGAGCTCGGCGATGTCGAGCAGCGGGGGCTCGCCCGGTCTCGCCAGCTCCAGCCTCCTCACCGAGAGCGCGCCCTCCGCCAGCCGCAGCACCCGCTTCGCCGGAGCCCACTCGAGCTCGTAGCTCGCGCGCAGGCCGAGGACGCCGCTCCGGACCTGCGCCCGGGTCTCGTCCTGGTAGTAGGGCGCGTACTTCGGGAGGAGGACGTTCTCGAGGACGATCGTGCCCTTCGACCGGATCGGGTCGAGCAGGAAGGTACCGTTCCACCCGAAGCGTTCCCCGGACTCCGTCTGCCCGGAGAAGGCGTACGGGCTCTGGTTGTCCTTGCGGTGGGTGCGGAAGTTCTCGAGCTCCAGGCTCACCGGCCCCAGCGTGGTCTCGAAGGGCGTGTGGCGGGATCGGTCGCGGAAGGCAACCCGGGCCCCGGAGATGCGCAGGCGCTCCACGCGGATGGAGAGGCCTCCGCCCTCGTCCGGCGTGGCGCCCTCGCCGCCCGTCTCGAAGAGATCATGGAAGCTGAGCCGGCCCTTCGCATCCAGGGAGATGAGGGCGAAGGGGCCCTCGAGGCTCACCGCCGAGAAGTCGAGCTCCTTGCGCAGGAGCGGCAGCGCGTTCGCGTTCACCTGGAGCCGCTCGAAGGAGAAGAGGGTCGAGCCGTCGTGATCCTTCGCCTCGAACCCCTCGACGGTCACCGAGAGGGCGAAGGGATTCACCCGGACCTTGGAAACCCGCACGACGCGGTGAAGGGCCGAGCCGAGCCGCTCCTCGAGCTGCCGCCGCACGATCCCGGGCGCGACGAGGAACCCAAGGAGGCCGTACGTCGCCACCGCCGCGGCCGCCACCCAGAGCAGGCGGCGGTGGCGGCGCAGGAAGGCGGCAAGGGCTCGCATGCCGCCGTCTGATTACACGGTGAGCCGTCTCCTCGCTCGTTCCCACGAGGGGCCCTGGCGGCGGGCGAGCCGCTCGGGGCGGGGCCCTGCCCCGCTGCAGCCTCAGCAGCTAGGGTTCGCCGCGGAGGCTCCGCGGACGGGGGCTCGCCCGGCGCGCCGGCGATCGCCGGCGCTCGGGTCCGCGGTCTCCTCCGCGTCGACCCGGAACGCCGCCACCAGCGCGGCCAGGGCCTTCGCCTGGTCCGAGAGCTCGACCGCGGCCGAGGAGGACTCCTCCGACGTGGCCGCGTTCTGCTGCGTCACCTTGTCCATCTCGGCCACGGCCTTCCCGAGCTCGTCGATCCCCACCGCCTGGCCGCGCGCGTTGGCCGTGATCTCGGCGACGATGTCCGAGACCTCCGTGACCGACCCGGCGATGGCGGCGAGCTGCTCGCGCACCTCGCGAGCGGTCGCCTCGCCTTCCCCGGCCTCGTTCACCGAGGAGCGGATGAGCTCCTCGGTCCGGGTGGCGGCCTCCTTGGCGCGCATGGCCAGGGAGCGGACCTCCTCCGCGACCACCGCGAATCCCCGGCCGGCCTCTCCGGCCCTCGCCGCCTCCACGGCGGCATTCAGGGCGAGGAGGTTCGTCTGGAAGGAGATCTCATTGATGTCCTTGATGATCTCGGAGGTGCCCTGCGCCGACACCTTGATGCGGGCCATGGCGCTCGTCATCCGGTCCATGGCTCCGGCCCCCGCGCCGGCGCTCTCCCGCGCCTGCTCGGCGAGGGTGCTCGCGACTCCTGCCCGGTCGGCCGACTGGCGCGTGGTGGAGGAGAGGCTCTCGAGCTGGGAGCGCGTCTCCTCGAGGGAGGACGCCTGCTCGGTGGCGCCCTCGGCCACCGCCTGGCTCGACTGGGCGATCTGCGAGGAGGCGCTCGACACCTGATCGACCGCGCGAGCCACGTCGACCATGGCTCGGTTCAGCGCCCCCGCGGTCTTGTTCAGCGCCTGCTTCACCCGGGCGTGGTCGCCTCGATAGGCGCTGTCGACGCGCGCGGTCAGGTCGCCCTCGGCGAGCCTCTCCAGGATGAGGGTCGCGTCCTTCACCGGCGCCAGGAGCGCGTCGAGCGTCCGGTTCACGCCGTCCACCACCTTGCGGAAGTCTCCCTCGTGCCTCCCCGCCTCGACCCGCGTATCGAGGCGCCCCTCCACGGCGGCGGTGGCGAGGACATTGGCGTCGGCGACGAGCGCGTTCACCGCCTCGATGCAGCGGTTCAGGTTGTCCTTGATGGCGTTGAAGTCGCCCGCATAGGTCTCGGCGATCTTCGGCGGGATGGCCCCGCGGGCGATGTCGGAGACGCAGCGGGCCGCCACGTTCAGCGGGCCGATGACGGCGTCGAGGGTGTCGTTCACCCCCTGGACGATGAGGCGGAAGTCCCCGTGGTGGCGCGACGCGTCGGCGCGGGTGGACAGGCGCCCCTCGGCGGCGGCGCGCACCAGCATGTGGGCGTCGGCTACCAGGGCCCCCACCGCCGACGAGCAGCGGTTGAGGCTTTCCCGCAGCAGGTCGAGGTCCCCCGCCCAGGGCGTAGTGAAGGGGGGCGGGACGTCCCCCTTGGAGAGGCGGTCGACGTAGGCGGCGGCGGCGTCGAGCGGCTCCACCACCCGATCGAGCAGGGCGTTGATCCCGGCGATGAGCTCGGCGTCGTGGCCGCGGTAGCGGCCGGGGTCCGCGCGGACGTGGAGGCGCCCCGCCACCGCTGCCTCGGTGAGGCCGCGCACGTCCTCGGATCGCCTCTGCAGCACGGCGGTGAGCTCGTTCCAGCTGTCCTTCATCCGCTTGAACTCGCCCTGGTACGGCTCTTCGATGCGCGCCGGCACCTCCCCGCGGGACACCTGGTCCACGTAGTGGATGGAGAGCCGCAGGGCCGGCACGAAGGCGTCGAGTGTCGCGTTCATCCCTTGCACCACCGGGCGAAACTCGGTCGGAAGCGCCTTCTCGTCTCCCCGAACCTCGAGCTCCCCGCGCGTGGCCGCGCTCGTCATCTTGGACGCCTCGCCCACGAGCGCGGCGATGGCGCGGTCCACGGTGCGGCCGATCACGAAGCCGATGGCCAGCGTGAGGAGGGCACCCAGGGCGAGGACCCCCGCCTGAACGTAGATCTGCCGGCCCTCGGCCACCTTGCCTGCCTCGTGGGACCGCACCGCCTCGGCCTTCACCGCGTCGCTGAGCTCGCCGACGAGCTTCTCGATGGCGTCGGCCTGGTTGTGGAGCTTCCTCCACTGGTCGAAGGCCCGGGTCTCCACCGCCTTCAGCGGACCAGGGGCCGCCGAGGAGAGGAGGCGGTCGCGCTCCGCCAGAGAGGCGCGCAGGTCCCGGGCGTCGCCGAGCCACGCCTGCAGGGCCGAGCGCACCTTGGGCCAGAGGTGGGTCGCCGCCTCGGTGTGCGGGAGGCCGTCGAAGTCGGACATGGCCCGCTCCACCCGGGCGATGGACTCGTCGGCCCGCCCGCCGAAGATGTCGGCTCCATCGTGGCAGGCGCGGCAGTCCTGGGTCTCGCGCAGGACCGGGTTCCGCGACGAGAGCGCGAGGTGGCTCAGGAACGCGTGAGCCTCCTGGAACCCCACCTCCACGCCGGAGAGGGCGCGCTGCATGGGGAACTGCGAGTCCGACACCAGGGCGAGCTGGTGGCCGATCTCTCGCGACGCCAGGTAGGAGGAGACGCCCACGAGCAGCGCCACGCAGAGCGCGGCGCCGAACCCGGCCAGGACCTTGTTGCGCGTGCGGACTTCGCCCATCTCTTCACCCAATGTGGGACATGGTCGCCGTCCCGTCGAACCCGCTCACACTGCAACTTGGATTCCCATATCGTGCAGGAGGGGGGGCGAGTGCCTTCGGGCCCTTGGCGGATCGACGGCAGCGTAAACGCAGCTTTTTCGCGCAGGGCTTTCCACCCAGGGTGGAGAATACCCGGCTGGGGAGACCCCGCTCCCGGGCAAGGTGGGTGGCGACGAACCTCGCGCGCCCGCTCGCCGGGGGGAAGAGCGACCAGCCGAGGCGGCGAACGCCGAGCCCTCTCGCCTCAACAGGCCGGGGCCGCGGCCGATGCGACGGTGGAAGAGGACGAGAGAGAGGCCGGCGACCCCGAAAGGCCGGAAGCGGGCGCCGACTCCACGCTCGCGAGCGCGTCCGCCACCAGCTCGGCCACGTGCTCGAGCACGCCGTTCGCGGCCCACCCCGCCGGCGACGACCCGCCGCCGTACCTCTGGTGGGCCCGGAAGCCCTGGTGGTGGTGGCGGCCCGAGTGGACGGGCGCGGAGGAGGAAGCGTCCGAGGCCGAGGTGGAGGTCGAGCCGGAAGCTGAGGACGACGCCCCCCCCGAGCCGGCAGGGGACGCGGAGAGGGCGGAGACGTCGCCCGCCTGGGCCGCGGCCGCGAAGCGGTCGGCGAGCTCGTTCAGGAGCGCCGCCTTGCCACCGCCCGATTGCTGAGCCTCGGAGCGCAACTCGTCGGAGACCTGGCTCATGACCGCCTTGAACCTCGCAGGATCGGACTTCTCGAGATCCTGCAGCTGGCTGAGGAGGCTCGCGCCCTGCGAGATGGTCGGGGGCGGGTTCACGTCCACCTGCACCACCTGGATCTGGATCGAGATCGAGACGTCGACTGGAGAGACCGGCTGGCCGCTGACGGCGCTGACTGTCATGAGAGACCCTCTACAGCCGCGAAAGCGGCTCGTCCTCTCATCGACACGGCGCGCCGTCATGCAAAGCCGCCGATTCCCTCGCCGGGGCCCACGAGCGGAGCTTACCCCCCATCGTCGGGGAGCGAATCGCGGGTGAGGGCCGCTCGCTGGGAAGAGATGTGTCGAGGTCGCTGCCCCGAAGGTTGGGGGGCGAGGAACGGCGCGACCGCTTCGATCCGCGACCCCCGAGCGGACGGGTTCGGGGCCGGGCTTCGGCCATCTCTCCCTAGTCGGCGGTGGCGAAGAGAGTAGTCTCCCAGGCCCCGGGCGCGTACTGGCCGAGGAAGACGCGGTACCCGAGCCCCAGCCCCAGCACGTGGGCGGGCGTCACCCCGATGTCCTCGGGCCGGAAGTGAACGGCGATGGCGAGGCGGGGCCGAAAGCGGCGCAGGGTCCTCTCCGCGCCGGCGAGCGCGTCTTTCTCGGCGCCGTCGATGTCGAGCTTCACGAAGTCCACCCGCTCCAGGCCGCTCGCTTCCACGAAGTCGTCGATGGACCGAGCGGGAGCGGATCCCCCGGACTCCGAGCGCGCCCGGAGCGCCTCGGGGACGATCTCCACGCGGCCCGCCAGGGACGGGTTCAGTGACAGGTTCTCCCGGAACACGGTCAGGTGCGCCGGCTCGAACTCGAAGCTCACCACCCGGCCCGAACCGCCCGCGCGGTGGGCGAACCAGAGCGCCGAATCTCCCAGCGCTCCGCCGCCGTCGATGACGACGTCGCCGCGCTCCGGCCCGACGTGAGCCCCCTCGCGATCGAGGGCGTACTGACCGAGGTAGGCCCAGGAGGCGAGCGACCGCTCCGTGGTGATCACCCGGAGCGGAATGCCCGCCGGGCGCAGGTCGTAGAGACCGAGGTCGCCACCTTCCTCGAGGAGAAGGCTCTCCTTGCTGCGCGTGCGGAACTCCTCCAGCCCCTCCTCGTCGAACGGCAGGCGCACGCGCTCGTCGCCCAGCGCCACGAGCGACGCGACCTCCAACATGCAGTCGCGCGAGGCGTCGTCGCCGAGGGAGGCGAAGGTGGTCTCGAAGGCGGGGGCGTGGCCGAGCACCAGCGCGGCGTACTTGGCGGCGCGCTGGAGCGTTGTCCCGTAGCCGCGTCCCTGGTACCGGCGCTCGACCGCCCGGTCGAGCCGCGTCAGGAGCTGGCGGAAGAAGGTGCCCGCCGGGAGGGCGCGGATCTGCGGGACCCGGTCCATCATCCCCAGGAAGGTGCGAAAGGCATCCCCGTCGTCGGGGGCGAGCGCCAACTCCTCCATCAGGGTCCGGGCGGCCTCGAGCGGCCGGTTCATCTGCGCGAGCGCGATGGCGCGCGCGCGCTTGATCTGGGGCACCTGCGACTCGAGCGACTCCGCGCGCTCCAGGCCAGCGAGCGCGATCCCGCTCTCGCCGACCTCGAGGAGGAGGGCCGCCGACTGCAGGAGCGCGGCAGCGCGTTGCGCGTCGGTGAACGTGTTGGCGGTCGTCATGGCGAGCCCCTTCGTGCGCGGCGCACTCGCCGCGAACCCCTTCGAATTGCACTTCGCGGGCCAGCGCGGGCACCCCTTCCTCTCACCCGGATGCGGGAGGTGAGGAGGCAGCGGATCCCGGGAACGGGGCCGTCCTCCCGCCGGTTCCCGCCCTTGCGTCACCTTCGTGACGAGCGCCCGGTCCGGGGCTGCGTCAAGCGGGTGACGGTCGCCGAGCTTCCGCCGGGAAAGACGAGAATCCAGCAGCGGACCGGTGGCTTCCCGCTTGCAACGAGCCTCCGCGTGACCGGATACACGATCGTCGTCGTCCAGCCCCCTGGATACGCGCACAGCGCGGCCTTCCTGGAGGTGGCGGAGTCCCTCCTCTTCGCGCTTCGCCGGTTGGGCCAGGACGTCTCGATAGCCACTGCGCCGGTGGCCGGGCGCCGCAGCATCGTCCTCGGCTCCAACCTGCTCCCGGGGCACCCGCTGGCGCTCGAGCAAGATGCCATCCTCTACAACCTGGAGCAGATCGAGCCCGGCTCGTCCTGGCTCTCTCCGGCGTTCCTCGATCTCCTCCGCCGCTACCAGGTCTGGGACTACAGCGCCAGGAATGCGGCCCGCTACCCGGAGATGGGGCTGAGGGCGCCGCGCGTCGTTCCGGTGGGGTTCGTGCCGGAGCTCACCCGTATCGCCCCGCGGGAGGAGGACATCGACGTCCTCTTCTACGGATCGATGAACGAGCGGAGGCAGCGGGTGCTCGACGGGCTCGCCGCCGCCGGCCTGCGGGTGCACACCGCCTTCGGGGTCTACGGAGAGCCACGGGACCAGCTCATCGCTCGGGCGAAGGTGGTCCTGAACGTCCACTACTACGAGGCCAAGGTTTTCGAGGTGGTGCGCGTCTCGTACCTGCTCGCCAACGGCCGATGCGTCGTGTCGGAGCGCGGCGGCGACCCCGCCGAGGAGCGGGAGTTCGAGAAGGGCGTGGCGTTCTCGGCCTACGGCGACCTCGTCGAGACCTGCCTGCGGCTCTGCCGGGACGAGGCGGCGCGCCGGGGGCTCGCCGAGGAAGGGAAGCGGGCCTTCTGCCGGCGCGACCTCCGCGTCCCGCTCGCCGCGGCCCTCGGAATCCCGGGAACGGCGGAGTCCCGCCCTGCCGCCCCGCCCGCGGCGGGAACCGGCGGCGACCCGGTGGTCTCGATCGTCATCCCGGCCTTCAACAAGTGGGAATACACCTTCCGCTGCCTACTCTCGATCGCGAATCACACCCGCGACGTCCCCCACGAGACCATCGTCGTCGACAACGCCTCCACGGACGAGACCCGGGTGGCCCTCCCGCTGCTAAAGGGCGTTCGCGTGCAGCGAAACGCGGAGAACCTGGGCTTCGCCCGCGCGTCCAACCAGGGCGCCGCCATGGCACGCGGCCGCTACGTCCTCTTCTTGAACAACGACACCGAGGCGCTCCCCGGCTGGCTGCCGCCCATGGTGAAGATCCTGGAGAGCGAGCCCGACGTCGGGATCGTGGGGGCGAAGCTCCTCTTCCCGGACGGCACCCTCCAGCACGCCGGCGTGGGGGTCGGCTACGCCTCGCCGCGCCCCATCTCCCCATTCCATCTCCAGTACCGGGAACCGGCCTCGGCGAGCCAGGAGCGGCTCGACCTCCCGGCGGTCACCGCTGCCTGCATGCTCATCCGGCGCGAGCTCTGCCAGGAACTCGGCGGCTTCGACGAGGCCTTCGTGAACGGGAACGAAGACGTGGATCTCTGCTTCCGCGCCCGCGAGCGAGGATTCCGCGTCGCCTACACTCCCGAGACCGTTCTCTACCATCACGAGTCGATCACGCCGGGAAGGTTCGCCAAGGTCGCCCACAACCAGATCCTCCTCCACGAGCGCTGGCTCGACCGGTTCCAGGAATTCACCCACGGGGTCCCGCCCCGCCTGGAGCTCGGACCCGCGCGCGGCACGGGGCGCAACCTGTCGGTCGTGGTGCCGGTGCTCGACGCCCTCGACGTCGTCGCGGTGTGCGCCGAGGCCGTCCTCCCCGGGCTGCGCCGCGGCGACGAGCTCGTCCTCGCGGACGGAGGGTCCTCGGACTCGACGCTGCGCTACGCGCGCAAGTTGTCCCGGGACCACGGAGACTGCGTCCGGGTGGTCGAGGGCCGGGGCCTCCACGGCGCCCTGGTCGCCGCCCTCGAGTCCGCCCGGGCGGCGAACGCCGTGGTAATCCCGGCGTTCGTCCGGCTCGACCAGGGCGCTCTCGACAACATCGCCATCCGAATCACGGCGGCGGACAGACGCTTTCTCCTGCAGGAGACGGGTCGCGCGGGCCTCATCGCCGCCGGCCCCATCCTCCCGCTGCGCGAGGCGGCGGCGAGCGAACCCGCCGCCTTCTTCGAGGAGAGGGAGGCGAAGCTGCGAGGCCTCCTCGAGTCGCGCTCACCTCCGACCGCGGGAGGCGCCGGAGTGGCTCCCGCTGAACCCATCCCCCTCGGGAAATCCGAAGCGGCGACACCGACCCCCACCGCGCCGAGGGCGGCGCCGCCGAGGGGCGGGGCCTTCGACGTTTCGCGCGCACGGGCGAGGCGCCCCCTGACCGTGGCGCTCTTCACCCTCGACGCTCCCGAGACGGCCTGCTACCAGCTGCGTCTGGGCAGGCCGCTCGAGGTGCTCGCCGACGCCGTCCGCGTGAGGCCGGGGGTGCTGCGAGATGGGGCTCAGCTACGGCTCGACGGCGCCGCGGTCCAGGGCGCGGATCTGATCGTGATCCAGCGGGTGTTCCCGAGCGCCCAGCTCACGCCGGTCGTGGACACGCTCCTCGGCCTGGGCTTGCCCGTCGTCTACGAGCTCGACGATCTCCTTCACGACCTGCCCGACACGAACCCGCACAAGGCGGGGCTCGCGGCGAGTTCGCAGTCGATCCTGGACCTGGTGCGGCGGGCGACCGCCGTGACGGTCTCCACCGAGGCCCTCAAGGCCCGGCTCGCCGGCTTCGGGAGCCGGATTCACGTGTTCCCGAACCTCCTCGACGAGCGGCTCTGGGGATCCGAGCCGGCTCCGCGACCGGAGCGGGACGGGCCGGTGGTGATCGGCTACGCCGGGACCGGGACCCATCTTGCCGACCTCCAGCTCGTGGAGGAGGCGCTCGTGAAGCTCTCGGCCAAGTGGGGAGACCGGGTGGCGTTCCGCTTCATGGGTTGCGCCACCGAGCGGCTCGCCGCCCTGCCGGGCTTCTCCTTCCTGCGCTTCGAGATGGGCTACGAGGCCTACGCCCGCGCCCTTCCCGGAGCCGGCATCGACGTGGGCGTCATCCCCCTCGTCGACAACCCCTTCAACCGCTGCAAGAGCGACATCAAGTGGCTCGAGTACTCCGCCTGCGGGATCGCGAGCGTCTGTTCCGACCTTCCCCCTTACTCCTCGGTTCGCAGCGGCGAGACCGGCCTGCGGGTGAGGAACACCCCCGAGGACTGGTTCGCGGCCCTCGACCGGCTGGTCGCGGACGCGCGGGCGCGACGCTCCATGGCCGAGCGGGCGCGCGCGCAGGTGATGGCCCAGCGCACCATGAAGGCCCGGGCGCGCGACCTCCTCGAGATCTACCGGACCACCCTGCCCGAGAACGAGGCCGGCCCGACAGCGGGGCCGCTCTTCGGGTGCACCTCTGCGCACCGGGCCGCTCCCGCCCCCGACGTCCGGTAGCGGCACCCTCCTCCCCGTTCGGCCGCCCCGCGCGCGAAGGACGGGGAGCGACCGCGCTGCGATCCGTGCACGACCCGGCCGCGCGCCGGATCAGGCCCGGTTCACGCGTGCCCCGAGCCGTTGCGGGCCGGTGGCGCCCGCCCTGGCCAGCGCGGCGGCGTGGGCCCCTGCTGCGGCCTGGGTGATCGAGACGAAGCGCTCCAACTCACCCCAGAAAGCCTGCTGCAGGTCGCGGACCCGCCCGTAGATGCGATCCACCGTCGCCTGGGCCCGCGCTACCTCCTCGGGCGAATTGCCCCAGGCTGCTCCGTCGCGGCCCAGCTGCGCCTCTGCGGGGAACTCGGCCAGGACCGGGTTCGGCAGGTAAACGACCGGGCAGCCGCAGAGCATGGCCTCGGTGCACAGGGCCGAGCGCTCGTAGGAGTAGAGGAGCTCGGTCGTTTGGAAGAGGGCGGCAAGCTCCGCGAGCGCGCGCGGCGTGCGCATGGAGAGCTCGGTGCAGCCCCGGACCTCGTCGCCGAGGGTGCCCCCGCTCTCGAGGTAGCGGCTGGCGTAGAAGCAGCGTCCGCGGCGCTCCGCGCGAGGCAGCCCGGGCCGGAAGAGCCCCAGGTCGAAGACCGGCACCATGAGCGGCTCGGCCTTCATCCCGGGGGGGAGGAACTCGGGGCTGAAGGAGAAGAGGAGCTCCGACGGAGCGTAGGTCTTGTCCCCTCCGAGGAGCCCGGGCTTGTTGAGAAGGAAGCGAGCGACGACCGGCGCGCGCAGGGGGTTGCCGGAAACTACCTCGGGATAGACGACGACCGGCACGAGGCCCGCAGCGGAGTGCCCTCTCTCCACGCCCTGGTGGACCACCGGGGTGCGCAGCCGCGGGCTGGTGACCCCGGTGGTCACCCAGGCCTCGTGGCCGGCGAGGTTGAGGGCGTGGCAGAGGACGTGGAGGGCGACCACTCCCGAGGAGCTCTCCCGGTATTCCGGGCAGAACACGTAGTACGGGTGCCGCCGGGGCGCCCACAGGTCGGGGATCGGAGAGTGGAGGGACATCGATGGCATCGGCGCGCCCATTCTGGCAGTCAAACCTTCTGGACGACGAAGGTGAACCCGTTGCCGACCTTGTCGTCCCGGTCCTGCACCGCCACGAGCTTCCACCCGAGGTGGCGCACGAGCTCGACCGCGTCCTCGGTAATCCAGACACTGTGGTGCGTATGCAGGTCGACCCCCTCCGCCATCTTCACCCGGCCCTGGTGCCGGTCGACGAGTTCCGCGAGCGTGGTGCGGGGGCGATCTCGATCGAAGGTGCGCTCCTTGTGCGGAACGATGGTGAAGATGCACCCGCTCGGGCGGACGACCCGGTACCACTCCTGGAGTGCGCCGATGGGATCGAAGAAGTGCTCGAGCACGTGCGAGCTCACCACGAAGTCCACGCTTTCGTCGGGCAGGGGCAGTCGGTCTCCAGGCGCGACGATGTCGACCGGCAGGGAGCGCCCGCAGTTCCGCTCCTCCTCGAGCTTGAACTCGGTCGTCATGTCGTCGGTGTAGTCGACGTTGCGCGTCTTGAGTCCGAAGGGATTGTGCGCCGACCCGCCGATCTCGATGCCTTCGAGGCCGTCGAACAGCCGGTGGGCGAGCGCAGACTCCCGCGAGCAGCGCCAGGAGGGCGGCGGGCGGGTGCCCGCCGGGGTCCGCCGCGAGACGCGGATGACGGGCCCTTCCGGGCGCACGCTCACCTCGCCCCGCCGGCGCGCCGGGGGCGCACGGGAGCGAGCATGGGCCGGGCGTTTCGCCCGGCCAGCGACACCGGGCGCGCGCTCCGGCGCGCCCGGATCGCCGCGGCGCCCGAGAGGGCCACTTCGATGATCTCGCAGACCGCGTCCAACTCCTCGAACGACACCCCGGTGCCGGTCGGGAGCACCAGCGTGCGCTCCACCAGCGCCTCCGTCACGGGGAGCAAGAGCCCCGCGTTGGGGTAGAGCGACGCGTAGGGCTCCATGCGGTGGACGCCGGGGTAGAAGTAACGCCGTGCCAGCACGCGCTCCGCCATGAGCACGTCGACCAGGGCGTCGCGGTCCAGCCCCGCCTCGGGAAGGACCTCCGCCACCACGTAGTGGTGATTGTGCCGCTCGGCCTGGTCGTAGGTGAGCAGGCGGAGCCCGGGCAGCCGGCTCAGCCTCTCGACGTAACGGGCGTGGTTGCGACTGTTGACGGCGACGAAGTCGTCGAGAGACTCGAGGGAGACGAGACCCATGGCAGCGCAGATCTCGGACATCTTCCCGTTCACTCCGATGTGGTCCACCTGGTCGTAGTTCGAGAAGCCGAAGTTCTGCATCCAGCGGATCTTCTGGGCGAGGGCGTCGTCGTTGGTGGCGATCGCTCCCCCCTCGAACGTGTTGAACACCTTGGTGGCGTGGAAGCTGAAGACCTCGCAGTCGCCGAAGTTGCCGATCATGCGGCCCCGGCGGGAGACGCCGAGAGCGTGGGCTGCATCGAAGAGGAGGGCCAACCGGTGGCGCCGGGCGATCTCCGACAGCCCCTCGACGTCGCAGGCGCGACCCCAGAGGTGGACTCCCAGGATGCCGGTCGTCCGCGAGGAGATCATCTGCTCCACCCGCACCGGGTCGAGGGTATGCGTCTCCGCGTCGACGTCGCAGAAGACCGGCGTGATCTCCTGCCACTGCAGCGCGTGAGCCGTGGCGACGAAGGTGAAGCTCGGGACGATCACCTCGCCCTGGAGGCCGAGCGCCCGGATGGCGATCTCCAAGGCCACGGTGCCGTTGCAGACGGCGATGCAGTGGCGCACGCCGAGCAGCGCCGTGAGCCGGCGCTCGAGCTCGATCACCTCCGGGCCGTGGTTGGTGAGCCAGCGGCGATCGAGAATGGCGTCGAGCCGCTCGTGTAGGCGGGCGCGGTCGCCGACGTTCGGCTGGCCGACGTGCAGGGGCCGCTCGAAGCGCGGCACCCCCCCCATGAGGGCGAGGTCGGCGACCTTCTTCTTGGCCATCGCGGGCTCTTCCGGCATCCGTTTCGCTCCCGATCCCGGGTCTCCGCCAGCATCGCCCCCTGGACACCCCCGCCGGCGCGTCAACAAGCTGGCGCTACCCGCCGTGGTCGAAGGAGTGCAAGGCAGGTGCCCGCGCCGGCTTCAGCTGGCGGCGGCGACCGCGAACAAGCTCGCGGAGAGGTCCGGGTAGGTTCTCGCGAGCTCGTCGCAGGCGTCGAGATACGCCTCGCTCACGATTCCCTCCGAGAGGGCGCGGTCGAACTGGAAATTTGCGAGTGGCTTCAGGACCACGCCGCCGTAGTCCACGATCCGCAGGCCCGCCCGGCGCAGGTGGGAGAGGAGCACGTCCATCGAGTAGGTGCGACGGTGCCCGTGCGCGGCCTCCGCAGGCGTCACTGCGGCACCGAACTCCACCAGCCCCATCTTGACGGCGATCTGTCGCGACAGCGCGTTGGCATTGGGCACCGCCACGAAGAGCCGGCCTGCAGGGCTGAGCCAACCGCGGATGCGCTCCAGGACGGCGATCGGTTCGTCGAGGTGCTCCAAGGTGTGCACCAGGAACACGTTGTCGTAGGACGTCGGCAGCTTCGCCTCCTCGAAGGTGGACGTGATCACGTCCACCCGCGCGGCGAACCGGCCGCGCACGACCTGGGCGAGATCGCTCGACGCCTCCACCACGGTGACGCGGGGGAACCAGGCGAGGATCTGCTCGGTCATGTCGCCCCGATAGCAGCCGAGCTCCAGGGCCGTCCCCCCGAGGGAGAAGTGGCGAGCGACGGCCTTGAGGAGGTACCTCCGCACCACTCCGTCGAAGTCGTAAGCGTACTTGCGCGCGTCGCTGTCCTGATACTCCTGGTTGTGGTCTCTCACCATCGAGTCCCCTCGCGCTCCGAGCCCGCAGGCTTCAGCGTCAGCGTCATGAAGAGGTTCTCCCCGCTGCGGCCGCTCTCCTCGAACCCGAGTTGCGCGTAGAGGCTGACCGCTCCCGGGCTCGCGGCCGCCACCTCCAGGGACACCTTCGTCGTTCCCGCTCGAGTCGCGTGCGCGAGGCAGGCCTCCATGAGGCGGCGGGCGATGCCCCGGCGTCCGAACTGCGGGAGCACGCTCACGCTGGTCACGTAGGCGGAGCGCGCCGCCGGGTCGAAGTAGGCGGCCACCAGGCCCGCCAGCACCTCCCCCTGCCACGCCTCGAAGGTGCGGGCACGCGCCCGGATCTTGCCCGCGTACCGGGCCAGCTCCACCCGGGCGCTGAGAGGCGGGCGAAACTGCTCGTCGCACGCCTCCAGGTGTGCGAGCACCTCCCGCTCGGAGCAGGAGTCCTCCCGATAGATGGGGGCTTCGGGGATCATTCGAGCACCGCAGCGCCGAAGCCGTAGCGGCCGAACTGGTTGCCGTTGTAGAGGAGGTAGACGCGACCCTCGCACTCGAACGCGTTCGGATAGCACATCATGTCGGCGTCCCATCCGCGGTCTTCCACCTCGAGGCGGGGATCGTCGTCGGCGCGCTCCCAGATCTCGAGGTCGCCGGACGACGCGTGACCGATCCGGTAGGCCCGCTCGCGGTTGCTCCGGAAGTCGAAGGACTGGCGGTAGCAGAAGAACATGTGCCAGCGGTCGCCGATGCGGAGCACCGTCGGGAGCGCCTGGCTCTCGTCGGGCCCGAGGCGGTCCGGAACGATCTGGCGCCCCTCCTCCTTCTCCCAGGCGACCCCGTCGTCCGAGACGGCGTGTCCGATCTTGTACGTCCGCTCGGGCTCCCCGCCCGAGACGGGGCGTTTCCAGCGGGTGCCGAAGATGTACCACATGTGAAATCGTCCCCCGAAGCGGCGGACGAAGCCGTCCCCGACCAGGTAGGGCTCCCGCAGGGAGGGCGCCAGGACGGGCCCGGTGCCGACTCGCTCGAAGCGCTCTCCCCCGTCCCGGCTGATGGCCAGGCCGATCGCGGTCTCCACCGATACGGAGACGCGCCGGCTCCAGCCGGTGGTGTAGGCGTAGACGGCGTCGTCGACTCGAACCGGGCTCAGGGGGAAGATTCCGTGCTCGTCGAAGCAACCGAGGCCTCCGAGTTCGAGGGCGGCGCGGCTCGACACCCGCAGCACCCTGCCGAGGCCCTTGTCGAAGTCGGCCCAGGCGACCTGGCTCAGGTACTTGCCGGTAGCGGCCTCGAGGGAGCGCGTGGAGAAGTAGATCCGCACCCGGTCGTCGAAGACCAAGGCCTGCGGCGACTGCGCGAAATGCGTGCACCCGTTCGGCAACGCGAACTGAGTGGGGTCGAAGATGCGGCCGAGCTTCTTCCACCTCATGGCGACCGGCCCCCGCCGGCGCCGGTGGAATCGAGCCGCGCCAGCCCGAAGCCGTGCCTTCCGACCTGGTTGCCGAGGTAGGCGAGGTAGACGGTCCCGTCCACCTCGAAGACGTGAGGATAGGCCACCATCTCGGAGTCCCAGCCTTCATCCGAGACGTCGATTCCCGCCTGCGTGTCGTCCCGGGACCATTCGAGGAGGTCGGTGCTCGACGCGTACCCGATGCGGTAGCCGCGCGCCTTTCCGCGGAAGTCGGCGCTGTACCGGTAGCAGAAGAGCATGTGGTAGCGGCCGTCCCGCCAGAAGACGTCGGGGCTCGCCTGCGCCTCGTCCTCCTCCACGCGGCTCTCGACGAGGTCGCGGCGGTGCCGGGTCCACCGCAGGCCATCGGGCGACGTGGCCATCCGGATCTTGTAGACCGGCTCGGGCCTGCCCGAGACGATCTTCCACTTCGTGCCCGCGATGTAGAAGAGGTACCAGGTACCGGCGAAGCGTCGGATCTTCGGCCCGCTGAGAACGAAGGGCTCGTCCGGGGTGTAGGAGAGGAGCGGCCCGGCGCCGGCTCGCTGGAACGTCCGGCCGCCGTCGGCACTGGTGGCGAGTCCGATGGCCACGTTGAACGGCACGGACTCGCAGCGCGTCCAGCCCCCGTAGTAGGCCCGGATCTCGTCGCCGGCTCGCGCCACCGAGACAGGATAGGTCCCGAACTCGTCGAACGTCCCGGTCTCGCCCAGCTCCAGGATGGGCGCTTCCGCTACGGCCTTCACGCGGCGAAGATCGCGGCGGTCGAGGTCCACCCAGGCGGAGTAGCTGACGTACTGCCCGGCGGCGTCCGGGGGCGGCCGGCAGGAGAAGTAGATGCGCACCGCCTCGTCCAGGACCAACGACGCCGGCGCCTGCGCGAACTCCTTGAGCCAGGGACGATCGGTCACCGTCTGCGGGGTGAAGACCTTCCCGAGCTTGGTCCATCGGAACTTGGCCACGCGACGACTCGTCAGACCAGGTCGTACTGCGAGCGAAGGACGCGCCGGACGTCCGCCGCCGAGTTGAACATCATGACGTCGACGATCGACAGCCAGGGCACGAAGCTCTCCCCGAATTGACGGTACTCGAAGGGGCGCGGCCGGAGGAACTTGAGCTCGATGCCGCGGTCGAGGAAGGCCTCGCGGGAGTAGAGCTCGACACCGCCGATTGCGTTCACGTAGAGGGACGCCCCGAGATGCCGGCACAGGGCGAGGACCTTCTCCTGCCCGCGCAGCCCGTGGTCGACGGGCAAGGACGAGGAGACCGCAATGGGAGTGTCGATCCCCAGGTACTCGCAGATCCGCCTCAGCGAGTGGAGCAGGTAGCCGAAGAGATTGGGCTCCTGCTTTCCCACGATCTCCTCGACCACCGGGAAGGCCTGGCTGAAGAAGGGGGCGCGGCGGTAGGACTCCCGGATCCGGTTGAGGAGCTTCGTCCGGTCGAAGTCCGTAGCCAGCACCCGGTCCCTCACGTGCAAGAAGTCGGAGTCCCGCTTGAGCGGGATGGAGATGATGGCGTCGCGCCCCCCCTGGAGGATGCGGTTGCGGTTGATCCAGCCCTTCTTCGTGTACTCGATGTTGTCGTACACGACGAACAGGTCCACCGCGGACATCAGCTGGAAGTAGCCCACGTACGGACAGAAGTACGGCTGCATGATCGCCACCGCCCGGGCCAGCGGCGGGCGCGCGATCTCCCCTCCCGCGTGCGCGGTCGACCCGGACGTGGAGGGGCCGTCGGTGGGCAGGAGGGTCATGGAGCCTGGACCTGCACGCCCACGGAGCGCGCCAGCGCGAGCTGCAGCGGACGAGGAGACGTCTTCACCCAGGTGCCGGCCCCGGCGAACAGCCGGGCCCAACCGTCCTCGTCTGCCGGCTCCTCGATGAGGACCAGATCGCAGGGCACGCCGGCCACGGCGGCGGCGAGCGCCGGAGGCGGGGCGTCGAGCTGCTCGGCCGGCAGCGTGAGCCCGAGGGTCACGTTGTCGTGGGTGGCGAACGCCCGGGCCATGGCGTGGAGCGCCTCGGCCCAGGAATCGTCGGCGCGCTTCAGATCCGGGGTGACGAGCACCTTCACCGGCCGCGACCCGCGCCAGGGATCGGGGATGGGGGGAGCGCTCGCCGTCGCCTGCTCGCGCGGGCGAGCGGCGAGCACGGCACGGACGAGCGTGAGGCCATCGGTCACGCGCCGGGGATCGGCCCCGAGCGCCGTGGCCAGGCTGGCGAGCCGCGGTGCCGCGGCGCCGGCCTCGGTCCGCACCAGGACCACGTCGTCCTCGACCTGGAAGCCCGCCCCGTCGAGGGCGTCGAGCGCGTCTCCGACGGAGAGCGGCCGCGTGCCCGCCCCGGACGGCAGCCGACCGCTGGTGAGCAGCGCCGCCGCCACCGCCTCGTGGAGCACGTTCGGCACCACGGCGACGAGCCGGCCCTCGTCCGCGAGCCAGCGGCGGAGGTGCGCGAGCGCTGGAACGGGGGCGAGCAGTCGCGAGAAGTCCTCCAGGACGACGAGGTCGAAGTAACCGGCCGGCCAGGGAAGCTCTGGAGCGGCGTCGGGGTCCATCGCCAGGACGGCGGTGAGGCGCGACCGGGCAAGCGCGCGCGCGCAACCGTCGAGCCCGACCACCTCGCTCGCCCCTCCCGCGAGCAAGGCCTGCCCCAGCTGGCCGTCGCTGCAGCCCACGAGGAGGACGCGGCGCCCGGCGGGCGCGGCGATGGCGACGACGTCTTCTGGCGAGAGCGGCGGCAGGGCGGCGGGCGTGGCAGCGTCGGGCAAGGAAGTCCCCCGTTGGTCGTGTCAGGACGACGACGGGTGCCTTCCACTGCAAGAAGCTCGCCCCGATCTCCCCTCACGGATTTCGGTGGGTTGTCCCCCTGACGGCCCCCGACCGCCCGGGGGGCGTCAAGCGATTGACGAGGGAACCGCCGCCTCCCCGCGCATCGGTCCTGCACCGAAGGGGTCGAGCGATGGAATCCGCCGGCGTCGACCCCTTCGGATCGCAGGCCTGCGGAAACGCGCCTTACCCCTCGAACACCGGTGCGTCCCGGAACCGGGTCCCCGCCGCGTCCTTCGCCGACACCACCGGCGTGGCGCCGCCGAGCGGCCAGGCGATGGCGAGGTCCGGGTCGTCCCAGCGGATGCAGCGCTCGTCCTCCCGGTGCCAGTAGTCGGTGGTCTTGTAGAGGAAGGAGGCCGACTCGGAGAGCACCAGGAACCCGTGAGCGAAGCCCTCCGGGATCCACAGCTGCCGCCGGTTCTCGGCCGAGAGCACCTCGCCCGCCCAACGCCCGAAGGTGGGGGACCTCCGGCGCAGGTCCACCGCCACGTCGAACACCTCGCCCTCCACCACCCGGACGAGCTTCCCCTGGGCGCGCGGCAGCTGGTAGTGCAGCCCGCGAAGCACTTGGCGCGCCGAGCGGCTGTGGTTGTCCTGGACGAACTCGACCGGCCGTCCCGCCGCGGCGTCGAAGCGGGCGCGGTGGTAGCTCTCGAAGAAGAAGCCCCGCGAGTCGCCGTACACCGGCGGCTCCACCACCAGGACGTCGGGGATCTCGGTGGGTCGGAAGTTCATCAGTAGACGCGGCTCCCGAGCAGGCCGACGAGGTACTGCCCGTAGCTCGACTTCCCGAGCGCCTTGGCATTCGCCTCGAGTCGCCGGTCGTCGATCCAGCCCTGACGCCAGGCCACCTCCTCGGGGCACGCGACCTTCAGTCCCTGCCGCTTCTCGATGGTGGCGATGAACTGCCCGGCCTCGAGGAGCGACTCGTGGGTCCCGGTGTCGAGCCAGGCGTAGCCGCGCCCCATGATCTCCACGGCCAGCTGTCCGCGCTCGAGGTAGAGGCGGTTCAGGTCGGTGATCTCGAGCTCGCCCCGGGCGGAGGGGCGGATGGCCCGGGCGAGCTCCACCACCTGCTCGTCGTAGAAGTAGAGGCCCGTCACCGCGTAGCGGGACTTCGGCTTCGCCGGCTTCTCCTCGATGCTCACCGCGCGGTGGTTCGAGTCGAAGGCGACGACGCCGTAGCGCTCGGGGTCGTTCACGGCGTAGGCGAACACCGTCGCCCCCTCGCCGCGCCCTCCCGCCGTCTTCAGGATCTGCTGGAAGTCATGGCCGTAGAAGATGTTGTCTCCGAGCACCAGCGCCGAAGGCCCGCCGCGCACGAAGTCGGCGCCCAGGATGAAGGCCTGGGCGAGGCCGTCGGGGCTTTGCTGCACCGTGTAGGAGAGCTCGATGCCCCAGGCCTGGCCGTCGCCGAGGAGCTGGGCGAAGCGGGGGGTGTCTTGCGGGGTGGAGATGACGAGGATCTCCCGGATCCCGGCGAGCATGAGCGCCGTGAGCGGGTAGTAGATCATCGGCTTGTCGTAGACCGGCAGGAGCTGCTTCGACACCGACAGGGTCGCCGGGTAGAGACGCGTCCCGGAGCCCCCGGCGAGGATGATCCCCTTGCGGTTTCTGGCCATGGGGGACTGCTCTACCCCGGCATGGGGTCCGAGTTCAACGAAGGGATGCGGCCTGCGGGAGTCCTCAGGAACGGCGGGCCCGCATGCGCGCCTGTCGCCGCGCCCCCGCTCGCCGCAGGAAGGGCAGGAGAAAGAGGAGGAGGCGCGGGAAAGCGGCCGCCAGACGGGCGGCGATCCCGCCGCCCGCGGGCACGAGGACCTCGGGGGCCCCGGTGGAGAGGACCTTCACGACCGCCCTCGCCACCGCCTCCGCCGACAGCGGCTCCGAGGCGAAGCTGAGGGAGGCCTCGTCGAAACGCAGCTCCACCCCGAGCTGCGCCGTCTCGACGGAGTCGGGGGTCACGGCGGAGACCCGGATCCCGCTCCCAGAGAGCTCGGCCCCGAGCGAGAGCGAGAAGTGGCGCATCCCTGCCTTGCTCGCCGCGTAGGCCGCCTCGAAGGGCATGGGGACGATGCCCCCCAGCGAGGCGACGTTCACGATGGCGCCGCTCCCCCGGGCGCGCATCCCGGGGATGACGGCCCGGCAGCCGAGCATGGCCCCGAGCAGGTTCGTGTGGAGGAGGTCCACAAGGCGCTCCGGCGGGATGGCCTCGAGTGGTCCCGGGTCGACGATGCCGGCGTTGTTCACGAGGACGTCGACGCCTCCGAGCCGCCGCGTCACCTCGGAGACCACCGCATCCCAGGCGGCGGCGTCGCGGACGTCGAGGAGGTGGACGGCCGCCGGGGCGAGCCCGGGACCGAGGTCCACCGCCTCCACCGAGCGGCCGCGGCCGGTGAGCACCACCCGGGCGCCTCGCGCCGCGAGCGCCCTCGCCACCGCCTGCCCGATCCCCCCGGCGGCGCCGGTGACGAGCGCCACTCGCCGCTGGAGCCGGTCCGGCTCGCCCATCGACCCTCCCGCGCTCTTGGCCGCCCTCCCGGCCCCTACTCCTCCCTCTCCACCTTCACGTCCACCTCGAGCGTCTCCCCGAAGCCGCCCACGAAGATGGTGCCCGAGGTGGGGGTGGCATCGCGGTGGCTGCGGCCCACCGCGACGCGGATGTGCTCGGTCTGGGTGAGGATGCCGTTCGTCGGATCGAAGCCCTTCCAGCCCACCTCGGGCAGGTAGACCTGGGCCCAGGCGTGCGATGCCTCCGCCTGGCGCTGGTTCGGGTTTTTGGGCCCGGTCCAGATGTACCCGCACACGTAGCGGGCCGGGACGCCGAGCAGCCGCGCCAGGCACATGAAGAGGTTGGTGAAGTCCTGGCAGACGCCGCGGCGGCTCACGTAGACCTCGAAAGGTGTGGTCTGGACGCTCGTCACCCCCTGCGTGTAGCCGTACTCGCCGAAGATGGAGTGGTTCATGTCGAGGAGCGTGTCCACCAGGTCGAAGTCGTTGCGGACGGCGAAGCTCATGGCGTACTCGCTCAGCTCCCGGAGCTCGCTCTCGGCCAGCTCCGGGGGCAGGAGGAAGGGCTGCAGCACCTGCTGGTGCCAGGGCATCCAGGCGACCGGGATCTGCGCCCGCTGCCGCAACGGGCGGTAGGAGAGCGGGTCGGTGTCGAGGACCTCCACCCGCGACCTCGCCTCGATGGTCATCTCCGAGAACGACCGGTCCACCTCCAGGCGCCGGGCCTGGTTGCCGAAGACGTCCTCGAAGTCCCGGTGGGTCCCGACGACCGACACCTGGAGCTCGTGCGAGAGGAGGCTCTGCAGGCGGTCGTGCGCTGGCACGAGCCGGAACAGGTGGGTGCTCCGCTCCACGGGCTCGCGGTAGCGGTACACCGTCCGGTGGACGACGCGGTAGCGCCGCACCTCGGCCTTGGCGGGGCGCGGCATGTCGCGCCGCTGCGCGTCCGACAGGATGGGCGCCTCCACGGTCCCGGAGTGGGGAGCCACCACCTCGCGGACCGCCCCCTGCCGGAGGACGACCAGTTGCCCGGGCGGCACGGCGCGCCAGTCGCGGATCTCGCCGTCCACCTCGAGCGGCTGGGAGCTCACCAGGACGCCCTTGCGGCTCTTCACCCCCCGCCTGCCCAGGTCGACGAGGAGCTCGCCGTCCCCGAAGGTGAGCTTGTCGTAGGGAGGGTGGACCTCCCACAGGTAGATGCCGGCGGAGTCCCGGTCCGAGTAGACCGCCAGGTCGTGGCCGTCGGTGAGGACGCAGGTGAGGTTGCCGTGCTCGTTCACGAGCCCTAGCCACTCGAGGAGCGTGCGCGGGTCGGCCTCGCCCAGGCTCTTCCAGCCCCGGTCGGCGAAGCGGTTCATGAGCTCGCAGAAGATGAGCTCGGTGTCGGTCGAGCCCACCGGCTCGAAGGGGGCCCCGGCCCGGAGCTGCAGGCGGTGGCGGAGCGACCCGGCGTGTGCGAAGAGCCAGTCCCTGCGGCCCCAGGCGCGCAGGAAGGGCTGAGTGTTGGCGTCGGAGAGGGCGCCCCAGGTGGCGCGCCGGATGTGGAGCAGGAAGAGCGAGCTCTCGAGGTGCTCCCACACCTTCACGAGCTCCGAGCGGATGGAGCCGGTCGGCGGGGCGGGCTCCTTCAGCACCGTCGCCGACGGCTCTCCCCCCGGGTAGTAGCCGATGCCCCAGCCGTCGGGGGGGACTTCCCCCTGGCGCAGGCAGCGCAGGTCGAAGGAAGGCGCGAGCTCGCCCTCGAAGGACATCGCCAGCAGGTTGGGCATGCGAACCGACTTTTACTGCGTCGCCGCCTGGCTTGCCACCGCTGGCGCGCACCCCAGCAGCTCCCTCCCCATCACGCTCGCGATCTCGGTCGTCTCGTCCACCACCCGGGTGAGGAGTTCGTGCAGGCCGGCGGTGTCGAAGTCCTTCTGCCGGGACGCGACCCACAGGGCCAGCGCCCGGAGCCTGGCGTAGCTCTCCGTCCCCGGGAGTTCCTCCTCGGCAGGTGGCCGGATGCGCTCCAGCCGCCCCGCAGCCGCTCGAAGCGAGAAGCGCACCGAGCGCGGGAAGAGGGGCTCGAACACCAGGAAGCGGGCCACCGCGTCGGGGCTCACCCGGCCCCGCAGCTGCTTCATGAAGGGCTCGAAGCCCGAGCAGGCCCGGAGCAGCGCCAGCCAGAGCGCGGTCTCCACCACGTCGTGGGCCCCGAGCGACCGGAAGGCGTGGTGGTGGACGTCCAGGATGCGGGCCGTCTGCCCGGCGCGCTCGAGCAGCACCCCGAGGAAGATGAAGTGGAGCGCGTCGTCGTGGAGCATGGTGCCGCGGGCGATCCCCTGGAGCGACTGGGCGGAGGTGCGGATGCGGCGGTAGAAGGAGTGCCGGTCGTCGCGCCACTCCGCCCGCGCTCGCCCGCTGCCGGCCCACAGGTAGAGGGCGTTCAGGGCCTCCCAGGTCTCGAGGCTCACCACCTCCCGGATGGAGCGGGCGTTGTCGCGCGCCGCGGCGAGCGAGCGCTTGATGGAGCACGGGTTGTCCTCCTCCCAGGTGAGGTACTCCTGGACGCGCTCCCCATCCTCGGCGGCTCCCGCGCCGAGCCGCCGCTGGAAGGGCTCCTCCTCGCCGGCGACGATGATCACCGGCAGCCAGACGTGGCGCGGGTTCAGGCCGGCGTCGAGGGCCAGGTTGCGGGTGACGCCCAGCACGCGGGCGGTGCTCTCGGCGCGCTCCAGGTAGCGCCCGAGCCAGAAGCAGTGGTCGGCGACGCGGGAGATCATGTCCCCTCCGGCGCCAGGACCCAGGTGTCCTTCGAGCCGCCGCCCTGGCTCGAGTTCACCACGTAGGAGCCCTCGACGAGCGCCACGCGGGTGAGCCCGCCGGGGAGAACCCAGGGGCCGTCGCGGCCGTTCACCACATAGGGGCGCAGGTCGACGCGCCGCGCCTCGGCCCGCCCCTTCGACTCCACCCAGGTCGGACAGGTGGAGAGTTCGAGGCGGCGCTGGGCGATGTACTTGCGCGGCTCCGCCGCCACCCTGCGGCGGAAGTCCTCGATCTGGGCGGAGCTCGCCTGCGGCCCCATGAGCATCCCGTAGCCGCCCGCCTCGTCGACCGCCTTCACCACCAGCTCGGCCAGGTGCTCGAGCACGTAGACGCGGTCCTCCTCCCGGGCGCAGACCCAGGTGGGCAGCTGCTCCAGGATCGGCTCCTCGGCGAGGTAGTAGCGGACGATGTCCGGGACGAAGGGGTAGACCGCCTTGTCGTCGGCGACCCCGTTCCCGGGAGCGTTGGCGAGGGTGAGGTTGCCGCGGGCCCAGGCCCGCATGATCCCGGGAACGCCGAGGAGGCTGTCTGGCCGGAACACCTCGGGGTCGAGGAAGGTCTCGTCGGTGCGCCGGTAGATGACGTGGACCCGGCGTGGGCCCCGGGTGGTGCGGCAGAACACCTCCTCGCGCTCCACGAAGAGGTCGGCGGACTGCACCAGCTCGAGCCCCATGGTGCGGGCGAGGAAGCTGTGCTCGAAGTAGGCCGAGTTGTAGGGGCCGGGGGTGAGCACCACCGCGTTCGTGTCGAAGGCGTCCACCGGCGAGACCGAGCGCAGTGCGTCCGCGAGGCGAGAGGGGTAGACGTCCACCGGGCGGACCCGGGCGACGTCCACGCACTCCGGGAGCACGCGCTTCGAGATGATGCGGTTCTCGAGCACGTAGGAGACGCCGGACGGCGTTCGCAGGTTGTCCTCCAGCACCCGGGGGACGCCGTCCGGGCCCCGGACCAGGTCGATGCCGGCGATGTGGATGCGGACGCCCCCCGGGGGGCGCACCCCGCGCAGCTGGGGAAACCAGTTCTTCGAGGCGAGCACCAGGTCGGCGGGCACGGCGCGGTCGCGCAGGATCTTCTGCTCGCCGTAGAGATCGTCGAGGAAGTGCTCGAGCGCCTTCACCCGCTGCGCGAGCCCGCGCTCGATGAAGGCCCAGTCCTCGGCCGCGATCATGCGCGGGACGAGGCAGAAGGGGAAGATCTTCTCGGTGCCGCGCTGGTCGGCGTAGACGGAGAAGGTGACGCCTTGGCTGAGGAGCGCGCGCTCGGCGAGCGCCTGGCAGGTGGCGAACTCCGCCCCGCTGCGGGCACCGACCGCGTCGATGGCCTTGCGGAACGCTGGCCGCGGCGCGCCGCGATCGGTGAAGAGCTCGTCCCAGGCCCCGGGCAGGGTCTGGTAGTCGGCGAAGAGGGAGGAGCTGGTCGGCATGGCTTCGGTCAGGTGGGGAGCGCGGTGGTCAGTCGGCGCAGGTCGAGGGTGAGCCGACCGGAGGGGGCGCGGCGCGCCGGCCGCGGGCGCCCCGGGCGGACCACCACGCGCTCGCGGCGCCGGCGCTCTGCCTCGGCCGCATCCGCCGGCAACCCCGGGTAGGCGCCCCCGCCGGGCTTCCACCCGTGGAGCTCGATGCGCAGGGCCTCGCCGCGCCGCTCCCACTCCAGCACCAGCGGGTCGTGGGGGCCGAGCCCGGGGTGGAGCCCGGGGTGCGGGGCGAACGCCCGGTAGCGCACCGCGGCGAGATGGGTGGCCCCGCCCCCCGGTTCGAGCGGCACCTCCACCCCCTGGGCGGCGATGTGCCCGGGGGTCTGCCCGGGCGAGGTGACGGCGAGTTCCAGCCGCTCGGAGCTCGCGTCCACGATGCGGGCGCTCGACCGCTCCTGGGAGGCCACGTCCCCCACCAGCGGCCAGAAGTCGACGGCGGGGCGGATGGCCAGGGTAGCGCCGGCGAGCTCGACCCGGGCGATCTCGGGCGGTGGGGCGAGCAGGATCGACTGCACCCTGGGACCGAGGCCGTAGCCCTGCTCCTCCAGGTCCTCGAGCACGCCGCGCAGGTCCTGCTCCAGGTAGAACGGCAGAGAGGCCCGGTCGTGCAGCTCCGGCCCCCAGTCGACCAGCGGCTCGTCGTAGGCCTCCCTGGCGAGGCGGGCCGCGACGGCCCGGAAGAGCGCGCCGAGTGCGACCAGGCGAAGCGCGGTTTGGGGCATGCGCAGGGCGCGCAGCTCCACCACCCCCATCCGGCCGCGCCCGGGGAGATGGGGGTTCCACAGCTTCTCCACGTTCAGCTCGGCCCGGTGCGAGTTGCCCGAGGCGTCGACGAGGAGCGGGGCGAGCGACGACCAGAGCTCCTCGGGGCCGGGCTGCGAGCGCGCCGCCAGCCGGTCGAGCGCCACCCCCAGCTCCTCGAAGAGCTCCCGCACCCCCTCGTCCGGCCGGGGGCCCTGGCCGGCGCTGCCGACGCAGTCGGGGGCGAAGGCGTAGGAGAGCGAGGGGTGGTGGTTGAGGTAACGCACCAGCGACGGGAGCAGCTGCGGGGAGAGGAAGAAGGGGCTCCGCTCCGGCGACGGGCCGCCGAGCGTGATCTGGCCCCCGCCGCCGGAGTCGGTGGCATGCCCGTTCCAGCGGTAGCGCACCGCCGAGAGCCCGGCCTCCTCGGCGGCGGCGTAGACGGCCTCGGCGTGGTGCGCAAAGGAGAGGAGGTCCGGCGCCGGCGCCAGGTTCACCTCCACCACCCCGGGGTCGGGCGTGACGGTGAGCCAGCGCTCGTCGTTGCAGAGCTCCGGCACCCCCACGGGGACGCCGCGGAGCCCGGACGTCTCCAGGGCGCGAGGCGCCTCGCCGGCCCGGCCCGGCTGGTAGCGGGCCCCGAGGCAGAAGCGCGCCCTCTCCTCGCCCGGGAACTTCCTCCCCTCCGCCCGCACCAGGCTCGCCGACGAGGCGAGCCGGGCCACGAGCGCGCGCAGGAGCGACTCGGCCCGCTCCTCCTTGTTGCCGCCCTCCGCCTGCCACAGCCAGTGCGCTTCCTGGCTGGAGCGATCGGTGAAGGTGGGCTCCGCGCCCAGCCAGATCTCGAGGCGGGCGCGGCGCAGCGCCTCGTCCTGGGCCCGGCAGTCGGCCAGCAGTTCCCGCATGGCCGACCTAGATCTCCTCTTCCGGCTCGGGCATGGGGCGATCTCCCGGGTGTCGGCGCAGGTCGAGCGTGTGCGGGTACTCGGGGTGCGCCCGGGCCAGGCGCGGCTTCCACGCGTACGGGAGCGGCCCCTCCTGCGTGAACCGCTGAGCCCGCCGCGCCGAGGCCTCGAAGCGGGTGAGCGGCGGAGCGTTGTACCCCTGCCCCTCCGGGTGCCAGACGTGGTAGGCGCAGGCGCCCACCGAACGCCGTCCCCATCGATCCCACAGGTCGAAGCGCAGCGGGTGGTGGATGCCCAGGTGCGGCTGCAGCGATGCGGCCGGCGCCCAGGCGCGGAAGCGCACTCCGCCGACGTGCTCTCCAGCCGTTCCGGTCGATCGCAGCGGCAAGATCATGCCGTTCACCAGCACGTCGAATCGCTCGGGCTCGAGCCCCTCGGCTCTCACCTCGACGCGTTCCAGCGAGGAGTCGACGTGGCGGGCGGTGCCACCGGCCCCGGGCTCCTCGCCCAGGACCGGCCAGGGCTCGAGCGCGTTGCGGACCTCGACGGTGGTCCCGCCCACCTGCAGGCGCCCCACCACCGGGCAGCGGAATTCGACGAAGGGACGGTAGGCTGCCCCGGGCAGCCCCATCCCGCGCTTCTCCAGGTAGCCGAGCACCTCTTCCATGTCCCGCCACAGCCAGAAGGGGAGGAGGAACCGGTCGTGGAGCTCCGTCCCCCAGCGCACCAGTCCGTGGCGGTAGGGCTCGGCCGCGAAGGCGGCCACGAGCGCACGCATGACGATGCATTGCGCGGCGGCCATGCGCGGGTGCGGCGGCATCTCGAAGGCGCGCAGCTCCACGAGCCCCTGGCGCCCGTGGGCGGTGCGCCAGTCGAAGAGCTTGTCGATGGAGATCTCGGCGCGGTGGGTGTTTCCGGTGACGTCCACGAGCAGGTTGCGGAAGAGCCAGTCCCCTAGCCAGGGAGCCGGTGGCTGCGATCGGTCGAAGGCCCGCCG
>Ga0335076_10000936_pt1 | contig 27808 bp, 20 predicted proteins | sample Lox_Sample_25_FD_206717 | JGI IMG/M metagenome (GOLD analysis project Ga0335076, IMG submission 206717) | Soil microbial communities from Loxahatchee National Wildlife Refuge, Florida, United States - Lox_Sample_2.5 | ecosystem: Environmental > Terrestrial > Soil > Wetlands | place: USA... | reverse complement strand
GCCCGGAACGCCGCCTCGGGCGCGGATGGGTCGCCCGGCCAGCGGCGGAGGTACTCGCCGTAGATCTCGCGGGCCACGCCCTCGTTCCCGCTGGCCTCCTGCTTCTGGCCGAGCGCCAGGAAGGCGCTCCGATCGTCCTGACGCGGGAGGGCGTCGATCAGCTCCTTCGCCTGGACCTGGTCGAGCGCCCCCCGCCCCTTGAGCGCGGCGAAGCGCTTGTCGGTCCTGGCGTCGAGGGCGTCGAGGCTCTTCTGCAGCTCGTCCAGGCGGTGCTGCGCCACCTCCAGGTCGCCCTTGGCCCGGGTGAACTCGTCCTGGAGGCGGGTGAGCGAGACGCCCAGGTCGGCGCCGCTGCGCCGCGCCGACTGGTTGAGCTCGTCGATCTTCTTCTGGACCTCGACGATCTTCTTGTCGACGGTGGCGACCCGGTCGCGGACCAGCTGTTCCTGGGCGTCGCTCCGCTTCGAGAGCGCCTCGGAGTCGGACTCGAGCTTGTCGAGCCGGTCCTCCATCTGCCGCCCTCTCTCGGCGGTGACGCAGGCGGAGAGGGCGGCAGCCAGGACGAGGAGGACCGCGCGGCGCATCGGGCGGCGGGTCACCGATCGATCTGGAAGTCGTCGCGGCGGTTGCGAGCCCAGCAATCCTCGGTCGACTCGTTGCAGAGCGGCTTCTCCTTGCCGTAGCTCACGGTGTCGAGCTTGCCGGCGGCGCCCAGGTCGCCCAGGTACTTGCGGGCCGCCTCGGCGCGGCGGCTGCCGAGGGCGACGTTGTACTGGGCGGTCCCCCGCTCGTCGCAGTTGCCCTGGATCTGGACGTGCCGCGCCGGCGCCCGCCGCAGGCAGTCCGCCAGCCGCTGGAGCGTCTGCTGCGACTCGGGGATCAGGGTGGCCTTGTCGAAGGCGAAGTGGATGGTGAACTGGCCGGCGTCGGCGCACTCCGCCGGCACCGCGCTCACCTTCTCCTCCTGGCGGGCGACGCACTGCCCGGCCTGGCACTTCTGGTCCGGCGCGCAGTCGCGATCGCCGCCGCAGGTGCCCGGCGGGCGGGCCACGCAGCGCTCACCCTGGCAGGTCTGGCCGGCGGGGCAGTCGGCGTCGAGGCCGCACTGGGGCTTGGGGACGCACTTGTTGGTCCGGCAGACGAAGCCGGCCTTGCAGTCGCCGTCCTGGCCGCACTCCTGGCAGCGCCCCTCGATGCAGATCTTCCCGTAGCCTTCCTGTGCCGCGCAGTCCTCGTTGGACTTGCACTCACCGTTCTTGGGCTTCGAGGGACAGCCACCGAGGGCGAGGGCGCCCGAGACGCAAAGTGCGAGGAGGAGAAGGCGACGCATGGAGACCTCCGAAGTGGAATGTTCTGGGAGACGTTCGGTTCTTCGCTCCATCCGGAACGGCTGTCAAAGGATTTCCTTCCCGTGTGACCATCCGGGATTAACATCCAGCGCATGCCCGCCACGGTCCTGGTCGCAGACGACGAGCGGAACATCCAGGTGACGCTCTCGCGCGCCCTCTCCATGGAAGGCTACGCGGTCGAGCTCGCGTCCGGCGGGCGCGAGGCGCTGGAGAAGATCGCCGCCCTCCCCGTCGACGTGGTGGTGATGGACGTGCGGATGCCCGACCTGGATGGGTTGTCGGTGCTCAAGCAGGCCCGCGAGACGCGCCCCGGCCTCCCGGTGGTCATCATGTCAGGACACGGGTCCATCGAGACGGTGCGACAGGCGTTCAAGCTGGGCGCGTTCGACTATCTCGAGAAGCCGATCACCGAGAAGGACAAGCTCCTGGCGGCGGTCAAGAACGCCCTCGCCCTGGAGCAGCTCCTGGCGGAGAACGCGGCCCTGCGCCGGGAGGCGGGGCCGCAGGAGATGATCGGGAGCGGCCCGGCCATGCAGCGGCTGTTCGAGCTCGTGCGCCGCGCCGCACCCTCCGAGGGGCGGGTGCTCGTCACGGGGGAGAACGGGACGGGCAAGGAGCTGGTGGCCCGCGCCATCCACGACGGGTCGAGGCGGCGCGCCGGACCGTTCGTCAAGGTGAACTGCGCCGCCGTCCCGGCCGAGCTGATCGAGAGCGAGCTCTTCGGGCACGAGCGCGGCGCCTTCACCGGGGCGGTGGCCGCGCGCAAGGGGCGCTTCGAGCAGGCCGACCAGGGGACGCTTTTCCTCGACGAGGTGGGCGACATGCCCGCCGCCATGCAGGCGAAGGTGCTCCGCGTCCTGCAGGAGGGGGAGTTCGAGCGAGTGGGCGGCCAGCAGACGCTCCGCTGCGACGTGCGGGTGGTGGCCGCCACCAACAAGGACCTGGCCGCGGAGGTGGCGGCGGGCCGGTTCCGCGAGGACCTCTTCTACCGGCTCAACGTCGTCCCCGTCCACGCGCCGCCGCTGCGGGACCGGCGCGAGGACGTGCCCGAGCTCGCCGCCCGCTTCCTCGGCGAGGCCTGCGAGCGAAACGGGCGCCGCCCGATGCGGCTCTCCCGCGAGGCGGTCCTGGCGCTCCAGGCCCACGACTGGCCGGGCAACGTGCGCGAGCTCCGGAACCTGGTGGAGCGGCTCGCCATCCTGTGCGACGGGCCGGAGATCTCGGCCGACGACGCCGCCGCCGTGCTGCCCGGGACGCGCCGCCCCCGGACGGACCGCTTCCGGACCGGGGCCGGCTTCCACGAGCTGGTGGAGGAGGCGGAGCGGGAGATCATCCTCGGGGCGCTCGACGCCCACCAGGACAACGTGTCGGACACCGCCCGGGCCCTGGGGCTCGAGCGGAGCCACCTCTACAAGAAGATGCGGGCGCTCGGGATCAAGCGGGGCGGCGAGGGGTAGCGCCCGCCCCGGCCGCGTCCCCCCGCCCGCGGCACCCGTGGCCGCCGGGACACGCCCGGGCGGGAATCCTCGGCCCGGCCGGCGGTTGTCCCTCGAGAGGCGCCTGGCACGCCGCCTGCTCGTGGGGAGGGGAGCATGGACCCCCGCGCGCGAGCCGCTTTGCCCGGAACCGGACCGGGCGCTATCGTTCGAGCCCCCGCGCCCGTCCCCGCCGGCAGGCCCGCGCTCCCGCCCGGCGGGGCGGCCTGCGCGGCAGGCGGGCGCACGGGAGAGGAGCCGCGCGTGCGCCGTCGTCTCACCCCGAAGCTTCGCCGGGTCGTCCGGATCGCCGTCCTCGCCGGGGTGGCCGCCCTCCTCCTCGGCGGCGGGCTGCTCGTCGCCTGGACCCGGGAGCTCCCCGCCTTCGACGGCCTGCGCGACTACCAGCCCATCGTCTCCACCCGGGTCTACGGCGTGAACGGGGAGGAGGTCTTCCAGTTCGCCCGCGAGCGCCGCACAGTGGTGCCCATCCAGGAGATCCCGGACGTGCTGAAGAAGGCGGTCCTGGCGGCCGAGGACGCCCACTTCTACCAGCACGAGGGGGTGAACTACCTGGCCATCGCCCGCTGCGCCTTCAAGGGGCTCCTCTCCGCGGGCGTGAAGTGCGGCGGCTCCACCATCACCCAGCAGGTGGTGAAGACCTTCCTCCTGCAGAGCGACTGGCGGGTGAAGCGCAAGGTGAAGGAGCTGGTCCTCGCCCCCCGCCTCGAGCAGAACCTCTCCAAGGACGAGATCCTCTACCTCTACCTGAACCAGATCTACTTCGGCCACCTCCGCTACGGCGTGGAGGAGGCGAGCCGCTTCTACTTCGGCAAGGGGGTGAAGGAGCTGAAGCTCGGGGAGGCGGCGATGCTCGCCGGCGTGATCCAGTCGCCGATGCGCTGGTCGCCCGTCAACCACCCGACCCAGGCCAAGGAGCGGCAGCGCTACGTCCTGCGCCGGATGGCCGAGGAGGGCTGGCTCGACAAGGCCCGGGCGGACGCCGAGGCGGCGCGCCCGATCGCGGTCTCCCCCCCCGAGGCCGACCCCCCCGGCGCCTGGTACGCCGACGCGGTGCGGAAGGTCCTGGACGAGCGCTACGGCGCCGAGGCCGTCGAGACCGCCGGGCTCCAGGTGGACGTGGCCATGGACCCCCTGCTCCAGCGCTACGCCGAGGCGGCGCTCGAGGCGGGCCTGCGGGCGGTGGACAAGCGCCAGGGCTGGCGCGGGCCCCTCCTCCACCTCGACCCGAAGCAGCGCGCGGCCGCCCTCCCGCTCTGGAGGAGCCGGCTCGAGCGGGTGGAGGCCCGCCCGGGCGAGGTCTGGGTCTGGGACCTGGGGCGCGTCAACCCGGAGCAGATCGATCCCGGCGAGGAGCAGGAGCGGGACGTGGCGCGGATGGCCCGGGCGCGGCCGCTCGAGGCGGGCGAGGTCTACGCGGGCCTGGTCTCCCGGGTCGAGGACCGGCAGGCCACCGTCGACCTGGGCAACGCCACCGGCCAGATCCCGCTCGCCGACGTCGCCTGGGCGCGGAAGTGGAACCCGACCGCGGCCACCGCCACCCCCCGCAAGCTCTCCCAGGTGGTGCAGGAGGGGGACGTGGTGCTGGTGCGGGTGATGCCGGGGAAGCTGGCGCCGGAGCGCGCCGCCCGGGAGCGGAAGCCCCTCCCCCTCTCCCTCGAGCAGACCCCCCGCGTGCAGGGCGCGCTGGTGGCCATCGATCCCGAGACCCGCGGGATCCGCGCGCTGGTGGGCGGGTTCGACTTCTCCTCCTCGCAGTTCGACCGGGCCCTGCAGGCGAAGCGCCAGCCGGGCAGCGCCATGAAGCCCTTCGTCTGGGGAACCGCGCTCGAGTCCCGGCGCTTCACCCCGGCCACGGTGGTCTACGACACCCCCGACCTCTACCGCGATCCCTGGACCGGCAAGGAGTGGAAGCCGCGCAACTACGAGAAGGACGAGTTCGACGGCCCCATGCTGCTCGGCGCCGCCCTGGCCCAGTCGAAGAACACCGTCTCGGTGAAGCTGGTCGACGCCCTGGGCGTGGACGCGGTGAAGGGCTTCGCCGCGCGGATGGGGATCTCCGAGGAGCTGCCCCAGAACCTCACCCTGGGGCTCGGGACCGGCGAGGTCACGCCCCTCGAGCTGGTGAACGCGTACGCCTCCATCGCCGCCCGCGGGTTCGCCACCCCGCCCCTGCTCGTCCTTCGGGTCCGCGACCGCACCGGGGCGGTGCTCGAGGAGAACCGGCCGGTGCTCCCCCCGCCGCTGGGGCCGGACGGCGGCTTCGCTGCGCCGCCCGAGGCGACCGCCCTCGCCGCCGCCGTCCCCGCCGCCGCACCGCCGCCGGAGCCTGCGGCCGAGCCCACCCCGTCGGCCGCGCCCGCGCCCCAGGGCGAGCCGGCCCCGGCCGCCACCCCGCCGGGGCCGCCCCCGCCGCCCGCCTTCGCCCTCCCGGCGCACGGGACCCGGCCCGACGTGGCCTTCGTCCTCACCGGGCTGATGCGCCAGGTGATCGAGTCCGGGACCGGGATGGCGGCCCGGGCGCTGGCCCGGCCGGTGGCGGGCAAGACCGGCACCGCCCAGGAGCACCGGGACGCCTGGTTCGTGGGCTTCACCCCCGACCTCGTCTCGGGCGTCTGGGTCGGCTTCGACGACCACGCGCCGCTGGGGGCCCGGGAGACGGGCGCCGGCGCCGCGCTCCCCCCCTGGCTCTCCTTCATGCAGGCGGCGCTGGGAGACCGACCGCCGGTGGACTTTCAGCCGCCGCCCGGCATCGAGCTGGTCCGGATCGATCCGGCGAGCGGGGCGCTCGCCCGCGAGGGCCAGGCGGACGCCCTGCCGGCCGCGTTCCTCGCCGGCACCGTGCCGGCCCAGGGCTCGGCGGCCCGCGCCGGCTCCGCGCCCCAGAACTTCTTCATGGACGACCGGTGAGGTCGGTCCCGATGATGGGAGCCGCATGCTCGCCGCCGGCGCCGTCCTCGTCGCCCTCCTCCTCGGCTCCCCGCCCCGGGCCGCCCCGCCGCCCGCGCTGACCACCGTGGCCGAGGCCCTGGCGGACGCGCTCGGCCCGCCCGCGGAGGATCGGCGGCGCCTGGCGCTGGCGGTCGAGAGCCGCGCGCCGGCCCTGGCCGGTCCCCTGGAGGCGGCGCTGGAGGGCGCCCTGGCGAGGCGCGGGTGGGCGGTCCAGCCGGCACGGCCGGGGGACCGGGATCCGGAGGGGGCGGCCCGCGCCGCGGGGCAGGACCTCCTGCTCCGCGTCCAGGGCGGCCTGGTCCCCGGGCGGCGGGAGATCGCCCTGGTGGGCGAGGCGATCCCGACCTGGCCCTCCTTCTTCCTCCAGGCCCGGCCGGCCGCGCGCGCCGCGCCGCCCCGGGTGGTGCAGGCGCGGGCCGAGGCCGACCCCGAGACCCAGCTCCTCGGCCGCGAGGGCCGGCCGGCCGGCGCGCCCTTCGCGGTGGTCCGGAAGCTCGGCCGCGTCCCCGGCCGCGTCCTCGCCCTGGCGGTGGGCGACGTCCCGCCGGCCGGGCTCACCCTCGCCCTGGCCCTCCCCGACGCGATCGTCCTGCTCGGCCCCGGCGGCGTGCCGCTGGCCCGGCGCGAGCTCGACCTCGCCACCCTCGCCCCGATGCGCGACCCGGCGGCGACCATCGCGGTGGGCGACTTCGGCGCCGGGCGGATCGCCTTCCAGCAGGCGGGCGCGGCCCGCGGCGAGGTCCTCGCCCTGCGCGCCGGGCGCCTCGAGCCGGCCGGAGCGCTCGACGCCGCGCCGCTCTGCGCGTCGAGCCGGGCCCGGCTCTTCGGCGCCTTCGCCCCCGGGGAGGGCGTCCTCCAGGACGGCCTCTCCACCGTCCCCACCCCGCCGGCGCCGCGCTCGCGCCGGACCCTCTACGGCGCGGCCGCCGCCCCGGGCGGCGGCCCCATCGCCTTCGGGGTCCTGGGCACCGACCTCCGGCTCGACCTGCTCGGCCCGGACCTCGGTCCGGCCGCGCCGCCGCTCGAGGGGATCGGGACCGGCTTCGCCTTGGCCGACCTCGACGGCGACGGCGTGGCCGAGGTGGTCGCCTCCTCGCCCCAGCCGAGCGGAGGGGAACGGATCCGGATCCTGGCGCCCCGCGCCCCGACCCCGCTCCTCTTCGAGTCGCCCCCGGTGGCGGGCGCGATCCTGGCCGGCGCGGCCGGGGACCTCACCGGCGACGGCCTCGACGACGCGGTCCTGGCGGCGGTGGTGCGGGAGCCGGACGGCTCGCTGGCCACCGACCTGCTCCTCGTCACCGCCGATCCGCGGGAGGAGCGGTGAGGGCGCGCCTCCTCGCCGCCGGACTCGCCCTCCTGGCCGGGTCGGCCCGCGCCGGCGTGCGCCCGGCCTGGGGCGGCGAGCTCCGGGTCGGCCTCCCCGCCGCGCCGCACCTGGCCGATCCGGCCAGGGCGGTCGACCCGGCCGATCTGTTCCTCGTCCGGGCGGTCCACGCGCCGCTGCTCGAGATCGACGCCCACGGGGCGCTCGCGCCTGGCCTCCTCGCCGAGGTCCCGGCGCCGGAGGAGGGCGGCCGGGTCTTCCGGCTCCGGCTCCGGCCCGGGCTCCGCTTCTCCGACGGCGCCCCGCTCGGCGCACCCGAGGTGGCGGCCAGCCTCTGCCGGCTGCTCGCCCGCGACCCGCCCTCCCCGCACGCCTGGGTGGCGCTCGCCATCCTCGGCGCCGAGGAAGTCGTCGCGGGGCGGAACGCGATCCCCGCCGGCCTCCAGGTCCTCTCGGCCACGGAGCTGGTGGTCACCCTCGCCCTCCCCCTCCCCGACTTCCCCTGGGCGCTGGCTTCGCTCCCCGCCTCCCCGGTCTCGCCCGCCGGGGCCGGCGCCGGGCCGTTCGCCCTCGTGGCGCAGGACCCGCGCGGCGCCCGGCTGGTCGCGAACGCGCTCCACCCCGGCGGCCGCGCCTACGCCGACGGGCTCCTCCTCTCCGCCGCGGACCCGAGGGGCGCCGCCCGGGCCCTCGCCGCGGGCACCCTCGACCTCGTCCTCCGCCCCGAGGCGGCCGGGCCGGCCCCGGTGGCGACCGCGGCGCTGCTCGCCACCGTGGCGGCGGTGAACGGGCCACGGCTCGGCCCGGGCGCCGAGGCGGTCCGCCGGGCGCTCTCCGCCCTCGACCGAGGCGAGCTGGCGCGGCTCTTCGCCCGCGGGCCCGCCGAGCCGCTCCTCACGCTCGCCCCGGCCGCCCTCCTCCCCGCGGCCCCGCCCGCGCCCGCTGCCGCCGGCGCCCCGGCTCCGCCCGGCCCGGCCCGCCTCGTCCTCCTCGTCCCCGCCGGCGCGGGCGAGGCGCGCGCCGCGGCCGAGCGGATCCAGGTGAAGCTCTTCGACCGCGGGCTCCGGGCGGCCGTGAGCGCCGAGGAGCCGCCCCGCTTCGCCGCCCGGCTCGCCGCCGGGGACTACGACGTCGCCCTGGTCCCCGTCCCCGTCCTGGCGCTTCGCCCGGCCCTGGCCGCGGCGGAGATCGCGCTCGCCACCCGCGGCCCGGGGGCGGCACGCCAGGCGCTGGCCGAGCTCGGGGTGGCCCCGCCCGCCGAGCTCCCCGCCCGCCTCGACGCCCTGGCGCGGGCCCTGGACCTGGTCCCGCTCCTCGCCACGGGCGAGCGGGCCAGCGCCGGCCCCGCGCTCCAGGGGCTGCGTCCCCTGCCCGACGGCGGCCTCGATCCGGGCGACCTCTGGCTCCTCCGCGGGGGGCAGCGGTGACGCTCCGGGGCAAGCTCGCCGCGGCCTTCGCCCTCTTCGCCGCCGTCCCGCTGGCGGCGGCGCTGGTGCCGGTCTCCCGGGCGCTCTCCGGCGCGCTCGACCGCGAGCAGGAGGCCCGGCTCGACGGCGCCGCCGCGGCCATCCAGGGGGAGCTGGCCCGGCTCGGGGAGGGGGCGGCCGCGGCGGTGCAGGACCTCGCCCGCGCCCCGGAGCTGGAGGCCTTCGCCCGCGAGCGGGCCGAGGGGCTGCTCCCGCCCGCCGAGGCGGCCGGGCGCGCCGCGGAGTGGATGTCTGCCCGCGGCCTCGACGTCCTGGCGCTGCTCGACCCCGAGGGCCGGGTGGTCTCCGCCGGCCACCTGCCCGGTCGCGCCGGGGACGTCGATCCGGAGCTCTGGGCGCTCGTGCGGGAGGGGCCGGCCGGGCGCCCCGGGGCGCGCGTGGTCGCCCGCGCCGGGCCCGACGGGGTGGCCCCCGCGGCGGCGCTCCTCGCCTGGGCGCCGGTGCCGGGCGAGCCCCTGGTGATCGCCGGCGGGTTCGCCCTCGACGGCGACCGGGCGGCGCGGCTCGCCGCCCTCACCGGAGGGGAGGTGACCATCCGGGCGGCCGACGGCGCCCCCCTGGCCGCCGCCGCGCGCCCGGGCGACGCCGGCGGGCCGGCCTTCGGCGGGCTGCGGCGGGCGCTGGGCGGGCTCGCCTCGGGGCGGCGCGCCCTCCTGCTCGGCCCGGCCGACGCCCCGGCGGCGCGGATCGAGGTGGCCCTCGCCTCGGAGGGGCTCGCCCGGGCCCGGGTCACCGTGCTGCTCGCCTTCCTCGGGGCGCTCGCCGCGGGCACGCTCGCCGCGGCGGCGGTGGGCGCGCTCCTCGCGGCCCGGGTCACGCGCCCGGTGGAGGCGCTCCGGGTGGCGGCGGCCCGGGTGGCGGCGGGCGACCTCGAGGCCCGGGTGGAGACGCCGGCGAGCGGCGAGGTGGGGGAGCTGGTCCGGGCCTTCAACGCCATGACCGGGGACCTGGCGGAGGGACGGGCCCGCCTCGCCCAGGCGGAGCGGGTGGCGGCCTGGCGGGAGGTGGCCCGCCGCCTGGCCCACGAGATCAAGAACCCGCTCACCCCCATCGCCATGAGCGTCGAGACCCTGCGCGAGGCGCAGGCGCGCGGCCGGCCCGACTTCCCCGAGATCTTCGAGGAGGGGACGCGCGCCATCGGAGAGGAGGTCCGCCGGCTGAAGCGGATCGTGGACGAGTTCAGCCGCTTCGCCCGCCTCCCCGCGCCCGCCCGGACCGAGGTGGCGCCCGAGGACCTCGCCCAGGCCGTGCTGGCGCTCTTCCCGGCCCCGCCGCCGGGCGTGGAGGTGATCCGCCAGGTGGCGCCCGGGCTCCCCGCGGTGCTGGCCGATCGCGATCAGGTCCTCCAGGTGCTCCTCAACCTGGTGCAGAACGCCCTCGACGCGATGCCGGCGGGCGGCACCCTCCGGCTCGCCGTCCGGGAGGAGCGCGGCGGGGTGGCCTTCGCCGTCGCCGACAGCGGCCCCGGGATCGCGCCCGATCGGCTGGAGCGGATCTTCGAGCCGTACTTCACCACCAAGGAGGGCGGGACCGGGCTCGGCCTCGCCATCGCCCGGCGGATCGCGGAGGAGCACGGCGGGCGCCTGGAGGCGCGCTCGCCGCCGGGCGCGGGGGCGGAGCTGACGCTCTGGCTGCCCGCCGCCGGTCGCTGACCTCGGGCGGCGCCCCGGTCAGCGGACCGGGGTCGCCTTGAGGGCCGCCTTCCCCTCCTTCACGTACACCTGGAAGCGGACGGTGCGGCAGGCGTACTTGGCGACCAGGGCGGCCTTGTTCGAGACCAGCTTCTGGCGGAAGCGGTCGAAGGTGAGCCCCTCGGCCGGCTCGCCGCACTCGGCGCGCACCCGCAGGAAGTCCTGGAACACCTCGCGCCAGTGCTCCGCCTCGCCGTCGTCCTCGGCGGGCGTCCAGGCTGCGGCCGGCTCCGCGGGCGCGGCCGGCTCGGCGGCGGGAGCGGCGCGCACCGGCGCGGCCTCGAAGGCGGCGCCCAGGGCGGCGCCGTCGAGCCGCTGGGTGACGTTCGGACCCCGCGCGGGCGCGGGCTCCGGGGCGCCGGCGAAGGCCTCGGCCACCGGGCGGGCGGTGAACGGCTCGGGGCCGGGCTCGGGGGCGCCGCGGACCGGGAACTGGAACGCGTCCAGCGCCGGCTCCGGCGGCGCGGCCGGGGGCTGCCCGACGAAGAACTCCTGGGAGAGGGTGGGCTTGCTGGCCGCGTGGGCGGCGGCCTGCTCGGCGGCGTCCGCCGCCCGGTTCAGGGCGGCGGCCACCGTGCCCAGCTTGCCCGCGAGCACCGGGGCGCGGACGCCGAACTCACCCCGCTCGATCCGGCCGGCGGCGGTGAGCAGCTCGGCGGGGATGGCCGCCGCCACCTCGCCCGGGCTCATCAGGAAGCCGAGCAGGAGCCCGACCAGGAGCGCGGCGGCGGCGCCGGCCAGGGCGAACCACTGGAGCCGCACGAGCGGCGCGAGCACGGCGTCGGTGGGCGCGGAGAGGACCGCGAACCCGTCCTTGACGCCCGCCATGGGGACGGCGATCACGCGCTGGGCCGGGGCCCGCACGAAGAGGAGCGGCACCCGCGGGACCCCGGCCACCCCGAGCCCCAGGTCCATCGGGGCGAGCTGGCCGGCGTCGACCGGGTGGTCGGGGTGCGCCACGGCGGCGCGCACCAGCTCCTCCACGTCGGTCCCCTTGCCGGAGACGAGCTTCACCCCGGGCGCGGTGAGGGCGAGCGTGGCGCCGCTCCCGGCCACCGGCGAGCCGCCGGCGGCGAGCGGCACGAGCACGGCCAGCCCGGCGTCCGGGCCGGCCGGCGCGGCGGCGCCCGACCAGAGCTGCCCGCCCATCCGGACCTGGCTGCGCCGGGCCTTGCCGTCGATCGCGGCCGCCACCAGCTCGACCAGCTCCGCGGCGTCGCCGCCGGCCTCGGACCGGCGCGCCAGCCACTCGCGGTTCCCGCCCGCGATCTGCGAGCCGGCGGGGAGGGGCGCGCCCAGGGCGCTCTCCGCCGCGGCCACCGCGGCCGCGAGCGCGGCCTGGGTGGCGGCCTCCTGGGCGGCGGGATCGGGCGGCGGGGGCGGCGGCGGCGCCTTGGACCGCTTGCCCCGGGGCGTCGGGGCCGGCGCGGGCGCGGGCTCGGCCTCCTTGGCGTGGAGGGTGGCGAGCAGCTTGGGGTCCCGGGCGGCGAGCGCGGCCACCGCGCTCGCCTGGTCCACGAGGGCTCGGTCGGCGACGGCCAGGCGGGCCCGCGCGGCGGCGAGGCGCTCGTCGACGGTGCGGATCGCCTCGGCGTGGAGCCGCAGCGTGGCGGCGCGCACGGCAGCGGTCGCCGCCGCGACCACGAGCAGCGCGTAGAGCCAGAGCTTGAGCCGGTTCATTTTCCGCGGTTATAGGCGCGCTCCGAGGGGGTGTCAAACCTGCGTCCGGCGGGCGAGCGCCCGTTTTCCAGGCGGATCTGCTGGGGAAAAGGGCGCGGCGACCATTCGCCTCGGGGTGCGGGTCGGGCGGCTCAGGGAGCGGCGCGCAGCCGCGCCGCGACGGTCGCCAGCCCGGCCCGGAAGACCTCCGGCTCGGGCAGGAGGGAGACGACCAGGTGCCCGTTCCGCTCGAAGTCGTAGAAGAAGCCGGGCTGGACCACCACGCCGTGGGTGAGGAGGTCGAGGCAGAGCCGCTCCTCGTCCAGGGTCTCCCCCACCCGGAGCACCGCGCTCCACCCGCCGCCCGAGCCGAGCGCTCCGCAGGGCGTCTCCCGGAGCTCCGCCAGCGCCGCGCGGTTGGCGGCCAGCCGCGCCCGCAGCGGGGCGAGGAAGGTCTCCCGGCCGGCGAGCAGCCGCGGCGCCGCCAGCTGCACCGGCCCGGAGACCGAGAGGTAGGCGTCGGCGATCACCTCCAGCCGCTCGAGGGCCGGACGGACGAGCCGGTCCGGGCCGGCGGCCGCGATCCAGCCGAGCTTGAGCTGCGGGAGGCCGCACACCTTGGAGAGCCCCGAGAGGTGGAAGGCGAGCGCCTCGCGGACGCCCAGCACGCCCGCGGCCGGCGCCAGCGCGGTGTCGGCGAAGACCTCGTCGCCGATCAGGGCCAGGTCGCGCCCGGCGCAGAGACGGTCGAGCGCCGTCCGCTCCGCCGTCGAGAGGAGGTGGCCGGCCGGGTTCGAGGGCGAGACCACCACCACCGCCCGGGTCCGCGGGCCGAGCGCTCCCTCGAGCGCCGCCAGGTCGGCGTGCCAGGTCCCGTCGTAGCGGAGGGGGTAGCGGACCAGCCGGACCGCCTCGAGCTCGGCGAGCAGGTCGAGGAGCGGATAGGACGGCGCCGGCACGAGCACCTCGTCGCCCGGATCGCAGAGGAGCTTGAGGAGGAAGGCGTAGGCCTCGCTGGTGGAGGCGGTGAGGAGGATCGCCTCCGGGTCGGCGGCCTCGCCGCGCCCGGAGAGGTAGGCGGCCACCGCCGCCCGGGCCTCCGGGAGCCCGCGCGGCGCGGGCTCGTAGCGGGCCGCGCGCGGATCGGCCAGCGCCTCGGCGAGCGCCGCGGCTGGCCAGGCGAGCCCGACGCGCGTCGGGTTCGCCTCGGTGAGATCGAGCAGCGTGCGCCCCTCGGCGCGCGCCGCCTCGAGGCGGGCGGCGAAGGCGTTCGCGGAGAGGTTCCAGGAGGTGCGGTGGCTGGAGCGCATGTGCGACCTCGCGCGATCGTACCCCACGGCGCGGCCCGCGCCCGCTCCGGGCGCGGCCTGCCGCGGTCCCGGCGGGGGTCTTCCCGAACCGGCGGCGGGGGGCGTGTGATGGGGTCGTGACGCTCGAGCAGATCGAGACCACGCTCCCCAGCGGCTTCCTCGACGCGCGCCTGCGGCGCGTGGCGGTCGACTACGCGGAGCGCTCGGCGTTGCTCGAGCTGGCGCTCGACGCGGGGGATCCCGAGTCGGAGGACATCGGCGACCGGGAGGCCTGGCGCCCCGCCCAGCTCCTCCTCTCCGATCTCCTCTTCCTGGTGGTGGAGCCGCCCGTGACGCGGCCACAGGCCTACGCCGGCGAGCCCTGCATCACCCGCTCCAGCCCGGCCAGCGCCGAGCAGCGCTCGCGCCTGCCCGAGGTCCCGGCGGGCGCCTTCTGCCACGCCCTCTTCGCCGCCAACTGGAACGCCTGGCTCTTCGTGGCCGCGCGGGCCGCCCGCCTGATCTGGGAGCCGGCACCCGCGTGAGTCTAGGCGTCGCGCGGTACGGCGATCATCCGCTCGAGCGCCCTGCGCGCGCCGGCGGCGACCTCCGGCTCCACCCGCACCTCGTGCTTGACGCGGAGCAGCGCCTCGCGGACCATCACCAGGTCGATCATCTTCATGTACGGACAGTGCATCCGGCAGCCGATGCACCCGTCCGCCACGATGAACTCCCGGTCCGGCCAGCGCTGCTTCAGCTGGTGGACGATCCCGTGCTCCGTGGCGACGATGAAGGTCCTCGCCGAGGGGTGCCGGGCGACCGCCCCGAGCATGGCGGTGGTGGAGCAGACCTCGTCCGCCATCGCCACCACGTCGGCGCGGCACTCCGGGTGGGCGATCACGACCGCCTCGGGGCGGGAGGCCTTGACCCGGTTGACGCTCGCCGCCCGGAGCACGTCGTGGACCGGGCAGCAGCCGTCGTACACCACGATCTCCTTCTCCGGGACGCGGGCGCGGACCCAGGCGCCGAGGTTCTTGTCCGGGGTGAAGAGGATCTTCCGCTGCGGCAGGGAGCGGACCACCGCCGCGGCGTTGGCGCTGGTGCAGCAGATGTCGGAGAGCGCCTTCACCTCGGCGGAGGAGTTCACGTAGGTGACGACGGCGTGCTCCGGATACCGCGCCTTCCAGTCCTCGAGCGACTCGGCGGTGATCGAGTCGGCGAGCGAGCACCCGGCGGAGAGGTTGGGGAGGAGGACCCGCTTCTCGGGCGCGAGCACCTTGGCCGACTCGGCCATGAAGTGGACGCCGCAGAAGACGATGGTGGACTGCCGGACCCGGGCCCCCTCGATGGCGAGCTGGAGGGAGTCGCCCACGTGGTCGGCGATCCGCTGCACCTCGGGGAGCTGGTAGTTGTGGGCGAGGATCACCGCGTCGCGCTCCCGGGCCAGGGCGCGGATCTCCGCCTCCAGCTCGGTCACCTCGTCCGGCGGGAGCTCGGCGCCCGCGGCGGGGTTCGCGACCGGGTCGTGGATGGGGACGACGGGGAGGCTCATGCGCCCCATCTTATATAGGATTCGCCCCCGTGCGCCTCGTGGTCACCACCCCGCTCCGCCCCGCCCCCGGCGAGGAGCGCGACGCGCTGGAGGCGGCCGGCCGGTGCGGCCTGCCCTTCGCGGCGCGGCAGGGCCGGCCGCTCACCCGGGTGATGGCGGGGGCCGGGGCGGAGGGCGCGCTCGTGCTCTCCGCCGCGGCCTCGGTGCTGGCCGCCGGCGGGGAGGAGCACCGCTGGTCCCCGGGGATGGGCCTCCTGCGGGTGAAGCGCCTGCTCGCCCGCAGGGCGGGGGCGGCCGACCCCACGACCCACGACCCTTTCCTGGAGGCGGCCGGCCTCCGCCCGGGGGACGCGGTGCTCGACTGCACCGCCGGGCTGGCCGCCGACGCCCTGGTGGCGGCGGCCGCCGTCGGCCCGCGGGGACGGGTGCTCGGGCTGGAGGCCTCGCCGGCGCTCGCCGCCTGGACCGGCGAGGGGATCCGCCGCCTGGAGCTCGAGGCGGCCCGCCGGGTGGAGGTGGTCGGGGCCGATCACCTGCCCTGGCTGGCGGCGGCGGCGCCGCGGAGCTTCGACGTGGTGCTCTTCGATCCCATGTTCCGCCAGGCCCGGGGCGAGCCCGGGGGCTTCGACGTGGTCCGCCGCCTGGCGGACGGCCGCCCGCTCTCCGCCGAGGCGCTCGCCCTCGCTCGCCGCGTGGCGCGGCGCTGGGTGCTGGTGAAGGACGGGGCGCCGGGCTGGGACCTCACCCGGCTCGGGCTGATCCCGCTCCCGAGCGCGAGGGGAGCCCACCGGTACTACGCGAGGGCGGGGGCGTCGTGAGGCTCACCCCCTCCCCGGCAACCCGGCTGCCCCGTCGACCCTCCCGGTCGCGCACCACGCCTGCCCGTCCCCACCTCGAGGGCGCGAAGGGTCGATCCGCGCCCCGAGGACCGGAGCTCCCGCAGGCACCTAGGGTGAAGGCCGCCGTCTACGGTTTCACCACCCGCAGCAGGAACCGGTCGATCACCTTGTCCACCGCCGCCGGGTCGTCGAGCATGATCCAGTGCGAGACCCCGGGGACCTCGAGCCGCTGGAGGCCCAGCACCTGCGAGGCCATGCTCGGGTTCCGGCTCCGCTCCGCCTCGAGCGCCAGCCTCGGCCCGGCGTACGCGCCGAGGCGCCGGGGCGCGTCGAGCTCCGCCACGCTCCGCCGCAGCTGGGCGAACGCGGCCGGATCCATCCGGTCGAGGGCCGCCAGCACCTGGGTCCGGGTCGCCGGGCGCGCGTACCCGTCGAGCAGCTGCTCGAAGACCGCGCGCCGCTCCGCCTTGCCGAAGCCCGGCGAGGCCTCCCGGGCGATCCCCTCCGCCACCGCCGCCTTCGGGAGGGTGCTGAAGTCGCCCACCGCGTCCAGGTAGAGCAGGCCGGCCACCTCGTCCGGGTGAGCGCCGGCGAAGGCCGTGAGGACCGCGCCGCCCAGGCTGTGCCCGACCAGGACCGCCCGCCGGATCCCGAGGGCGTGCAGGACCGCCTCGAGGTCCGCCGCCAGGGCGTCGACGGTGTAGACGCCGTCCCGGGCCCGGTCCGAGCCCCCGTGGCCGCGCAGGTCCCAGGCCACCGTGCGGCGCGCGGTGCGCAGGTGCGCGAGCTGGGCGCGCCAGAGCTCGAGGTCGCCGCCCAGCCCGTGCACGAAGACCAGCGCCGGCTCGCCCACGCCACCGTCCGAGACGCGAAGCCGCCCGGCCTCGCCGTCGACGAGGAAGATGCGCTCGCCGGGGCCGACCGGGGCCTCCGGGACATGGGCGCAGGCCAGCATCGCCGACCCGAGGAGCGCCGCGAGCCTGGCGCGCCGGCTCACGCCTGGGCAGCCGCCTCCGCCGCGGCCTCTGGCCTGGGGGCGATCTTGCGCAGGAACTCCTCCGGGTGCTCGAGCACCAGGGCCTCGCGGAGGACGTCGTCGGCGTGCTCCACCGGGACGATCTGGAGCCGCTCCCTGACCTTCTTCGGGATCTCGCGGACGTCCTTCTGGTTCTCCTTTGGGATGAGGACCCGCTTGATCCCGCCCCGGTGGGCGGCCAGCACCTTCTCCTTCAGCCCGCCGATGGGGAGCACCCGCCCGCGGAGCGTGATCTCCCCGGTCATCGCCACGTCCTTGTGGACCGGGAGGCGGCAGAGGGCCGAGACCAGCGTGGTGGCCATGGTGATCCCGGCGGACGGGCCGTCCTTGGGGATCGCCCCCTCGGGGACGTGGACGTGGATGTCCACGTTCTCGAGGAACCGCTTGTCGAGCCCGAGGAGCTCGGCCCGGCTCCGCACGTAGCTCATCGCCGCCTGGGCCGACTCCTGCATCACCTCGCCCAGCTTGCCGGTGATGGTGAGCTTGCCCTTGCCCGGCATGACCTGGGCCTCGACGGTGAGCAGCTCGCCGCCCAGCTCCGTCCAGGCCAGGCCCGTGGTGAGGCCGATCTGGTCCTTCTCCTCGGCGGTGCCGTACCGGTACCTCGACGGCCCCAGGTACTTCTGCACCAGCCGCTGGTTGACCACGTACTCCTTGCCCTCCGCCGCGCCGCCCTTGAGCACGTCCTTGGCGATCTTGCGGCAGATCGAGCCGATCTCGCGCTCCAGGGAGCGGACCCCGGACTCCTTGGTGTACTTGTGGACCAGGGCCTTGAGGGCGCTGCGCTTGAAGGTGACCGGGATCGGCTCGAGCCCGTTCATCTCCTTCTGCTTCGGGATCAGGTAGCGCTGGGCGATCGAGAGCTTCTCCAGATCGGTGTAGCCGGCGATCCGGATGACCTCCATGCGATCCTGGAGGGGGAGCGGGATCCCCCCCATGGTATTGGCGGTGCAGATGAACATCACCTTGGAGAGGTCGTAGTCGAGGTCGAGGTAGTGGTCGTTGAAGCTGTGGTTCTGCTCCGGGTCGAGCACCTCGAGCAGCGCCGCGGAGGGATCGCCGCGGAAGTCGGTGGACATCTTGTCCACCTCGTCGAGGAGGAAGACCGGGTTGCCCGCCCCCGCCTTCTTGAGCGACTGGATGATCTTGCCGGGCAGGGCCCCGATGTAGGTGCGGCGGTGGCCGCGGATCTCCGCCTCGTCGCGCACGCCGCCCAGGCTGATGCGGACGAAGCGCCGGTTCATCGCGCGGGCGATCGACTTGGCCAGCGAGGTCTTGCCCACGCCAGGGGGGCCGACGAAGCAGAGGATGGGGCCGCGGATCCGGTCCACCAGCTTCTGCACGGCGAGGTACTCGACGATCCGCTCCTTGGGCTTCTTCAGCCCGTAGTGGTCCTCGTCGAGGATCTTCTCCGCCTCCGGGATGTCGAGCTTGTCCTCGGTGTACTCGTACCAGGGGAGCGAGAGGATCCAGTCGATGTAGTTGCGGACCACCGTGGCCTCGGCGCTCATCGGGCTCATCATCTTGAGCTTCTTGAGCTCCTTCTTGGCCTTGAGGGTCGCCTCCTTCGACATCTTCTTGTTCTTGATCTTCTCCTCGAGCTCCTGGATCTCGTTCTTGAACTCGTCCCGCTCGCCGAGCTCCTTCTGGATCGCCTGCATCTGCTCGTTGAGGTAGTACTCCTTCTGCGTCTTCTCCATCTGCTTCTTCACGCGGGTGCGGATCTTCTTCTCCACCTGAAGGATCTCGATCTCGCCCTGCATCAGCTCGTAGAGCTTCTCCAGCCGCTTGGCGGGCGACTCGGTCTCCAGGATCGACTGCTTGTCGTTCAGCTTGAGCGAGAGGTGGGCGACGATGGTGTCGGCCAGGCGGGCCGGGTCGTCGATCGACGCCACGCTGGTCAGCATCTCCGGCGGGATCCGCTTGTTGAGCTTGACGTAGGCCTCGAAGGTCGAGTGCACCGAGCGCATCAGCGCCTCGAGCTCCACGCTGCGCTCGCTCTGCTCCTCGATCTCCTCGGCGTCGACGAGCAGGAACTTCTCCGACTCGAGGAAGCGCTTGATCCGGGCGCGCTGCTTCCCCTCCACCAGCACCTTGACCGTCCCGTCCGGCAGCCGCAGGAGCTGGATGATGGCGCCGACGGTCCCGACCGCGAAGATGTCCTCCTCGGCCGGCTCGTTGGTCTTGGCCTTCTTCTGGGCGCAGAGGAGGATCGCCTTCTCGTGCGCCATCGCCTCCTCGAGGGCGGCGATCGACTTCTGGCGTCCGACGAAGAGCGGCACCACCATGTGCGGAAAGACGATGATGTCGCGGAGGGGCAGCAGCGGGAGGGTGCGGGCCTTCCTCCCGTCCTTCTTCCCGTCGTCGTTGCGCGAGAAAATGGGCACGGCCGGCGCTCCTTTGACCTCCCGGCGCCGCCGGGGAGGAGGCGGTCGGCGAGGCGACTAACGTTCTAACACCGAACCGGACGGCGATCTCGGAGAGACCGGACCCGCCTCGCCGGCGCCCCCAAGGCGGTCTGCCCGGCCGGTGATCGGACGTTTCCGGAGGGGCGGTCGGGGGGGGGAGATCGCACCTACACCGATCTGGGTTACGCTGGCCTCCGCTCATGGTCGGCCTCCAGGCGTTCTTCTTCGTCTCGGGCTTCTCGGCGCTCATCTACCAGGTGGTGTGGCAGCGGGCGCTCTTCGCGCTCTTCGGCATCCACGCCGAGTCGGTCACGGTGATCGTGACCGTGTTCATGCTCGGGCTCGGGCTCGGCTCGCTCGCCGGCGGCGCCGCGTCGCGGCGAACGGGCTGGCCCAGCCTCGCGCTCTTCGCCTGCGCGGAGGCCGGGATCGGCGCCTTCGGCCTCTGCTCGCTGGGGCTCTTCCGCGCGGTCGGCCACGCGACCCTCGCCCTCCCCCCGCCGGCGACCGGCGCCGTGGCCTTCCTCCTCCTCCTCGCCCCGACGCTCCTCATGGGGGCGACCCTCCCCCTGCTCACCACCCACCTGGTCGCCCGCTGGGCGAACGTGGGGCGGTCGGTCTCGGCTCTCTACGCGGTGAACACGCTCGGCTCGGCGCTCGCCGCCCTCGCCTCCGCCTTCCTGCTCCTCGGGGCGCTCGGGCAGGCGGGGGCCGTCCAGCTCGCGGCGGCGGGCAACCTCGCCGCCGCCGCCGGGGCGCTGATCCTCTGGCGCCGCGACCGGAACGCCGCGTGAGGCTCCCGGCCGCCCTGGTCGTCTCGGCGCTCGCCGGGTTCGTCGGCCTCTCCTACGAGGTGCTCTGGTACCGGGCGCTCTCCTACGTGACCGGGGCGGCCCCCTGGAGCTTCGGGGCGCTCCTCGGCGCCTACCTGCTCGGGGTCGCCGCGGCCTCGGCCGGCGCGCGGGCCTTCTGCGCCCGGCGCCCGGCGCCCGCCCGCCGGGACGTCGCCCTGGTGGCGGCGTTCGTCGGCCTCGCCAACCTGGCGGCCTTCATGGTGATCCCGGTCCTCGCCGCGCTCGCCACCCGGGGGCGCTGGGAGGCGGCGCTGCCGCTCCTCGGGGTCGCGGCCGGCCTCCTCGGCGCGGTCCTCCCCCTGGTGGCCCACTTCGCCATCGCGCCCGACCGGGAGGCCGGGGTTCGGCTCTCCTACGTCTACGTCGCCGACATCGTCGGCTCGGCCGCCGGCAGCGCCGTCTCGGGCTACGTCCTCCTCGACGTCCTCGACACCCGCGCCCTCTCGGTGCTCCTCGCCGCCGTCGGCTTCGCCCTCACCGCCGCGGTGGTGGCCGCCGCAGGGCTCGGCCGGCGCGCCGCCCTGGCCGGCGTCGCCCTGGCGGTCCTGGCGACGGGGGCGACCGTCGCGGCGGCGCCCCTCGCCTTCGATCGCCTCTGGGAGCGGCTCGCCCTGCGGGAGCACGACGACGGCAGCCGGTACGCGCGGGTCCTGGAGAACCGCCACGGCGTCATCGCGGTCTCGGCCGACGGGGTGGTCTACGGCGGCGGCGTCTACGACGGGGCGTTCTCCACCGATCCGCTGCACGACCGGAACGGCATCTACCGCGCCTTCGCGGTGGCCGCGCTCCACCCCGCCCCGCGCCAGGTCCTCCTCGTCGGGCTCGGCTCCGGCTCCTGGGCCAGGGTCCTCTCGAGCCTCCCCGGCGTGGAGCGGCTCACGGTGGTGGAGATCAACCCGGGCTACCTGGAGATCATCCGGGACGAGCCCGAGGTGGCCGGCCTGCTCGCCGATCCGCGCGTGGAGATCGCCGTGGACGACGGGCGTCGCTGGCTCGCCCGCCACCCGGAGCGACGGTTCGACGTGATCGTCGCCAACGTCACGCTCCACTGGCGCGCCCACGCGACCTCCCTCCTCTCCCGGGAGTTCGTGGAGCTGGCGCGCGCGCACCTCGCCGAGGGGGGCGTCTACTACTTCAACACCACCTTCTTCCGGCCGGCCCGCGAGACCGCCCTCGCCCTCTTCGCCAACGGCATGCAGGTCGGGACCTTCTTCGCGGCCAGCGACGCCCCCCTCGCCTGGGACGGCGCCCGGCTGGAGCGGGCGCTCGAGGAGACCCGCATCGGGGGACGGCCGGTGGTCGACGCCGGCCGCCCCGAGGAGCTGGCCCGCGCCCGGGCGATGGGCGCCGCCGCCGGCCCGCCGCTCCTCCGCCCCCAGCCTCCCCTGCGGGTGATCACCGACGACAACATGCTGCCGGAGTGGCACGGCACCCCGTTCGACCTCCGGACGGAGGGGCACGTCACTCGATGAAGGCGGTCAGCTCCCGCTTCACCTCGGGGAGCGCGGGCGAGCGGCGCGCGGTCGGGAGGGGGCGCCAGGCCGGGTCGTAGACCCGGACCGGCGCGAGCGGCGCGTAGGGGCGGAAGACGGTCGTCTCCCCGCTGGCGTCGAGCACCGCGCAGTCGCGCATGCCGCACAGCACCGCCCGGTCCGGACGCGCTCCCCCGAAGAGCGGGACGCCGTTCGCGTAGTCGGAGGGCGGGCTCTCCGCGCCGAGCCAGCCGAGCACGGTCGGGGCGACGTCCACGTGGCGGGTGAGCCCGGTCCGGACGCCGTGGGGGACGCCCGGGGCCCGGATCACGAGGGGCACCGCGGTCTGCTCCGCGTCGAAGGAGATGTTGTGGCCGAGCGCGCCGTGCTCGTAGAACTCCTGGCCGTGGTCCCCGGTCAGCACCACCGCGGTGCGGTCGAGGAGCCCGTCCTGGCGCAGGGCGGCGAGGATCGCGCCGGCGGTCCGGTCCACGTCGGCCAGGGCGTTCCGGTAGCGGTTGTAGATGGGGAGCCGCTCCTGCGGCGAGGTCATCTCCATGTAGTAGAGCCGGTCGGTGTAGGGCCGGAAGCGGACCGAGTCGGGGGCGAAGGCGTACGGAAGGTGCGTCGCGTCGAGGAAGACGGCCAGGAAGAAGGGCCGGCCGCTCTCCTGGCGGGCGAGGAAGTCCCGGGCCCGCTCCACCGCCACCCGGTCCCGCTCGGCCGAGTCGGCGCCGGGCAGGTCGTCCTCGATCCGGTCCTCGGGGAGCCCCTGGAAGATGGTGTCCCGGAAGCGGGGGAAGCGGGTGGAGCGGGAGGCGATGATCCGCACGTCGTACCCGAGCGCCTGGGCCCGCTCGAGCACCAGCGCCCCGTGGCCCGAGCGCTGGGCCGCCGGGGCGTAGGCGGCGTGCAACCCGTAGAACAGGCTGAAGACCCCGGCGTAGGTCCAGTTGCCGCCGCTGCGGTGGTCGGCGAACACCAGCGCGTCCTGGGAGAACGCCCAGAGGGCCGGGGTGGTGTCGGGGGCGAGCCCGTCCCGGCGCCAGCTCTCGATCACGATCCAGAGGATGCTCGGGGGGGCCTCCACCGCGCGCCAGCGCAGCGGCGCCCGGGGGTAGCGGAAGCGGTCGTTGGCCCGGACCCGGGTCTGGAGCGCCTCCTCGAGCGCGTAGGCGGGGAGCACCGCCGCCGCCCGCACCGGCTCCCACCAGCCGCGGGCCAGGCCGAGCGCGTAGGTCACCCGCTCGCCGGCGAAGAGGAAGACCGCCGCCGCGGCGAGGGCCCGGGCGGCCCCGGGGACGGCCCGGCCGCCCCGCGCCCGCCGGTGGAGCCAGGCGAAGAGCAGGAGCTCGGCGGCGAGGAGCGCGGCGATCCCGGCGCCGATCCGGACCAGCTCTCCCCGCTGCAGGTCGAGCGAGGCGAGCCCCCCGGGGGTCCACGCCACCTCGAGGGCCGGGCGATCGAGGTGGGTCCCGAGCACCGCGAGCAGGGTCCGGTCCACCTCGAGGAAGAGCTGGAGCGCCGCCTGCCCGAGCGGCGCGGTGAGCCAGGCGAGGGGGCGCAGGGGGGCGGCGAGGGAGAGGAGGAGCGCCGGCGCGGCGGCGAGGAGGGCGGCGAGCGCCAGCTGGGCGAGGAGGGCGAGGGCGAGGTAGGCGCGGCCCCCCGCGTCGAGATCGCCGGCGCCCAGACGAAAGTAGGCGGCGACGTGCACCAGGCCGCCGACCGCGTTGGCCGCGGCCAGCGTCAGCGTGGCCGAGCGGAGCGGGCGCGGGTCGAGCACGGGTCCGGCAGGGCGCGGGCCTAGGCGCTCTCCGCTTCCTTCTGCATCACGACGAGCGGCGGCTCGTGCTTCTCCACCACGTCCTCGGAGATCACGATCTCCCGGACGTTCCGCCGGCTGGGCACGTCGTACATGATGTCCAGCATCGCGTTCTCGAGGATCGCGCGCAGGCCGCGGGCCCCGGCCTTGTTCTTCATCGCCGCCCGGGCGATCGACTCGAGCGCCCCGTCGGTGAACTTGAGGCTGACGCCGTCCATCTCCAGCAGCTTCTTGTACTGCTTCACCAGGGCGTTCCGCGGCTTGGTGAGGATGTCGATCAGCGACCGCTGATCGAGCTCCTCGAGGCTGGTGATCACCGGCAGGCGGCCCACGAACTCCGGGATCATCCCGAACTTGAGCAGGTCGTCCGGCTCCACCAGCGCCAGCAGCTCGCCGATGTTCTTCTCGGTCCGGGACTTCACGTCGGTCCCGAAGCCGAGGCTGCGGCCGCCGACGCGCCGCTCGATGATCCCCTCCAGGCCGCAGAAGGCGCCGCCGCAGATGAAGAGGATGTTGGTGGTGTCGACCTGGAGGAACTCCTGCTGCGGGTGCTTGCGCCCGCCCTTGGGCGGCACGTTGGCGATCGTCCCCTCGATGATCTTGAGGAGCGCCTGCTGCACCCCCTCGCCGGAGACGTCGCGGGTGATGGAGGGGTTCTCGCTCTTGCGAGCGATCTTGTCGATCTCGTCGATGTAGACGATCCCCTTCTGCGCGCGCTCGATGTCGTGATCGGCGGCCTGCAGGAGGTTGACGATGATGTTCTCCACGTCCTCGCCGACGTAACCCGCCTCGGTGAGGGTGGTGGCGTCCGCGATGGTGAAGGGGACGTTCAGGATCTTGGCCAGGGTCTGGGCGAGGAGGGTCTTGCCCGAGCCGGTCGGGCCGAGGAGCAGGATGTTCGACTTCTGCAGCTCGACGTCGTCGATCGCGACCCGGCTCTCGATCCGCTTGTAGTGGTTGTGCACGGCGACCGCGAGCGTCTTCTTCGCCCGCTCCTGGCCGATGACGTACTCGTCCAGGATGGTCTTGATCTCCGAGGGGCGGGGGACGCGGAGCTTCTGCTCGCGCTTCTCCTCCCCGGCGATCTCCTCGGCGATGATGTCGTTGCACAGGCCGATGCACTCGTCGCAGATGTAGACGGTCGGCCCGGCGATGAGCTTCTTCACTTCCTTCTGGGACTTGCCGCAGAAGCTGCAGCTCAGGGTCTCGCGCTTCTCCACGGTCTGCTCCTTCCGATCCTCGCGAGCCCGCTTCCTCGGCTGCTGCCCCTCGGGGTGCCCTCCGGCGCCTCGCCGCCGATCATCTTACTGCGGCTTCTTCTCCGCCGCCTTCTTGTGCACGATCACCTCGTCGATGAGCCCGTACTCCTTGGCTTCTCCGGGCCCCATGAAGTAGTCCCGGTCGGTGTCGCGCTCGATCCGCTCCAGGGGCTGCTTGGTGTGGCGCGCCAGCAGCTCGTTCAGCCGGGCCTTGAGGCGGAGGGCCTCCTTGGCCTGGATCTCGATGTCGGAGGCCTGGCCGGAGAACCCGCCGGAGAGCTGGTGGATCATGATCCGCGCGTTGGGCACGGCGAACCGCTTGCCCGCCGCCCCGCCCGCCAGCAGGAAGGCCCCCATGCTCGCCGCCTGGCCGAGACAGATGGTGGAGACCTGGGGCTTCACGTACTGCATGGTGTCGTAGATGGCGAGGCCGGCGGTGACCGAGCCGCCCGGGCTGTTGATGTAGAGGTTGATGTCCTTGTCCGGGTCCTCGGACTCGAGGAAGAGGAGCTGGGCGATCACCACGTTGGCGACGTCGTCGTCGACCGGGGTGCCGAGGAAGACGATCCGGTCCTTGAGCAGCCGGGAGTAGATGTCGTAGCTGCGCTCCCCCCGGTGCGTCTGCTCGACCACGTACGGCATCGGAATGTAAGGCATCTTCGGAATCTCCGCGCCCTAGGCGGGCGTGATCGTCGCCGACGAGGAGAGGACGGACAGCGCCTTCTCCTCCCTGATCCTGTTCCTTAGCGCGTCCCGGGCCTCCTTGCCGCGGGTCTGCTGCTGGACCTTGGGGAGGGGGAGCCCGAGGTCGTCCGCGATCCGGGCCAGCTCGGCCTGGACGTCCTCCTCGGTGACCTCGATCTTCTCCGCGTCGGCGATCGCCTCGAGGAGGAGCGCCCCGCGGACCTGGAGCAGCGCCTGCTCGCGGAGATCGGCCCGCATCCGGGCCATGTCGAGCTCGAGCCGGCGGAGGTCGATCCCCTGGCGCGCGAACCGCTCGGCCGCCCCCTCGATCATCCCGTCGATGGCCCGCTCCACCAGGGCGGGCGGGACCTCGAACTCGTTCTTCGCCAGGGCCGCCTTGACCAGGCCGTCCTTGAGCTCGGACTCGGCCCGCCGCCGCTCCCGCTTCTCGAGGTCCGAGCGGATCCGGGCCCGCAGGGCCTCCAGGGTCTCGACGCCCTCGATCCCCAGCTCCTTGGCGAGGGCGTCGTCGAGGGGCGGGAGCTGGCGGACCTTGAGCCCGCGCACCGTCACCTTCATGTGGGCGACCTTGCCGCGCAGGGCCGGGTTCCGGTGATCCTGGGGGAACGGCTCGTCGAGCTCGACGGTCTCTCCCACCTTCTTGCCGGCCAGCTGGGGCAGGCAGCCCTCGGCGACCGTGCCCGGGGCGACCTTGACCGTCACCCCCTCCGCCTGGCCTCCCTCGAACGGCGCCCCGTCGATGGTCCCGGCGTGATCGATGGTGGCCCAGTCCCCGTCCTGGGCCTCGAGGCGGCCCTCGGCCGGGACCAGCTGCGCCATCGACTCCTGCAGCTTCCCGATCTCGGTGGCCACCAGCGCGTCGGTCACCTCGGGGGGCTTCCGCGACACCGCCAGCCCCTTGTAATCCTTGGGCTCGAGGGTCGGCTTCACCTCCACGCGCGCCGTGTACTTGAGCCCCTTCCCCTCCGCCACGCCCTCCGAGATCGAGACGCTCGGGGCCGCCACCACCGGGAGGGCCTCCACCTTCACCGCCTCGGCGAAGGTCTGGGAGACGATCCGCTCGGCGACCTCGGACTCGACCTCGCTCCGGAACTGGCGCTCGAGGACCTTTCGCGGCGCCTTGCCAGGGCGGAACCCGCGCAGCTTCACGCGCCGGGAGAGCCCCGAGTAGGCCCGCTCCAGCTCCTGGGCGACGCGGTCCGGGTCCACCTCGATGGTGACCTTTCGCTCGACCGGAGAGAGCGTCTCGACCTGGATCTTCATGTGCGGTTCCAACCTCGGAGAGATGTGGCGGAAAGAGCGGTACTGCTACGTGCCGGACGGAGCCCGGTCAAGCGGGAAGTGGGCGGGGAGGGACTCGAACCCTCACGCCTTCCGGCTCTGGATCCTAAGTCCAGCGCGTCTACCAGTTCCGCCACCCGCCCTTTGTGCTGGGGGGGCCTGGTGAGGCTCGGCCCCGCAGTCCCCCCGCTCGCTCCGGCCCAGCCTCATCCGGCTGCCTGCGACTCGCGCATTCTACGCGGAAGGGGCCCGGTGAAGCTCGGCCCCCCCGGTCCCCCGCTCGCCTCGATGAGACTTACCACGGCGGCGGGACGGGAGCCTCGGTCATGTAGTAAGAGGGGCGCGTGGAGGCCCACCACGATCACAGCCCGGAGGCCCCCTGCCCGCCCACCTGCCCGGGCTGGGCGCAGGGCGCCCTCGAGCTGTTCGCCCTGCAGCGCCGCTACGGGGAGATGCTCGAGGCCTGCCGGACGGCCTCCGAGATCGAGTGCGTGATCGTGGCCCCCCCGGCCCCCGGGGTGGTGATGCCGGAGTACCTCCACGACGAGGAGCTGGTCCGCGTGAACCTGGTGATCGGCCGGGACACGTCCGAGGTGCTCCTCGACGAGTGGGGCATCCGCTGCGACCTCACCTTCCGCGGCCGCCGCTTCGACTGCGCCTTCCCCTGGCCCTCGGTGCTGGCCGGCGTGCTCAAGCCGCCCGAGCGCAAGAAGCCGCGCTTCGGCGTGATCCAGGGCGGGAAGAAGGACTGACGCCCCCGGGGCGGCGCCGCGGGGGCGCCGAAAAAGCGAAGGCCCCCGGTGCCGGGGGCCTTCGTGTGAGCGCGGAAGGAATCGAACCTTCAACCTATGGATTAAGAGTCCATTGCTCTGCCAGTTGAGCTACGCGCCCGATCGACTCGGGGTTGGCCGAGGGCCGCCGTATGTAGCAGCGTCCCTGCGGAGTGTCAACGACCTGAAGCCCCCGACGGGCATGGGCAGGCCCGGCGGGTGAGGTGGGATGGCGCGGCGCGGCCTCTCCTCCGCGCCGACCGTGCTGGCGCGCCCGGAGGGAGTCGAACCCCCGGTCCATCTTGCTGGGGGCTGCGCGGCGAACCTCTCCGATCGGGCAGGCGGTCCGTGTCGCTTCGCCCCCAGACCCCCGCCGCGCTCCGGCGCGGCCTCCTCCGGCCGCGCCTCCGCGCCCGGTCCATCTTGCTGGGGGCTGCGCGGCGAACCTCTCCGATCGGGCAGGCGGTCCGTGTCGCTTCGCCCCAGACCCCCGCCGCGCTCCGGCGCGGCCTCCTCCGGCCGCGCCTCCGCGCCCGGTCCATCTTGCTGGGGGCTGCGCGGCG
>Ga0335076_10000935_pt1 | contig 27810 bp, 34 predicted proteins | sample Lox_Sample_25_FD_206717 | JGI IMG/M metagenome (GOLD analysis project Ga0335076, IMG submission 206717) | Soil microbial communities from Loxahatchee National Wildlife Refuge, Florida, United States - Lox_Sample_2.5 | ecosystem: Environmental > Terrestrial > Soil > Wetlands | place: USA... | reverse complement strand
ACGTCCTCTTCCTCAAAGGGATGGGCGAGCGTGGAGTCGAGGTCGCCGTGCTTCACCGCCTGGCCGCCACCACCGTAGGCGTGACACCCGAGACAGTTCTCCCGCGTGGGCGTGCCCACGGACCGAGCCGCTGCGGTGAGATCGGTCCCCTGGGTCGGGTTCCCGTACATTCCCTTCACGTAGCTGTTCGTGTGCTCGTGACAGACGAGGCAGTCGACGTTGTCCGCGTTCTTGAAATCGAAGGAATCGTCGGCCCACCCGTACCCGATGTGGCACTTCGTGCACGACTTCTCGTTGCCACGGGTGGCGATGCAGAAATTGTTGAGGACGTTCTTCTTGCCGATGCGGGTGGTACCGCTCTTGCCAGGGATCCGAACCTCGTCGCCGAGCCAGAGCCAGTGTGAGGTCTTCAGGATGCCGGTCGCCTGCGGATGGCACTTCAGGCAAGCTTGCGTCACTGCCTGCGGCGTCTCGAACTTCTCCGTGATGACCGGAGAGTGATCGAAGTGAGGTCGCACGCCCTTCGAGTGGCCGGCGGCGCGCCTCTGAGGCTCCGAGGAAGGCCGGAGCGCCGCAGCGAGCACTACGCCGCCGCCGATGACCAGCGCGACCGTGGTCAGTATCAAGACGTTTTTCATCGCCGCTTCGCCCTTCCGTGGGGTCACTTCTGCTGTCTCAGAACCTTTTCGGCGCTGGAGGATTCGCCAACTCGTACACTGCCCTTCGTAGCGACCCGGAACCTCTGCTGGTTCCTCCCTGGAGCCGGCTCGCGGGTGGGGGCGGCGCACGTCTCGCTTGTCCGTATTTGCGTGCGCCATGCCGAATCGCCGGTGTCAGTGAAATCGGTCCGTTGGGCTCGGCGGCGCAACCGAAGGCGCGACGCTTCGTCTCGGGCGTCGCGCAACATCCTCAGTCAACCGGGAGCGACCCTATGGCCATCGAACCCTCCCCTCCCCTCTCCGCTGCTGTCCCGGCGGGGGACCTGAATCCGCTGGCAGTCGCCGAGGTCGATGCCGCGTTCGCGTGCCTGGACCGCGTCTGCATCGCGGCGGACGGGGATTTCAACGTGGTGCACGCCTCGGGGCTGCTCGACGCGCTGCTTGGCCCCGCGGGCGCCGCGCCTCTCCTCGGCAAGAGCGTCGAGTCGCTTCTCTGCGTGCGCGCTACCTCATCGTCTTGCGCCCTGCCGAAGAGGCTGCCGTCCGGGCCAGCGGGTCGATCGAGGGCTTCCGACTCGGCACGCGCTCGCAGGCAATGTCGCGTGCGTTCCGCCTCGTCGCGGCACTTCGCGAAAGGGACTCCGCCGTCCTCATCACCGGGGAGATAGGCACCGAGAAGGAGGCCGTGGCGCGCATCATCCATGCCCACTCGCCCAGGAGGGCCGGGCCCTTCGTCAGCCCGAACCTCGGTGCGCTTCCGGCCGAGATCCTGGAGAGCGAACTGTTTGGACGCTCGCGCGACGCCTCCGGAGGCGGGCGGCGAAATCGCGCGGGGCGTCTCGAGTCGGCAACCGACGGAACGCTGTTCATCGACGAGGTGGGAGACGTGCCTTTGCACCTTCAGGTGAAGCTGCTGAGGGTCCTGCAGGAGCACATCTACGAGCACTTCGGCGACCACCGCCTCGTCGGGACGAACGCTCGGATCGTCGCCGGCACGAGCACGAACCTCCGGAAGGAGGTTGCGTGTGGCCTCTTCCGCGGCGACCTCTACTACCGACTTTGCGTGTTTCCCCTCGACCTTCCCCCGCTCCGGCAACGCCGAGGAGACATCGGGTCGATCGCGCGGGGCGCTCTTTCGTGAGCCGCGGCGCGGACGGACCGGTGATCGAGTCGGCACAGGAAACCGTGGAAGTCCTCCTCTCCTACCGCTTTCCAGGAAACGTTCGCGGTTTGGAGGAGGCGATCCAGTTCGCAGCGGCGGTCTGCTCGGGAGAGATCATTCTGCCCCGAGACCTCCCTCCGGAAATCGCGCGGAGCTACGGACGGGGAGCCGGCGCACGCCGGCGGACTCCGCCGCGAGCCTGAGCAGAGTCGATCGTCGCAGCTCGGCGAAGGCAGATCGGGTTCTCCGCCAGGGCCGAGCGGGCGGCCCTCGAGCTCGAACTCGAGAACCGTCACCCTCATCGCGGGAAGCTCGGCCGTAGCGCGGCGTGGGCGCGCATGCGCATACCTGGGCTCAGGTAGACCGGGACCGGCGAGCGCCCTGCCGCCCCGGATTGAATTTGTTTCACGCCGCCACGAAACGTCGCATTCGAGACGCATGGTTGCTCCCGGAGGCCCACTCGTCGCCCTATTCCTTTGAAATCCCTCAGGTGGGCGTCGGCACGCCGCACGCATAGTTACGCCCCCGAAACGGCTCGTCCGACTCTTCGAACCGTGCACCCACTACCCAAGGAGGGGATCGTGAACAAGAGGAAGCTCTATGTCACCGCGCTCGCCCTGACGCTTGCGAGCCCTGCCTACGCGACCAACGGCATGCGCCTCATCGGATTCGGGCCGGTGCAGGACTCGATGGGAGGCGTCGGAGTCGCGGCAACCCTCGACTCCGCCTGCATGGTGACCAACCCCGCCGGGATGACCGAGCTCGGTGGGCGCCTCGATTTCGGTGCTTCGTACTTCAAGCCGACGGTCCAGTACAGCGCCACGGGGATCGACGCGTCCACGCCGCCGCCCCAGGGACACCTGCTCGTGAACCAGCCCGGCGTGACCTTTACCAGCGACAAGGGGGCGTCACCGATCCCGGCCTTCGGCGTCCTCCTGCCCATCGACCAGAACTGGACCTTCGGCCTCGGCGCCTACGGCATCGCCGGCATGGGCGTCGACTACCCGCAGAACCTCTACTCGAGCATCACCTACAGCGCCTACTCGCAAATGCGGTTCACCCCCAGCATCGCCTACAAGCTGAGCGACCTGCTCTCCTTCGGCGTCACCCTCAACGGGATGTGGGCGACGACGGAGTGGAGCGCGGCCGGTAACTTCGGCCAGGCGCCCCACCTGACCGCCTCCTCCTTCGGGATCGGCGCCACCATCGGCGCCAAGGTGACGCCCCTCAAGATCCTGACCGTCGGCGTCGCCTACGAGACGAAGAGCTTCTTCCAGGACTTCTCCTACAACACGGCGAGCCGCTCGAACCCCCTCAACCCCTCCGGCAGCCCGCTCCCCGGCGGCGTCGACAAGCTCACCTTCGATCAGCCCCAAGTGCTCACCGGCGGCGTGGCGGTGCGCCCCATCGGGATCCTGCTCGTCGCCGCCGACGTCGAGTGGATCGACTGGCCGCAGACGAACGGCGCCAACCTGCCGGCCTTCTCGCAGAACAGCAGCCAGGCCATGCCGTGGAACCTCAACTGGTCGAGCCAGGTGGTCTACAAGATCGGCGTCCAGGTCGACGCGCTCTCGTGGCTCACGGTTCGCGCCGGCTACAACTACGGCAAGGAGCCGCTCGACTCCTCGCGCGCCTTCGAGAACGTCGCTTTCCCGGCGATCGCGGAAAGTCACATCACCGCCGGGCTCGGCTTCAACCTGTCACCGAAGTTCACCATCAACGTCGCCGGCATGTACGCGCCACAGGTCACCGTCAGCGGCGCGAACGCGAACCCGCCCATGGGGACGCCGGGGTATTCGGGGCCCTACGGCCAGGGCATCGCCTCCTACTCCACCTCCATGTCCCAGTTCAGCCTGGACGGCGGCATCGCCTACAAGTTCTAGACCGTACCGGATCGGGGTCCCGGCTCTTCCGGCCGGGACCCCGATCCCTTCTTGCCTGAAGAACCTGTCGGGCGACGCACGTCGCTCCTGCGCCTGCAGTCCCTGCACTGCCGCTCGCTGGCCACGGCAGCAGAGCGGTGAACGTTCCCCTGTCGCAGTCCTTCTGGCTGGCCCCATTTTGTTTCGCGTGGCGCGGCGCGTCACGGCCGCCCGCCCGAAGAAACGCCTCTGGCCATCCTACGGGCGTCCGGTGAGCCGGAGACGCCCGTGCCTTTCTCGTCTTTCAGGCCCCCGACACGGCCTCGGAGTTCCGGATACCGGCACCGAACACCCTGCCGCGTCGCAGGAACCCCAGACGGAGGGTAACTGAATTTGGACGAGCTCCTCGGTGTCCTCTCGAAGGGGCGGCTTCGAGAGGATGAACGTCATGAAGCGCCTCGAACTCGTCGTTCTTGGCCTACTGGTCTCGCTTCCCGGTGGTGCCTCAGGGCAGGAGTTGACCCCGGCGGTCCCACCTCAACAAGGGCAGCTCGCCGACCCGTCCGCCGGCCAGTGGGTCTACACCCAGCAGTACGGCTGGATCTGGATACCGTACAGCGACTCGTACTCCTACGTGCCCCCAGGGGGAGAAGGCGAACCCTACGAGTATGTCTTCGAGCCCGATCTCGGGTGGTGTTGGCTCGCCGCTCCGTGGGTCTGGGGCTACGGACCCTGGCCCTACTTCGGCCCGTACGGGCCGGGACATTTCGGATGGTATGGCCACGGTTGGTGGCGGACGCCCGGGCTATGGAGCTACAGGCCCTCCCATGCCTTCGCGGGACGTAGCTTCGGGCTTCCAGCAGGGCGAGGCCACCTCGGAGGCCTAACCGCTGGCCCAGGCAGGTTCGCCATCGGTGGCCCCGTTCGTAGCGGTGCCGGATTCGGGCCCGGCCGCGGAGGCTTCGGAGGAGGAACCGGATTCGGCAGGGACGGCGGTGGCCTCGGCCGGGGCGGAGGTGGATTCGCGGCCGGTGGTGGTCACGGTGGCGGCTTCGGGGGTGACCTTGCGGCCGGTCACGGTGGAGGAGGAGGCCATCGCTGACACCTCGGCGCCGAGCGGTGAGTGCGGCAGGCGGAAGGCCAGCGACTCTTGCCGCTCGTGAAGAGCCCTCAAGCCGCACTTCGCTCTCGTGCGGCCCCGCCGTGAGCGGCGCGTGAGGTCCCCCCCCGATGGCGGAGCGGCCCTGCCGGGTGGAGTCCGCGACGCCCGGGCCGTGGCGCCGACTCCGCGGAATTGCTGCATCGGCCTGTCCCAGTTCGTCAGCCACATCCGAACGCCGCACTCGTTGGCGAACGGGCCGACGAACGCGGCCATTTACGGGTCCCGCGGTCCCGCCGTTCAGGGCCGTGATCTGGCCCGCTCGCGGTCGTCCGGCCTCCCGACGAGCGCTCGCTCGCATGGGCCGCGGCCCTTTGGCGACAAGCCTCTCGAAGGGTGTGGCGGCGAGGGCAAGGGGGGCACTCCTCGTCCGGCTGAGCGCCCGCTCGTCACCCTTTCGTCACACTTTCGAGCCCAATTCGCCGAGCGGCCGTCGCCAAATAACGAACTGACCTGGGCTGCTTTCGACACCGGGCAGCGGTTGCCGGGGCTTCGCCCTTCGGCTTCCGATGACCGTCTCACCGCCGGGAATGGCGTCGCCGCCGCACGTTCACATGCACAAGTTGCTCGCCGCCATCGCCGCTCTGCAGATCGCGACCCCGTCGGCGGCGCGTGCGGCCGAGTCGGTCGTCCTCGCGGGAACGGTCGTCGAGGTGCGGACCTCCGAGGACGAGTCGGTCACGAAGCAGCTGCGCCGCGTCCTTCCTGCCGCCGTGCGCGCGGCTTCGCGTTGGGGTGCGCTTCCTCCCTCCGTCATCCTCGCCATCCACGCGACGCACGGCGACTTCGAGGACGCCACCGGGCGATTCGGGAGGCCCTGGCTACGCGCCTGGGCACGGAAGGGAAGCATCGACCTGCAATCCCCCCTCACCTGGTCGAGAGGCTATGCCTCCGACGACGCGCTGACCCAGATCCTGGCGCACGAGCTCATTCACTGCATGCTCTTTCACACCTTGAGCCAGAGCGAGCACGCTCGCTCGATCCCGACGTGGTTCATGGAGGGATTGGCTACCTTCACCGCCGGCGAGCATCACTCGCAGGCGAGCGCCCTCGCCCTTCTCGACCCGGCCCCTTTGCTGCAGTCGAACCCCGCGCTCGTCTACGGAACCGCGGATAGGGTCTTCCGCGACTTGGTCGGGAGGTTCGGCGAGCCGAGCGTTCGACAGCTGCTCGTCCGCCTCGGCGAGGGGTACGCTTTCGCGGCGGCCTTTGAAGAAGCGACGGGCGTGAGCCAGGCTCAGTTCGAGGGAGACATGGCTCGCCGCCTGCTTGGTTCGACACCCAGCGGCTAGATGCAGGACTCGGCGCCGGCGCTTCACCTGCCCCATTGAGGCTCGCTCGTCGCTCCCCCGCCTCGCTGCCGACCGAGGAGGGGTACTCCGCGTTCGGTCGATCATCGCCCCCGAACGTTCGGAAGAGGACGACCGCGTCCGATCGACCCGCCGTCCACTCCTTGCAATCAGGACGGCGAATGCGCACCAGATGGTGGTCCCGTGAAGCTCTCCCGCACCACGATATTCGCGCCCGCACCGCATCGGGACGAGGTTCTGATGGTCCAGCCGCTCGCCGGGCAGGCTGCTCTTCTCTCCAGGGCCAGCACGGAGACGCTGGGCGCCCTCGCGAGCGGCGGCGCGCCTCCCGCGGACGCTCCCGAGGACGCGCTCCGCGCCGGCCGCTTCGTCGTCGAGTCGGAAGCCGAGGACGACGCGCTCCTGGCGACGGCGCAGGCCGAGTACGCGAAGGAGGCGGCAAAGACACCCACACAGCTGGTCGTCGTTCCGAGCTTCGGCTGCAACCTCGCCTGTACCTACTGCTACCCGGAGGTGCTCGACCCCTCCGCAGGCGGCCTCATGGCACCCGAGATCGTGACGCCCTCTTCGCGTACCTGGATCGCCACCACGCGAACGAGGATCCGAGGCCCTACATCACTCTCTTCGGCGGCGAGCCGCTGCGCGACACCCCCGCGACCCGGGAGCGCATCAGCCGCTTCCTCGAGGGCGCCCGGGCCCGGGCGCTCGAGGTCGCCGTGGTCACGAACGGCTTCGACCTCGAGGCCTTCCTGCCGGACCTCTCCCGCGGGCCAGTGAAGGAGGTCCAGGTCACCCTCGACGGTCCACCGGCGGTCCACGACCGCCGGCGCCCTCAGGCCGGCGGCGGCGCAACGTTCGACCGCATCGTGCGAGGAATCGACGCGCTGGTCGCGGCCGGCATCCCCGTCAACCTGCGCGTGGTGGTCGACGGGGAAAACCTTCCCTTCCTCCCGGACCTGGCGCGCCTCGCCGAGGCGCGCGGCTGGATCGACGTGCCGGACAGCCGCTTCAAGACCCAGATCGGGCGGAACTGCGAGCTCTTCGGTTGCGCGAGCCGCCAGCGAAGAGAGGACCTCTTCGACCGCAAGGCCCTCTGGGAGGGATTCGTCGAGCTCGCCGGGCGCCACCCCGAGCTTCGCCTCTTTCACCGCCCGCGATTCCACGGGATCGGGCACCTCGCGGAGACGGGTGAGCTGCCGGTGGCGAACTTCGACGCCTGCCCGGCCACCAAGAAAGAGTGGGCGTTCGCTCCCGACGGCGGCATCTACGGCTGCACGGCCACGGTCGGCAGCCCTCGCCATCGTCTGGGCTCCTTCTTTCCGGAACCCGCTCTCGACGAGCGAGCGGTGGCAGCCTGGCGAGAGCGCAACGTCCGGACCATCGCGGCCTGCAGGGACTGTGCCGTGGCGACCGTGTGCGGTGGTGGATGCGGGGCGCTGGCCTTCGAGAGAGAGGGCACTCCTCTCGCCCCCGACTGCCGCCCGATCGGCGAGCTCTACGGGCTCGGGGTCCACTACTACAGCCTCGGGCGCTGAGGCCGCAAACGGCTGCCAGGCGACCGGACCTTTCGGGGAGACTTTCCCTTCAAGGCTGTGGCGCGCCGATGAGCTCGGCCTCCACGACTTCTCGGAGGTACCGGGAGCCGACGAACCCCACCACACGGTGTATCTCGCGCCCTCTCTTGAAGAAGACCACCGTGGGAGTTCCCATCACGCCGAGGCGTGCGGCGATCTCCCCGGACTCGGCAACGTTCAGCTCGGCCACCTTCACCTGGCCCTGGTAGGCGCTCGCGAGGTCCATCACGATGGGCTCCATCATCTTGCAGGGCCCGCAGCTCGGGCTCCAGACGTCGAGCACCACGGGGAGCTCCGAGCGCGACACCTCCGACTTGAAGTTCTGTCGGTCGACGTGCACCGGCTGAACCCTCGGGCCGCCCGGTCCGAGGATCTTCTCGAGAAGTCCCATCCGCTCCTCCAACCGGTGAGAGCCAGCGGTTCCCCAGAGGGTTCGGCGATAGCGGGTGGTTCTCGCCGGAACCGTTTGGCCGCCCAGAGGCTCGTACCCCCAGCTGAGCGTCCCCCACGCTCCGGGAGCCACCCCCAATGAAGAAGACATGGACGTTCGGCCTCCTCTTGGCAGTCGCCGCGCTCGGAACCATGCTGTGGTACCGCACGGAGGCAGCCACCCCGGCGGCAACGAGCACGCGGCCAGCTGCTGGCCAGATGCCGCGGCTCATCTTCTTCATGAACCCGAACGGCGCTCCCTGCCAGATGCAGGACCGGATCCTGCAGGGAATGGGAGCCGATCTCCGCGCACGCGTCGAGGTGGTCTACTACCGCACCACCAACCCGAGCGACATCGCGATGTTCCAGCAGTACGGCATCCGTTCCCTTCCGAGCCTGGTCCTCACCGATGCGTCAGGCCGGGAGCTGCGCCGCGCGACGCCCGGAATCCAGTCGCCGGCTCAGGTCCTGCAGCTCATCGGACAGTGAGCAGTCAATGGAGATCGGCCCTTCCGCGCTGGCGTTCACCTTCGCTGCCGGCCTTGCCAGCGTCGCGAGCCCCTGTGTCCTGCCGGTCGTCCCGCTCATCGTCACCGGGACCGCCCAGGACCATCGCGCGCGCCCTGCCCTCGTCGTCACCGGCCTCGCACTGAGCTTCGTGGCGATGGGCGTCCTGATGAGCCTCTTCGGAGCCGCGATCGGCCCCGCCATGCCCGTCCTCGAGAAGGTCGTCGGCGTCCTCGTGGTTCTCTTCGGCCTCCTCCTGCTCCTCGACGTCAACGCCTTCAAGCGCCTGACCTGGCTGCAGCGACTTCCGCCCACGGGCGACGGACGCTGGTCGGGCTTCGTCCTCGGCCTGAGCCTCGGCCTCGTGTGGATCCCCTGCGTGGGGCCCATTCTCTCGGGCGTCCTCGCGCTCGTGGCGACCCGGGGTTCCCTTATCGCCGGCGTCTCTCTCCTCCTCGTCTACTCCGCCGGGTTTGCCGTCCCCATGCTGCTCGTGGGCTACGGGTCGCAGGCCCTGCGCCAGCGCGTCCGCCTGGTGTCGTCCCATCCCGTCGCCGTGCGCTGGGCTTCCGGGGTTCTCCTCGTCGCCTTCGGGGGCGTCATCCTCAAGAAGGGCATGCTCTTCGTCGGGATGTAGCTCCGGGGAGCTTCGTCCCTGGCATGGACGCGAGACGCGGTACCGCGGAGAATGGGGTGAACCTGCCAGGACGCGCTTCGATCCACCCACCCCGTCGGGGCTCCCACTACGCACCGGAGTTTTATTGCGCAGCCGCGACTCCCAGACTCCCTTCGGTCGCGGCTGCCTGATCTGCGGCCTCGAACTCGACTACCTCCCGGTCGCGCAGGCGGTGAGGTGCGAGCTCTGCGGAACGGCAGCGGTGAGCCCGGCTCGCTGCCGTGCAGGCCACGTCGTGTGCGACGCCTGTCACGCGGCGCCGGCGAAGGACGTCATCGAGCGTGTCTGCGCGGTGAGCCGCTCGACAGACCCGATGGCGTTCGCGACGTCCCTGATGAGCCACGCCAGCGTGAAGCTGCACGGCCCCGAACACCACTTTCTCGCGCCCGCCGTCCTGCTGACCGCACTCGCGAACGCTCGAAACGACGGTACCTCGAAGCCGCGCCTCCTCGCCGAGGCGCGAAGACGCTCCGACGTCGTGCCCGGCGGGTCGTGTGGCTTCCAGGGCGCCTGCGGCGCCGGCGTGGGCGTCGGCATCTTCGCGTCGATCGCCACGGGGGCCACGCCGCTCGCGCGCGAGTCGTGGGGACTCGCGAACGGGGCAACGGCGCGTGCTTTGACCGTCATCGCGGGAGTCGGCGGCCCGCGTTGCTCCAAGCGGACGACGTGGCTCGCGCTCCTGACCGGCATCCGCTTCGCGCGCGAGAGGCTCGGCGTGCGGCTCGCTGGCCGAGGTCCCTCCTGCGGTGGAGCGAGGTGAACGCTCAGTGCCTCGACAACGCCTGTCCGTTCCATCCTGCTCGTCGGCGCGATCGCCTGGTGCGACGGGCGTCCAACGCCGACCGCTCGATTCCCGCGACCCCGCAGGCCGTGCGCCCTGAAGGTCCCGGGAACCCTTCGTGAACACCCTCGCCCTCACGAGCGGCATCGCCGTCGGCCTGTTCGCGGGGGCCCTCTCGGGCGTGTTCGGCATCGGCGGGGGCATCGTCCTCGTCCCACTTCTCGCCCTTCTCCTGGGCCTCGACCAGCACAAGGCGCAGGGTATCACCCTGGCGGTCCTCATCCTGCCCATCGGCCTCCCCGCGGTGCTCTCCTACCTCCACCACACCTCCATCCGGTGGAGCCTCGTCGTCGCGCTCGTCGTCGGCTTCGTCCTGGGGGTGACTGGCGGAGCGCGTGTCGCGAACTGGATCCCGGAGGTGCCGCTTCGCGTGCTCTTCATTCTGTTCCTGGTCGGCGTGGGCATCCACGGCTGGAAAGGCGAAGCCGCCGAACCCAGCGTTCGAACACGGCGCGGCATCGAGGCGACCGGACACGGCCTCTGGATCGGGCTCCTCGCGGGAGCGCTCTCGGGGTTGCTGGGCATCGGAGGGGGGATCGTGATGGTCCCACTTCTCGTCCACGTGCTGGGCCTCAGCCGGATGGAGGCACAGGGGACAAGCCTCGCCGCCATGCTTCCGCCGATCGGTTTGCCGGGTGTTCTGGTCTATGCCTCCGCCCAGGGCGAACTCCCGTGGCGGGTCATCGCTATCGTCGTGGTCGGCTTCGCAGCGGGAGCGCTCGCGGGTGCGCGCATCGCCGCACGGATGAGTTCCCAACGGCTCGAGCGCGCGTTCTCGGTCTTCGCCTTCTGCGTCGCAGCCGCCCTGGGGTTGCGAATGCTTTAAAGGTAACCGCCAGGCGGCGCGGGCCATTTCCGCTCCTTCCGACATCCCGTTGCGTTGCCCCGAATGGCGTCCGCGCCTCGGGGCTACCCGAATTTCTCCGGCACGGCCTTCGTCGGCTCCGTACCGCTGTCTCATGGTGGCCGGAAGCACCGGCCGCGGAAGCAGAGAGGAGCCCGTCATGAGAGTGTGGATCCGTTTGGGAGTCGCTGCGGCACTGGTTCTTGGCTTGATGACCGCTGGGCACGCGAACGCTGTGGACAGCGCGCTGACGACGACCAGCGGCAAGGCTACGACGCCCAGCCGCAGGCCAGTCAACGAAGAGGAGAGCCGCAGGCCGGGCGGCGCAACCGTCCGCAGGGGCACGCGACAAGGCGTCAATGAACAAGTCAAGCCGGGCACGGAGCAGGCCTGGCTCGAATCGATCTGGACTCTGCCGTGACCACCTTGATTGGAGACCAGGGCTCACAGGCCGAGTCTCCGGCTGTCGGCCGATGGATTGACCCGGGCACCTAAGCCCGAGTGGGGCTGCGGCATTTGAGAGACCGGAGATGGGACGGATCGCCGAGGCGGAGGAAATGATCTGCTCGCGCGCCCCTGGTGGGTTCGAAGGCGTGGATGCGGAATAGAAAAGAGGGATGAGCGCGGTAACCGAGCGAAGAGCCACCGAGGGCATGGTGCCGTGGCGTGCTGCGCTTTCGACTTGAAGTGTCCCGAGGGCTACGGGCCGCACCTGCCAGTCGATCCGCCAGCTAACACCGACGCCGATCAAGCTGCCTGGACTAGCCTGCTTCGCTTCACGCAACGCACAATCGAGTCCGCCACCCGGGGTCGGCTGGGGAATGGAGATCGCCCATGAGGCTGGTGACGCAGCCGGTGATGCTGACGGTGTTGGTGATGAGCGCAGGAACGGGCTGTGCGACGGCGCGGATCGTGAAATCAAACGTGCCCGGACCGCATAGCGAGCGCCTCGTGGAACTGGCATGCCAACGGCCAGACGGTTGCATGGTGCTGGCACGGCAGACATGCCACGGTGACTTCGAGGTCGTCACGGAAGACGACATGAACCTTGCGGAGGACGCGGAGGTGATGTTGGTGCATTGCAAGGACGCCGCGCACGACGCGCACCAGTAGCTCCGTTGCCCAGACGCAGGCCGTTCGACGAAGAAGAGTGAGCTGCAGGCGGGGCGGCGCAAACGTCGGCAAGGGCACGGGACAAGTCGTCATCGAGCGGAGTCAAGCCGGAGCACCGAGCGGACCTGACTCGAATCGATCTGGACTCTGCCATGACCTGACGGCCTGCCTTGAAGCCTCGATCGAGGGCGGGCGCCCAGACACGGGCTTCGCACGGGCGCGCGTGGCGGGTACCGGGTAGGTGATGACAAGGGGCGAACAAGCTTGAGCAGGAATGGCATCCTCGTTACCCGGTACTGGGCAGCGCTCCGAACCACGGTCGAGCCGAGGCCCTGCCAGCGGCCCCTTGCAGCCCGTCGTCGAACGGGCTCGGTCGGATGAAGCCAGCTTTGGCGCTGAAGCGCTTCGGCGAGCCTGCACCGCGTCTCATCCGCTCGATCGTACGGGAGCGGCAGTGCGCCGAGGGGTCGCAGGCGGGCCCCAAAGAGGGATCTCAAGGTCTCCGGGACTCGATGTCGCCGGATCTATATGAAGACGTTCGATGAGCCGCTTTCTCCGCCCTGCCTGTGCCTTTGGCGCGATGGTGCTCGCGTCATGTGGCACAACCAAGCCCGTTCAGGTGTGGCGTGACGCGACCTATGAACCCACGCCACCCGCGCATCGCATCTTCGTCTTCGAGAACACCTCGGACACCGAGGACCCCGTCGCCCGGGGGAACTCGCTTGCCCTCGAAACCGCGATTGCCCGGGCGCTTAGCAGCAAGGGTCTCCAGGTCGCCACCTCGACCGCCGTGTTCCCTTCCGGCCCGGCCAACGACGAGCGAGTAGGCGCCTTCGCGAGGGCTCATGACGTTGACCTCGTACTCGTCCTGCAAGGTCACATCGACGACTTCTCGCCCGTCGATCCCGCGCCGTACACGTACTTCACTGGCGACGTCAAGGTCTACACCGCCCAACTGTATCCCGACAGGCCCATCTGGATCGGTAGGGTTGGCACCTTCACTCCGTACGCACTGAACTCCTATGGCCCCGGTAGCGGAACTCCGGTACTGCAGCCGGAGTCGGTCCTGGAGAGCATCGCGGAGCCTGTGGCGGCACGAATCCTGCGGAGTCTCATCAAGCACCAGATCCTCGTCCTCTGACCCTGGCCAGTGGCGACCCTTCGGAGACGGGTCCCGCATGAGATGAACATCGCAGCAGGGACACGGGGCTCGCGACCACCACCTCCCATCCGCCGCTGCTGGCCAGGAGAGCCTCGGCACCCCACCCCGTAGATAGGGGGGCCGGGTAGACCGTTTCCGATGCGGGGCGACGGGGCTATTCGCCCCCGCCGCCGCCGTCCCGCAGCGCCTCCGGCTCCGCTCCAAGACCTCCGTGGCGCCGCTCGCGGCTTCCCGGCGACGAGTACTGCCCGAGAACGTGGAGGGCCTGCACCGTCAGAGCAAGCTCGACGGCAACTCGGGAGCAACGGGCGCAACTCCCGATGTGCATTTCGACCGCCTCGCGCTCGATCCCTGCGAGATCCCCGTCAAGATAGTCGGAGAGGCTCTCCGTCACTCGCGAGCAGTCGAGCGCCACGCGCCGTTGCACGAGCGTCATCGAGACCTCGCTGGTGTGAGCCGCTTTCGCGCACGAAGAGTCTCACCTAGCCACGATCCGGACCGGCGACCTTGTCCCTGTCGACCTATCCCTCCCCCAAGAGGGGTCGGCCCCTCGCCCAGCGGAATCCTCGGGCAGGACCGTGGCTCACATGGGCAAAGGAGAACCACAAATGACGAACGAAGGAACTGCCGATCGCGTCATCCGCGTCGTGCTCGGGGTGGCGCTGCTCTCGTTGACCCTGGTGGGCCCGAGCACCCCATGGGGCCTGGTGGGACTCGTGCCCCTCGTCACTGGGATCGTGGGCTTCTGCCCCATCTATCGCTTTGTCGGAGTGAAGACCACCGGGACGGCGTAGGAACCTGGCAGCGCCTGCCACGGTCAGTGGAACCTGCGGACCGGCAACGGCCTGAGCCCACTCCGCGTGCACGACCTAGCCCTCGACGAGATAGAGCTAGCCGGTGCGCCCTTCGAAGCAGACCTTGACGAGACCCGAGAGGCGATTGATCGCCCACACCTGGAGCAGGTCGGCGAGCAGAAGGCTTCCGATCGAGCCCTCGAATCCGTCAGGCGTGTTTGCCGGTGCCGGAGGCAATTTCTCGGCCGTTAGTGCGAAGCGGTCCCGGCATCAGGACCCGAAGTCGGAGGCCCGGGGAGCGGGGCCATCCGTGTCCTCCACCCTTCTCTCTAGACAAGCACGCCGGGCTCCCGACTTCCCGCTCACTATCCCCCTTCGTCGATCCGGTCACGCTTCGGCGCCGCGAGCAGCGACACCCCGCGTGTTCATGACCGCACGCCAGGATGGCGCCGCGGATGCGGCACGGCAGGCTCGAGCGAGCTGCATCGACGGCATGTGTAAAACCCGCGGGGCAACTTACGGGATCTTGCCTGCGCCTGTGCAAGCGCCCATCTGACACGCCGGGCAGCTCCGTTCCGCGCTCGGTCCACCGCAAAGGCGAGCAGGTCGGTCAAGCCGAGGGGGCGACAAGGCGGCTTCGGTGCCATTCCTTCACTTCCTGGCCTCGCTCGGCATGGAGTGGCGAACCGCCGGCGGGGCGTTGTCTTGGCTATCCGAGGGCGGGAACCCGTACTCCTTCGTCTCGGTGGGCGGAAGCATGTCAGGTTCACCGCTTCCGGCACCGTCCTCCTCGCCAACCGTGGCTCCGCTTCCGCGCTTTCTCGGTGGCGCGTTGTTCTGGCTGTCTGACGGCGGGAACCCATAGTCCTTCGACTCGGGGGGCGCGAGCATGTCGGGTTCACCGCTGCCGGCACCGTGCTCCTCGGCGGTCGCGGCTCCGCTTCCCCGCTTTTTCGGCGGCACGTTGTCCTGGCTGTCCGAAGGGGGGAACCCGTAATCCTGACTAGAGATCGCTGGCAGCGTGGTTTCAGGACCGAAGGCCCCCCGCGCTTCGCTCGTGATTCCCGACGCCGCGATAATTGCTGTTGGTACGAGTGCTAGCAGTAGCGCAGTCTTGATAAGCGTGCTCGCGCACATGACCGCTCCTCACCGGAGCCGTGCGCCGCGAGCTCTCCCCTCCCGTTTGTGGCTCGGGGCCGCCGGCCCCATCGTTCCGCATGCGCGCAGAACTGGCTGCCCGCCCGCGTCCTTCGGGGCGTAAGAGCATGTTCGGCGAGGCGGTTCACATCTCGGCCGGCCGCGTTCCTTGCGAAGCAAGCGGCAAGGAGCAACCGTGCGTTTGGCTGGACGAGCTCCTGACCGAGCACGTTGCCGAGGTCGCCAATCGCGCCGGTCACGCGGCCGTCTTGCTGCGGCGCGTTAGCAGCGGCGAGCGCACGCCCCAAAAGATACGCTGAGGCCGCGAACCCTTCGCCCGAACCTTCGGGTCGACCTCCTATAGAGGAGGATTCTCCATGGCGCGCGTCGTCGTCCTCGGAGCCGGCATCGCAGGCCATACCGCGGCGCTGCTCCTCCGCAAGAAGCTCCCCCGCGAGCACTCAGTCGTGGTCGTCTCCCCGAAGCCCACCTACAACTGGATCCCCTCCAACATCTGGGTGGGGGTGGGGATGATGAAGCCGGAGCAGGTGGTCTTCGAGCTCGGTCCGGTCTACGCGCAGCACGGGATCGAATTCCGCCAGGCCCGGGCCGTCGAACTCTGGCCCGCAGGCGGGGCCGCCGACGCTTCGGCTCATGTGATCGTCGAGTCGACCGGACGCGACGCGGGAACGCGGTCTGCGGTGCCCTACGACTATCTCGTGAACGCCACCGGTCCTCGGCTCAACTTCGCGGCGACTCCCGGGCTCGGCCCCGAGGCGAACTCGCTCTCGGTGTGCACCTCGGACCACGCCGCCCAGGCGTCCAGGGCGCTCCAGGAAACCATCCAGCGCATGAAGAAGGGCGAGCGCCAGACGCTCGTCGTGGGCGTCGGTCACGGGCTGTGCACGTGCGAGGGCGCCGCCTTCGAGTACGTCTTCAACGTGGATTTTGTCCTGCGCCAGGCCGGGGTCCGCGACCGCGCCCGGCTGGTCTTCCTGACGAACGAGGCGGAGCTCGGCGACTTCGGGGTCGGCGGCACCCACATGCGACGCGGAGGGTACCGCGTCCACAGCAAGACGTTCGCGGAGTCCCTCTACACCGAGCGCGGCATCGACTGGATCACCGGCGCCCACGTCCAGAAGGTCGAGCCGAACGTCGTCCACTACGAGACGCTTGACGGCGAGGAGCACACGCTCCCGTTCGATTTCGCCATGTTGCTCCCTCCTTTCGCGGGACAAGTTATCAAGGCCTTCGACCCCGCCGGGACGGACATCACCAGCGATGTCTTCGCCCCGAGCGGCTTCATGAAGGTCGATGCGGACTACACGCAGAAGCCGTTCGAGGAGTGGCGCGCCTCCGACTGGCCGAAGACCTACCAGAGCCCGCGCTACAAGAACGTCTTCGCCATCGGCATCGCCTTCGCTCCCCCGCACCCCATCTCGAAGCCGCGCAAGAGCAGGCGGGGGACGCCCATCACACCCTCACCGCCCCGGACCGGCATGCCCTCGGCCGTGATGGCTCGGGCCGTCGCCGAGTCGCTCTTCGGGATGATCGCCTACAACCTCTCCGGCCCCACCCGGACCGCGTCTCTCGCCGAGATGGGAGCCTCGTGCGTCGCCTCGGCAGGCGCGAACTGGCTCCGGGGCACAGCGGCGTCCATGACCATGTTCCCGGTGGTCCCCGACTACGAGAAGTACCCGGAGTTCGGGCGCGACCTGCACTTCACCTTCGGCGAGATCGGGTCCGCCGGCCACTGGATCAAGAAGATCCTCCACTACATGTTCCTCTACAAGGCACGTGGCCGCCCGGGGTGGTGGCTCATCCCGGAGTGACCGGAGGCCCCATGAAGCCCTACGAGCGCGAGTATTACGTCCCGACGCCGTCGCGCACGACCCTCTTCTTCCGCACCTTCGTGCCGTGGCAACTCCTCCGGTTCGCCTGGATCAACCTGAAGATGATCCGGATGATCTCCATCGGGCACCACGGAAAGGCGCCGCTGCGCCCGATCGTTCTCCCCGAGCCCGGCGAGGGGCGAAAGACCGCCCACTAGGACGCGCACCGCAGGCGACGCTCCCTCCCGGCACGAGCGGCCGCGCCTCCCTGTTCCCCGCCACTGAGGGCCGGGAGCGCGTCGCCGCCTTCCACGCCGACAGGTGGGGAGGGCCGAGCCCGGGCGCAGGCCTGCCGGCAGCGTGACCGGAAAGGAGGCGAGGGTGAGGTCCGCGACGGAGCTCGTCGAGGAGAAATCCTGGTCTCGTAAGCTCACCCTCCAGCCGCTTGGAGGCCGGGCGCACATCCCGCTCCGCCACCCTCCTCTCGTGGCCTCCCCGGGAAGAGGAACGACGCCGGCAACTGGCTCACCGCGGGGCTCGGCGCGGAGCTGGCCGGCACAGTCGGGTGCGGGTGGTGCCGTCGAACCGGAGGCGACAACAGTGGACAGGGGCCGGACAAGGCTCGAGCGGCACGGGGATCGCCTCGGAGGAGTCGGTCATCCACGCCCCCGTCGCCCGCGGCGGCGCGACCCCCTGATGGCCTCGTGGTACTTGCGCCGGATCTCGGCGAGATCCACCGTCGGCTTCGGCATCTCGATGCTCATGTCACGCACGGTCTCGAGGATGATGTGGGAAATGGCTAGGTCTCGGAACCATTTGTGGTCCGATGGGATTACGAACCACGGCGCATCGTCGGTGGAGGTTCTGAGGAGCACCTCCTCGAACGCTTCGGTGTACGCGTTCCAGTACTCGCGCTCCCGGTAGTCGCTCTCGCTGATTTTCCACTGGCGAAGAGGGTCGTCGAGCCGCTGCTCGAACCTCGCAAGCTGCTCTTCCTTGGAGATATGCAGGAAGAACTTGAGGATCGTCGTGTCATTCTCGAGGTGCAGGTTCCTCTCGAAGTCGTTGATGAGGTCATAGCGCCTCGACCAGACGCTCTTCGGCGCGAGCTTGTGAACTCGGACGACCAGAACGTCCTCGTAGTGCGATCGGTTGAAGATGGCTATCTGGCCCCGCGCCGGGGCGTGCGGATGTATCCGCCAGAGGAAGTCGTGCGCGAGTTCCTCGCCGGTCGGCTCGTGGAACCCCGCGACGCTGCAGCCCTGGGGATTCACCCCCGATAGGACATGCCGGATCGTGCCGTCCTTGCCGGCGGCATCGAGCCCCTGGAGGACGATGAGGAGGGAGTGGCGCCGCTCCGCGTACATCTGCCGTTGCAGTTCGTCGATAGCCCGGACGCATTCCTCCGTCTCCTCGAGGGCTTTCTTCTTCGGGTCGTGCTCTGTCGTGAACGCGGGGTCGATCCGGTCGAGCTTCACCTTGGTTCCCGCCTTCACGCGGAACCGCTTTCGGTAGTTCATGGCGCCTCCGAGACCGGGCGTTTGCCGAGGGCGACAGGGCCTGGTGTGCAACCCATTTGGCTATCGAGACGACGGCGTCGCCGCACGCCAGCGGAGGCCACCCGACCGGCGGGACTGGCGGTCGCGTGGACGCGCAGACGAATCCGTCGCCCTGGCTAAGGATTCGTGATGCGGGCGTGTCCTTCAATGTAGGGTGAAACGTCTCCCCACCGGCCAATACCGGCCGCGCCGAAACCTCACTTGGCCCCTGCCCCATTCACCGCACTGCGCGGTACGGTGTTATGGGCTTCGCGCAAGACAATCGTGCCTGGCGAGCGGGCTCATCTTCGGGAAGCGAGACGCCGGACGTGCGCCGCGGTGCGACCTCGAGCACGCGCGGTCCCGGGAGAGGGACGGCTGGGGATGTAGGGGGACGCCGGGAGCGAAAAGGCGACAGGGGAGCCCGGTTGGCCCGGATTCCCCTGTCCTTTCGCTTCAGTTTGGTGGACCCGACCGGGATCGAACCGGTGACCTTCTGAATGCCATTCAAAAAAAGGGGGGAACCCGAATGCGCCTTTAGCTGTGATCTCGCCCTGTTACGCGGCCTCAGTATCACTCAGTGGAGCTAGGGAGTGGCTCAAATTTGGCTCATGGGCTCGACCCCCACGCGAGCTACCCACCGTGAAGGTAGTGCCCGCAGCGTAGGTGCCCGGCCCGTGAGCGCGCCGCCTGAAGTCGACCGTTGGGGCGCCCCACCTGACCGCGGGGCTCTTAGAGGCGCTGGAGGAAGTCGACGCAGTCGCGCCTAGCGGCGCTGGCATAGACTGAGCGCGGTGAAGATTCTCACGGACCCCCCCGACCCCATCCCCTTCTCACGCGAGGAGATCGAGGCAGCACTCGGCGAACTTGCCACACCAGCCGGGCGTCGAGTCCTTGCTGTAGTTCTCGCCACGCCGCCAACGACTCCACGACGCCCCGGGCGGCTTCGGTTTGCGTCCTGGCACATGCTAGCGGGGCTCGCGGACGTAACGGTGCGAGAGCTAGACGCCGCCCTCCGTGCGGGCGAGAGGTTCCGCCTTGAAAAAGAGGGGTGCACGATCGAGAGGTTGTGGTCAGCTTCATTGCATCGCAACCAGGACCCGCGCGAGCCGGTCTTGGTAGCGGTCCCGGAGTATGCGCGCCGGATCGCTGCCATCGTATTCGGGGGCGCGCCATGAGGGCCGTTGAGTCACTCGTTGCCGAGTATCAGAGTGCCGCGGCGCGACACGGCAGCGCGAAGTCTGCGCGAGCCGCGAATTCCGCCGCTGAGAAGATCGCGTCCATCTATCGAGACCTCCGCCAGCGAGGCGAACGCGCGCAGCTCCTTCCTTTGCTCACCGACGAGAACCCCTCGGTTCGTTCGTGGGCCGCGGCGCACGCCCTTGAATTCGCACCAAAGCAGGCGGTCCCCGTGCTCGGGGCACTCGCGAACGGCCCGCTGGGCTCCCTTCGTGCAAGTGCATCGATGACGCTTCGCGAGTGGCGTGCAGGACGATTGACGTTCCCCTGAAAAAACGGTGGGCGGCAGAAACGCTGGGTCCTGAAAGGGATCAGGCTGCCCGGCTACCGCGTCGACGAGCCTCGCTTCTAGGAGGAGAGCCGCCTGCGAAGCGTGGCGACCTCGCGAGCCCACCGACGCCGCGCCCGCTCGTACCCCCGGGCCTCGCACCTGTTCATCTCTGTTTCGATCCGCTCCGCCAGCGCGAGCAAGGCCGCCCGCCTGGTCTCGTCGGGTTCCCGCGCGGCGTCCCGGCGGAGGTGCGTCACACGGAGCCGTTCTTCAAGGGCAGGCACCACTGGCGCCACTTCGCGTCCGACGCGCCTGGTTTCTTCGGGCGTGAGGTTCCGCTCGCTCCATCGGATGCGAAGCCCGTTCAGAATCACGACGAGCAACCCAAGCCACGCAACACCGGCGATCATCGGGCCAAGCATGAGGAACCTCCCCGCCGGAGACTAGCGCGGCATCCAAGAGCGGCCAAGTCGCGCGGGCGGGGGTCACGGCGCGGGGGTCCCCGTCGCGCGGTTCACACGGCGCACTTTCGGAGGCGCTTCTTCCCCGATCTCGCTTACGGGTTGCCCGCCCACATGCCGACGCAAGTTCCACTCCCTGCGTCGCAACGCGCAGGGTACTGCGATGGCGGCGGGCACCAGCAACGGGGGACGAACGTGCAGCCCTGTGCTGTGAATCGGCTCAGAATCGAATCAACGGTCGCAAGCGCCGCCGTGTGTGAAGGATCGACTGCGCCCAGGCAGGCCGAATCGCATATTCCCTGAAGTTGCGTGCCCCCGTCGGAGGACTCTACCGACACGACTACGTTGCGGCCCGCGCTGCACGAATTGGCTGCGGTGGGGTCACAAGGCATGACGCCCAGCATGGCGGATTGGTACTCTGCCGCGATCGCCAGGCACGCAGCCGCATCGGGCTGCTTCGACGCACCACAGCCGATCAGGGTCGCCGTCACGCAAAGAAGTCCCACCGTGCGACAAAACCAAGACCGGCGCCTAGACGGAACGGACCCTTTGGAAGTCATGTCGCCCCCTCGCGATAAGGATACGCTCCGTGCGAGGCTAGCGACAGGAGCAATCAGGGTGGCGGCCCCCTCCGGCGTGTGGCGCTACGGCCGTCCTAGAGCGTCGGATCCGCGAGTCGCGTGCGTCAGCTACACTCGCGGCATGGCCGCGTGAAAGACCGCCTGGACCTTACTGCGCCCGAGCGTGTACGGCCACGTAGTGAGGTCCAGTGCATATCGCGACGTGATCTGAGCGCACCCGGGCGCCGTCGCCCTCTGACACCACGTAGACGATCTCCTGTCCGATCGGATTCCGGTAGTGAACTGGCACCCACTCCGCTACCAGTTCGAGGTTTCGGACGGAGCCTTCGGTAGCTCCCTCGTCTGCTAAGCAAAAGGCTCGGGGCAGCGATCCACCCCGAAGCGTGCGCGCAACGGTGCCTTCCGGGTCAGTTGGAAAGGTCGGCCATCGCCCGGCTCGCCATGCCCGCCACGCCGCTTTGGGCTCACGCCCCCCCTCGATGAGACGCGCTGTAATCAGCGGGCAGCCGACACACAGTATGGCTGCCAGTGCGAGTGCTTGCCGAGACCGGGCCTCGATCGTGGCGAGGCACCGCACGGCCGTAAGCATGAACAGGGGACCCGCTAAGTCATAGTAGACGTATTGCCTATTTGTGAAGAAGAATCCGCGCTGACGGGTGACGAAATAGATCAGCGGCGCCGCCGCGTAAAGAAGGAGCATGGCGAGACACGGTACGGCGAACCGGCGCGTATCCGGTCGTAGCATGGATATTCCCACGCCCGCTCCGCTTAGAAAAGCAACCGTCCGCCAGCCGTAAAAAAAGGAGAAAAAGTCTCTCCACGTACCCCACTCGGGCCCCCAATAGTGCCACTTGCCAGCACGGAGGGCGTAGTACCCCGCCACCACCAGGGGCACCGCGAGCGGTAGCAGTGAGTCCTTCGCAATATCGCGCCAAGTCCGGCCGCGAAGCGTATCGACCACCGTACAAGCTAGCGCGAGGGTCGCAATCTGGAAGAGCGAAGCCGTCGCAGTCGCGGCAACAGCAAGCCACGCCGTCATGAGCCACCATCGGGAGTCGGAGCGCAGCGCCACCGCATAGGCGACGAACGAAAGAGCGAGCCACAAGGCGTAGGGCCGCATTTGAGTTCCGTACTCCAACGCAAAAGGCTGAAACCAGTACGCGACGAGGCAGCACACCGTCGTCGCCGCCGCCGCGAACTTCACCCAAGGTGGGCGTCCGGCGAACTGCCGGAAGGAAGGACTGACTGCCACAACGACCCCGGCGATGCCACTCGCAACGATCGCGACGATCGAGACCAGCCGGTAGTAGGTGTGAGGTGGGAGACCGAAGAACCCCGTCGCAAAACGCGTGGCGTCCAGCGCCCTCACGAATAGGTAGTCGAGCGGGCTAGGACTCCCTTGGTTTGGAACGCCCTGCGTGATCCAGCCCAGCAATGAGGGCTGTCGGACGGATGCAGTAAGGGCGAAGTACTCGTCAAGCCACATCGGTTTCCCAGCGGCCCTCACCATAAGTGACCACGAATAGACAAACGTGGCGAACGCTATCAGGGCCAGAGATCCGACAACCAGGGCAAGCCGTAGTACGCGGACTCTCCGGAAAGCCGGTAATGAGAGCGTCGTTGCCATGCGGGGGGGCATGGTGGCGCGCAACGTCGGTCCTTGCAAGCGAACTGCACCAAGAGTCGGGACTGGTTCAGGCCAAGGGGCAGATCAGCGACCGCGGCTCGGCTCCGACTCCCGCACGCACGACCAAAACGATCGGGTCGCGACGCGGTGATCGATCGCACACGCCTTCATCGCCTGATCGCGCTCGCGCTGGCGAGGTGAGCGCGGGCGGCGCGCACGCTTGTGCTTGTGGGGCTTCTCCCGGGGGATCTTGTGACCTTCGAGGACGCTGATCTTCATGATCGACCTCCGGTGAAGTGGCCCACCGCCGCGCGGGCCTCCGCTGGAAGAAAACCCGCGCGGCGATGAACCGGGGCTGTTTGCGCGGGACCCCAACCGCGTCGAGTCTTTCGGAGTGCAGGCGCTCGCTACCTGTGGCACGTCGACGGGAGTGAGGGCCCGCCAACGAGAGGGGGCGATCCGCCGTTCAGCGGCGGCAGAGCGCGAGATGACTTCTGATCAGCGCACGTCGCTGTTGGCCGTGCCGATGCACAGGACCCACACGAGGGTGGCCTGCCCGGCGTGCGTCGAGGCGAACGACGTATCGGAGAACGCGAGGGCCGCATCCGCTGTGAAGTCGACGGTCAGGGTATCGTTTCTCGCTACCTCGAACTTGGACGCGATGCGACGACCCGTCGCGAACATGCTGTTCTGCACGAGAGAGGTTGCGTTCGCGGTGGTGGAACCGGCGGGACCGCCGAGAGTCGGGAAACTCCAAAGCGGCCCGAGGACCCGGCGCTTGTTCGACAGCTTGACTTCGAGTCGGCACTTGCTGCAAATGTCGACGACTTCCGGAGCACCCGCGCCCCACACGCGGCCGACGCCAGCGATCGTTTGCTGCGTGTCGATCGTTACTCCGATGGCCCGGATCGAGAAGTCGCCGACGCTATTACCCAGCTGCCCTGACTGTTGGATCATGGTAGTCGTCGGGGTGTAGGTTAAGTAGTGGGCCGGAAGATTCGCCGCGGTGATCGCGGTGCCGGTGATCTGCGGGATCGGAGCACCAATTCCAGCGAGGAAGAGAGTCTGAGTCGTCGCACCACCGTGGGCGAGGACTACAGCCGAATAGACATTATCGTCGTGACTGTCGCCGATCCCCTGGACGGCGGTGGCGGGACGCTGCGGAGACGGGAAGACGGTTGCATTAGCCATTTGATCGTTACTCCGAGAGCGGTCGCGGTTCGCGGTGAGCTCTCTTTAGTGGTTGATCGCTGGGGAGTACCCTCGCGCGATTTACTTCAGGTGTCGTTCACTACCAGGCGCCGGGGGACCGTCACGCCTCACTGCGAAGGTTCACTACGGGGCAGACATTGGATCATAGTCTTCGTTGCCCTCGTACGCGGGGTGTCCGCGCATACTCGGAGGCAACGCAGGGTATCGGTCCTCAGTGAGCAAGCCGAACTTCTGATCAGCGGTCAGGAGACCGAAGTTCGTCATGACGTAGTCCGAGAAGAACGGAGTTCCGTCGGCCATTTTCGGGCCGTATTGACCCAGGGTGGTCCACAGGATCGGAGCGGCGGCGGCGACAGCGGCGCCCGTGAGATGCCCCGCGGCGCGGCTTCGGTGACTTCCCTTCTCGAAGAGGTAGAGGCCGAGGCCCGCGAGGAATGTGCTGATCGGTCCCGCATACGACATGATCACTGCGGGGATCGCGGAGCCGGTCGCGACGTTCACGGAGTTCAGCAAGTATTTGACGCCCGCTCCGAGGGTGAGGCCAAGCGCGGCGCCGAGGGCAACGTCGCCCGCCTTCACTTCGGTCGAGAGTGCGTCGCCGAAGGGAACACTGACGTAGTCTGCGAGTGAGGAGTGCTTCTTCGATTTGCGGGAGGCCATCTCGGGCCCCTCCTTTCGTGTTGAAAGTGGAGCCGCGGGACGGGGAACCGACGAGCGGGCGTACTTCCGAGTCAGGTTGGGCCGCTGAACTGACCGGGCCGGGCCGAACTCTCGCGACGAAAATCATGGAGTCGACGCGACTCCGTGTCAACAGCTACTCGCTGGGGTCGTCGTCAAAGGCGGTCCGAGCCTGGGAGAGTGCGATCGCGGTGTACCCGCGGGCGAGGCGCACCATTCGCTGCCACGCCGCGTGCTTCAGCGCCAGGCGGTGCGGATCCATCGGGTCCCCGGACATGTGCCCCTCCAACGCTTCGAGCGCCGCCTGGGAGGGCGAGGCGCCGGGCATCGCGCTGGCGATGTAGTCGAGCCAAGCGGCGACGATCGGGTTGTTCCGGTCGAGCGAAAGGCGAAGTTCTGTCGAATTGCGACGCATTAGGCGTCCTCCGTTTAAGCCGCGACGATATTCCCGCTCGCGGAAAAAGTACAGGGCATGTACCAGGGTACGCGGGTACGCAGGTAGACGGGTACGGTAGCCGAGCACGGAGCTACCGCAGGTGCCGGGGGAGCCGCGACGTTCGAGGGCGGAGAATATTCAACCGGCCTGATTGCACGCGGCGCAGCTAACGGGGTCATGGTGGCGCCAATGCTCCGGCTGAGCGGCCGAAGCACCGGGAAAGGGCCGTCGTTCTTTGGGATCCGCCTCTGTGCAGATAAGGCTCTCCAAGGATCGACTTGACGCCGTACCTTAGCGTGCGTACACGTATAGGTGACCCGGCGTGCTGTTGTTTCACTCGGCTGGTAACCGCTCGCGCTGCGCCGGACTGGATCCACCGAGCCCTGTTTGAACAAGGGGCTCGTGCGCGTAGCGAGTCCCCTCACTCGAAGGAGGACTCGCATGTCGCCAGCACCCCCCACCCCCGCCCCTGAATTTATTGGCGCGCGAGCCGCTGCCGCGCGCCTCAGCATTAGCCTTCCCGCGCTCTACGCGGCCGTCCGGAAGGGCGACCTCCCGGCCTATCGGCTTGGTCAGAAGCGATTGAGGTTTCGGATCGCCGAACTGGACGCTGCCCTACGACGCGAACAGCCAAAGGCCGCGCCGGTGGTCCCCTAGAAACGCGACCGCCCGCGGGATCGAAGCCGCGGGCGTCGCAACGTAGGCCACGAGATCGAGAGTCTCATGTCCAGACCGAAGAAGTGTAACCCCCGTGCCTCCGCGGCCGCAACCGCGGCGCCCCCAGCGAAGGCGCCGGAAGCCGCGTTCTCAGTCGCCGTTGATCTCACGAACGCGGAGTGCGTGACGGTGCCGGGGCTCGTCGACCCGGCCGCCCGTCCGCTAAACCGAAACCGCTCGATCGAAGCGCGCCCGAGAGACGATCTCTCCGGTGAGGTCGTCAGAGTCACCGGAGAGCACCTCGCCGCTGGCTTTCCGCCGGTCGAGTACGTCTGGGAAGGGCGGATCCCTGTCGGAAAGGTGACGGTCCTCGCAGGCCCGGGGGGTGTGGGGAAGAGCACGGTTGTCGCCGGGCTCGCTGTTTCTCGCGCGATCGGAACGCTTCCCGCTGCGGCTCTTGGCAATCAGGTTCCGAAGTTCCTGGGAGCGAGGGTCGAGCCCGGACCCACCGTGTTCGTGGTTCTCGAAGATTCAGCCGAGGATTATTTCCGACGTGCAAGGGCCTACATCCCCGGGCCAGGCTTTCACGACGCCGTTGCATCGAACGTCACGGTCCTCGACTTGACGAGTCGTGGGTATCGGATCGTGGTGCCCGCCGGGCGCGACTATCAGGTTGATGAGGGGGCAGTCGACTCGATCGCACAGCAAATTCCCCGAGGACGACACCCCTGCCTAGTCGTACTCGAAACCGCCAGCCTCTTTGGCGGAGACGAATCGAACGCAGCGAACGCGATGCTGATCGCGGCCTGTGCTCGCTTGGCGCGCGTCACAGGCGCCGCGATCGTTTTGATCGCGCACGTCTCGAAGGCCCAGGCGAAGGAAGGCCCGTCGGGGAACCAACACGCCGCCAGGGGCGGGGCCGCGATCACTGACAATTCAAGGTCCGGGCTTCTACTCTCCTTCGACCCCAGGCGCCCCGATCGGATCGTGCTCCAATGCGTGAAGCACAACGACGGTCCCCGCCCCCCAGACATCGATCTCGTTCGCGTCGTGAACGAGCGCGGCGTGATCCTAAAGCGTCGCATCGGTCGCCACGTCGAAGACGAGGCGCAGATTCAACAGGAGGCGGAAGAGGAGACGCGCCGGAAGACCGTCGCGCTTGCCCGGCTGTACGACTTCGTCGAGGCCAGGCTCCCGGTCGGTCCGGTGAGCCCCTGGAAACTTTGCGCCTCTGAAGAGGTCAGGGGGAAACTCGCGATGTCGAAACACGGCATCGAAGATCTCGTCGGCGACGCCGTTGCGGCGGGGATCCTGGTAGCCAACAAGAGGGATGCGCGGGGGCGGATCCACGCCCTTGGGCTGGGTGTTCGCCCGGTTTCGGGTGTTCCGGGGGATGTTGAACCCGGATCCTCTTTTTCTACACCCGAAAGGGTAGAAAAGAACTCATCCCCCGCTTTCCTTCCTAGAGAGAAAGACCGGGGGATGAGTTCTTCCCCCCCGGATCTCTCTTTTTCTGGGGAAGACGCAAAACCGCCGGGGGACTACCGGGGGACCCCGGGGGATGCGGGGGATCCTGTTCCTTCCGAGGTGACGCCATGAAACGGCGTCCGTCCTTCGGGGTTCCTCCCACCCGCCGTGAGCGTGCCCGGCTCGCCCCGGAGCCCCCCAGCCACGGCGGGGGAGACGACTACTTCGGGCGGGTGCTCCGCATCCGCACGTTCCACGACGCATGGTGTCCAAGGCAAAACGGGATGGCGTTTTGCTCATGCCGGGGCGGCGCACCGCCCGTGAAGGTGAAGGTGATCACATGACGAGGAAGCAACTAGAGATCGAGACTTGGAAACGGAACTACCCCGTCGAGATGCCGTTAGGGGTCCCGATCGAATCGTTCGGGGCGTCCGGAGAGAACCCCTACGCGAAGTTTTTCGACTACGCCTCTGCGCTGGTAGGCGAGAAGCTGGGGATCAACGACTGCGCCCTGTCCTATGACGACGGGCGCAGGCTCCGCGCCGAGGCGTCGCGGTGGTTCAAGACCACCCCGCGGCTTAT
>Ga0335076_10000934_pt1 | contig 27821 bp, 28 predicted proteins | sample Lox_Sample_25_FD_206717 | JGI IMG/M metagenome (GOLD analysis project Ga0335076, IMG submission 206717) | Soil microbial communities from Loxahatchee National Wildlife Refuge, Florida, United States - Lox_Sample_2.5 | ecosystem: Environmental > Terrestrial > Soil > Wetlands | place: USA... | reverse complement strand
GCGATTCTGGCGCGCGAAGATGGATTGCGGCTGGAACGGACCGCGCAGGCGTATGCGGGAAAAGTGCGGTTGCGGCTGACAATGCCGAACAAAATCAGTGGCGCCGTGGACGAGAAGAACGTGATTGGGGAGATTCGTGGGTACGAAAAGCCGGATGAAGTGGTGGTCATGGGAGCTCATCTGGATTCGTGGGAGTTGGGGACGGGCGCCCTGGATAATGGTTGCAATGCGGCGATGGTCATCGAAGCGGCGCGGGCGATCAAAGCGAGTGGCTTGCTGCCGCGAAGGACGATCCGATTCATTCTGTTTTCGGGAGAAGAGCAGGGGCTGTTGGGCTCGTGGGCATACGTGCGGGCCCACCGAGCGGAGATGGACAAGTATCGCGGCGTGGTGATTTTCGATTCGGGCGTCGGTCGGGTGACCGGTTATTCGCTGGGCGGACGGCACGACATTGAAGCGGCGGTTCAGGAAATACTGAGGCCGTTCAGCGGATGGGGCGTCGATACGGAGACGCTGGATGCGCAGACCGGCACGGACCATCTGGATTTTCTGTTGGAAGGAGTACCGACGCTGGTCGCGAATCAAGAAGTGGCGAATTATCTGCAGAATTATCACGCGGCTTCGGACACGTTCGACAAAGTGGATATTCGCGAGCTGAAGTTGAACACGGTGCTGGCGGCAGTGACCGCGTGGGGAATCGCGGACCGCGCGGAACCGATCGGAAAGAGGCAATCGCGGGCGGAACTGGAGGGATTGATGAAAGAGACGGGGCTCGACAAAGAATTGCAGAGCCTGGATATGTGGAAGGATTTTCAGTCTGGAACGCGGGGACGGCAGCGGTAAAGCGTGCGAGGAAGAACAGATTATCAGCTGTTGCCGTAGACGGGGATGGCGGCGCCGTGCACGACTCTGGCATCGTCACTGCAAAGGAAAAGAATGACGCGGGCGATATCTCCGGGCTTGGGCCATTTGGAGAAATCGGCGTTGGGCATGGCTTTGCGATTGGCTTCGGTGTCGATGATGCTGGGCAGGATGGAATTGACGCGGATGCCGGTGCCGTTCACGTCGGCAGCGAGAGAATCAATCATGGCGAGGCTAGCGGCTTTGGAAGCGGCGTAGGCGGAAGCTCCGGCGGCATGATCGAAGGCGGCTTTCGCGGATACGTTGACGATGGAACCGGATGATTGCTTCAACATGACGGGAACGACGGAGCTACAGAGAACGAAAGCGGAACGAAGGTTGAGGGCCAGCATTTTTTCGAAGGTGGATGAATCGAGATCCCAGAGTTTCACGCCACCGGCGTAACCGCCGACGGTATTCACGAGCGCATCGAGACGGGCGTGTTTGGTCGTGAGAGTGCCGACCAGTTGTTTGGCGGCAGCATCATTGGTGACATCGACGGCGAACCCATCCAATCGGGATTGGAGAGAACCTGCTGAAGTTTGGAGGGCGGTCCATTCTTCGGGGCGTTGGTAGGTAACGGAGACATAATAGCCGTCGGCGAGGAAAGCAAGGGCGACGGCGCGGCCGAGGCCGCCGGTGCCACCGGCAACGAGCACGGTTTTCTTGAATGAGTTCGCCTGCATGGTGAATCCCCCTAGTGGTGCGCGATGGCCGTGAATGGCCGGACGTTGCCGGGGGATGAGTATATCGCGTCAGGGGATGCCGGCGGATTCGGAAGAATGGCGTACGCGGGCTATACTGGAAGTGTGACGCAAACTCGCCAAGAATCTCCTCGGCCGACCCTGCCCACCACAACTGCAAGCGCAAAAATTCTGGCGATCGACTATGGGCGGAGGAAATTTGGATTGGCACTGGCGGATGTGTCGGCGAGAATCGCGGAGCCGATAGCAACCATGGAACGCATCAATCGCAATGAAGACATGCGCCGATTGCGGGAATTTGCGCGGGAGCACACGGTCAAACAAGTGATCGTGGGGTTGCCGTTGAGGCTGGATGGAAAGCCGGGAGAGATGGCGGAGGAAGCGACGAGGTTTGCCGAGCGCGTGCGTAAGCAGTTGGCCGTGACCGTGGAACTGGTGGACGAGCGACTGACGAGCTGGGAAGCGGAACGAATTCTGGAGGAAGAGTTGGGGCGGCGCATCACACATGTAGAAACGCGAGATGGCCGGAAGAAACCGGCGCGTGCCGCGGAGGGCAAGTACACCGTGGATGCCGTTGCCGCGATGGTGATTTTGCGGGAATATCTGGCACGAACGGAAGCTGGGGAGTCTGCTGAGTGAAGGCGCTTCGCGCAATTTTGTTGCTGCTAGTGCTCGCGGTGGCGGGCGGGGCGGCGTTCGTGTGGTACTCGATCGAAAAGCCATTTGGAACATTTCCTTCGCAAGGGGTTTTCGTGGAGGTCCCACACGGGGCATCGAAGCGTGCGGTGGCACACCTGCTGAAGCGCAACGGCGTGATCCGCAGTGCGATAGCGTTTGAACTGTACGCGCGGCGGCACCCGAAACGCTCGCTGCAAGCCGGAGAGTACTTGTTCGACCATGCGGTGAGCGGGAAGGATGTGTTCTGGAAGCTGGCGAACGGGGAGATCTACGAGCAGCCGTTCACGGTGAAAGAGGGCGAGACGATGTTTGACATCGCCCGGGATCTGGATGAGGCCAAGCTTCTGAAGCGGGAGGATTTTCTGGCAGCGGCGCGGAACGCTGCGCAGATTCAAGACATCGCACCGGGAGCGACGACGCTAGAAGGTTTTCTGTTTCCGGCAACGTACAATCTGGCGAAACGAACGACGGCGGCGGACCTGGTGAACGAGATGGTGCGCAAGTTCCGTGAAGCGGTACAACAAATTGCGCCAGAGCGGCTGGATCCGCAGACGCCCGGGACGCCGCTTCTGTCGACTATTACCTTGGCGTCGTTGGTGGAAGCGGAGACGCCGAAGCCGGAGGAGAGGCCGCTGGTGGCGGGTGTGTACACGAACCGGCTGCGCAAAGGCATGTTGCTGCAGTGCGATCCGACGGTGATCTACGCACTGAAACTGGCGGACCGGTACAAGCCGCCGCTGTTGTTGAAAGATTTGACTTACAATTCGCCATACAATACTTATATGCACGCAGGGTTACCTCCGGGCCCGATCGGGAATCCGGGGGAACTGGCGATCCGAGCCGCGTTTGCTCCCGCGCCAACGGATTTTCTGTATTTTGTTGCCAACACGCAAGGCGGCCACTTCTTTGCGACGACTTTGGCGGACCACAATGCGAATGTGGCGAAATATCATCGATTGCTGAACGGCGAAGCTGCGGATCCCCCGGTGGCAGAGACACGCCGCGCACAAGCCGCGGGTTCGGTACATAAGGGCAAAAAATGACGGAAGGTCCGCACACGAAAAAAGCGATGATTCTGGAAGCGGCCCAGGAGATTGGGCTGCAGAAGTGGACGTCCGCAGAAGTGGACCAGCTGCGGCGGAAATTGATTGCGGAGCATGGCGAGGCGGGAAAGTCATCGAACGAGTACATTTCCGAGGTACTGGAAGCGGCCGGGCTAAAGGTGCAACTGACAGAGCGGGAGGAAGCCGAAGAGCGGTTCGAGGAAGAATTCGAGGACATTCTGCACTTCAAGACATTGCAGGACGCACAGGTCAGTCTGACGCGACTGGATGAATTGTTCCGGCGATTCCAAGCGCACGGGGAGAAAGCGGCGGTCGGGCGAGTACTGGAGATCGCACGATTGGGGAAACGCCGCGCGGAGATGATTTCGCACAACCGGAAGGTGGAGGCGCAGAAGCGGGAGGAAAAGCGAGAAATTGCGGAGTGGTTCCGCATCTGGCTGGAGGCACCGGACGCATTCTTTAATTGGCTGGAAGTGAGGAAGGCGGCGCCCGAATTTCAGGAGAGATTCGGCGATATCGATATCGAACCGGACGAAGAGTAGAAATGGCCGGAGAACTTCCCACACCAGAGCTACCGACATATTCCCTGGATGTTCAGGCGATGGACCTGGGCCCGGGTGTGAAGGCGGTAGGGTTGGAGCTGATCGAGACAGAGAGCCGCGAACCGATGCGCGGGCCGGAGGCGGCACAGATATGGGGGGCGGCGCTGGCAGCATTGGCGGGGTCGGAAGGTTACGTAATGGATTTTTTCAGTCATCTGGAGCGCGTGCGGGATTTCTGTGAGACGAACGGGATAGCAATACGCGAAGCGGCAGCGCGGTGTTTGGTGATTCCACAGCCTTCGCGAGAATTGTTGCGGCAACTGGTAGGACGGTTTGAGGCGGAGACGTTCGGCTTTCGGGCCGGAGCGGCAACGGCGGAAGCCGATCCGAAACTAGAGAGCGAGTTATCGCAACGGGGGTTAGACGCGTACCAGGCAGCGTACACGCGATACACGTGCTGTGCGATCTGCGAGCCAAGCGACGGGTGGGTGACGCTGCTGAGCGAGACGTTGTGGCCAAGCGAGATCATTCGTAGAGTGCGTCCGGCGCTGCAACCGTTCGACGTGTATATCGCGCGACCACAATAAGTAGAGAAATACGCTAAAATAGTAGGGTTGCTTGGGGTGTTGGACGGGAGTCTTGTCCGGCTGAAGCCTTGCGGACATCGGGTCAAGCTTTCTGCGCAGGGCAAGCAATGCTGGACTTTTACTGGCGAAGATGCGCCACCGGTGGCCGTTTATTTGCTTGGCATAGGGTTGGGGTTACGGTTCAGGGGATGAATCGAGCGCGGATTTGTATGGTTTGTCTGACAGTGTCGGCCCTAGCCAGCGGGTGCGGCGGGCGCAGCGGTGTGACGAAAACGACGACGGTACCGCCGGGGACGCGACCAGTGGCGCTGGAAGCGACGCAACAGCAGTTACTGGATCGCTATAACGAAATGGCGCGGGGTCTGCATTCGTTGAATGCTACGGCGGAGATGAAGCCGTCGGCAGGTTCGGCATACACCGGGGTGATCAGCGAGTACCACGAAGTGAAGGGATTCATTCTGGCGTCGCGACCGTACAACATCCGAATCATCGGGCAAGTGCCGGTGGTGGGCAAGACGGTTTTTGATATGGCGAGCGACGGACGTGATTTTGAGGTGTCGATTCCACCGAAAAACAAGTTCCTGATCGGTCCGGTGACTTACAGCCACGCGAGTACCAAACCGATTGAGAATTTGCGGCCGCAGCATTTGCTGGAAGCATTGCTGTGGCCTGAGGTGCAGAAGGAAGAAGTGACGTTGTTTGAGGAGTTCAACGACGAGACGGGCCGTTATTATGTATTGACGGTGCTGCGCGGGGGGTACCAGACGGAGATTTTGCGGAAGATCTGGTACGACCGGGTGGACCTGCACTTAGCGCGGCTGGAATCGTACGGGCCGAAGGGGATTCTGCTATCCGATGTGCGATATGCCAACTGGCAAGCGCCGGACACGACGACCTCGAGTTTGAACCAGTATCCACGGTCAATTGAGATCGAACGGCCGCATGACGAATACCGTCTGGACTTGACGATGACAAGGGTTTCATTGAACGAAGCAATCATGGTCGACCGGTTCCAATTGCAGCCGCCCGCGGGGGCCGAGGTGGTGCACCTTGGGGAAGGTACGGAGGAGCAGAAGCAATGATGGGCGAGTTCGTGATGCGCAATTTGTTTCACCGGCCGATGCGCACGCTCATTGGGGTGCTGGCAATTGGCGTAGAGATCATGCTGGTGGTGGTGATCGTGGGGCTGACATCCGGGATGTTGCAGGAGACGGCCAAGCGGATTGAGGGAATTGGCGCGGACATCATGGTGCAGGCACCCGCGGCGCAGATTCTGATTGGATTCAGCGGGTCGCCGATGCCCATCAAGATTGCGGAAAAGTTGGAGGAATTGAAGTACGTGCAGGCGGTGGCTCCAGCACTGTTGCAATTTAATTCTTCGGGCGGGGTAGATGTGGTGTATGGGATTGACCCGGAATCGTTCCGGGCGGTCTCGGGGGGATTCGTGTTTTTGGCCGGACACGACATGCAAGGGCCAAACGATCTGCTGGTGGACGACTGGGCGGCGAAGGCGAAGCATTTAACGGTGGGCAGTACGTTCACGTTGTTCAGTCACGACTGGAACGTGGCGGGGATCGTGGAACACGGGAAGGGCGGCCGGCTGTTCGTGCCGATCACCACGTTGCAGGAACTGGTGGGAGCGCGGGATAAGGCGTCGATCTTTTTAGTGAAGTGTACGCGGCCAGAACACACACCGGACGTGATCGATGAAATCGAAACGCTATTGCCAAATCATCCGGTGCGGCCCTTGAAGGATTTCATGAGCCTGATGACGTCGTCGAACATTCCGGGGTTACAGACGTTTATCAACGCGATGATCGCACTGGCGGTGTCGATCGGGCTGCTGGTGATTTTTTTGACGATGTACACGACGGTGCTGGAGCGGACGCGGGACATTGGCGTGCTGAAGTCGCTAGGAGCGAGCAAGATTCTGATTGTGCGGTCATTGCTGACAGAGACGGCGTTGCTATGCTTTCTCGGTATTGCCGCGGGAATCGGTCTGAGTTACCTTGTTCGTGCAGGGTTTCTCGCGATCTTCCCGACTCTTTCGATTTTAATTACCCCGGGCTGGATACTCCGGGCGAGCCTTATTGCGATAGTAGGCGCGCTGTTCGGCGCCAGCTATCCGGCATGGCTCGCCAGCCGCAAAGACGCGGTGCAAGCCCTGGCATATGACTGAAAAGGAGCGCCGGTAACCTAGCCACCTATGTCAATCACGGTTAGAATACAGTCGCAAACGAGCGACGCGACGGAACCCGAACTGATGACTTTGGAGCCGATACTCAAGACCGAGAATCTGTGGAAGCTGTATCACGCGGGGAAAGTAGAAGTTCCGGCGCTGCGCGGAGTAAATTTTGACGTGCTGCCGGGGGAATCGGTAGCAGTGATGGGCCCGTCGGGATGCGGGAAGTCGTCGTTACTGTATGTGATTGGAGGGTTGGCACAAGCGTCTCGCGGAAAAGTGTACGTGGACGGGAACGACCTAACGACGATGACAGACGCGGAGCGGACGAAACTGCGGCGGCACAAGATTGGATTTGTTTTTCAGCGGTTTAACTTGCTGCCAGCGCTCTCCGCCAAGGGAAATATAGCGATTGCGCAGTATATCCACGGGGACGGGTTCGATCCGCATCGTTTTGATGTCGTGACGAAGATGCTGGGGCTGGACGGACGGCTGCATCACCGGCCGACGGAGATGTCTGGTGGAGAACAGCAAAGAGTGGCGATCGCGCGGGCGATCATCAATGAGCCAAAGATATTGCTGGCGGATGAGCCGACGGGGAATCTGGATACGAAGAATTCCGAGATCGTGCTGGAGATGTTGCGGCGGTTGAACAAGGATTTAGGACAAACCATCGTGATGATCACGCACAATCCCGAAGCGACGGCCTATTTCGATCGAGTAGTGCATATGAGGGACGGGGTGATCGTCGACGGCATACCCGCGGATTGAGATGGCAGGTTTAGGACAAATACTGAACCGGATTTTTTTCTGGTCGTACGAACGAGGGACGTGGCAGTACGACATCGCGGTGATACTGATTCTGGTGTTTGTACTGCTGACGCCGACGCGATGGTTTCACGACCAGCCGCAGGTGGGATTGCCGGCGAACTCGACGCATGTAGAACTGATGAGCAAGACGGGCGAATCGGAGATTTACAAGGTGGACGCTCGGATTCTTGCGCCGCCGGAACGGACCCCGGCGCTACAGAGCGATCTGCATAATGCGCTGCAGAAAGCGAGCGTGGAGCTGAGCGACGGACGATTTGCGATCGGGAAGATTGAGCCGATACGAGACGAAACGGGGACGGTGGTCGCGTACCAGGTGGAGATCCGGCACTAGAGTCGATGTTGCAGATGCTTCAGGGGCGGAAGCGCGATTCTTTCGCGAGAAGTTACGTGATGGCTGAAGCCAGGGACTCCTGAAGAGGAAGGCAAAAACGGCGACGCGGTTTGTGATGTGCAGCGGTTGGGGTCTTTCGCCGGAAAAGATAGTCCTCAGGATAGCAACGCGCCGGGGATGAGAGGCCGGACGCAGTGAGGATTAAGGGGCCGGCATCGGAAGGCGACCGCTACAAGGGTTGGGCGAGACGGAGTGGGGAAACCCGACGCGGAGAGCGCACATCTCAATCTGAGGGTCTGTTTTCGCAGAGCATAGCGGGTTGGAAGGCGTTCCACTGCGAGATAAAGAGGCGGATTGGGACCAGTCCGGTGTATATTCGGTAAGCTAGCATAGACAGGATTCAGGGACAGACTTGGGCCTTAGCCTAAAACGAAGCGGTGCGGTAGCGCTGTTGTTAGCGCTGGTATTTCTGACAGCGCAACTGCATTGCTGCGTGGATCCGATCTGCCACACCGCAGGCTTGGCCATCGCGACATCGGCCCTAGTGATTGGTTTGCAAGGATTCACGCATCGAATAGAAACCCGCACCACGCTCACCTGCACCGTTCAGACGGTTCACCGCAACATCACGCCTCGAGCACCTCCGCTGGCCAGTTAGTCCGATCCCCGGTTATTGGGAACTATTGGGCCTGCGTCCCATCGAACAGGGATGCTTCAGGAGTTTCAGTTGAGAAATGGAATGCTCAAGTGCGCCGCGTGGCTGGCGTTGGCTACGCTGACCACGGCTCAGACGCCGACCGCACAGGCACCGACTGCAGGGCAGACCGCGAGCAGCGCGGGACCTTCGCAACAGGTGACGCTGGATGACGCAATACGATTGGCGTTGCTGCACAACCATGCGTTGCAAGCAATGCGCACGACCATTCAGCAAAGCCAGGCGGAAGAGATCACGGCAAATCTGAGGCCGAATCCGACGCTTGGGTTAGATGCGCAATACCTGCCGATTTTTCAGCCGAGCCAGTTCAGCGGGGATTATATCGACCAGAACGCGCAATTCGACGCGGGGATCGGTTACCTGTTCGAGCGCGGCAGGAAGAGGCAGCACCGGCTGCAAGCGGCACGGGACCAAACCGCCGTGGTGCAGTCGCAAGTGACCGACAACGAACGGCAGTTGGTGTTTAACGTGGGCCAGCAATTTGTGGAGGCGCTGCTGGCGGAATCGACGCTGGAGTTCGCGCAGAAGGATTTGGAAAGCTTTCAAAAGACCGTGGAGATCAGCCAGGAGCGCCGACGCGTGGGAGATATGAGCGAGGGCGACTTCCTGAAGATCAAACTGCAGTTGCTGCAGTTTCAGACGGATGTTTCCGCGGCGCAGTTAGCAAGAATTCAGGCGCTGGCGGCGCTGCGACAATTCCTGGGATTCGAGTCGGTGCCGGACGACTATGACGTGCAAGGAAGCCTGGAATATCAGGCAGTACACGGGGACCTGAACGGCTTGAAGTCGCTGGCGGCGATGGACCGGCCGGATTTGCGGGCGGCGCAACAGGCAGTGACGGCGGCAGAAAGTCAACTGGCGCTACAAAAAGCAAATGGAAAGATGGACGTAACGGGGACATTCAACTATTCGCACACGGCAGGAACCAATTCAGGCGCATTTTATTTCAATATGCCGCTGCCGATTTTCGACCGTAACCAAGGGGAGATTGCCCGAGCGGGATATGCGGTAACGCAGGCGCAACAGCAGGCGAGCGAAACAGCGCAACAGGTTTCTACGGACGTGGTACAGGCGTACGAAAATCTGCGGACGAACGACCAGATCATTCAGCTGTACCAAGGCGGATATGTGGACCAAGCGAAGCAGTCGCGAGACATCAGCGAATACGCGTATCGGAAGGGTGCGGCGAGTCTTCTCGATTATCTCGATTCGGAACGAACCTACCGGGCGAATCAATTGGCGTACCGACAGGCGTTAGCGAATTACATGCTGGCGCTGGAGCAGATGCGCCAAGCAGTGGGAACGAGGAATCTGCCATGAAGCACTTGAGAGGAAGCAGCGTGTTTTTTTTGTCGTGCGCCATGGCTGCAGTCGGCGGCGCAGTGTTTTATGGGTGCAATTCGGGACCGGGAGAATCCGAGTCCAAGATGACGTCGTTTACCGGGGCTGAGGCCAAGGGAGATGAAGCGCAACTCTTTTCAGTGCCTACGGAGCAATTGGCACACATTCAGGTTGTTACGGCCGAGAAGACGTCGCTACCGCGAGTGCTGCGGCTATCGGGAAACGTAGCTTACAACGCGTTGGAAACGACACCGGTGTTCGCCGCGATCGGCGGGCCGGTGCGAGAGATTTTTGTGACGTTGGGGCAGTTCGTGAAAGCGGGGGAGCCGCTGTTGGCGGTGACGAGCCCGGATTATTCGTCAGCGCGATCTTCCTATTTAAAAGCAAAGGATGCGTATGCGTTGGCGGACAAGCTCTATATACGGGCCAACGATCTTTACACGCATGGGGCGATTGCGGAGGCCGATTTGCAGCAGGCCGAGTCGAACCGAGCGCAAGCATCGGCGGACCTGGAATCCACGGCAGACGCGCTGCGGGCGCTAGGGATTAAGGATCCGGACACGGTGATGAAGCATCCGGCGAATTCGACCGCGGAGGTTCCGATCGTCGCTCCGGTGTCGGGAGAAGTGGTGGAACGACTGGTGGGGCCGGGACAGCTGCTGCAGGCAGGGGCCACACAATGCTTCACGATCTCGAATACGAACACGGTGTGGGTCATGGTGAACGTCTACCAAAGCGACCTGCCGTATCTGCGTGTGGGCAGCACGGTAGAAATCAACACCGACGCGTATGCGCAAGTGTTCCACGGAAGAATTTCGTACATCGCGCCAGCATTGGATCCAAATACGCGGACATTGCAGGCGCGCATTGTGGCTGAGAATCACGAGAAGAAGCTGAAGAAAGATATGTACGTGACAGCGTTGCTGAATGCGGGGTCGGTTGCGGGCGCGATTACGGTACCAGATGACGCGGTGCTACGGGATACGGAGAATCAACCGTTCGTGTATGTGCAAACGGGCGCGAATCAGTTTGCGAGGCGATTGGTGACGCTAGGCTCAAGCGGCAAAGGGATGGTGCAGATCACCGGCGGGTTGAAAGAAGGGGAAAAAGTGGCAGGAAACGGGAGCCTATTTTTGCAGTTCAAGAACTCGCTGCAGCACTAAGGAGAGGCGATACCAGCTTAGATGATTCATCGCATCGTTCAATTCGCGCTGCAACAGAGATTTCTGGTGTTGATGCTGACGGCCCTGATGATTGTGGGAGGGGCGTGGTCTTTCCGACAGATGCCGGTGGATGCGTATCCGGACTTGTCGCCACCGATGGTGGAGCTAATCACGCAATGGCCGGGACACGCGGCAGAAGAAGTGGAACGGCTAACGACGTTGCCGCTGGAACTGGCGATGAACGGGACGCCGCGGCTGAAAGTGATGCGGTCGATTTCACTGTACGGACTTTCGGACGTGATTTTGACGTTTGATGACGGGGTGGATCCGTATTTTGCGCGGCAAGTGGTATTCGAACGAATCAGCGATGCGACGCTGCCGCAGGGAGTGTTGCCGAGCATGGCGCCGTTGTTCAGCCCGAGCGGACTGGTATACCGCTATGTGATCGAAAGCCCGGACCGCACGCCAATGGAGTTGCACACGTTCGAAGACTGGATCATCGAGCGAGCCTATAAGAGCGTGCCAGGGGTTGCGGACGATTCGGGATTCGGCGGGCCGACGATGGAGTATCACGTTTTATTGGACCCGCTGAAGCTGTACAACTACCACATTCCAGTCGTGCAGGTGGTAGCGGCGCTGAACGCGAACAACGCGAACACGGGCGGAGGATTTTATACGCAGGGCGGGCAGTTTTATTACGTGCGGGGATTGGGGCTGGTCAAGAACGTCGAGGACATTGGCGAAGTGGTGGTGGCGAGCGTAAATGGCGTGCCGGTGCGGGTGAAGGATATCGGGCGGGTGGAGATCGGGCACGCACCACGGCTGGGCATTTTCGGATTTCAGACGAAAGAGAAGAACAACGACGACGCGGTGGAAGGCGTGATTCTGATGCGCCGGGGCGAGCAGACGCAGAACGTGTTGGAGGGGGTAGAGAAGAGGACCGACGAGATTAACAAGACACTGCTGCCACCGGATGTGAAGATTCGGCCGTATTACGACCGCAGCGACCTGGTGCGGGTAACTACGGACACGGTGGAAGGAAACCTGCTGCGCGGAATGGCGCTGGTGTTCATCGTACTGATTTTCTTTCTGGTGAGTTTTCGCGCGGCAGTGATTACGGCGTTGACGATTCCTTTGGCGCTGCTGTTTGCGTTTATTTTTCTGCACTGGACCGGGGAAGCGGCGAACCTGCTGTCGATTGGGGCGATCGATTTCGGGATCATCATTGACGGAACGATCGTGATGGTGGAAAACATCTACCGCGAATTGGGATTGCGCCACGGAACGGAGTACAAATTGACGGACGTGATCCTGGCAGCGGCGCGAGACGTGGACCGGCCGATTTTTTATTCGGTGGCGGTGATTATCGCGGGATATCTTCCGATATACGCGCTGAGCGGTCCGGCAGGAAAGCTGTTCCATCCGATGGCGGACACGATGGGATTTGCGCTGCTAGGGGCGCTGATATTGACGCTGACGGTGGTGCCGGTGCTGGCGTCGTACTGGTTCCAGAGCGGAGTACAAGAAAAGAGAAACCGGATTTACGACTGGATCCGGGACCAGTATGCGGGCCGGCTGGAGTGGTGCCTGAACCATGGGGCCATCACGCTGGTGATTTCGTTTCTTATTTTCGCGGCGACGTTGCTGCTGGTGCCCTTGATTGGCGGCGAGTTCTTGCCGCATTTGGATGAGGGAGCGGTGTGGGTGCGGGCAACGATGCCGTACACGATATCGTTTGAAGAGGCAGCCAAATTTGCGCCAAAGGTGCGGAGTCTGCTGGTGCAGTATCCGATGGTGACGGTGACGGGGTCGGAGCTGGGCAGGCCGGATGACGGGACAGACCCAACGGGCTTCTTCAACTGCGAGTTTTACGTGGGGCTGAAACCGTACAACGACAAATCGTGGTCGCGAACAAAGATTCGCAACAAGGAAGAATTGATCGAAGATTTGCAGAAGAAGCTGGACGCGTATCCCGGTGTGATTTTCAATTTCACGCAGCCGGCGGAGGACGCGGTGGATGAGGCGTTGACCGGCTTGAAGTCCGCGCTGGCGGTGAAGATTTTTGGGCCGGATTTACAGGTGCTGGAGCAAAAGGCGGTGGAGATCAAGCGAGTGCTGGAGCATACGCCGGGATACACGGAATTGACGGTGGTGCGGGAACTGGGCCAGCCGAGTCTGTTGATTGATGCCGACCGAGAGAAGATTGCGCGATACGGGATCAATGTGGCGGACGTAGAAGGGGTGGTACAAGCGGCAGTAGGCGGGCAGGCCGCGACGCAAGTGATCCAGGGAGAGAAGCTGTTCGATCTGGTGGTACGCATGGACCCGAAGTTCCGTTCGGATGCGCGAGAGATCGGGAACCTGCTGGTACCAGCTCCCGCGGGACAGCAGATTCCGCTGTCGGAGCTGGCGACCATTAAGGTTTCAAACGGCGCGTCGTTTATCTATCGCGAGAACAATTCGCGGTATATCGGGATCCAGTATTCGATTAACGGGCGAGATCTGGAAGGAATCGTTCGAGAGGGCCAGAGGAACATAGCGAGGAACGTGAAGCTGCCGGAAGGATACCGGCTGGATTGGGGCGGAGAATATAGCGAGCTGCTGGACGCGAAAGCGCAGTTGATCGTAATTGGACCGCTGGCGGTGTTTTTGATTTTTCTGATCTTGTTCGCGCTGTATGGGAACTTCAAATTTCCGATTACGATTGCGTTAGGGGTGGTGATCACAGAGCCGGTGGGAGCGCTGATCGCGTTGAAGCTGACGCATACACCGTTCAGCGTTTCGAGCGTGCTGGGGCTGCTGGCGTTACTGGGCGTGTCTGTGGAAACCGCAGTGATTCTGGTGAGCTACATCAACAAGCTGAGACAAGAGGGAAAGAATATTCGGGAAGCGACATACGTAGCGTCGCTACTGCGGCTGCGGCCGATCATGATGACGGCGCTGGTGGCATGTTTGGGGTTGCTTCCAGCGGCGATGTCCACGGGGGTGGGTAGCGACACGCAAAAGCCGTTTGCGATTGTGGTGGTGGCAGGGTTGCTGTCGCGGTTGTTCCTGGGATTCTTTGTGAATCCAGTGTTGTATGAGATGGTTGCGCGCGAGGGCGACGTTTTGCAGGTGTAAGCGGGCGGACAAGATCGAAAAGACAATTCCTCAGGGGCTGCGGCCCATCAGTAGCCTGTGGTGGGCGCGGGAAATCGCTGAAACGCACCAGACGTAGATAGCGTCGAAAAACATAGGCGGCGCGCCAGTCCTCGCGCAAAGCCGCCCGCGGCAAAGGTGTCGGGCAAGAGTTCCCGCGCAAAATCGGAGAGTCATGTTTATCGGGCATTTTGGTGTAGGTTTCGCCCTGAAACGAATGGCGCCACGAGTTTCGCTGGGCTTGTTGATCGCGGCGACGGTATGGGCAGACATTCTGTGGACCACGTTTTTGCTGCTGGGGTGGGAGCATGCCCGAGTTTTGGTAGGAGACACGCGGTGGACACCGCTGGAGTTGTACGACTATCCGTGGTCGCACAGTTTATTATTTCTGGCGCTGTGGGGCACGGCGCTGGCGCTGGTGTATCGCTCCTTCCGGGCAGATTGGTGGGGAGCGGCAGCGGTGTGGATCGGAGTGGTGAGCCATTGGGTACTGGACTGGTTGACGCACCGGCCAGACATGCCGCTATACCCGACGAGCGCGAAGTACGGAGTGGGATTGTGGAATTCGATTCCAGGAACCTTGCTGGTAGAAGTGCCGATATTCGTGGTGGGGGTTGGTTTGTATGCGATGAGCACGCGAGCGCGGGATTGGATTGGACGATATGCGTTTTGGCTGTATGTGCTGGTGTTGCTGGTGATGTATGCAGGAGACCGCTACAGCGCACCACCGCAGAGCATGAAAGAAGTGGCGACAACAGGAATGATTGCGACGGCGGTCCTGCTAGGGTGGGCATGGTGGTTTGACCGGCACCGCGGGGTGAAGCATCCGGAGCGGGCGTTGGTAGAAAGCTGAGCAAAGACCGAAGGACGCCTATCTGGTATCATTTCGCGGAGATTGAGCCATTGGGCCGTGATCTCGCAGGGTTGGCAGCCCGAGTCCTTCGTTCCTAAGGGCAGGAAGAAGGCAGGGCCTACCGGTGCAAGACCAGGGACGGAGCAAAGAGATGGAGACTAGTCATAAACAGGCGATGTGGATGGCGGGAGCGTTATTGGGAGGAGCGGTACTGGCGTTGGCGGCGGCCGCACAACAGAGCACGGCGCTATCGATTCCCGGACAGACCGGCACAGCGAAGGTGGTGCAGGTGCAGGGGCACAATTTTGTGGATCTGGAGGGGTTGGCCAAGCTGACGAACAGCACGATCAGCTTCAAAGGGAGCGAGATTGTGCTTACGCTCCCGGGAGGAGGTACGCCGGTAGCCGCACCGGCGGGACCGCAAGGATTTTCAAGGGATTTTCTGTCGTCAGGCATCGAGGCGATGGCGCGAGTGCGGGAGTGGCACTCCGCGCTGCGCACGGCGATCGAGAGACAGGTACCGCTGGGGACAGGCTGGCTGGATGCATACCAGGAGCAGGCGCAGCAGGCGCTGCAGCAGGCGTCGGCGGCAATCACGACCGATTCCGACAAGAACGCCTATCCGGTGCTGGCGGTAGAGTTCAACAACATGAAGAACTTGAACGACAAATACGTGAACATGACGAAGACGCTGGATTACATCAACCCGAATTCGCTGCAATCCGATCCGTTGGACCAGAAGCTGGTGTCGTGCGGGCATTCGCTTTCGTCGATGGCGGCAGCAAAGCAGTTTATTGACGATGGCGCGTGCCGTTGAGCTTCCGGGGACGGGTTGAGATTGATATGCTAGGATTTCGAGCGAGGCGTAGAGACGCCACCTGCGCCCGAGGACTGCTTTGAGACGATTCCGCGTATCGCTACTCTCCATTCTGATCTGTATTTGCATCGGGGCTGCTACTGGCGGAGAGGTCCGCGCCGCGGGCAGCCAAGCGTCGGGAAAGCTAACGCTCGAATATGTGCTGTCGATGATGGACCATGCGGCACAGGATTTTCACTCGCTGACGGCGGCGATCGAACATATAAAGTACACGGCGGTGGTGAAGGACACGTCGACGGAAACCGGGGAAATTTTCGTCCGGAAGGACGCGAAGGAACGAATCGATTTTCAGTCTCCGGATCCGCGGACGATTCTGCGAAACGGCGACAACCTGTACGTGTATACGCCGAAGATCAACCGCGTGGAAGAGTACAACATCGGGAAGAATCGCGCGGCGGTTGACCAGTATCTGGCCCTGGGTTTCGGGACGCGGTCCGACAGCTTGAAGAAAAACTACCAGATTACGTTGAGCGGAGAGGAAGAGCTGGAGGGTCGCAAAGCCGCAGTATTAGAACTGACACCGCGTTCGGACGAGCAGAAGAAACAGATTTCGAAAGTGGTGATGTGGGTGGACGAGTCGTCGTGGCTGCCGGTGCAGCAGAAGTTCGAAGAAGCGGGAACGGGCGACTACGTTCTGTCTCGCTATACGAAGGTGATGAAGAATTTGAAGTTGGGCGATGGGAAATTCAAGCCCGACTGGCCCAAGGGTACAAAGATCGAGAAGCCTCGCGGATAGGCCGAATCAGGCCGAAGCCGCTTCCCTTTCCAATAGTTTTTGTTTACGCGAAAGCCCCCAACGATAACCTGCGAGTGATCCATCGGTGCGAATGACGCGATGGCAAGGCACGACGATAGATACGGGGTTAGTGGCACAGGCGCGAGCGACGGCACGGATGGAGCGGGGTTTGCCGAGAGATTTGGCGACCTGCGTGTATGTGCGCGTGGTACCGCGGGGTATCTTCTGGAGTTCTTGCCAGACCCGGCGCTGAAACGCGGTGGCCTGGACGTCGAGAGGCAAATCGACGCTAGGAGCATTGCCTTCCACGCGACGAACGATTTCCTTGAGCCAGGAAGCGTCGCCGGACGTGGAAGAAACAATGTCGGCATTGGGATATTCTTCGCGGAGTTCGCGGACGAGGGATTTTTCGTCCTCGCCGAGGTAGACCGCAGAGACGCCGCGAGCGGTGGCTGCGACGAGCACCTTGCCTAGAGACGTGCTGGCGACTGCATATCTGATCTGCATACCTTCTCCTCCTTTGCGGTAAGACGCGGGGGTCATACCGAGGTGTGAATCTGTTTTTTCGTAAAGGCGACTGGAAGAACCGTAGCCGCAGGCGTAAAGGGCCTCTGTGACGTTGCTGCCATCGCGCAGCATTTTCTTAAAGCGGGCGAGGCGAGAAGCCTGCTCGAAATCCTTTGGAGAAAGACCGAGGGCGTGGCGAAAGGCGCGTCGCAACTGGGCGGGAGAGGAATCCAACTTGGCCGCAAGGTCGGTGAGGCGCAGTTGCTCGTCGTCGGAAGTGTTCAGGATGGTGGCGGCGAGTTGTACCAAGGCGATGGCGGAGTGCAGTTGTTTGGGACGGCAGCGCTTACAGGGGCGGAAGCCGTGCTGCTCGGCGTCCTGAGAGGTGCGGAAGAAAAGAGTGTTTTGGCGAAGCGGGCGACGGGCCGGGCAGGAGGGGCGGCAATAGATGTGAGTGGAGCGAACGGCGAAGAAGAAGGAACCGTCTGCGCGGTGATCGCGGCGCAGAGTGGCCAGCCAGAAACGCTTCGCGGCTTGCGGCGTGATAGCGAGGAACGGTGGGTTGCGACGTGGGTTGTTCATGGGCTTAGACTAGCGCGGTCTAGAAATGCAGACTATCCGATTTCGAACGACAAACACCTCGTGAACTTTTAGCCTTCGCCGGGAGTGGGGATGGCTTCTTGAGCCTCTATGGGGTCTTTATGGGGAGCGGTGATAACAAGCAACACGGCCGCGAGGATTACGCCGCTGGCCGCGAAGGTGCGAAGGGTAAGAGGCTCGCCGGCGAGGAGCCAACCCAGAAAAAGAGCGACGACGGGATTGACGAATGCATAGGTGGCCACGCGCGAAGCCGTGCTGTGTTTCAGGATATATACGTAGGAGCTGAAACCGAGACCAGAGCCAAAGACGGCGAGGTAGAGAAGAGCTAACCAAGCCCTAGTGGTGACGTTGGCGAAATGAAAATTTCTGGTTTCGCCAAGCAGCCAAGTAAAGAGACAGAGGAGCACGCCGCCGCAAAGGGTCTGCATGCCTGCCGCAAGGAGAGGCGCGCTGGGAAGAGGATGATGGCGAGAGTAGATGGAACCAATGGCCCAGGCGAGAGAGGCAAGGATTAAGGAGAATGCACCGAAGCGGTCGATCGCACCGGAATTGCCGAGGTGAACCGGACCGACCAGCAAAGCCATTCCCAGAAAACCGAGGATTATTCCGGCCAGAACGCGGGCGACGGGACGGGTGCCACGGGGCCGGAGCCAGTCTACCAGGACCATCCAGAGCGAGACGGTGGCAACGAGGAGAGCCGCAATACCGGAGGGGACGCGCAGCTCGGCCCAAGAAACGGTGCCGTTACCAACGGCAAAGAGCAAACCTCCGGTAATCAAAGTGGTTTTCCACTGGGCCCAGGTGGGCTTTTCCTTGGTCCAGATGCGGAGGGTGGGATAGAAGAACAACCCTGCGGAAAGGTAGCGGAGGCCGGCAAGCAAATGTGGCGGGAACGACTCTATGCCAATCTTGATGGCATAATACGTGGAGCCCCAAACGACATACACGATGGCAAAACAGACCCAAAGCAAGGTGCGGTGAGAGGGGTCGGAAGGGGCGGGACGAGGCACCCGAGCGCGGTTGCCGAGGGATTGAGATTCCGTGACCGAAGGCATGGTAGAAGATAGCGCAAACGAGGGGAGAGTACAGGACCATAATGGAACGAAGGGGGCATGGTTCTGATGTAAGGCGAAGCTACAGGGAATACAGTACCAGGACTAGGTGTTTCAATTTAGGGCACGGCGCATTTTTTCCACAGGTTGACAGAGGCAGCGCAAAGATGGCATCTTGGCACCCCAGACATCTTTAGGGAAATCAGCAAGATAGAGTAACGGTACCACCGCAGTGGGGACTGTGTTTGTTTCATCTCTCTGAGGGGCGAGATGAGTGCGACGAACCGCGCAATAGCTTGGGACAAATTACCGAGACAACCAGACGCCACAGCGGCGGCGGTTCCTGCCCCTGTGATGCCCCAGGCAGTTCCGGTGGTGGCGCCGACTCCGAAATTGAGAGTGATGCCACTGCTGCGGAGCCCGCAGCCGAACCGATTCGTTCGCGTGCCGACACACGCGGTTGGGGTACACCTGGAACAACGGGAGCGGCCGAGAGCAGCACTGAAACTGCCGTTGAAACTGCGCAGCGTGGAAGGTGTGAAGGAAGAATTTCCGGTGACCCTGGTCACGCGAGACATCAGCTCTTCGGGAGTGTATTTCCTGAGTCCGAGGCCGCTGGCTGCGGGAACGGAAATCGAGCTGGATATTGTGTTGGTGAGCCGCCCGTTGGGGTATGGAAACGTGGTGGTATCGTCGAAAGCGCGGGTGAAGCGTTGCGAAGCGGCAAACATGCCGGGATGGCATGGAATCGCAGCGAGCTTTGACGATTTTGCGTTTGATCGAGACGATCAAGTACCAGCGATGTGGCCGGCCGCGGACTGAACAACCTTCCAAGTAATTGCCGTAATCCTGATTCTGTTACTCTCAATGAATGGCTGAGGTGTGGAAACCACTATTGGGCGTGCTGTTTGATTGGGACGGCACGTTGATTGATTCCTACCACGCAGACTCACAAGCATATCTCGGCATGTTCGAAGAATTTGGGCTGGGTTGGGGATTGAAAGAGCTGGAACTGCACTATTCTCCGGATTGGTACAGGGTGTACCGTGCAGCGGGAATTCCGAAGGAGCATTGGCAGAAGGCCGATGACCTTTGGCGGGTGCACTACCAAAAGCACCCATCGAAGCTGATTCCGGGGGCACGACGGGTGCTGCAGCGGCTGGGGCGCAAACACAAATTGGGATTAGTGACGAGCGGCGACCGCACTAGAGTGAGCCGTCAATTGCGGGAGTTCAGATTGACACGGACATTCCGGAGCCGGGTGTGTGGAGGGGATACGGCGCAAAAGAAGCCGCATCCTGCACCGCTGCAGATGGCGCTGGGGCAGATGAAGTTAGCTGCCGAAGATTGCCTGTACGTGGGGGATACGCCGGAAGATCTGGAGATGGCGCGGGCGGTGGGGATGAGGGCAGTGGCGGTGCTGGGGCCGTTCCCTACGGAGAAGCGGTTGCGTGCGGCGAAGCCGGAGTTTTTGCTGAAGCGTTTGCTGGATTTGCCGGAGCTGGTGGAAGCGCTTGGAAAAAAGACGCGCCGGACATAAGAGAAGAGTGCCGGGAAAGAACCGAGAAGACAATCCTTCAGGGGCCCGACGACCAACATTGTTCGATCGCGTTTTTTCGTGCGGCTTCCGTACCGTGGCGATTGCTTATATGAACAAGCATCGGTTGATCGTGCGGACATGGGGTCCAGCATGCTGGACCCCTACGAAAGCGTGCGACAAGAGGCAGTGTCGGCGGCCGCTATTTAGGCTGGGTTGAGGGAGAGGGCGGCGCGGGAGTGGCTACAGCTTCCGGGGGAAAGGGTTTGAAGTTGGTCCACTTGATGGTGACGCGAATGGGGATATCGCGATCCTTCAATTTATAGAGTGCATCGGAGCGGGAGTAGTCGGGGAACCAATATTTGCCTTCAACGTTGTCGCGATAGGTTTCGAACATGGTGAAGGGCAGCGACGGGGTGTGATAGTCACCGAGGTCGGTAACCCACTTGCCATAGATTTTCACGACTTCCAAATATTTCTGGTCGACCCAAATAACACCGTCGAAGAGGGGATGTTGGCGTTCGAGTGTTTTGGGAGAGACCTGAAAGATGTAGCAGTCGACCTCGTCGACTTTTTCGGTGTTGAGGTAGGTGAGGTTGTATTTAGCGAGCGAGGCGGTGGTGACGGGGAATGGCGGGATTCGCGTGAGCGATTGAGCATCATCGGGTTCGATAGAGAGGTATTGCAGGGAAGTTTCGGGGGGCGAGATAGCTCGCTCGTAGAGCTTCCCGTCAGAAGAGCGGACGGGCTCATAGGTGGCATCGAATTCGCCGGTGGGTTTGCCGTCTGGACCGAACTCCTGGATGCGAATGGTTTTGCGGTAGGAAAACTGTGAACGAGCGGAGAGATATAAATCCTCTTTGCGAGTAAAAGCCTGAATAATCTGAGCGGGAGGCAAGGAGGGAGGCGCAGGCGCTTCGGGCACACCAACGATGCGGGTGACGTGATGTTCGGGGGGCGGTTCGATGGGACCGGGTGCGTTCTCTTGTGCGAGGGAGTGAGGGGCGAAGAAAGCAGTGGCGAAAACAAGCGTAGCGGCGAATGTGAGCGGAGCACGGTCGGGACGGGATTTGGAAGGGAGGTAGGGCATGTCAGGTTAGATGCAAATTGGCACTCGATTTGCCGCCTGGTGAAGTCATTCTACAACTCGGGATTGCTGGTTGGCTAACGAGGATGGGAAAAATCGAAGAGGGATTCCTCGCAGCGCTCGGAATGACGGGTGCTTTTTTGATACGGAGAACGGGAGACCAGGAAGTAACGGGCGGTGGAGATGCCTGAGCGTCCACAAAAATGGCAGAGGATGCTGGCGTTCGCGATCATTTACTTTGTGTGGGGATCGACGTTTCTGGCGATTCGCGTGGGAGTGCGGGAAGTACCGCCGTTTTTGCTAGCGGGGATTCGCTTTGTGATTGCCGGCGGCGTGTTGTATGGATGGTCGCTGTTGCGGGGAGAACGGCAACTGGCGAAGCGGCAGTGGGCGGCGACGTTTTTGCTGGCGACGCTGCTGTTTGTGATGGACTACGGGCTATTGTTCTGGTCGGAGCAACGAGTGGCTTCCGGTGTGGCCGCGGTGATGCTAGCGACGATTCCAGCGTTCATGGCGTTGTCGGAGATTGTGTTTTTGCGCACGCAGCGGCTGACGTTGCGGCTGGGAGTGGCGCTGGGAATCGGAATGCTGGGGGTGGCGGTGTTGATGAGCCACTCGCTGAACTTGGGTGGAGAGCCGATCGATCGCATGGGAGCAACGGCGTTAATTGTAGCGTCAATCAGCTGGTCGATCGCCAGCGTGCTGACACGAAAGCTACCGTTGCCGGATTCGAAGGTGATGAGTTCCGGGGCGCAGATGCTTGTTGGAGGTGTGCTTTTGATGGTGCCGGCGGGATTGTTGGGAGAGTTTCGAGATTTTCATCCTGAGCGCGTGTCGCGCGTCGCGTGGATTTCGCTGGGGTATCTGATTTTGGCGGGATCGATTCTGGGATTCACGGCGTACGTGTGGCTGATCCATCATGAGTCTCCGACAAAAGTGGGTACGTATGCGTATGTAAATCCAGTGGTAGCGGTGGTGTTGGGGTACGTGGTGGGCGGGGAAGGATTAGGCGTGCGGACGGTGGTAGGAACGATCCTGGTGCTAGTGAGTGTGGTTTTAATTACGGTGAAGGGGTCGAAGAGGAAGGGTATGGCGGAGATGCGGATGGAGGAGAGTGGTTAGACAGCGCCGAGCCATTTCGCCGGGACGCAAGGCATGGGGTGCAAGATGCTGGACCCCTGCGAAAAGGAAGACGCGGTGGGTCGCGGTGGAGTTTTTGCGTGAGAAGCAGAAGCGGTTTGTTACACTGAATCTACCGTGAGCAAAGAGGTTGTGGCGCGACGCTACATCGTTTCGGGGCGGGTGCAGGGAGTGGGATTTCGAGCCTATGCGGAACATGTGGCGGGGAAAATCGGAGTGGGCGGGTATGTGCGGAATCGCCGAGAAGGCACGGTCGAGGTGCTGGCGATGGGTAGTCCGGAACAGTTGAAGCAATTTCGTCAGGCGCTGGAAAAAGGACCGATGATGTCGCGCGTGACGAATGTTCAGGAAGAGCCGGACCGAGTGGAAGAGCGATATCTCGGCGATTTCACGATTGAAATCACGAACTAACAAGGAGCGCGTTCGCATGGATGACTTGAAGAAGTTAATCCGCGAAGTGCCGGATTATCCGAAGCCCGGGATTTTGTTTTACGACCTGACGACCTTGCTGAAGGATAAGGAAGGGTTTCGCGGGCTGATCGACCGGCTGTGCGATCACTATGACGGGCACAAGATTGATCTAGTGGTGGGAATCGAAGCGCGGGGATTCATTCTGGCTCCGGCGCTGGCGTATCGGATGAAGGCGGGATTCGTGCCGGTGCGGAAACCCAAGAAACTGCCAGCGAAAGCGGCCAAGGTTTCGTACGCGTTGGAGTACGGGACAGATTCGCTGGAGATTCATGAAGACGCGGTGCAAAAGGGGCAGCGCGTACTCTTGTGCGACGATTTGCTGGCCACCGGTGGCACGGCGGCGGCGGCGATACAACTGATCCGGTCGTTAGGTGGAGTGGTGGACGGAGCGGCGTTCGCAGTGGAGTTGTCATTCTTGAATGGGAGAGCGAAGTTGCCTGGCCTGGATGTATTTTCGGTGATGGCATACGACAAGTAGGCTGCGGTGTTTCGCGAGGAGTTCAGCGTTTGGCAGCGTGACGCTGGCGGCGCGCTTCGAAGAGAACCACTCCGGTGGCAACGGAAACGTTCAAAGATTTGACCGGGCCAGTAGTGGGGAGCGAGACCACGAAATCGCAGCGCTTGCGGGTCAATTCGTGCAGACCACTTCCCTCTCCGCCCATGACGACGCCGGTGGGCGTGGTGTAATCGACTTCGGTGTAGGATTTTTCGGCGTGCTCGTCGAGACCGACGAGCCAATAGCCTGCCTCCTTTAATTCTTCCATAGTGCGTACGAGATTCGTGACTTTCGCGATGGGCAAGTGTGCGAGGGCGCCGGCGGAAGCGCGTGCGACGGTGTCGGTGATGCCAGCGGCGCGGCGTTCCGGGATCACGATGCCGTGGGCACCGGAGGCGAGTGCGGTGCGGATGATGGCGCCGAGATTGTGGGGATCTTCGACGCCATCGAGAAGGACGATGAGTCCCTGTTGGCCTTTGGATTGGTTGGCACGCTCGAGGATGTCTTCCAGAGTGGAGGCCGAGCGAGCGGCGGCGATGGCCACGACGCCTTGATGATCGCGAGTGTTGGCGATGCGGTCGAGTTGAGCGCGGTCTTCGAAGCGTACGGCGATGCCGCGCGCGCGGGCGAGTTGCACGATGTCTTCGATGCGGGAATCCTGGCGGCCCTTGGCGATGACAATACGGTCAAAGGAGCTACCTGCTTCGAGAGCTTCGCGAACGGCGTGAATGCCGGTAAAGCGGTCCATGGAGGGAAGTTTACAAGGTTCGCGGAGTGGGGAACAGAGAGGGAACGGTGTTCATTGATCGAGAGACGCAGAGACCGCAAAGCGCCGATGTGAAGTTCGGGCACTACAAGCACTCAAAATGGAGCGATCTTGCGGACATGGGGCGCAGCCCTTCGGGGCACAGGATAAACAGTGCTGCGCTCCTACGACAGGAAGCGAGCACGACGCGGTGATGGCACAGTGGAGAGGCGGGAAGTTAGTCGAGCAGAGAGCAGAACTCGAGGATGCGGGAATGGATGGGTGTGATGGGAACGGAGAATGGGAGGGGGGCGGCTTCATCGACCAGGAGGATTACACGATCGAGTTCGCCTTCTCCGGTGCGACCGGCTAGCGCCAGGCGGAGGGGATAGAAGAGATCGCGGCCGCGGAGTTCAAGTTTGTCTTTCAGGAGGGTGACAAGTTCTTTGAAACGATCGGAGTCGAAGGGGATGGGATCGAGGAGGAAGAGGGCGAGTTCGCGGATGACGTCGCGGGCGGCGTAACGCGAGAGGACCGCGTGGGCATCGACGGTCTGCAGGATTTGCGAGGCGTCGTAGTGAAAGATGAGGGTAAGCAGTTCTTGCAGGCCTTCGGAATCCGCGGCATGCGGGCCGAGGAGAGTAGCGGCGCGTTCGCAGAAGACGGTGCAGGCATCCGAAGGCTGGAAACGGAGCCAGCCGCGGAGGTGCAAAACCTGAAGGACATTGGCGGCGGTGAAATGGTTTTTACGGGATGGATGAGGCTGGATGTGTTCCGGCGACGGCATGTGTGACCTTCGGAGCTAGGTTCTAGTGGGACTGGCGCAAGGGAAGGTGTTGGCTGCGGGAGTGCGCTGCTCGAGTGGAACGAGGGAAGCTACGACGTGGCAGGCGATGGCTTCCCCGCGCCCCACGGCGTCTACGCCTTCGTTGGTTTTGGCCTTTAGGTGAATGCGGTCGGAAGTGACGCCGAGAGATTTGGCGAGGACTTCGCGCATTTTGGGAAAGTGCGGGCCGAGTTTGGGACGCTCGAGAATGACGACGGCGTCAACGTGTTCGATGACGAGACGCTTGGCGTCGAGGAGTCTGCGGGCGTGCTCGAGAAAGATGAGACTGTTGGCGCCTTTCCATTGGGGATCGGAGTCGGGGAAATGCGTGCCGATGTCGCCGAGGCCCGCGGCACCGAGCAAGGCGTCGCAAAGAGCGTGAGCGAGGACGTCGCCATCGGAATGACCAACCGGACCTTTGTCGAAGGGGACCTCGATACCGCCGATGATGAGCTTCCGACCTTCCGCGAGGCGATGAAGATCGTAGCCGATGCCGCAGCGGGAGGTCATGATTTTTTGGGCTCGCCATGGAGGTAGAAGCGGGCGAGTTCCATATCCGAGGGCTTGGTGATTTTGATATTGCGTTCGGAACCTTGAACGACATGGACTTCGTGGCCGAGTTTTTCGACGAGACCGGCTTCGTCGGAGGCGGAAACGCCTTCTTCCTCGGCCTCTGCGAAGGCACGCTTGATGAGCTGAGTTTCGAAGACCTGAGGAGTTTGCGCGAGTACGACGCGTTCGCGAGGAATGGTAGCGGTGATGAGCGCGACGTCTTCGGGGAGGCTGGCGCGCTTCACCTCCTTGACAGTGTCCATCGCGGGAATGGCAAGGATGGCCGCGTGACAGCGGCGTGCTTCCTCAATGACACGAGTGATCTGTTCGACAGTGACGAAGGGACGGACGGCGTCGTGAACGACGACGAGTTCCGTGTCTGCCGGAATGTGTTTCAGGGCCTGGCTGACGGAGCCTTGGCGGGAATCTGCCCCCTTCACAACCAGCGTGGACTGTCTGAATTTTTCTTCGCGAATGCGGGCATCGAGTTTATCGATCACTTCGGCGCGGGTGGCCACGATGATGTGGGTGATGAGAGGGCAAGAGGCGATACGACGCAAGGAGTGGATGAGAATGGGGACGCCGTCGAGTTCGAGAAATTGTTTGGGCATCTCGTGGCCCATGCGCGTGCCGAGACCGGCAGCGGGCAAAATAGCAGCGATAGTAGTCATAGGTAAACGCAGTCCGGCTGAAGCGGAACGCCTGGCGGCTTAAGTCGGGTTGCAGAAAGGAGAGTTTACCTCAAGGGGAGGCAGGAAGAGAAATGGCGCAGGAGCCCAGGCAGATACGCGCGTGCCGCGAGGCCAGTGCGTACGAGCTATTGAGGCTCGTGGCCGGAATAGCGGGAGGCGGCTCCGGCGTCGAAGCGCGTTGCCGGGGGCACCGGCGGGGACACCGGAGCGACGGCAGGAGACAAGCGGGAATGGTCTGGTTTGTCTTCGATGCGTCCGAAGATCATTTTGCCAGCGGGGGTCTGGTGAGTGGAGGTGACGATAATGTCGATGGTGCGGCCGATGTGGCGTCGGGCGCCATCGATGACGACCATGGTGCCGTCGTCGAGATAAGCGACGCCCTGCGTGGCTTCTTTGCCTTCGCGGAGGACGAGGACGCGCATAGGTTCGCCCGGGAGCACGGTGGGTTTGACGGCGTTGGCGAGTTCGTTGACATTGAGGATGGAGATGCCCTGGACGCGGGCTACTTTGTTCAGGTTGAAATCGTTGGTGATAATTTTTGCGCCGGAGGCACGCGCGAGGTCGATCAGCTTCTGGTCGACAGCAGAGGTGCCCGGAAAATCTTCATCGAGTAGATGAATTTCGAGCCAACTCATTTTCTGAATGCGCTCCAGCACTTCGAGGCCGCGGCGGCCACGCTGGCGCTTAAGACCGTCAGAAGAGTCGGCGACTTGCTGCAGTTCTTGCAAGACGAAGCGGGGAACGCCGAGGGGGCCGTCGAGAAAGTGAGATTCGCAAATGTCGGCGATGCGGCCATCGATCAAGGCACTGGTGTCCAGTAGCTTGGTGGGACGCAGAGGTTGCGTGGGAACGTGGACCGAACGAGGAAGCGGAATGTGGTGCAGGACGGACTTTTGTGAGGAACCAATCATGAGGCCGAGATAAGCAAAAGCGAAGAGCGAGGTGAACTCGAGGAAGGACTTGGTGGGCTCGGGCTCGGCAGTGCGGGAGATAACCAAGGTAATCAGGAGGGAGGCCAGCAGACCGAGGAGGGCACCGCAAACAGCTCCCACAAGCCCGCTGATCTCCGCGCGCCGGAGACGCAATTCTGCAAGGAGGATCACCAAGGCGACAAGAAAGCCCAAGCCAGCCGCAGGGAGGCCGTGGAGTCCGAACGGGCCGAGGGCGAAGCAAAAGGCGCAGGAAACGCCGATTAAAGCAAGGCGCAAGGCCCAGTAGTCCCAACGTTGACTCGAATGGCTTTGCGTGGCAGTGGAATTTTCGAGAACGATCGGCGTTTTCACGAGGGAAGGAGAGTCAGGCATTGCACTGCTGAATCGCTGCGATTTGAGTTGGCCCACAAGACCTCGCAATCCAAACAGGATTCGCTTGGCCCCGGAATCTCGACGCTCGCAAGTTTTGGGCGGCCCAGGAGGCGCTTGCCGGAGCAGTTAACGTGGAGAAGTGTATACTCTCGGAAAATGTTGGCGTCAAG
>Ga0335076_10000933_pt1 | contig 27827 bp, 22 predicted proteins | sample Lox_Sample_25_FD_206717 | JGI IMG/M metagenome (GOLD analysis project Ga0335076, IMG submission 206717) | Soil microbial communities from Loxahatchee National Wildlife Refuge, Florida, United States - Lox_Sample_2.5 | ecosystem: Environmental > Terrestrial > Soil > Wetlands | place: USA... | reverse complement strand
CTGGCCGCAGCGGCCGGCCGGACCCTGAGCGCTGGCTGACGCCTCACCTGCGGCGGGCGCGCGGGGGCAACCGGCGGGCGCGCGGAGCGGCCGTGCTCTCGCCGGGCCGGCGTGGCAGGCTTGGGTCATGATCGTGAGCATCAGCGAGCGGCCGTTCGCTCAAGGCGAACAAGGCGGGCCGGCATGAGGAATGCGCACTCCGTGGCCGCGGTCCGGGCGGCCGAGAGCGCGCTGATGGCGCAGCTGCCCGAGGGCGCGCTGATGCAGCGGGCCGCCGCCGGCCTGGCCGCCACGTGCGCCGCCCTGCTCCGCCAGGCGGGCCGCGCGGGCCGGGCCGGGGGTGCGGGCCGGGGCCGGGCGGGAGGCGTCTACGGGTCGCGGGTGGCCGTGCTCGTCGGCAGCGGGGACAACGGCGGGGACGCGCTGTACGCCGCGGCCCGGCTGGCCGACCGCGGCGCGGCCGTCACCGCGATCGCCGCGTCCGGGCGCGTGCATGAGGGCGGGGCCGCCGCGCTGGCCGGCTGCGGCGGACGGCTGACCGAGGCCCCGGGCGGGGACGCGGACGAAGCGATCGCGGCCGCGGACTTGATCATCGACGGGCTGCTCGGCATCGGCGGGCGGGGCGGCCTGCGCGAGCCAGCGGCGTCGCTGGCCGCGGCGGCCGGACGGGCCCGCGCGCTGGTCGTGGCCGTCGACCTGCCGAGCGGGGTCGATGCCGGCACCGGTGAGGTGGCCGGCGCCGCGGTCCGCGCCGACGTGACGGTCACGTTCGGGACCCTCAAGCCCGGCCTGCTGATCGATCCCGGCGCCTCGTACGCGGGGGTCGTCGAGTGCGTGGACATCGGCCTGGGCGGCTATCTCGGGCCGCCCGACGCCGCGGCGCCCCAGTCCGCCGACATCGCGGCCTGGCTGCCCCGCCCGTCCGAGGAATCGGACAAGTACCGGCGCGGCGTGCTGGGGATCGTGGCCGGCAGCGACCGGTTCACCGGCGCGCCCACGCTGGCCGTCGGCGGGGCCATCCGCGGCGGGGCCGGGATGGTCCGGCTGCTGTCGTCCGCGGTCCCGGTGGCCGTGGTGCGCCAGCATTGGCCCGAGGCGGTCATCACCACCCTGGACGCCGGCCTGGGCGGCAGCGAGGCCGTCGCGGCGGCTGGCCAGGTGGAGGCCTGGGCGGCCGGGCCGGGCATGGGGACGGACGAGGTCGCGGCCGACCTGCTCGCGGCGGTCCTGTCGACCAGCCTCCCGGTGCTGGTCGACGCGGACGGGATCACCCTGCTGGCCACCCACCGCGAGCTGCTGCCGCGCCCGGCGCCCACCCTGCTCACGCCGCACGCCGGCGAGCTCGCGCGGCTCCTCGGAGCGGACCGGCTGGACGTGGAAGCCCACCGCCTCCGGTTTGCCACCCAGGCCGCCGCCGAGCTCGGCTGCACCGTGCTGCTGAAGGGCTCGACCACGGTGATCGCCCCGCCCGCGGCGGACCAGGAGGTGCTGGTCAACCCCACCGGGACCAGCTGGCTGGCCACCGCCGGATCCGGGGACGTGCTGACCGGCCTGGCCGGCTCGATGCTCGCGCAGGGCCTCGACCCGCCCCGGGCCGCGGCTACGGCCGCGTACCTGCACGGTATCGCCGCCCGGCTGGCCGCCGAGGGCGCGCCGATCGGCGCCTCGGACATCATCACCGCGCTTCCCGCCGCGACCCGGACCGTTGCGGACGCCTGATCCGGCGCCTCGGACATCATCGCCGCGCTTCCCGCTGCGACCCGGACGGTTGCGGACGCCTGATCCGGCGCCGCCGCCCGTTATGGCGAGTGTCGTGAGCTGGTAGGCACGGTCACGTCCGGTGTGGCGAGCGCCACATTAGTTGAGTTGATAAAAGATTGACTTGCTCACCCTAGCCCGTCTAAGGTTGAGCTACTCAAACATTTAGCAGCCTAGCTTTCCGGCGATGCCATCGCCGGCGGAGGAGGTGACATGGGAACGCCATCCGATGCGGATCAGCTCGACACCGAGATCTTCGAGGCCATGGGCCAGCTGGTCGAGGGAGTGATCGCGAAGGTCGAGCAGCTCGCGCAGAGTTACGGCCTCCCGGCCTTCTGCGTCAAGGCGCTGCAGGCGCTCGGCTCGCCGATGGCCATGCGGGATCTCGGGCGGCAGATGCACTGCGACCCTTCGTTCGTGACCGCCATCGCCGACCTGCTGGAAAAGCGCGGGCTGGCCCGGCGAGAAGCCAGCACGGTGGACCGCCGGATCAAGAACCTGGTGCTCACCGACGAGGGGCTGGGGCTGCGAGAGCAGGTGCAGCGCGAGTTCATGGCGCGCATGCCCTGGCGCTGCCTCGACGACGAGGAGCGGGCCTGCCTGCTGAGCCTGATCCGCAAGATGATCCGCGCCGAGGCCGACGCGGATCCCGGGACCACCCCGCCGACTACCGGGGGGCCGCGGGCGGGGGAGGTGAGCGAGACCCTCATCTCTGCGCAGCCCAGCAGCTGACCTGGCCGGGGGCTGGCGGATGACCGTCAGATCAGCCAGGTAGCAGGACCGGGACCCATCACCCGGCCACCAGGCGGTGGCCGCTGCCCACCACAACCACTCTTCGAACGTCGCGGCGAGACCGCCGCGAGGTTAGATCCGCACGCTCTTCAGCAAGGAGACTGCCATGTCCACCGCACAGCCCGAGACCGGACGCCTGCGGGCGCCCGCCATCGGCGCCGGTGCCGATGGCCAGCCTGCCCGCGGGCGCCACCTCGGCCTGGCCCTCGTCGTCATCGCCACCGCCCAGCTGATGGTGGTGCTCGACGCGACCATCGTGAACGTCGCCCTGCCGCACATCCAGGCCGCGCTGGGCTTCTCCGGCACCGGCCTGGAGTGGGTGGTGAACGCCTACGCGCTGACCTTCGGCGGCCTGCTGCTGCTCGGCGGCCGGGCCGGGGACATCCTCGGCCGCAAGCGGGTGTTCATCGCCGGGATCATCCTGTTCTCCGTGGCTTCGCTGCTCGGCGGGTTCGCGACCAGCCAGGCCTGGCTGCTGTCGGCCCGCGCCTTGCAGGGCGTCGGCGGCGCGATCGTCGCGCCGACCGCCCTGTCCCTGGTCACCACCAACTTCCCGGAGGGACCGCCGCGCAACCGGGCCATGGGCGTCTACGCCGCCATGAGCATCGGCGGCGCCGCGGTCGGCCTGCTGGCCGGCGGCCTGCTGACCACGTTCGCGTCCTGGCGCTGGGTGTTCTTCGTCAACGTCCCGATCGGGATCGCGGTCGCGCTGCTGGCCCCGCGGGCGCTCGGCGAGTCGCAGCGCCACGACGGCCGGTTCGACCTGCCCGGCGCGATCACCGGCACGCTCGGGCTCGCGGCCCTGGTCTACGGGCTGTCCGAGGCGGGCACCACGCCCAACGGCGTCTCCCACTGGGGTGACACCAAGGTGCTGGCCTCGCTGTCCGCGGCCGTGGTCCTGCTCGTCGCGTTCATCCTGATCGAGGCGCGCAGCAAGCACGCGCTGATGCCGCTGCGGATCTTCCGTAACCGGAGCCGGTCCGCCGCCAACCTGATCATGCTGTGCATCGGCACGGCCATGTTCGGCATGTTCTTCTTCCTGACCCTGTTCGTGCAGCACGTGTGGGGTTACAGCGCGCTGAAGACCGGCGTGGCCTACCTGCCCATGGTCGCGGTGATCATGGCCATGGCGGGCCTGTCCACCCAGCTGGTCCCGCGCATCGGTGCCCGGCCGCTGCTGATCGGCGCGTCGGCGATCTCGGCCGGCGGGATGTTCTGGCTGTCCCGGATCAACGAGCACAGCACGTACGTCAACGGGCTGCTGGGCCCCATGCTGGTGACCGCGGCCGGCCTGGGCCTGCTGTTCATGCCCGCCACCCTGGTCGCCCTGTCCAAGGTGGACGACAAGGACGCGGGGCTGGCCTCCAGCCTGCCCAACGTCGGCCAGCAGGTCGGCGGCGCGATCGGGCTGGCGATCCTCGGCACCGTGGCCTGGACCGTGGTGGCCAACACCGCCCGGCACTCGGCGGCGGTGGCCCAGGCCGCGGCGGCCGCGGCGGTCAAGGCCGGCCACCCGCTGCACCTGTCCGCGGCGCAGGCCAAGGCGGCCCAGACGGCGATCTACAATCACGCTCTGGCCACCGGGTTCTCCCGCGGGTTCGTGGTGTCGGCCGGGATCATGGTGCTGGCCGTGATCGTGGCGGTCGTCTTGGTCCGCGTCACCCGCGAGGACCTCGCCGGCGTCCAGCCGATGCCGGTTTAGAGCCAGGACCACCGGAGCCCCGAACGGCACGCCTGCGGGTGTGCCGTTCGGGGTTTCCGGCGCTGGTCAGGCGACGTGCCGGACGGTGGCCGGCTCGAGCTCGAGGCGCGCGAGCTCCACGCGCGAGGCGACGCCGAGCTTCGTGAAGACCTTGCCCAGGTGGTATTCGACGGTCCGGCTGCTGAGGAAGAGCTGCGCGGCCACGTCCTTGTTGCTGGCGCCGGCGGCGACCAGGCGGGCGACCCTGCGTTCCTGGGAGGTCAGCGTGTCCAGCGCGCCGAGGTCCCGCTTGCGCGCGGTCTCTCCGGTCGCGCGCAGCTCGCCGCGCGCTCGCTCGGCCCACAGCGGCGTGCTGACGCCCTCGAAGGTGTCCAGCGCGCTGCGCAGCTGGGCCCGTGCCTCGCCGATGCGGCGGTCGCGGCGCAGGCGCTCGCCGTAGGCGAGCTGGGTTCGCGCCCGTTCGTAGGGCGGCACCCGGTGGTCGTGGTGGCCGAGCGCCTGGGCGAACAGCTCGTCCGCCTGCCGCGGATCGCCGGTCATGACGGCGCGGCACCGCGCGAGCAGCCCGTCGACCAGGGGGGTCCGGCTCGCCGGAGCCCAGGCGGCGAACCGGTCCAGGGCCTGCTCCGCGCGCTCCGGCCGGCCGAGCCGCAGCGCCGCGTCGATGATCCCGGGCGTGGCTAGCATCGCCTCGGGCGGGATCGGGCCGGCGTCGACCTGCTCGTAGTGCTCCATCGCCCCGGACGCGTTGCCCAGCCCCAGCTCGAGCTCGCCCAGCGCGAGGTGTGCCTCGCTGACGGCCCAGGCCAGGCCCGAGGCCAGCCCGGCGCGCCGGGCCGCCGCCGCGCAGTCCCGGCATTCCTGTTCCTGGCCGAGCAGGGCCGTGATCCAGGCGTGCAGCGCGAGGTAGGTGGTCTCGTCGCTGGCGGAGCCGAGCTGGCGGACGATCTCCAGCCCTTCTGCCGAGGCGTCGAACCCGGCCTGGACCCGGCCGGTGCACATCTCGCTGGCGGCGAGGAAGAACAGCGCCAGGACCAGATCCGGCAGCGAGCCCTCCGCGCGGCGCTGAGCTACCAGGCGGGCGAACCTGTCCCGGGCCGGCGCGAAGTCAGCCAGCCACATCCCGGCCATCCCGGCGACCGTGGTCACCAGCGGGCTGTCGGCGAGGCCCGCCTCGATCTGGAAGGCCGCGCCGAACCGCTCGGCGGCGACCGGGGCGTTCCCGTCCCGCAAGGCGGTCGCTCCGCTCAGGAACGCGCGCATGAAGTCCCGGCAGGCCCCGCCCCCGCGAACCCGCTCGATCACCCGGCTGGCTTCGGTGATCCCCTCCGCCACCCATCCGCCCAGCGCCGCGGTTGAGATCATCCGCGCGATCATCTCCAGCGCTCGGTCCGGCTTGCGTTCCGCCAGCGCGAGAGCGGCGTGGCGGACCAGGTCGAACGCGTGGTCCGGCGGGTCCTGCTGGACAGAGACGGTGGCGCGGACCAGCTCGAGCTCTGCCACGTCGACCTGGTCGGCCGTCAGCGGCCGCGCCCGCTCCGCGAGCGTCAGCGCCGCCTCGCAGAAGCCGGCCGCGACCGACGTCTGCGCGGCACGCAAGAGCCGTCGGGCCTGGCTGGGGGCCTGCTGGCTGAGCTCCGCGGCCCGCTCGTACGCGGCCGCCGCGGTCGCGTGCGCGCCGCGGGCGACCGCCTGCGCCCCGGCGGTCTCCAGCTCGGCGGCGATCGCCTCGTCGGCGCGCTCGGTGGCCAGCGCCCGGTGCCAGGTGCCGCGGACGGGGTCCTCCACCACCGTGGCCAGCGCCCGGTGGGCAGCCCGGCGCTCGCTGGGCGCGGCGGACCGGTAGACCGCCGAGCGCACCAGCGGATGCCGGAACGTCACCGCGCCGTCCGCCTGCACCAGGCCCGCCTCCTGCGCGGCGGCGAAGGCGGATGCCGGCAGTCCGCAGCGCTCCAGGGCCGGCTCCAGCGTGTGCGGGTCGCCGCTCTCCTCCGCCGCGGCCAGGAGCAGGGCGCGGCGGGTATCGTCCGGGAGCTGGGCTACCCGCAGGCGGAACAGGTCCTCGACCGCGCCCTTGGTCCAGAGCGGTCCCGCGATCGGGTCCGTTCCCTGCAGCTGGCGGCTGGTCAGGCTCATCGGCAGCTCCAGCAGGGCCAGCGGGTTTCCGCGCGCGGAGCGGACGAGCATGGTCACGATCGCGGCCGGTGCGGGCCGCTTCATGCCGGACTCGAGCAACGTCTCCGCCGCGGTATGGTCCAGGCCGCGGAGCTCCAGCTCGGGGAGCCCGGCGGCGTCGAACCCGATGCCCTCCCGCTGGCGCGCGGCCATGACCAGCGCCACCGGCTCGGCGTCGAGGCGCCGCGCGGCGAACACGAGCGCCTCCTGGGAAGGCCGGTCGAGCCAGTGCGCGTCATCGACCAGGCACAGCACCGGCGCCTGCTCGCTCGCCTCGGCCAGCAGGCTGAGCAGCCCGAGCGAGACCATGAACCGGCTGGGAACCGGGTCGAAGGTCAGGCCGAACGCGCCGCGCAGCGCCGCCGCTTGCGGCCCGGGCAGCCGGTCCAGCCGCCCCAGGCAGGGCCGGAGCAGCTGATGCAGGCCGGCGAACGGGAATTCGTGCTCGGCTTCGATCCCGGCGCAGCGCAAGACCGTCATGTCCCCGGCGCTGCCTGCGGCGTAGCCGAGCAGGGCTGTCTTGCCGATCCCCGGCTCGCCGTGCAGCACGAGGACGGCGCTGCGCCCGCCCCGGGCGCTGTTCAGCAGGTCATCCAGGACACGCTGCTCAGCCTCGCGCCCCAGCAGCATGAAGCCGATGCTAGGCCGGCCCCCCGGGCCGTGACTAGGGGTGATGACTAGTAGATCACCGGATGCGACCCCCGGGCGCGCCGCCTTACGGTCGCTGCGTCGGTACCCGGACCGGGCCGCCGGCACCGCAGCGTAAGGAGGCATGAGGTGATCAGGATCAGTGGCAGACCGCGGGCGGACGCCCGGATACTGGCGGCGGTGGCCGCGGCGTGCGTGGCGGTAGGGCTAGCCGCCTGCGCCGCCGCCCCGGGCAGCGCGCCGGCCGCCCCGGCCACGCACACCGTGACCGCACCCGCGAGCCCGGCACCGGCCGCGGCTAGCCCGGCGGCGGCCAGCCCGGCGGCGGCCAGCCCGGCGGCGGGCGGCTCAGCGGCGGGCAGCGCAGCCACGGCGGCGAGCGGCAAGCTGCCGGACTACCAGCCGTCGACCGTGGTGAGCACGTCCGCGAGCTCGACCGTGCTCACCTCGCCGGACCCGGTGGACAAGATCGGCGCGTTCTACAAGGACGCCCTGGCTCAGGGCGGATGGCACGTGACCTCGTCCTCGATGTCGGCCTATCACGCGAGCTTCACCGCGTACCGCAGCAGCGAGGGCGCCAGCATCTCGGTGTACTCGCGGGGGAGCGGGTCTGGCATCTCGATCAGCACGCACCCGATGTGACGGTCCGCCTGACGGCCTCGCTAGTCCTCGGCGCGGCCGCCGAGGTGGCGGGCCAGGAACCGCTCGGCGGCGGCGTAGAAGCGCAGCCGGTTCCCCGGCTTGGCGAAGCCGTGGCCCTCGTCGGGGAACAGCAGGTACTCGTGGTCGATCCCGGCTTCGGCCAGGGCGGCCACGATCTGCTCGGACTCGGCCTGCTTCACCCGCGGGTCGTTGGCGCCCTGCGCGATCAGCAGCGGGATCCGGATGTCGCGTACCCGCGACAGCGGAGACCGGGACCAGAGGAAGTCGGCGTCCTTGGCCGGGTCTCCCACCCGCAGGTGGAACTGGGCGATCATCGGGGCCCAGTACGGCGGGATCGTCTCGATGAGGGTCTTCAGGTTGGACGGCCCGACGATGTCGACCGCGCAACGGTACACGTCCGGGGTGAACGCCGCGCCGGCCAGGGCGGCATAGCCGCCGTAGGAGCCGCCGTAGATGGCGACCCGGGCGGGGTCGGCCCAGCCCTGCTCGATGGCAAAGGCGACCGCGTCGGTCAGGTCGTCTTGCATCTTGCCGCCCCACTCGCGGTCGCCGGCGTTGACGAACGCCTTGCCGTAGCCGGTCGAGCCGCGGTAGTTGACCTGCACGCACAGGTAGCCCCGGTTGGCCAGCCACTGCGCCTCGGGGTCAAAGCCCCAGCTGTCTCGGGCCCACGGGCCACCGTGCACGTTCAGCACCATGGGCAGGGCCGAGCGGTCGGCGCCGGGCGGGAACGTGGCGTAGCCGTGCACGGTGAGGCCGTCCCGGGCCGTGAACGCGAACGGCTCCATCGGCGCCAGCTCATAACGTGACAGCGCGGGCTGGTGCTCGAACAGGAAGCGACCGGTCTTGCTGGCCCGGTCGTAGGCGAAGAACGGTACCGCGCCCGAGTCGTTGGTGAACCCGACCAGCCAGGTCGCGTCCGAGTCGTCGGCGCCCACGAACATCGGGTCGCCCGGATGCAGGGCCCGGATGGCCGCGAGGTCGTCGGCGACCGACGGGTCGAGGACCAGGTACTGCGACCGGTCCTTCTCGAACGCCACGATCTGCGGTTCCCGGGTATCCGGGTGTAGCCGGACACCGCTCACGTCCGCCTCGGGATCGGCGGCCAGGACCTCTTCCGCGCCGGTCGCGACGTCGATGCGGACCAGCCGGCCGGTGTTGGCCCCGACCGAGCTGGTGGCCAGCAGCGAGCTGCCGTCCTCGCTGAACCCGATCGCGTCGCTGGTCAGCGCGTCGTCGGCGGGCACGGTGAGCAGCTCCCGCCAGTCCGCCTCCGCGGTGTCGCGCACCAGGACCACCAGGCTCCCGTCGGGCCGCGGCGCGGCGGCCCCCCGGACCGCCAACTGGGGGTCGGCAATCCAGCCGATGAACCCGGGGTTCTCCACCTCCTTGGCCAGCTGCCCGGTGACCAGGTCCAGGCGGTACACGTCGTGCAGTTCGGGGTTGTCGCGGTTCAGCGCGATCAGCACCTCGGTCGGGAACTTGCGCTCCATGGCGACGACCCGGGCCTGCACGCCGTCGAACGGGGTGAGGTCGCGGCGCTGCATGGTCTCGAGGTCGACGTCGTGCAGGCGCCAGTTCTCGTCGCCGCCGGTGTCCTGCAGGTACAGCAGGTGCCGGCCGTCGTGGGCCCAGGCGAACATCCGGATGCCGCGGTCGGTGTCGTCGGTGACGACCTGCGCCGCGGCCCAGTCCACGCCGGCCTCGGCGTCGGCCGGGGCGATCCAGACGTTGAGCACCCCCTCGTGCGGCGCGATCCACGCCAGCCGGGTTCCGTCCGGGGAGATGCGCGGGCTGAGCCGCTCCGGGTTGCCGAAGAGTACCTGCCGGGGAATGAGCTCGACCATCCTGCTTGCCTATCACAGTGTTTGTCGTCGGGGGGACGACCCCCCCAGACCCCCCCGCGTGCCATCCGCTCGGGCCGACCTCCGGCCGGCCGTCGCGGCTGGCCCCCGGCTCCGCCGGGCGCATCACTTGCGATGTTTTCTCCCTACCTCCCGTCCCCTTCCACTGGCCGGCCAAGGCCGGCCCTCGCGGCTGGCAGACTGTGACCTCATGGACGGTCACCCGGAGGCGCTCATCGAGTTGGGCGCGATCAAGGACAATGCCGCGGCGCTGGTCCGGCACGTGGGCGGCGCGCAGGTGATGGCGGTCGTCAAGGCGGACGCCTACGGCCACGGCATGATCCCGGCCGCCGCGGCGGCGCTGGACGGCGGCGCGACCTGGCTCGGCGTGGTGCACGTGGCCGAGGCGCTGGCGCTGCGCGAGGCGGGGCTGACCGCGCCGGTGCTGTGCCTGCTCGCCGCGCCGGACGCGCCGCACGAGGACGCCATCCGCCACGACGTGGACCTGTCGGCCGGGTCGGCCGCGCTGGTCAGCCAGATCGCAGCGGCGGCGCAGCGGGCGGGCAAGCCGGCCCGGCTGCACCTCAAGGTGGACACCGGGATGTCGCGGGGCGGCGCGACCGCCGCCGACTGGCCCGGCGTGGTCGCCGCGGCGCGGGCCGCCGAGGCGGCGGGCCAGGTCCGGATCGTAGGCATCTTTTCGCATTTCGCCTGCGCCGATATCCCCGGCCATCCGTCGATCGCCGCCCAGCTGGCGGCGTTCCGCGACGCGGTGTCGCTCGCGGAGCAGGCCGGGGCCCGGCCGCAGGTGCGGCACCTCGCCAACACCCCGGCCACGCTGACCTTGCCGGACGCCCGGTTCGACCTCGTGCGCACCGGCGGCGGAGTGTTCGGGCTGTGCACGCTGCCCGGCGGCGCCCCGGACTGGCTGCGTCCCGCGATGACCATCCGGGCCACGCTGGTCCAGGTCAAGCGCGTCCCGGCCGGCACCGGCGTGTCCTACGGACACCGCTACGTCACCAGCGCCGACGCCACGCTGGGCCTCGTGCCGCTGGGATACTCGGAGGGGATTCCCCGGGACGCCACGAACACCGCGCAGGTGCAGGTCGCCGGGAAGCGGTGGACGATCTCCGGCACGGTCTGCATGAACCAGGTGGTGGTCGACTTCGGGGACGCTAGCGTGGCACCGGGCGACGAGGTGGTGCTGTTCGGGCCCGGTGATGCGGGCGAGCCGACCGCGCAAGAGTGGGCGGACGCGCTGGGCACGCTGTCCTATGACATCGTGACCAGGTTCGGCGGCCGGGTACCCAGAAGCTACTTTGGAGTAACACAGACCGCGGGCCCGGTTTTGGCTACATCACGGGAGAAGTAACTCATGGCCAGTTGGCGGCGGATCACCGGCATCGCCGGGCTGGCCGTCGGCGCGGCCGTGGCCGCGGGGGCCGGAGCCGCGCTCGCGGCGGAGAAGGTCGCGGTCGGCCGGCTGCGGCTGCAACCCGATCCCGAGGCGGACGAGCCGTTCGGCCAGCTGCGGGGGCGGGCCGCTGTCGTGCTCGCCGACGACGGGGTGCCGCTGCACGTCGAGGTCAACGGCCCGGAGTCCGCCCCGGTCACGGTCATCTTCTGCCACGGTTACACGCTGAGCCAGGACGTCTGGCACTACCAGCGCCGGGACCTCGCCGCCGTGGCCCGGCTGGTCTTCTGGGATCTGCGCGGCCACGGCCGGTCCGGGCAACCCAGCCCGGAGTCCTGCACCATCCCGCAGCTCGGGGCGGACCTGTACGCGGTGCTGACCGCCGTGGCCCCGGGCCCGGGGCCGGTCGTGCTCGTCGGCCACTCGATGGGCGCGATGACGATCATGGCGCTCGCCCGCCAGCATCCCGAGCTGTTCGGCGCCAAGGTAACCGGGGCCGTGCTGATCTCGACCGCGGCGGGCGGCGTGGATCCCACCCTCTGGCTCCCGGCGCCGTTGCGCCCGGTCGCCCGGCAGGCCGCAACACCGGTGCTGCGCGGGGTCAGCACCGGGCGGCGGGCCGCCCTGACCGAGCGGGTCCGTCAGGCCGGCGGCGACCTGGCCTTCCTCGGCACGCGGTACATCGCGTTCGGCGACCGGGAGGTCAGCCCGTCCGTGGTCGAGTTCCTGGAGCGCATCATCCGCGCCACCGGAGTGGGGGTCGTGGCCGCGTTCTACCACGGGCTGCTCCAGCACGACGAGCGGGCGGCGCTCGGCGTCCTCGGCCGGGTCCCGGTGACCATGGTCATCGGGGAGAATGACCGGCTGATCCCGCCCGCCCGCACCGAGGAGCTGACGGCCGAGATCCCCGGCGCGGAACTCGTGGAGGTGCCCGGGGCGGGCCATGCGGTCATCCTGGAGCGGCCCGAGCTCGTGAACCGCGTGATCAGCGAGCTGATCACGCGCAGCGCGGCGGGCGCCACGGCGCGCGTGACCCCGGCGTAGCCGTGCCGCCGGTACTGGCCGAGATCCGGGTCCCCACCGCGGCGCAGATGCGCGGCCTGGGGCGGCGCCTGGCCGCCCTGCTGCGTCCCGGCGACCTGGTGGTGCTGACCGGGGCGCTCGGGGCGGGGAAGACCACGCTGGTGCAGGGGATCGGCCAGGGGCTCGGCGTGCGCGGCCCGGTGACCTCGCCCACGTTCGTCATCGCCCGCGTGCACCCGCCGACCGGCACCGGGCCGGCCCTGGTGCACGCGGACGCCTACCGGCTCGGCAGCCGCGCGGAGGTCGACGATCTCGACCTCGACACCGACCTGGAGAGCTCGGTCACCGTCGTGGAGTGGGGCGAGGGCCTCGTGGAAGATCTCGCGCAGGGCCACCTGGAAGTCACGATCACCGTGACGGGAGCGGGCGGGCCGCCCGGATCCGACGAGGCGCGCACCGTCCGGCTGGTCGGCCGGGGTGAGCGCTGGTCAGCCGAGGCCGAATCCGCGCGTCTGGCCCTGTCTGCCGGGCCCGAGGTTCTATAGTTCCGTTCAGTCCACTGCACCGCTCGTACCGCCAGGCTCTGGCGTTACCGCTGGCCCTGTCGTCGCCAAGTCGTCGTCAAGCTGGTGGTTCCCAGCACTCCCATCACCTTCCCGGAGGCGCGCCGTGGCTCAGGGATACCCGCCCGGCAGGCCTGCGGGGCTGCCCCCGCGCGGCCGGCACGGGCAGCCGGACGAGCCAGGCAGGCGCGACCGGCCCGGGCGCGACGGCCGCGCGCGCCCGGAGCGGTGGGAGCAGCTGGATGCCTTTGATGACCGCCTCGACGAGGATCTTCCGCCATGGGCCGGCCTCGGGATCCACCCCACCGGGCCCGGCGGCAAGCAGATCAGGCCGCCGCGCGACCCGGATCCCGGCCGGACCCGGGTCGCGTCCCCGGGCCGGGACCGGCCGGCCGGCGACGACTGGCCGCGCGGCGACGAGGAGTGGCCGCGGGACAACCGGGCCGATGCCCGGCGCGGCCGCCAGGCCGCGGCCCGGGCCAGGAAGTCCCGGCGCAGGATCCTGGCCGTCGCGGGCGCGGTCATGGCCGTGGTCGCGATCACGGCGGCGGCGCTGTGGGCCACCAAGACGTGGCCGTTCCAGAGCAAGCAGACGGTGGCCGTCGGCGCCCCCCTGGTGACGACGTTCCAGCGAGGCGAGTTCCAGTCGGTCCCGAACGCCTGCGACGAGATCAGCCCGGCCCTGCTGGCCCAGTACCTCCCCGGCAAGGTCGCCCGGGTATCGCAGGCGCTGGGCAGCACCACCCAGAGCCAGTGCACCTGGACCCTGGATCGCCACGCCAACTTCCGGGTGCTCACGGTGAGCACCCAGGCCTACCGGCCGAGCCTGCTGGCCAGCGGGAACGGCAGCGCCACGGCCAGCGCGACCGACGCATACGACCAGGCCCTGCAGGGGCTGCGCAACCCGCCCAAGTCGAGCAAGCAGCCCCGGGCCCAGCTGGGCGCGGCGGTCGGGCTCGGCCGCTACGCGTTCACCGCGCTGCAGGTCTTCCATGTCGGCACCACCACGGACGAGGTCACCGTGGTGGTCCGGGACCGTAACGTGCTGATCCACGTCACCATGCAGGCCCCGGAGCACGGCGGCGGCTTCCGGCCGGTGCCGGCCGCCACCCTGCGCGCCGCGGCGCTCGCCGCGGCGCACGAAGTCCTCGCCGGGCTTCGCTGAACCGCGCGGCCCGGCCACGCTGCCGCGTGACCTACGCTGGTCAACCGTGCTGCTGCTCGCCCTGGACACCGCCACCCCGGCCATGACGGTCGCCGTGCATGATGGGTCGCGCGTCCTGGCCGGCCAGACCACGGTGAGTTCCCGCAGGCACGGCGAGCTGCTGGCCGCCATGATCGAGCAGGTGCTCGCGGCGGGCGGCGCCACGCGCGCCGACCTGGGGGCGATCGCCGTCGGGACCGGCCCCGGGCCGTACACCGGGCTGCGGGCCGGCCTGGTGACCGCGCGGGTCCTGTCCAGCGCGCTGGGCGTCCCGGCCGTGGGCGTGTGCACTCTCGACGTGATCGCGCGCGAGGCGGCTCCGGCCGCGGCGGGCCGCGAGTTCATCGTCGCCGCCGACGCGCGACGCAAGGAGCTGTACTGGGCGCGCTACACGCCCGGCGGCCGGCGCGTCGGCGAGCCGATGGTCGGCTCTCCCGCCGAGGTGGCGCTGGCCGCGGCGGCTCCCGGCACGGCACCTGCCGCCCTCAGCCCCGGGCCGTGGCCGGTCGCGGGCGAGGGGCCGGGGCTCTACCCGGAACTGGGCGCCTGCGCGATCCGGCCGCGCTATCCCGACGCGGCGCGGCTCGCCGAGATCGCGGCCGAGCGGCTGGCGGAAGGCGGCCCGCCGGACCCTCCGGAGCCGCTGTACCTGCGCCAGCCCGACGCCCGGGTGCCGGGCCAGCCCAAGAGGGTTACGCCGTGAAGGGGGACGGACAGGTGAGCGGGGGGCCGAGGATCGGGCGAGCGGAAGCAACGCTACGGGCCATGACGCCGGCCGACCTCGGGACCGTGCTCGAGCTGGAGCGCGCCCTGTTCGGCGACGAGGGGTGGTCCCGGCAGATGCTGGAAGGCGAGCTGGCCGCGCAGCCGCGCAGCCGCTACTACCTGGTGGCCGACGATCACGGCGTGCTCGCCGGGTACGCCGGGCTGCTGGTCGCCGGCGCCCAGGCCGACGTGCTCACCCTGGCGGTCGCGGCGGACCGTTGGGGACAGGGAACCGGGTCGGCGCTGCTCGAGGCGCTGCTGGCCGAGGCGGCGCGGCGGGGATGCGCCGAGATCTTCCTCGAGGTGCGCACCGACAACACCCGGGCACAGCGGCTGTACCGCAGGTACGGTTTCAGCCAGATCGGGATCCGGAGGGGCTACTACCAGCCGTCGGGCGCCGACGCCCTGGTGATGCGGCGCGACGTCGGCGAGGCAGCGCGATGACCGCCCCGCTCGTGCTCGGCATCGAGACCTCGTGCGACGAGACCGGGGCCGGCCTGGTCCGGGGGCACGAACTGCTGGCCGACGCGGTCGCCTCCAGCGTCGACGAGCACGCCAGGTTCGGCGGGGTCGTCCCCGAGGTGGCCAGCCGGGCGCACCTGGAGGCCATGGTCCCCGCCGTGGACCGGGCGCTGGCCACGGCCGGGGCCAAGCTGGCCGACGTCGACGCGATCGCGGTCACCGCGGGCCCCGGCCTGGCCGGCGCGCTGCTGGTCGGGGTGTGCGCGGCCAAGGCCTACGCGCTGGCGCTCGGCAAGCCCCTGTACGGGGTCAATCACCTCGCCGCGCACATCGCCGTCGACCAGCTCGAGCACGGCTGTTTGGACCTGCCCGCGGTCGCCCTGCTGGTCTCCGGAGGGCACTCCTCGCTGCTGCTGGTGGCCGACCTGGCGGGCGGCCTGGTACCGCTGGGAGCCACGATCGACGACGCGGCGGGCGAGGCCTACGACAAGGTGGCCCGGCTGCTCGGGATGCCCTTCCCCGGCGGGCCGCCGATCGACGCCGCGGCCGCGGGCGGCGACCCGGCCGCCATCGGCTTCCCCCGGGGCAAGTACCGGGACCAGACCTTCGACTTCTCGTTCTCCGGGCTGAAGACCGCGGTGGCGCGCTGGGTCGAGGCCCGCGAGGCGGCCGGCCTGCCGGTGCCGGTGGCCGACGTCGCGGCCTCGTTCCAGGAGGCGGTCGCCGACGTGCTCACCCGCAAGGCGGTGGACGCCTGCCGGGCCAGCGGCGTCGACCAGCTGGTGATCGGCGGCGGGGTGGCGGCCAACTCGCGGCTGCGCGCGCTCGCGCGGCAGCGCTGCGAGGCGGCGGGCGTCCGGCTGCGGGTGCCCCGGCCCGGGCTGTGCACGGACAACGGGGCGATGGTGGCCGCGCTGGGCGCCGAGTTGCTGGCCGCCGGCGTGCCGCCGTCCCCGCCGGAATTTCCGGCCGATTCCTCGATGCCGGTGACCAGCGTTGTCGCGGGCCAGGTTGACGAGGCTGTCCGGTCCGGATAGTGTTCGGATCTGGCACTCTCCATAGTAGAGTGCTAATGCGACGAGGCTGGCCTGACACCCGCGACGGCAGGCCGCCATGGTCGCCCTCTCTAACAACAGCTAGCCCTTTCCGGAGGGGGAGGTCAGATCGTGACGACCGCCACCAAGGTTGTTCTTAAGCCGCTGGAGGACCGGATCGTGGTACGCCCGCTCGAGGCCGAGCAGACGACCGCGTCCGGTCTGGTCATCCCGGACACCGCCAAGGAGAAGCCCCAGGAGGGCGAGGTCCTTGCGGTCGGCCCGGGTCGGTTCGACGACGCCGGCGCGAAGCGCGTCCCGATGGACGTGAAGGTCGGTGACGTGGTGCTGTACAGCAAGTACGGCGGCACCGAGGTCAAGTACTCCGGCGAGGAGTACCTGGTGCTCTCCGCCCGCGACGTGCTCGCCGTCATCGAGAAGTAACAATCGGTTATCACCCCGCCCCGGGCCAGCCGACAGGCGGGCCCGGGGCGGCGGCGTGAAGCAGCAGCAAGCCACCACAGCAACGTGAGTATGAGGTAGTCAATGGCCAAGAGCTTGGAGTTCGACGAGGACGCGCGGCGGGCGCTGGAGCGCGGTGTCAACCGCCTCGCGGACGCCGTCAAGGTGACGCTGGGGCCCAAGGGCCGCAACGTCGTTATCGACAAGAAGTGGGGCGCCCCGACCATCACCAACGACGGCGTCACCGTCGCTCGTGAGGTCGAGCTGGAGGACCCGCACGAGAACCTGGGCGCTCAGCTCGCCAAGGAGGTCGCCACCAAGACGAACGACGTGGCCGGCGACGGCACCACGACGGCGACCGTGCTGGCGCAGGCGATGGTCCACGAGGGGCTGCGCTCGGTCAGCGCCGGGGCCAACCCGATGGCGCTCAAGCGCGGGGTCGACGCCGCGGCGGCGGCGGTGTCCGAGGCCCTGCTCAAGTCCGCCCGCGAGGTGCAGGAGCAGAACGAGATCGCCAACGTGGCCACGGTCTCCGCGCAGGACTCGAAGATCGGCGACATCATCGCCGAGGCGTTCGACAAGGTCGGCAAGGACGGCGTGATCACCGTCGAGGAGTCGCCCACGATGGGGCTCGAGATCGAGTTCACCGAGGGCATGCAGTTCGACAAGGGATACATCTCCGCGTACTTCATCACCGACCAGGACCGGATGGAGGCCGTCCTCGAGGACGCCTACATCCTGCTGGATGGCGGCAAGATCTCCTCGATGGCGGACTTCCTGCCGGTGCTGGAGAAGGTCGCGCAGGTGAAGAAGCCGCTGCTGGTCATCGCCGAGGACGTGGACGGCGAGGCCCTGTCCACGCTGGTCGTCAACAAGATCCGCGGCCTGCTGAACGTGGTCGCGGTGAAGGCGCCCGGCTTCGGCGACCGGCGGAAGGCGATGCTTGAGGACATGGCCGTGCTGACTGGCGGCAACGTGGTCAGCGAGGAGGTCGGGCTCAAGCTGGAGAACATCGGCCTGGAGACGCTGGGCCACGCCCGCCGCGTGGTGGTGACCAAGGACGCCACCACGATCGTGGACGGGGACGGCGACCAGGCGGCGATCGACGATCGAATCCGCCAGCTGCGCACCGAGATCGAGAACTCGGATTCCGACTGGGACCGCGAGAAGCTGCAGGAGCGGGTGGCGAAGCTGTCCGGCGGCGTGGCCGTGCTCCGCGCGGGCGCGGCGACCGAGGTCGAGCTGAAGGAGAAGAAGCACCGGCTCGAGGACGCGATCTCGGCCACCCGGGCCGCGATCGAGGAGGGCATCATCCCCGGCGGCGGCAGCGCGCTGGTGCACATCGCCACTGACCTGGGCGACCTCGGGAAGTCCGGCGACGAGGCGACCGGGGTCCGGGTCGTGCGCGACGCGCTCGAAGCCCCGGCCCGGTGGATCGCCGACAACGCGGGCGCGGAGGGCGGCGTGGTCGTCGCCGCGATCGCCGGCCTCCCGGCGGGCCAGGGGTACAACGCCGCGACCGGCGAGTACGGCGACCTAATGGCGCAGGGCGTGATCGACCCGGTCAAGGTGACCCGCTCGGCAGTGCAGAACGCGGCGTCCATCGCCGGGATGCTGCTGACCACCGAGGTCCTGGTCACCGACAAGCCCGAGCCCGAGGCCGCCGCCGACGGCCACGGTCACGGCCACTCGCACTGAGTCAGCCGCACTGAGCCAGCCGCACTGAGCCAGTCGCACTGAGCCAGTCGCACTGAGCCAGTCGCACTGAGCCAGGCAGGCGGGCACGCCACCGCGAAACGCGGTGGCGTGCCCGCCTGCTGTTTCCGGGGCCCGGCCGTGCTGCAGGGCCGGGCCGCCGCCAATGTCAATAGGATGAGACATGGCCAGAACTGAGCAGCCGGAAGGTGACATGACCGACGCCGCCAAGTTCGCCCCGCCGGCCCTGACCTTCGACGACGTGCTCCTGCTGCCCGCCCACTCGGCCATCATGCCGAGCGAGGCCGACACCACCGCGGCGCTGAGCCGCCATATCACGCTGCGGGTGCCGCTCGTATCCGCGGCCATGGATACCGTCACCGAGGCGCGGATGGCGGTGGCCATGGCCCGCCAGGGCGGCGCCGGGGTGCTGCACCGCAACCTGTCGATCGAGGATCAGGCGCAGCAGGTCGACATGGTCAAGCGGTCCGAGGCGGGCATGATCACCAATCCGGTGACCTGCGGCCCCGACGCGACCGTCGCCGAGGCCGAGCAGTTGTGCGCCCGGTACCGGATCTCCGGGGTGCCGGTGACCGGCCCCGGGGGAGCGCTGCTCGGGATCGTCACCAACCGCGACATCCGCTTCGAGACCGACCACCACCGCCGCGTCGCGGACGTGATGACCCCGATGCCGCTGGTGACCGCGCCGGTCGGGGTGCCGCCCGACGTGGCGCTGCGGCTGCTGGCCCAGCACAAGGTCGAGAAGCTGCCGCTGGTCGACGCGTCCGGCCGGCTGCGCGGCCTGATCACGGTCAAGGACTTCGCCAAGAGCGAGCGGTTCCCCCAGGCCACGAAGGATGCCGGCGGCCGGCTCGTGGTCGGCGCGGCCGTGGGCGTGGGGGAGGACGCCAAGCGGCGCGCGCAGGCCCTCACCGACGCCGGGGCCGACTTCCTGGTCGTGGACACCTCGCACGGCCACGCCCAGGCCGTCATCGACATGATCACGCAGGTCAAGGCCAACGTGTCGGTCGACGTCATCGGGGGCAACATCGCCACGCGGGCCGGCGCCCAGGCGCTCATCGACGCCGGCGCCGACGCGGTGAAGGTCGGCGTCGGGCCGGGGTCGATCTGCACCACCCGGGTGGTGGCGGGGGTCGGCGTGCCGCAGGTCACCGCGATCTACGAGGCGGCCCGGGCGGCCCGCGCCGCGCACGTGCCGGTCATCGGGGACGGCGGCCTGCAGTACTCCGGCGACATCGCCAAGGCGATCGCGGCCGGGGCCGACACCGTGATGCTGGGCGGGCTGCTGGCCGGGTGCGAGGAAGGCCCCGGCGAGATGGTCGTCATCCAGGGCGAGCAGTACAAGCTGTACCGGGGGATGGGCTCGCTCGGGGCGATGCGGAACACCGAGCGGGGCGGGTCCTTCTCCAAGGACCGGTACTTCCAGGACGACGTGCTGCGCGAGGACAAGCTGGTGCCGCAGGGCGTCGAGGGCCGGGTGCGCTACCGCGGCCCGCTGGCCGCGGTAGCCAACCAGCTCGTCGGCGGGCTCCGGGCGGCCATGGGCTTCGTCGGCGCGCGCACGATCGCGGAGCTGCAGGAAGCCCGGTTCACCCAGATCACCGGCGCCGGACTGGCCGAGAGCCATCCGCACGACATCCAGATGGTGGCCGAGGCGCCGAATTACGGCGGAGTGGGCCGGGGGCGCACGTGACTCAGGTGGAGATCGGGCGCGGCAAGAGCGGCCGCCGCGCCTACGCGCTGGACGAGATCGGCATCGTGCCGTCGCGCCGTACCAGGCACCCGGAGGAGGTGTCGATCGCCTGGCAGATCGACGCCTACCGGTTCGAGCTGCCGCTGGTGGTCGCGCCGATGGACAGCGTGGTCTCGCCCGCGACGGCCGCGGAGATCGGCCGTCTCGGCGGCCTGGCCGTGCTCGACCTCGAGGGCCTGTGGACCAGGTTCGAGGACCCGGAGCCGCTGCTGGCCGAGGTGGCCCGGCTCGACGATGACGCGGCCACCCGGCGGCTACAGGAGATCTACACCGAGCCGATCTCCGAGGACCTGATCGGGCGCCGGATCGAGGAGATCAGGGCCACCGGCGTGACGACCGCCGTGCGGCTGTCGCCGCAGCGGACCGTGCGCTACCACAAGGCGGTCCTCGACGCCGGGGCCGACATCTTCGTGATCCGCGGCACGACGGTGTCGGCCGAGCACGTCTCCGGCCAGGCCGAGCCGCTCAACCTCAAGCAGTTCATCTACGAGCTCGACATCCCGGTCATCGTGGGCGGCTGCGCCACCTACACCGCCGCGCTGCACCTGATGCGGACCGGGGCGGCCGGGGTCCTGGCCGGGTTCGGCGGCGGGTCAGGCCACACCACGGCGGCGGTGCTCGGCGTCGCGGTGCCGATGGCCACCGCGATCGCCGACGTCGCCGCGGCCCGCCGCGACTACCTGGACGAGTCCGGCGGCCGCTACGTGCACGTGATCGCGGACGGCGGGATGACCCGCAGCGGCGACATCGCGAAGGCCCTGGCCCTGGGCGCGGACGCGGTGATGGTCGGCTCGCCGTTCGCTCGTGCCTGCCAGGCGCCCGGCCGCGGGTATCACTGGGGCAGCGAGGCGGTCCATCCCGACCTGCCGCGCGGCGCGCGGGTGCACGTCGGCACGATCGGCACCCTGGAGGAGATCCTGCACGGTCCCTCGAGCATGGCCGACGGGTCGATGAACCTCATGGGGGCGCTGCGCAAGACGATGGCGACATCCGGCTACTCGGACCTGAAGGAGTTCCAGCGGGTCGAGGTCGTGGTGACGCCCAGCGACCCGCGCCGCCCGGGGGCGGCGGGACGCGCCGGCTGACGTGACCGGTGGCCGCGCCCGGTAGGTTCAGAGCGTGATGGGCGGGACGGGTGTGACGGCGAGGCTGGGCCCTGCCGAGCGGGCGGCGGCGCTCGCCGCGCTGGCGGGCACCGAGCATCAGGTGCTGGTCGTCGGCGGCGGGGTGGTCGGCGCGGGCGTGGCGCTGGACGCGGCCACCCGCGGGCTGTCGGTCGGCCTGGTGGAGGCGCGGGACTTCGGCTCCGGCACGTCGTCGAGATCAAGCAAGCTCATCCACGGCGGCCTGCGTTACCTGGAGCAGCTCAACGTCGGCCTGGTCCGGGAGGCGCTGGCGGAGCGCTCGCTGCTGCTGCAGCGGATCGCGCCGCACCTGGTGCACCCGGTCTCGTTCCTGTTCCCGTTCACCCATCACGGCTGGGAGCGCGCCTACGTCGGGGCCGGGGTCAGCGCTTACGACCTGCTCGGGCTGTCGCTGGGGCAGACCCGGGGCCTGCCCCGGCACCACCAGCTGACCAAGCGCGGCGCGCTGCGGGTGGCACCCGCGCTGAAGCGGTCGGCCCTCACCGGCGCGCTGCTCTACTGGGACGCGCAGGTGGACGACGCCCGCTACGTGATGACGCTGGTCCGGACCGCGGCCGGGTACGGCGCGCACGCGGCGTCGCGCACCCAGGTGACCGGGTTCCTGCGGGAGGGCGAGCGGGTGACCGGCGTGCGCGCCGTCGACCTCGAGTCCGGGTCCGAGCTGGAGATCCGGGCCCAGCAGGTGGTCAACGCGACCGGCGTGTGGACCGACGAGATCCAGGCTATGGTCGGCGGCCGGGGCATCATCAACGTCCGCGCGTCCAAGGGCGTGCACCTGGTCGTGCCCAGGGACCGGATCCACTCCCTGAGCGGGATTATCCTGCGCACCCCGTTCAGCGTCCTGTTCGTCATCCCGTGGGGACGGCACTGGATCATCGGCACCACCGACACCGACTGGTCCCTGGACAAGGCGCACCCGGCGGCGAGCCGGGCCGACATCGACTACGTGCTCGGGCAGGTCAACCGGATCCTCGCGGTGCCGCTGGCCAGGGACGATGTCGAGGGCGTCTACGCCGGGCTGCGGCCGCTGCTGGCCGGCGAGTCCGAGTCGACCTCCAAGCTGTCACGCGAGCACACGGTCGCCCATCCCGTCCCGGGCCTGGTGATGATCGCGGGCGGCAAGTACACCACCTACCGGCTGATGGCCCGGGACGCGGTAGACGCGGTGGCGCACGGCCTGAACGGGCGGGTCGCGCCCTCCTGTACCGACGCGGTGCCGCTCGTCGGCGCCGACGGTTACGTCGCGCTGTGGAACGCCAGGTACTCGCTGGCGCGGTCGTCCGGCCTGCACGTGGCGCGGATCGAGCACCTCCTGCACCGTTATGGATCACTGACCGGTGAGGTGCTCGACCTGATCGCCGCCGACCCCGGCCTGGGCAAGCCGCTGGCCGGCGCCGACGACTACCTGCGCGCCGAGGTCGTCTACGCCGCGTCGCACGAGGGCGCCCGGCACCTCGACGACGTGCTGGCGCGGCGGACCCATGTGTCCATCGAGACCTGGGACCGCGGGCTGTCGGTGGCCGGGGAGGCCGCCGGGCTCATGGCGGGGCCGATGCGGTGGCGATCCCGGCAGGTGGCCCGCGAGGTCGAGAACTACCAGGCCCGGGTCAGGGCCGAGCGGGCTTCGCAGGACGCCGAGACCGACCAGGACGCCGACGCGATCCGGCTAGGCGCCCCCGACATCGTGCCGGTCGTCAACAACGGCGTGGTCGGCGTCTGAGCACGCGGGGGCCGGGGGTCGTCCCCCCGGGCAAGCACAGTCCCCAACTAAACTTCCCGGCATGTCCCGACCCCGAGTGCTGTCCGGCATCCAGCCCACCGCCGACTCTTTCCACCTCGGCAACTACCTGGGCGCGTTGCGCCAGTGGGTGGCGTTGCAGGACACCTACGATGCCTTCTACTGCGTCGTCGACCTGCACGCGATCACGGTGCCCGTCGACCCTGCGACGCTCCGCCGCCGGACCAGGATCGCCGCCGCGCAGCTGTTCGGCGCCGGCCTTGACCCGGACCGCTGCACGGTCTTCGTGCAGAGCCACGTGCCCGAACACGCGGAACTGGAGTGGGTGCTCGGCTGCCAGACCGGGTTCGGCGAGGCCAGCCGGATGGTCCAGTTCAAGGACAAGTCGGCGCGGGCCGGCGCGGAGGCGGCCAGCGTGGGCCTGTTCACCTACCCGATCCTGCAGGCCGCCGACATCCTGCTGTACCAGACCGACCAGGTACCCGTCGGGGAGGACCAGCGCCAGCACCTGGAGCTGACCAGGGACCTGGCACAGCGGTTCAACCACCGGTTCGGGCCGACGTTCGCGATACCCAGCGCGTACATCCTGCCCGAGGTCGCGAAGATCACCGACCTGGACAACCCGACCGCGAAGATGGGCAAGTCGACGTCCTCCCCGCAGGGCATCATCGACGTGCTCGAAGATCCGGTGTCGGTCCGCAGGAAGATCAGCCGCGCGGTGACCGACTCTGGCAGCGAGGTCCGGGCCGATGAGCAGGCCAAGCCGGGCATCACCAACCTGCTGCGGATCTACTCGGCGCTGACCGGGGAGACCGTGGCGAGCCTGGAGCAGCGCTACGCGGGCGCGGGCTACGGAGCGTTCAAGAAAGACGTGGCCGAGGTGGTAGTGAACGCGTTCGCCCCGATCCGGGAGCGGACCGAGAAGATGCTCGCCGACGAGGCCGGGCTGGACCGGCTGCTCGCCCACGGCGCGGCGCGCGCCCAGCGGGTGGCCGGCCCGACCATGACCACCGTCCGGGACCGGGTCGGCTTCCTGGCGGCCACCTAGCCGGGACCGGGTTACGATCTCGGCGTGACCGACCACCCGTTCCCCTACCGTGACGCCCACCGCCACCAGCTCGCCGTGCTGGACCTCGTGGGCGACTGGTCGCAGCGCCACGACCAGCCCGCCCTGGCCGCGCTGAGCCCCGCCGGGCGCGCGGCCCAGCTGACCGCCCGGCGGGCCCTCTGGGCGTACGTCAGCGCGCTGTGGGAGGCGCCCAGGCAGCACGGGGAGAGCCCGGCCGACCTTCCCGACTACGACGCGGTGGGCGCGTTGCGAGAGCTGTTCGCCGAGCTGGTCGCGGCCGCCGAGCAGGCGCAGGGCGCCGCCGGCGATCCGGCCGGGGGCTGAGCCCGGCCGTACCCGGCCGTAACCTGGGGGCATGACGCGCGCATCGGAATCCGGGCTGCCCATCCAGCCGGTCTACGGACCGGACTCGTTGCACGGCTTCGACCCGGCGACGGAGCTGGCCGAGCCCGGCGAGTACCCGTTCACCCGCGGCGTCTACCCGGGCATGTACACCAAGCGACCCTGGACGATACGGCAGTACGCCGGCTTCTCCACCGCCGCCGACTCCAACCGGCGCTACCACCAGCTGATCGAGGCCGGCACCACCGGGCTGTCCGTGGCCTTCGACCTGCCGACCCAGATGGGCTACGACTCGGACGCGCCGGAGGCCCGCGGCGAGGTCGGCAAGGTAGGCGTGGCCATCGACTCGGTCGAGGACATGCGGCTGCTGCTGGCGGGCATCCCGCTGGACTCGGTCTCGACGTCCATGACCATCAACGCACCGGCGGCCGTGCTGCTGCTGCTGTACCAGCTGGTCGCGGAGGAGCAGGGCACCGGCGCCGATCAGCTCACCGGCACGATCCAGAACGACATCCTGAAGGAGTACATCGCGCGCGGCACGTACATCTACCCGCCGCAGCCCTCGCTCCGGCTGGTGGCCGACACGTTCGCGTACTGCCGCACCCAGATCCCCCGGTGGAACACCATCTCGATCTCCGGCTATCACATGGCCGAGGCCGGCGCCACGCCGGTGCAGGAGATGGCGTTCACGCTGGCGAACGCCAAGGAGTACGTGCGGGCGGCCATCGCCTCCGGCCTGGCGGTGGACGAATTCGCGCCGCGGCTCTCGTTCTTCTTCGTGGCGCGCACCACGCTGCTCGAGGAGGTGGCCAAGTTCCGGGCCGGCCGGCGGCTGTGGGCGCGGACCATGCGCGACGAGTTCGGCGCGCGGGACCCGCGGTCGCAGATGCTCAGGTTCCACACCCAGACCGCGGGGGTGCAGCTGACCGCCCAGCAGCCCGAGGTGAACCTGGCCCGGGTGACGGTGCAGGCGCTCGCCGCGGCGCTCGGCGGCACGCAGTCGCTGCACACGAACTCCTACGACGAGGCGATCGCCCTGCCCACGGAGAAGGCGGCGCGGCTGGCGCTGCGGACCCAGCAGGTCCTCGCCTACGAGACCGACCTGACCGCCACCGCGGACCCGCTGGCCGGATCCTACGCGATCGAGTCCATGACCAGCGACATCGAGGAGCAGGCCGAGCAGCTGATCGCGCAGGTCGAGGAGCTCGGCGGGGCCGTGGCGGCGATCGAGCAGGGCTTCCAGAAGGCCGAGATTGAGCGATCGGCGTATCAGATCGCGCGGCAGATCGACGCGGGCGAGCGTGTGGTGGTCGGCGTCAACAAGTTCGTGGTCGCCGAGGAAGAGCCGTACCAGCCGCTGCGCGTCGACCCGGCGATCGAGCGGGCCCAGGCCGAGCGCCTGGCCGTGCTGCGCGACAGCCGGGACCGGGCGGAGGTGACCCGCCGGATCGACGACCTCAGGCGGGCCGCCGAGGGCCCGGAGAACCTGCTCTATCCGCTGCGCGAGGCGCTGCGGGCCCGGGCCACCGTGGGCGAGGTTTGTGACGCCTTGCGTGACGTCTGGGGCGTCTACAAGCCGCCGGACGTCTACTGACGCCCTTTTCGGACTTTGCGGTCGGCATTTGCGTCCTGGGCCCCTAGATAAGGAACGACCCGGCATGGGTAAGGACTGCCCTGGCGGAGGGTCGGCTTCGTCATGAGCGCGGGCAGGCACGCAACGTGGCGTGCCCGACGCGCAGCGCGCCGGCCCCGCCCGAGCAGGCGGGTCTGGGCCTGCTTCGTTCCCTGGCAGAGTTAGCTGCGCGCCTGGCGGCGCGCGGGGAGAGACAGCCCACGGAGGCTCACGGTGGCTATCAGCTGGAACCCATCTCGCGGCGCGACGCTAGGCATCGAGTGGGAACTGCAGCTCATCGACGTCCGCAGCCGGATGCTGCGGCAAGATGCCAGGGAGGTGCTCGCCGCGCTGCCAGCGCTCAGCGAGCCTGGCGAGCACCCTAAGATCCGTTATGAGCTCATGCAGTCAACCGTCGAGGTGGTGACGGGTATTTGCACCACCGTGTCGGAAGCTAAGGAGGATCTAGCGGCAACAATCGCACAACTTGAGCGAATCACCGGCAGTCGCGGTACGATGCTGGCCTGTGCCGGAACGCATCCCGTCAGCGATTGGCGGGACGCCAAGATGGCCCCCATTCAGCGCTATGCCGAACTCGTCGAGCAGTTGCAGTGGCTTGCCCGCAGGATTCAGACCTTCGGAGTCCACGTCCATGTGGGCATCCGCGACGGAAACAAGGCGATTCCCGTCGTCAACGCACTCGCCGCGTACCTGCCGCATTTCCTGGCGCTGACTGCGTCGAGCCCGTTCTGGAGCGGGCACGACACGGGGCTGGCCTCGAGCCGGGCGGTCATCTTCGGGGGACTGCCGACATCGGGGCCGCCGCAACCGCTCGCGGACTGGAGTGAGTTCGAGGAGTACATGGACACGCTGCTACGAGCCGGAACGATCCGGAGCATCAAAGAGGTGTGGTGGGACATCCGGCCGCACCCGGATTTCGGCACGGTCGAGATCAGGATGTTCGACGGAGTTCCGACCCTCCGCGAGATCGGCATGGTCGCCGCGCTCTCGCAATGCCTGGTCCAGCAGTTCGACACCCAGCTAGACCGCGGCTACCGGCTGCCGACCCCGCCCGCGTGGGTCGTCAGCGACAACAAGTGGCGTGCCACCCGCTACGGGCTGGACGCGACGGTGATCACCGATGACTCAGGGTCCACCGCGCCCCTGCGGGACGAGCTTTTCGAGCTGATCCGCGAGCTCGAGCCGGTGGCGGACCGGCTCGGCTGCTCGCAGGAGCTCGACGTTATCTCGGAGGTGCTCGACCATGGCGCCTCCTATGAGCGGCAGCGGGCCCTGGTGGCCGACGGCGGCGGGCTGGAGGACGTCGTAGACGCGCTGGTCACCGAGTTCGCGGAAGATCGTTTCGTAAAGCCGGGGGAGGCAGTGCATGGCCGAACATGACCTGGAGGGTGAGCTCGACGCGTTTCTAGCGGGGCACCAGGCCGAGCTCGTCGACTTCCGGCGCGACCTGCACGCCCACCCCGAGATCGGCTACCACGAGTTCCGGACCACGCGTCGGATCAAGCTCAGGCTGGAGGCCGCAGGCCTGCGGCCGATAGTCCTCCCCAAGGGCACCGGCCTGCTGGTGGACATCGGGGCGGGCACCGAGCCCGTGGTCGGCCTGCGAGCCGACCTGGACGCGCTCCCGATCAGCGACGAGAAGAACGTTCCCTACCGGTCCACGGTCGCCAACGCCTGCCACGCCTGCGGGCACGACGTGCACACCACCGTGCTGCTCGGCACGGGGCTGGTCCTGGCCCGCATGTCGGCGGCCGGAGCCCTGCCCGGCCGGGTCAGGCTGATCTTCCAGCCGGCTGAGGAGGTGCCGTGCGGGGCGCTGGACGTGCTGGCGGCCGGTGGTATCGCGTCCGTGGACCGGGTCTTCGCGCTGCACTGCGACCCCCGGCTGGACGTCGGCAAGGTCGGGACGCGGGTGGGCGCGA